>Ga0209101_1000107_pt1 | contig 67310 bp, 60 predicted proteins | sample ConPoolayeCmetaG_FD_185481 | JGI IMG/M metagenome (GOLD analysis project Ga0209101, IMG submission 185481) | Hot spring microbial mat communities from California, USA to study Microbial Dark Matter (Phase II) - Cone Pool mat layer C metaG... ... | reverse complement strand
GGTTAAGTGTCAACGGGCGTATCCCCAGATAGTATTATACCACCGCTGTCATCAGCGGCTTGGTCCAGACCAGAAACCTACGTTATGTCTAGTGTTCACCATGTTAGGTTACACTACAATAAACACTGATTTCAAAAAAAATCTGTAACTGCCTACCCTCCCGCAGGTTGGGGCGCAATGATCAGACCAGACATGCCTAAATGACTGCCTGCATCGGCTGCCAGCCCCGTTCTAACCTGCGGGAGGGTTCCAGGGTAGGCAGTCACAAAAATCTGCGAAAATCAGCGTGAATCCGCGTCCAAAATTTTGCCTCGTTTGTCAAGAACGTGGGGCGTCAAGGAGCTCAGCCTACTCTCCCGCAGATTGCTGGGAACCGTGTTTCCTGTCTGCGCGCCGTCCACGGGCGTGTCCGCGAAAACGCATGAACCTGCGGGAGGGTGAGCAGTTACAGGTGATTTACGGGAGAAGAACATGAACAGGAGACTTGCTACCTTGTTGGTCCTGATCGTCGCCCTGATCGTCGCGCCGGCCAGCCTGACCGGCTGTAACCTGCCGGGGCCGACCCAACCGCAAGCCGTGCGCATCGGGGCTATCTACCCCCTCAGCGGGTCCCTGGCGCCCACCGGCCAGGCCCTCAAGCAGGCCATCGAGCTGGCCCAGGAGATCGTCAACCAGGAGTATGACCTGGACCTGCCCCTGGCGCGATCCGCCGGCCTGCCCGGTCTGGGCGGTGCTCGCCTGGAAGTCATCTTCGCTGACCATGCGGGCGACCCCCAGAAGGGCGCCACTGAGGCCCAACGCCTGATCGAAACGGAAAAGGTCGTGGCTTTGCTGGGGGCCTATAACAGCAGCGTCACTGCCACGGCCAGCCAGATGGCCGAAGCAGCCGGTGTCCCCTTCCTGAATGCTGCCTCCACCTCCCCGGCCCTGACGGAGCGGGGCTACAAGTGGTTCTTCCGCATCACCGCTGACGACAGGATCTTTGCCCGCAACTTTTTCGAGTTCCTGCAAGAGGTAGACCAACGCCAGGGCCTGGGGACGCGGGATGTCGCCATCGTCTACGAGAACAGCATGTTCGGCACCGGCGTGAGCCAGATGGAAAAGACCTTTGCCCAGCAGTTCGGCTTCCGCGTTGTCGCCGACATCCCCTATGCGGCCGATACTAAATCCGTGCAGGAGCAAGTCCAGACCCTGCTAAAGACCGGCCACCCCATCGTCATGCAGGCCTCTTACCTCAATGATGCCATCCTCTACGTGCGCGCCTACAAGGAGCAGGGCTTCAAACCCACCGGCCTGTTGGCGATGGATGCCGGCTTTGTCAGCCCTGGCTTCGCCGGGGCGGTGGGCAAAGACGGCGACTACATCCTCAGCCGTGAGGTCTGGGCGTTGGACCTGGGGCAGAAGAAACCCCTGGTCAAACAGGTGGACGACCTGTATTTCCAACGCTATGGCAGCCATCTGGACGGCAGCAGCGCCCGCGTGTTCACCGGCCTGCTCACCCTGGCTGATGCCATCAATCGCGCCGGTTCCACGGACCCGCAGGCGATCCGGCAGGCCTTGCTGGCGACGGACCTGGCCGGCGCGCAATTGATCATGCCGTGGGATGGCATTCGCTTCGACGCCGCCACCGGCCAGAATACCCTGGCGCGGGGAATCATCGTGCAGATGAAAGACGGCATTTACCACACCGTCTGGCCGTGGGATATGGCCACCGAGCCATTGGTCTGGCCGATGCCGTGACAAGGCGCCGGCCCAACCGGGGGTATGCGATGACGACAGAACGAGCAGCCCGACGTCGAGGGAGCCTGGTCAACCGGCTGCGTTGGCCCATCGTCGCCTTTGTGGTGATCGCTGTGTTGATCACCGGCCTGGTCCTGATCGCCGTGAGCGGCCAGGCTCAGCGGCAAGAGATCCTGCGCGCCCAACGGCGGACGGCCGAAGAGGTCGCCCTCTCGATCTCCGCCTACCTCCAGAGCGCGCGGGAGAGCCTGAGCCTGTTCGTCCAGTTGCAGAACCTGCCGGCTCTGGAGCGTTCCCGCCAGCAGGCCGCCATCGAAAAGCTGTTGGCCCAACGGCAGGACATCTATGAGGATCTCACCCTCCTGGACTGGAACGGCTTTGAGATCGCCAGGGTCTCGCGCTTTCACACCTTCCTCCCAGAGGAACTCATCTATGATCACAGCCTGACGCTCGCTTTCCAGACCGCCATGGCGGGACAAAACTATCTGGCGGATGAGGTGACCATGTCCCCTCAGAGTGGTCTGCCCATCATCGAGCTGGCCGTGCCGGTCCGGGACGCTGGCAGCGGGGACGTGGTGGGCGTCCTGCTGGCCCAGGTCAGCATCAAGCAGATGTGGGATTTGGTCGCCGAGATCGAGGTCGGGAGGACCGGCTATATCTACGTGGTCAATGCGACCGGGCGGCTGCTGGCCCATACGGACCTGGGTCGCTATCTGCGTTTGCAACGTCAGGACATCCGCCGGGTGCCGGCTGTGCAGCGGGTGACGAGCGGTCTGGCGGCGCCAGAGGCTGGCGAGTATACCGGCCTGAATGAGGGCTGGGTGGTTGGCGCCTCCGCCCCCATCAAGGGCACCCCCTGGGTCACAATCGTGGAGTTGCCGCTGGCAGAGGCCTACGCCAATCTGGGGCAGATGCTCCTGTCTCTGGCGGGCCTGCTGCTGGCGGCGGTCGTGGTCATCGGCGCGCTGACCTCCTGGCTGCCCCGGCGGGTTGTCCGCCCGCTGGCGCAACTCCAGGACGGGGCCATGCTCCTGAGCAGCGGTCGCCTGGAGCATCGCATTGACCTGCGCACCGGGGATGAGCTGGAGGCCCTGGGCCAGGCCTTCAACGAGATGGCCGTTCGGCTGGAAGAACTATATATCGGCCTGGAGCAGCGCGTGCTCGAGCGCACGCGCGACCTGGAGCGCCGCTCCCGGCAACTGGAAGCCGCCGCTCAGGTGGCCCGGGAGGCGGCGGCTATCCGGGACGTGGCCGGGTTGCTGAACGCCACCGTGCGCCTCATCTCCGAGCAGTTTGGCTTTTATCACGCCGGCCTCTTTTTGCTGGACGAGCCGGGCGAGTACGCCGTCCTGCGGGCGGCCTCCTCTGAGGGTGGGCAACGGATGTTGGCCCGGGGCCACCGCCTGCGCGTGGGGCAGGTGGGCATCGTGGGCTATGTGGCCGGTGTCGGCCAACCGCGCATCGCCCTGGATGTGGGCGCAGACGCCGTGTTCTTTGATAACCCCGACCTGCCCCAGACCCGGTCTGAGATGGCCCTGCCTCTCAAGGTGCGCGGGCGGGTCATCGGCGTTTTGGATGTGCAATCCACGCAGGAGGCGGCCTTTTCGGCGGAGGATGTGGAGGTGCTGCAAACGATGGCGGACCAGGTGGCCCTGGCCATCGAGAATGCCCGCCTGGTGGAGGAGAGCCAGCGCGCGGTACAGGAATTGGAGGCCTTCTATGGCCGGCGGCTCCGGCAGGCCTGGGCCGAGCGGGTGGCCGGGCGGTCCACGGCCTATCGCTATACCGGCGCGGACGTGGAGGCTGTGACCGGGAGCGCCGCCCCCTCGGCCGGCCCAGACGAAGGCCATCGCCTGGCGGCGCCGATCAACCTGCGCGGCCAGACCATCGGCTCGGTGGTCTTGCGGCGCGCTCCCGATGCCGAACCCTGGTCCGATGAAGAGGCCCTGTTGTTGGAAGAGGTGGGCCTGCAGATCGGTCTGGCGTTGGAAAATGCCCGCCTGCTGGAGGAGACCCGGCGCCATGCTGCTCAGGAACGGCTGATCGGTGAGATTGCCGCCCGGATGCGCGAGACGCTGGACCTGGACACCGTGTTGCAGACGGCCATCCGTGAGATGGGCCGGACCCTGGGCTTGAGCAAAGTGGATGTGCGGCTGGCTCAGGTCACCACAGCGGACGACGCCGCCACAGAGTAGGTGACGACGATGCGAGATCGGATCAAACGGTTCCTGGCCGTACCGGTTTTCGAGGAAGAAGAAAAGGCCCGCACGACCCGGCTGCTGAACGTGGTGTTGCTGAGTTTGTTGGTGGCCCTGGTACTCTTGCTGGTACTCATACCGTTGCTGGGTGGTCTCCCACTGAGCGAGCCGGGCCTGTTTACCTGGCTGACCGGCTTGCTCGTGCTGGGAGTTGTCTTGGGGCTGTTGCTCCTGACGCGCCGGGGCCAGGTGCACATAGTGAGCGTGATTCTATCTGCCATGCTCTGGTTGATTACGACAACCTGGGTTTGCGGCTTTGCTGGCATCGCCAGCGACAGCAGCCTCATCCAATATGCCCTGCTCATCATGCTGGGCGGGTTGCTCCTGGGCGGGCGAGCGGCGTTATTGCTCACTTTGTTCAGCCTCCTGGCGATAGGGGGGGCCTATTATGCGGAGACCAGCGGTTGGCTCGTGCCAGAACACGAAAAAGCCGGGATCATGGACCTGGTTTTGAGTGCCACGCCGGTGTTCCTGATCGGGTTACTGCTGCGTTATGCCGTGAACAGCCTGTTTGATGCGCTCCGCCGCGCCCGCGAGAACGAGCGCGCCCAGGCTGAGGCCAACCGCGAGCTACAGGCCATCCGTGCCACGTTGGAACAGCGTGTGGCAGACCGGACCCGCGATCTGGGACAGCGGGCGATATTACTGCAGGCGGCGAACGCCGTGGGGCGCGCTGCCACATCTATCCTGGATACAGAGGTGCTGCTTCCGCAGATAACCGAACTGATCCGGGTGCAGTTCGATCTGGGCGAGGTGGGCTTTTTCCTGCTGGACGAAACTGGCGAGTGGGTCGTCTTGCGTGCCGCCGCCGGCGAGGTCGCACCGGCTCTTTTAGCCCGCCAATACCGGGTCCGGGTTGGCGAGGGCCTGGTAGGCCAGAGCGTGGCCCAGGGTCAGCTTCAGGTGGCAGGCATGACCGACGAGTCTCCCAGACGCCCGGCTATACAAGAATGGCCCGGTGTCCGGGCCGAAGCCGTCTTGCCCCTGCGTTCGCGGGGCCGGGTGCTGGGGGCACTGACCATCGCCAGCCGCCACCTCGACGCCTTTGATGCCACCACCCTCACCGTATTCGAGACTGTGGCGGACCAGGTGGCGACGGCTCTGGACAACACCCGCCTGTTCGCTGAGAGCCAGGCTGCCCTGGAAGCGGCGCGGCGGGCCTATGGCGAGTTGAGCCAGCGGGCCTGGCTTGACCTGTTGCGACCTCGCGCCGGCCGGGGTTACCGGTATGCCTATCAGACCGTCATGCCCCTCGCCGGCGACTGGCCGCCGGAGATGGCTCAGGCGGCGCAGACCGGCCAGCGGGTATGGGGGGACAGCAGCGGTGAATCCACGGTGGCGATCCCCATCAAGGTGCGGGATGAGGTGGTGGGCGTCTTGGGCTTTTACAAAGATACGGCCGACGGGTCGTGGACAGGCGAGGAGTTAGCCCTGTTAGAGACCCTGGCGGACCAGCTCGGCATCGCCCTGGAAAGCGCACGGCTCTATCAGGACACCCAACGCCGCGCCGTCCAGGAAAGACTGATCGGCGAGGTCACCGGCCGGATGCGCGAGACGCTGGACCTGGATACCGTATTGCAGGCCGCTGTACGCGAGATCGGCCAGGCCCTGGACTTGCATGACGTGACGATCCAGCTCGGCGTGATGGACACTCAGGTCACGGAGGCACGATGATGGCTAACCAGGAGGCGACCTCACCACCCCTTATGGGCTGGCAGGCCGCGTTGAACGCGGAACGCAGTCGTATTGCCCGGCGCACCCTGCCCATCATGCTCGGCGTCACTGTCGCCGTGCTCGTATTTTTCATCGGCGCCTATTTCTGGCTGGGCCAGCCCTGGCAATGGGTCTGGATGATCCTGGAGATCTTGCAGGCTATAGTGCTCTTTGCCCTGGCCTATGTCCTGGTGCGGCGCGGTCACACCACGGCGGCCGTCTATTTGACCATGCTGGCGATCAACGTCACGGTCATCATCGGCCCGGCCCTGGTGGAAGGGATGATCTTGCCCGGTCTGCTCGCCGGGATCATCGCCATCATCTTTGCGCGCCTGTTGGCCGGCCGGCGCGAGAACCGGGTGGTAACTTTGGTCTCCGGCCTGGCCATCGTCACCGGGATCGCGCTGAGCGGCTTGCGGATATTCGAGATGTTGCCCATCCCCACCTGGGTTCAGTTGATCACCACGATCACCGCCGCGCTGACGGTGATACCCCTGATCGCCTTGATCCTGGAATCCCGAGACCGCCGCTACGAGGATTCGCTGGCCCAGGTGGAGCGCTACGCTGGCGAGTTAGATGTGCAGCGGGGCATATTGGCCGAGCGAACAAGGTCACTGGAGCGGCGTTCGCAATACCTGGAAGCCACGACGGCCGTGGCCCGGGATGTGACGACCATGTTGGACCTCCAGGACCTGCTGACGCACGTCGTCAACCAGATCAGCAGTCGTTTTGGCTTTTACCACGCTGGCATCTTTCTGCTGGACCCCACCGGCGAGTGGGCAGTGCTGCGGGCCGCATCCAGCAGTGGGGGGCAGCGGATGCTGGAGCGCGGCCATCGTCTGCGGGTGGGCGTGGAAGGCATCGTGGGCTATGTGGTTGGCACCGGCCAGCCACGCATCGCCCTGGACGTGGGGGCCGATGCGGTGTTCTTTGACAACCCGGACCTGCCAGAGACGCGCTCTGAGATAGCCTTGCCCCTGCGCGCCCGGGGGCAGACCATCGGTGCGCTGGACGTGCAGAGCACCGAGCCGGCCGCTTTCACCGCCGAGGATGTGGCCGTGTTACAGGCCCTGGCGGACCAGGTGGCCGTAGCTATCAGCAATGCCCGGCTGTTCCGGGAGGCTCATGAGGCCCTGGAAGCAACCCGGCGGGCCTATGGCGAGATCAGCCGCCAGGCCTGGACAGAGATGCTCCACGCTCAGCCCAGCCGGGGCTACCGCTACAGCGCGCAGGGGGTGGTCCCCATAGAAGCTGGCGCGGAACTGCCGCCCACCGCTGGGGACTTGCCTGCTCTGCGCCTGCCAGTGCAATATCGCGGCCAGGTGCTGGGCATCCTCCAGGCCCACAAACGGGCCGGGAGTGGTGATTGGACCCCAGAAGAACGGGCTTTACTGGAGACATTGACGGAGCAGCTCAGCCTGGCCCTGGAAAGCGCGCGGCTCTACCAGGACTCCCGGCGTCGCGCTGCCAGGGAACGGCTGATCGGCGAGGTCACCCGCCGGATGCGCGAGACGCTGGACATTGATACCGTACTCCAGACGGCGGCGCAGGAGGTGCGCCAGGCCCTGGGCCTGCCGGAACTGGTGGTGCGGCTGATGCCGCCGGAGACATATGGAAAAGCCGGGGATGAAAACCCGGCGACCGGAGGCCCCCATGACTAAAGAGCACGTGACACGGCCTGCCCCCTCTGCCGCTCGCCATCGCGCCATGATCCAGTGGGGCTTGCGCGTCGGTGGTTTGGGGGCCGTGACCGCTACCATCTTCAATCTGGTGATCTATCTCCAGACCGGCGTGTGGCAGGTGTTGGTGGTCGCAGCGGGCGAGATGCTGGCCCTGGTGGGCCTGCTCTGGGCCAGCCGATTGGCGCGCCGGGACCGGTTATATGCCGCTGGCTACTGGATACTGGCGAGCCTGGCCCTGGCCCTGGGCGTGGCCGAGCTGGTTCATAGCGGGGCGACGTTGTTTCTGGCGGTGGGCGGAACGCTGTTGTTACTCGTCGTGGGCTACGCGGTACTGCCACGGCGATGGCCGGCCTGGTTGATTATCGGCGGTTTGTTCCTCGCCTATATCGCCCTGGTCAATTGGTGGCTCCCTCTGCCCCGCTACGAGATCGCTCGCCTGGCCGGGTTGCAGGCCTTCATCCCCGCCATCATCGTGATCCTGCTCCTGGCCAGTCTGTGGCGGGTCGGCCGGGCCTTACGTATCGGTACCATTCGTACCCGCTTGCTCATCTCCTTCGTGGCCATGGCCCTGTTGCCGGCCATCGCCATCAGCGGCGGTACGTTCGCCATCGGGTCGCTGGCGGTCCAGAAGCAGATGCAAAACCACCTGGAATCCGTGGCAGCCCTGAAAGAAGCGGAGATCAACACCTGGTTAGACACTTTGCACAGTGATCTGGAGTTCATACTGGCGAATGAGGATACGCTGCGCCAGATGCGGGTGTTGCTCCTGGGGACCCCCAGCCTGGTGTATCTCACGGAGACTCATGCGTTCTTGCAGGCACACTTGCAGCGAGTTAACGAACGCACCGGACGCTTTGACGAGTTGTTCCTGATGAACCTGGATGGCGAGGTTGTCCTGTCCAGTGACCCCACCAGGGAACATGTGGGTTCCCACAGCATCCTGGACTATTTCCGCCAGGGCTTGCAAGGGCCATACGTGACTCCACCGTTCTACTCCCTTATCCTGGGACGAACCGCGATCACTGTCTCCCGGCCTGTCCTGGACGACCGGGGGCAGGTAGTGGGAGTCATAGCCGGTCATGCCAACCTGGCTGTGCTGGACCGGATCATGGGTGAGCGAGCCGGGCTGGGCCTCACCGGCGAAACCTACTTGGTCAGCAACCTGAAACTCTCGTTGACCGACAACCGTTTTGGCGTGAAACAGATCTATGTCTCCAGCCTGGGCGCTGAGCAGGCGATCAAAAATCACAACAACGGTGTGGCCCTGTACGACAACTATCGGGGGGAGCCGGTGGTGGGGGCCTATCACTGGTTGCCCCGGCTGGAGGTGGTCTTGCTGGCCGAGCAGACCCAGGCCGAGGCTTTTCAGCCGATGTTCCTCTCCCTGGGGATCATCGGTGGTCTCACCCTGTTCATGCTGGCCCTGGCTGCTGGCGCGGCACTGCTCATCACCCGGAGCATCGCCATCCCCCTGGCTGACCTGACCCGGACGGCCGCGCAGATCGCTGCCGGGGACCTGTCGCGCACCGCCGAAACCCACCGCTATGACGAGATCGGGGCCCTGGCAAACTCCTTCAACAGCATGACCGCTCAGCTCCGGGGCCTCATCGCCAGCCTGGAGCAGCGCGTGGCCGACCGGACCCGCGAACTGGCCCGGCGATCTGCCTACCTGGAAGCTGCCGCTGAGGTGGGGCACGCGGCCGCTTCTATCCTGGAGATGGACGAGTTGATCCGGCAGGTGGTGGACCGGATCCGTGAGCGGTTCGAGCTATATTACGTGGGGCTGTTCCTGCTGGACGAAAGCGGCGAATGGGCGGTGTTGCGGGCCGGCACCGGCGAGGCCGGCCAGGCCCTATTGGCCCGCGGCCACCGTATCCGGGTGGGCGAGGGCATGATCGGCTGGTGCGTGGCCCATGCGGAGGCCCGCATCGCTTCCCAGGCCGAGGCCGATGCCATGCGCCTGGCCGTGCCCGAACTGCCTGCTACCCGCTCGGAGGCGGCCTTGCCCTTGCGCTCTCGAGGCCGCGTGCTCGGGGCCATCTCTGTCCAGAGCGACCAGCCCATGGCCTTTGATGCGGAGACCATCTCTGTCTTGCAAACCATGGCCGATCAGGTGGCCGTGGCCCTGGACAATGCCCGCCTGTTCGCCGAGAGCCAGGCGGCCCTGGAGGCCGTGCGCCGTGCCTATGGCGAGGTGAGCCGCACGGCCTGGAGCCAGTTGTTACGGGCCCAACCCGGCCGGGGTTATCGCAGCGACGACCGGGGGGTGATCCCAGTGGAGCCGACCGCGCCGCCGGTCGTTCAACCTGAGGGACAGCACCCCTTAACCATGCCCATCCGGGTCGGTGATACGGTGATCGGCCTGGTGGATACATACAAACCCGGCCCGGCCGGCCCCTGGACCAGGGACGAGATCGCCTTGCTGGAAGCCCTGGCCGAACAACTGGGCCTGGCCCTGGAAAGCGCGCGGCTTTACCAGGATTCGCAACGGCGCGCCGTCCGCGAGCAGTTGACCGGCGAGGTCACCCGCCGGATGCGCGAGACCCTGGATGTGGATACCGTGCTCCGCACCGCAGCCGATGAGATGTATCAGGCCCTGGGACTGGACGAGATCGTGATCCGGTTGGCGATGCCTGACGGCGAAGGGGAGAAGCGATGAGGTTCTGGCGCACCAGCCTGCTGTCCCGTTTGCTAATCTATTTTCTGCTGCTGGCGATCACCCCCCTGGCTATCGTGGGGTTGTGGGCCTACAACCGGGGCGAGGAAGCATTGAAGGAACACGTCCTCAATCACCTCACCACGACGGCGATCTTGAAGGAACACCAGATCAACCGCTGGATCGCGGATCTGGAACAGACTGTCCGGCTATTGGCGCAAAACCCTGTCGTGCGGGAACAGGCTGAGACGCTGTTGACCCGGCCGGAGACGAGCACGGCCTTTGCCTCGGCTTATCAGAGCCTGAGGCCCTATCTGTATAGCGTCCTGGCCGAAAAGACCGATTTTATGGAGATCCTGATCCTCCACGGCGTGGGGGGTAAAGTCCTGCTGACCACGAACCCGGCCCACGAGGGGACATATGAGGTGAGCAGTACCTTCTACCAGGAAGGGCGCAAGGCCACCTATGTCCAGAACATCTACCCCTCGGTTAGTCTGGGGCAGCAAACCATCACCATCGCCACGCCCTTGCTGGACAAGGCCGGGCGCACCATCGGTGTGCTGGCAGTACACCTGAACCTGGCCAAGATGAACGAGATCATGGGGGAACGCAGCGGGCTGGGAACTACCGGCGAAACCTATCTGGTGAACCGTTTCAATGTCTTTGTCTCCGGGGCCCGGTTCGGCAGCGAACTGTATCCTCAGGGGGTGCATTCCTTCGGCATAGATGAGGCTATCTTGCGGGGAAACAGCGGCGCCGCCATCTATGACAACTATCGCGGCGTGCCGGTAGCCGGCTCCTACCGCTGGCTGGCGGAACGAGAACTGGCCTTGCTGGCCGAGATCGAACTGGACGAAGCCCTGGCTCCGGTGCGGCGACTGGCTATGACGATCTTTATGTTCGGCGTCATCGCGGCCGGCGCGGTGGCTGTCATCGCCTATGGAGTGACGCGCCGCATCTCGGCCCCGATCCTGGACCTGGCCGAGACTGCCACCCGGATCGCCAGTGGTGACCTGAGCCAGACGGTGGCGGTCCAACGCCAGGACGAGATCGGGGTGCTGGCCCGGGCCTTCAACAGTATGACCGGCCAGTTGCGCGACCTGATCAGCGGGCTGGAGCAGCGTGTGGCCGACCGGACCAGCGAGTTGGCCCGGCGGTCGGTGGCTCTGCAAGCCGCCGCCGAGGTGGGTCATGCCGCCACATCCATCCTGGACGTGGACCAGCTCATCCGGCAGGTGACGGAGTTGATCCGCCAGCGCTTTGACCTGTACTATGTGGGCCTGTTCCTGCTGGACGCGAGCGGTGAATGGGCGGTGCTGCGGGCTGGCACCGGCGAGGCCGGCCGGGCCATGTTGGCGCGCCGGCACCGCATCCGGGTGGGCGAGGGCATGATCGGCTGGTGCGTGGCCCATGACCAGGCCCGGGTGGCGTTGGAAGTGGGCGAGGATGCCGTGCGCCTGGCCACAGCCGAGTTACCCCTTACCCGCTCGGAGGCTGCCCTGCCCTTGCGCTCCCGGGGGCGGGTCCTCGGCGCGATCACCGTGCAACACACCGAGCCGGGCGCCTTTGATGAGGCCACGCTGACCGTGCTTCAGACCATGGCTGACCAGGTGGCTGTGGCCCTGGACAACGCCCGGCTGTTCGCCGAGGGCCAGGAAGCTTTGGAGGCCACGCGTCGGGCCTACGGCGAATTGGGTCGCCAGGCCTGGATCGAGCGGGTCCGCAGTCGGCCGGACGCCGGTTATCGCCGGGGGCCACAGGGCCTGGCCCCGGCCAGCGAAGCGTGGCGGCCCCACATGGTGGAGGCTTTGCAAACCGGCAGGCTGACCCCCGGCCAGGGAGACCAGGCCACCGCCGTGGCCATCCCCATCCGGGTGCGCGGCCAGGTGATCGGCGTGATTGATGCCCGCAAACCAGCAGTGGCCGGGGTCTGGACGACGGAAGAACTGACCCTGCTGGAGACCCTGACCGACCAGCTCGGCGCGACCCTGGACAGCGCCCGGCTCTTCGAGGAGACCCAACGCCGCGCCCGCGACGAGCGGGAACTGCGGGCCATCACGGCCCAGGTGCGCGACGCGCCCGGCCTGGAGGCTATCCTCCAGACGGCAGTGCAGGAAGTGGTCCGCGCCCTGGGTGTGGAACGGGCTTTCGTACAGTTGGGCACACCGCCGCCGCTGGAACGGGAAACGTAATGCGTAATATGATGTGTGGTGCGGGAGTGCGTGAAAGGAGCGAGGGGAATGACCACAATGACCACCACGTGGGAGCGGCTGGCGGTGAGCGCGCCGGAACGACTGGCCTATGAATGGCTCACCGAAACCTGGTGGGATGAGCCGGCGTACCTCAAACTGGCCGAGCACCGGAACGCCTATGTCGAGCTGGACGATGGAGAGGTGGTGATCCACATGATGCCGACACCGGAGCATCAGACGATTGTACTCAATCTGGCAAGTGCACTGCGCGAATATTCGCGGACGCTGCCTGTCCCAGGGCGCGTCCTGTTCGCGCCGACACCGATCCGTCTCTGGCCACTCAAGATGCGCGAGCCAGATGTGATGTTCTTCCGGGCCGAGCACCTGGATCGTATCGGCATACCCTATAGCGGCATCCCGGATTTCGTGGCCGAGGTGCTATCACCATCTACAATTGTGCTGGACACCATGACCAAGATGACCGAATATGCGCTGGCCGGTATCCCGGAGTACTGGATCGTGAACCCGGAACGGCGCACGGTGGCGGTATACGTGTCGGCAGGCGAGGAATATCGCCTGGCGGCTGAATATGGCCCCGGCCAGCAGGCGCAGGCCCAGACCCTGCCGGGCCTGGCCGTCGCCGTAGACGACCTGTGGCAGCCATAACCCTCAGAAACCCGTTTTCTGGAGGAGACTCACACGCGCCGGGCGCACCCCGTGGCACGAAAATACGCCGGTGTGCTCGCGCGGGGTCTGCGACCCCGCGCCGGCGGCGGGTGGCACACCCGCCGCGAACGGGGTCTATTTTGGAGGAGGAACCTCATGCGTGAGATCTGGCGGTGGATCGTCGGGCCAGATGTGGGCGATGAGGAGCTGAACCGCCGGGTGCAGGCCGCCAGCCTGACGGCGGTCTTTGCCATCATCGCCATACCGCTGGTCATTGGACTGGAGATCCTGGCCGGCAGTTCGCCGTTTCTGGACCCGCTGAGCTGGTTCACCATCCCGACCACTTTTCTGATCCCCGTCATTGCCCTGGTCCTGATCCGGTTGCGCCGGTTCCAGGCGGGTATCTACTGGTTGCTGAGTGCGTTTAGTGTGATCCTGACGGCCTCGGCCATCGCCTATGGCCTGTCGGCGGCCAATTTCGTGATGCTGGCCGGGATGATCACCCTGGCGGCATTGTTGGCCGGCACGGCCGGGATCGCGTTGGGGGTCATCGCCGGCCTGGCGGCTACAGCCGGGGTCTATCTCATCCGCCAGGCCCAACCGGGAACCGATCTGTACGAACTGCAAAACCAGGCCCTGATGCAGTTTGCTCTCTTTCCGCTGCTGGGCCTTTTAACCTGGTTATTCAGCCGTAGCCTGCTGGGTTTGACCCGCCGGGCACGTCAGCAGGCGCAGGAGCTGGCCGCGTTGAACGTGACGTTGGAACAACGCGTGACCGAGCTGGCGCGCACCAGCCAGGAACTCCGGGAAACCATCGCCCGCAGCGAACACCGGGCGCACCGGCTGGCCCTGGCCGCCGAGACCTCCCGGGCCATCTCGGCGGCGGCCATAGACCCGGCCGATCTCATGGACCGCCTGGTGCAGTTGATCCGTGAGCAACTCCATGCCGCCTACGTGGGGCTATTCCTGGTCGGCACGGCCGGCGAATCCCCCTCCGTGGCCCGGCTCCGCGCCGGAGCCAGCGCGACCGGCCAGCACCCCCCAGAGCCGGGATATGCGGTGGACTTGCAAGGGACATCAGCTTTGGCCTGGTGCCTGACCACTCGCCAGGGGCTGCTGGTAACGCCCCCCGATACCGAGGCCCATTGGCTGGCCGAGACCCGTGCTGAGTTGATCCTGCCCCTCCTCTCCTGGGGCGAGATCATGGGCGCCCTCACGATCCAGAGCACAGAGGAAGGGGCCTTTGATGAGGGCGACGTGACCATCTTCCAGTCGGTGGCGGACCAGGTCGCCAACGCCATCGTCAACTCCCGACTGTTGCAGCAGGCCCGGGCTGCCCTGGCGGAGGTCACCCAGGCCCAACGACAGTATCAGCGTGAGGCCTGGACCAAATACTTGCCCCAGAAACGGATCACCGGCTACCAATACCAGGAACGCGATCTCCGACCTCTGGGCCATCGCCTGCTGCCCGAAGTCCGGCAGACGGTGCAGGCGGCCCGGACCCTGACCACCGCTTCAGACGGCAAACCGACCCTGGTGGCCCCTCTGACCCTGCGCGGGCATGTCATCGGCGCTCTGGGGCTACAAGATAGCCGCCGCCGGACCTGGACGGCGGAAGAGATCGCCATGGCTGAGGCTATCGCGGAACAGGTGGCCCTGGCTGTGGAGAACGCGCGCCTCTTTGAGGAGGCCCAGGCCAGCCTGGCCGAGGTCACTGCCACCTACCGGCGCTATGTGCGCGAGGCCTGGAGCGATTACCTGCCCCTGCAACCGGCCACCTGGTATGAATACGCTGCTACGGAGAACCTGCCCCCAGTGGATACCGACCGGCTGCGGGGCGTGACCCGCCGCGCCGAGACCCGGTCGCCAGCGGCAACGACCCTGGCCGTGCCGGTGAGCCTGCGCGACCAGGTCATGGGGGTGTTGGGTTTCCAGGACGCGCCAGACCGGCAGTGGACCGCAGACGAGCTGGCCATCATCGAGACTGTGGCCGAGGAGTTGGCCCTGGCCCTGGAGAACGCGCGCCTCTTTGATGAGGCGCAGGCCCGGCTGGCCGAGGTGGAGGCCATGCACCGGCGCTATCTGCGCGAGGCCTGGGCCACTTATCTGCCCACCCGTCAGGCCCGTGCCATTCAGGCCACTGCCCCTGGCGTCCCGGCTCTGGATAACCTCCAGTTACCCGAGATCCAGCAGGCCCTTGCCCAGCGTCGCGGCGCTGTCGTCTCCCGGCGCGAGGATAGCTCGGTCCTGGCCACGCCCATCGCCCTGCGCGGCGAGGTCCTGGGTGCGGTGGGCCTCCAGGCCGATGGTGCCCGCCAGTGGACCAGCGAGGACATCGCCGTGGTGGAAAGCGTGGCCACGGAGTTGGGCCAGGCTATCGAGAGCGCCCGGCTCTTCGCCGAGGCCCAACGCCGGGCCGCTGAGCAGGAAGGTCTGGCCCGCATTGCCGCCCTGGCCAGCTCGACCCTGGAGTTTGAAGAGTTGCTTCGTCGGCTGATGCAGGAGGCGGCCCGGCTGGTCGGTGCCCAGGGTTGCGTGATCTTGCTGGCCGATGAGGATAGCCGCACTTTGAGGACGCATCACGTCTCCATGGGGGCGGAGGTCATGCCGGCGGTGCAATGGCAGATTCCTATGGACACCCCCGGTTTTGAGCGGAGCATCTATGCCCGGGGTGGGGTCTATTACTCCAACCAGGCCCGAACCGACCCCAACATCATTCCCGTCTACCGGCCATACATGGAGGCCCTGGATGTGGAGAACTTTTGCGGTGTCGCCCTGCGCGTGCGGGACCGCAGCATCGGCGAGATCTATGTGCTCAATCGCCCAGGCGGGTTTGGGCCGGACGAACTGCGGCTCCTGCGGGCCATCGCCGGCTATACCAGCAACGCCATTGAGAACGCCCGGTCTTATGAGAAACTCCAGGAGACCGCCGAAAAGCTCCAGGAGATGGACCGGCTCAAGACCCAGTTCCTGGCCAACATGAGCCACGAGTTACGCACCCCCCTCAACGCCATCATCGGCTTCTCACGGGTCATCCTCAAGGGCATTGACGGCCCCTTGACGGAAAACCAGAAGGTGGACCTGAATGCCATCTATGAGAACGGCCAACAATTGCTGGCCCTGATCAACAACGTCCTGGACATCTCCAAGATCCAGGCCGGGAAGATGGAGCTGTCCTTTGCCTATGTGGACCTCCAACCGGTGATCCGCAGTGTCATGTCCACCGCCGTGGCCCTGGTGAAGGACAAGCCGATCGAGTTGCGCGAGGAGGTCCAACCCAATCTGCCCCGGGTGTGGGGAGACGAGATGCGCCTGCGTCAGGTCCTGGTCAATCTCATCTCCAACGCCGCCAAGTTCACCGAACGCGGGTCCATCACTTTGCGCGCCTGGGCCGATGCCGAACAGGTGACGGTGAGCGTCACGGATACCGGGATCGGCATCGCGCCGGAGCATCAGGCCCTCATCTTTGAGGAGTTCCGGCAGGTGGATGCCTCCCTCACCCGGCAGGCTGGGGGGAGTGGCCTGGGGCTGGCGATCTGCCGCCACCTGGTGGAGGAGCAAGGCGGCCGCATCTGGGTCGAGAGCGCGTTAGGCGATGGCTCCACCTTCAGCTTCACCGTACCCCTCCACCCCCGCTCTTTGCCGACGGGATTTGCCGGCGTGGAGCTTGATCCGACACGGCCCGTCATCCTGGCCGTGGATGGCCAGGCCGGGGTTATCGCCCTGTACAAACGCTATCTGGAGAAGCATGGCTATCAGGTGGTCGGCTTGCAGGAAGGCGCCAAGGCCGTGGAATGGGCGCGGACTCTCCGGCCCCAGGCGATCATCCAGGACCTCACTCTGCCGGATCAGGATGGCTGGATGGTGCTGGAGGCCTTGAAATCCGCAGCCGAGACCCGCCAGGTGCCGGTGATCATCAGCACCATGAATCGCGATGCTCGTAACCAGGCCCTGCGCCGGGGTGCAGCGGCCTATCTGATCAAGCCCGTGCTGGAAGATGACCTGCTGGAAGCCCTGAAACCTTTTGCTGAATCGTAATTGCTCAGCCTGGCCTCCCGCAGGTTGCCGGGCGAACCTGCGGGAGGGTGGTTCCGATTCACACCAGGCATGAAGGAGAAAAAGTTGTCTCAACCGTCTTTCGATCTGCGCTGTGCGCGCTGTGGCTGGCGAGAGCCATATCAGTACCCCCGGAGTGACTGCCCCCAGTGTGGGCACGACTGGCTGGAGACCCGCTACGATTACCCGGCCGTGCGTCGGCTCTGGGACGAGCACCTGGCCCGCCGGCCGTTCGACATGTGGCGTTACCGCGAGTTGCTGCCTCTGCGCGATGATGCCCATCGCCTGAGCATGGGCGAGGGAGGCACGCCCCTGTATCCGGCCACCAACCTCAGCCTGATGCTCGGCCGACCTCACATCTATGTGAAAGACGAACGCCAGAACCCCACCGGGTCGTTCAAGGACCGCCAGGCCGCCCTGGCCATCTCAGTGATGCGCGAGCAGGGGATCACGGAGGCGGTGGTGGCCTCCACCGGCAACGTGGCGATCTCGTACTCGGCCTATTCCACGCGCGCCGGGATCAAACTCTGGGCTTTTCTCACCAGCACCGTGCCGGCCGACAAGATGCGCGAGGTAGCCTTGTATGGCAGCGAGGTCATCAAGGTCACGGCCACTTACGACGAGACCAAACGGGTGGCTCTCAACTTTGCCGGGCGGCGGAATCTGCTGTATGACCGGGGGTTGAAGAGCATCGCGGCCCGGGAGAGCATGAAAACGGTGGCCTTTGAGATCGCGGAGCAATTGGGCCAGTTGTTGGGGCCGGAAACGCCGGCGCAACCCCGGTGCGCCGGACAGGCCTGGCGCGCCCCGGACTGGTACATTCAGGCCGTCAGTGGTGGTTTGGGGCCGGTGGGGGTGTGGCAGGGGTTCACCGAACTGGAGGAGATGGGGTTGCTCTCCCACAGGCCCCGGCTGGCCTGCATCCAGGCGGAGGGCTGTGCGCCTATGGTGCATTCCTTTCGGGCCGGGCTGGAGGTGGCCGAGCCGGTGCGCAACCCCACCACGCATATCGCCACGGTAGCGACCGGTGACCCCGGGGCGGCTTACCCATTCCTGCGGCGGGTGATCCTGGAGCACGGTGGGGCCTTTGAGATGGTCTCGGACGAGGAGGCGTTTCGGGCCATGCACGTCCTGGCCAAGATGGACGGCATCTCCATGGAACCAGCGGCCGCGATGGCCTTCGCCGGGCTGTTCAAGCTGGTGGCCGAGGGGACCATCGCGCCGGATGATGTGGTGGTGGTGAACTGCTCCGGCCATACTTTCCCGGTGGAAAAGTTCCTGCTGGGTGATGACTATGCCCGCAGCGTGGAGGCGGCCCTGCCGGAGGAGGGGGTGCTGGCCTCTTTGGAACGCCTGGATCGGCGGGTGCGCCGGGTAGCCATTATCGAAGACCATCCCGAGGCCGCGCGCCTGTTACGGCGGGTTCTCCAGGCCCACGGGGAGTACCAGATTGAGGAGGCCTATGATGGCGAGGCCGGCCTGGCTATGGTGCGGGCCACACCGCCGGACCTGATCCTGCTGGACTTGATGATGCCCAAGATGGATGGCTTTACCTTCATCGAAGCGCTGAAGGCCGACGAGCGACTGGCCGACATCCCGGTCATCGTCGTCACGGCCAGGGACCTGACGGCCGGCGAACGGCAACGGCTTAACGGGCACGTGCGGGGCCTGCTCCAGAAGGGCACCTTCTTGAGTACCGATCTCCTGGCGGACATCCAGGAACTATTGAAGTAACTATCCCCCAGGGAGACTTGTGCGCCGGGCGCACTCCGTAGGATGAAAATATGCTGCGCGACCGTGCTCGCGCGGGGTGTGCCATCCCGCGCCGGCGGCGGGGCTATCCTCCCTCGTGCCCACGCTCCGCGTGGGCACGCAGCAGACGAGGCAGCCTGCTCACAGGGCGTAGACAGTTGATGAGCTACAGCCAGGCGTTCCTGGCCGCGCAACCCGGTGTTTCGCACCCACGCAGAGCGTGGGTGCGAGCAAGCAGTAAGTTGGCGCCAGCGGCGGGTCACACTCCCGGTGGCCGCCGCCGCGAGCCAGGCCAGGGGGCTGGCGGCGCGTACCCTACGACCACTATTGAAGTACCCCCCGAGGGAGTAAGGATTGCGGACCAGGCGGTTGATCCCATATCTCCGATACCTTGAGCGCTGGCGTGCCCCGGGTGTGTTGACCCGGGGCACGTGGCTGATCTTGACCTCTACCGTATGTCTGGGGCTGGCTCCCATCCTGGGCAAGCTGGCCTATCGGGCCGGGGTGGAGCCGTTCACGCTGGTCGCCCTGCGCACGGCGTTGGCGGCGGCGGTGCTCTGGGTCTTTTACCTGACCCGTGCGGCGTGGCGCCGGGCCATCCCCATCCCCTGGCACGCGGTGCCGGGCTGCCTCGGCATGGGGCTGGCTAACGGCTTCGGCTCGCTGTTGTATTACATCGGCCTGGCCCGCATTGACGCCAGCCTGGGGCAGCTTCTCTATGCCCTCTATCCCCTCTGGGTATTCATCTTCCTCAGCGCGGCCGGCCATCGTGTCTCCCGACTGGCCCTATTACGCCTGGGAGTGGCGTTAGGCGGGGTCTATTTCCTCACGGCCGTGGGCGGTGGCCCCCTGGATTGGCTGGGGATCATGCTGATGCTCAGTGCCGGGGCCTTGTACGGCTGGATGTTGGTACTGGGGCAGTGGTCTCTGGCGGACGTGGACTCGCGTTCTGTGACCCTTTATGTGCTGACGGCGCAGGCCGGGGTGGTGTTCGTCGCCCAGGTGCTGAGTGGCGCGCCCCTGGCCCCCACGACCGTTGACGGATGGACGGCCACCATCTTGCTGGCTTTGATCCCCACAGCACTGGCCCGGTTGCTCTTGTTCGCCGGTTTGAGCTATCTGGGAGGTGTGCAGACTTCGCTATTGGGTGTGGCGGAATTGGTGGTGGCTCTGGCGGCAGCCTGGCTGTGGTTGGGGGAGTACCTGTCGTTATGGCAGATGGTGGGCGCGGGGCTGATCATCATCAGCGTGCTGTTGAGCGGGCGCGAGAGCCACCTGGAGACAACAAGTTGGGAGGATTTACTGCGCCAGGGGCGGTGGCGAGAGCTGGGGTGATTTCAGGTAGGGGTTTCCACTGCCGCCCGGTGTCACCTGGCGTCAATGAGGGCAAGTTTCCGCCGCAGAGTCTCGTTCACGATGCGTTCCATCTCGTCCACGCGGCGGTCCCAGGAGTGTTCCTGGGCCACGGCAAGCCGGCTCTGCTGGCGCTCCGGGCTATCCTCGGCCAGGGCCTGGGCCACCCCCTCGACGAATGCTCCTGGTGTGGCGGTCAGGTAGACCAGCGCGCCCAGCTCGCGTGCCTCCGGATGCTCTGTGCTCACCACCGGCTTGCCGGCCGCCAGGTACTCGTATAGCTTCAGTGGGCTGCGGTAGACGCCGCGCTCGTCGTTCACGTAGGGCAGCAGGCAGACGTCCAGCCCCTTGACCAGGGCCGGCATCTCGGCAAACGGGTGCTTGCCCAGGAAGTGGACGTTGGGGAATGCCCGCAACCGGCGCAGCGGGGGCGCGTCCATCGTCCACGGGTAGGTGTCGCCCACGAAGACCAGCGACCAGGCCGGCCGCGCCTGGGCCAGGTATTCTAGCACGGCGTAGTCCAGCCGCTCGTTGACGTGGCCGATGTAGCCGATGCGCGGCGGCGGGATAGGGGCGATGGCCGGGTGCACCGGCATCGCCGGGTCCAACGCCTGGGCAAAGTGCGCCGTATCTGCCCCGCTGGGGATACGGTAGGTGCGCGGGTTCAGGAGCCGCTTGTTCTCGTAGGTCAGGAGCGAGTTGGCAAAGACCAGGTCGGCCCGGCGCAATAGGTCTGCTTCCAGCGCGGCGATGGTGCGACGCTTGCGCCCGGTCGTCCCCGCCGTGAACTCGTCAATGCAGTGATACACCGCCAGCCGCTCCCCAAATCGGCCGATGAGCGGTCCCTGCTCGGGATTGTACAGCCATAGGAGGATTGGTGGATTGGTAGATTGGTAGATTGGTAGATTTGCCCATTTGCTGATTTGCCGATTTGCCGATTTGCCGGTGAGATACTGGTTGAGCCGGTTGATGGTCGGCGAGTAGTACCGGCCCGGCAGCAGGGGCGGCAGGGAGACGATCCAGAGGTTATCGGCGACGGCACGCGGCCCCTCGCGCCAGCGGCGGAGCTTGCGCCGGCGCAGGGCCGGGTAGCGCAGCAGGTGCTCCAGGCCGGCCGGCTGTTCGACGAACAGGACGCGGTGGCCCCTGTGGGCGAAGCGGAGCATCACCTGCTGGCGGCTGCCCCAGACGCCCTCCCAGTCGGTGGAGGAGAAGCAGAGGATGTCCCAGTTGGAGGGTGGGGTGCTCACGTTGTACCTCGTGTCTGGACGGCACGGGCGAGTCCGACTACACCCACCGCCAGGCCGGCCAGGAGCAAGGAGAGCACCAGCATCAGGATGTGCATGGCGAAGCCGACAGCGATGGCCGGCGAACGTTCCACGCCCAACGGCACCAGGGCCACCGTCCAGGCTGCCTCATAGGTGCCAAAGCCGATCAACCCCTGGATGGGCAGCACCACCAATAGCGACGCGATGGCCGAGGCGATGATCGCGCCGCCTGGGTCTACCGTGGCCCCCAATTCGTTCAGCAGGACGTAATACAAGCCAAAGTTGACCAGCCATTGCCCCAGGGAGAGGGCCAGGGCGGACCAGTAGAGCCGCCGCGTGCGCGCCAGCCGCAAGGCCCCGGCTGTGCGTTCGGCCAGAGCCAGCCCGGCGCGGACCGAGGCCAGGCCATCTGCCCGGAGCTGGCCGGCCGCCCGGTGCCCCAACCGCGCGCCCCAGTCGGCCAGGCGGTCGGCCCAGTACACAAGAGCCAGCGTCGCCAGGCCCAGAGGGATCGCGGCCAGTTGAAGTTGCTCGACGTGCATCTGGCGGCCGATCGTGAGCGAGGCCGTGCCCAGCACCCACGCGGCGAGCGCCACCAGGTCGAGCAGGCGGGCCAGCCCCAGCGAGGCCAGCCCGTCGGCGAGGGGGACGCGCTGAGCGCGCAGCAGGGCGATGTAGGTCAGCTCGCCGGTCCGGGCTGGCAGCACATAGTTCGCCAGGGTGTGGAGGCAGGTCACGTTCCACACGGCCAGGAACGAGGTGACCTGCCCCGGCAAGAGCAGCCGGAAGCGCCAGGCGCGAACCAGGCTCAGTAACACATAGAGAGCGAAGGCCAGCGTCAGCGCCGGCAGGCGCACCCGCTGCACGGTGGCGACGATCTCGCCCCAATCCTGCATCTGGGTCAACAGCAGGCTGACCAAAAGGAGCGAGAACAGGGTGGCGGTGAGCAGTTGCCGCCAGTTCAGCCGGGCACGTAGATCATTTATCACGACTCATTCCATTTCGATGTGCCCGCGCCAACCAGCCGTCGGCAGGAAGGGTAACCCCTGGATATGCAAATCGGCAAACGCGGCCGGGGTTCCGTCCGGCCCTATAATCCGGAGCCGCTGCAGGTCCGGGTCGTTCACCAAGTAACGCAGTGCGTGGGCGATGGTTGGAATGCGCCGGTAATCGAAGCCCATAAGCCGGGCGGCCAAGGCATCCGTGTAAGCCGGAACCGCTCCGGCCACCAGGTAGCCGCAGGGTTTCGCCCTCGGTTCCAAGGGGCCTTCTTCCTCCCCGGCGATGATAACATCGAGCAGAACAAAGAGTCGGCGCTGTGGTGTCTTCTGCATCTGCCCGACCCGGTCTGCGAACTGGGCAATAAGGTTCAGATCCAGAATAGTGCGCCACAAGGTATCATTGCCCCACCAGCTTCCCTCGAAGTACGGGTCCGGTGGGGGCCAGAGCTGGAACGACTTGAAGATCGCGTTGGACAGCCAATGGAGGGTATACCGGGTTAGCCGGCTCTGTCGCCGCTCCAGGGTATCCTGCGTCCAGGAGTTCAGTCGCTTGCGCCAGCAGGGATAGAGGTATTCGTCGCCTTCGCCTGTCATTCGCGGACCGACCCGGTGATGAGGCAACCAGTCCTTGCAGCCATTGATACCGATGAGGTTCTTGAGCGCGCCGGTCAGCCCGGCTTTGCGGTGTGTCTTCAGCTTGGGCAGCTCGATGAGCACATCGGCGTCCAGCACGGAATTGGCGATCAGGTACTCGTTGCGATCCAGGTTGTGGTGGCAGGTCATCTCGTCGGGGTTGTACTGGGTGACGCGGTACCGACGGTAATGGGCAGCGATAGGGGCCAGAAAACTGGCCGCTCCCAGGTCCACTGGCTTCAGACCCTTGACATCGCCGCGCTGCCGTTCGCGTTCCACCACCACCCCGTGGCGCACCACAGCCTGCTCCAGCCGGAAGTCCTCCACGCGAAAGCGCACCTCGCCACAGGCCCCCTCGACGAAGCAGAGCGTCTCGCCCAGGCCCAGGCAATCCAGAACACGCTGGAAGTCTGCCTTTTGCAGAGGTGCATCTCCGACGGTTAATTCTCCAGTCCCCTGCAGAGCGATGAGGGCATAGTCCAGCACGGCCCGGATGACGGCCGGATGGGTGATGGTGGCCACCGGCGGGGTGGCACCGCACGGATGGAGGACCAGGTTTGGTTTGACCAGGACCTTATCGCCGGGGTGGATGAACTCGCTCAGGGGGTTCCAGGCCGGCGTGCCGTAACGCGCGCTGTCCAGTCCCAGCAGCCGGAACGTCTCGCGCACGGCGGTGTAGATCGGGTTTGGCTCTGTTCCCACCGGTTCGAATGGATACTCTGGGTAGCGTATGTGTGGGTGGAATGGGGGCGCCGCAGGGTAAACCGGCTCCGCGCGGCACAGGGCCACATCAGCGTCCATCTGTGTCCTCCCAGACTTCGGACCGCACAAAGCGATGCTTGCCTGATGGGCTGGCCGGGATATGCTCCACGATCTCGAAGTGCAGGCGAAACGCCGGGTCGCCGTGCTCGGCCACCGTTTGCCGGATGAACGCCTCCACTGCGGTCAAGTTTATTTCGGCGTTCTGGGGCACGATGCGGACGCGCAGGTTGGCACGGGTCTCCTGGACCACCTGGAATTGGCGCACACCCTGGACATTGTAAAACAGGTGGGTGAAGAACTCGCCGTGCAGAAGTTTGCCGCCTGGCGACACGATCACATCGCTGATGCGGCCAGCCACCTCCTGGAGCAGCGGCAGCCCGCGACCACAGGGACAGCGTTCGGCGGAGAGCGCTCCCAGGTCGCCAATCTCGTAGCGGATGAAGGGCATGGCCCGGTTGTGCAGGTTGGTGATGAGTATGCGGCCTATTTGGCCGGTCGGGGCCGGGCGGCCCTCTTCGTCCACTACTTCCACAATGTTATTGGGAGTGATGATGTGCAGCCCATGGTGGTGTGCGCAGTCCATAGCAATAGCTCCCACCTCGCGCGCGCCGTAGCGGTTGAACACAGGGCCGCCGAACACCTCTTGCAGCAACCGCCGCTGCGGGTCCATCAACTGCTCGGCCGTGGTCTGCACTCCTCGGACTGGGGGCAACGCGAGGCCCTCCTCCTGGGCAATGCGCGCGATCATCGTCAAAGAGGAGACATAGCCCAGGACGAACTTGGGCCGCCAGACCGTCAGGCGGCTCAGCGCGGCGATGGCCCGCGCCCGATCAAGGTCGAAGGTGTTGATGTGGAGGGTGTTGTTGAGGAAGCGGTCGCGTAGGCGACCCCGAAGCGTCTCGTGTGCGCGGTTGTCGTAGTCTGACCCCCAGAACCAGGCCGTGCGGTCGCCGTGACGCATCCCGAAGAGATCATTGAGGACGGCGAACCCGGCGGAGGAGTGTGCCCGGTAGTTGTCGTCCTGGTAGAAGGTCAGGGGTTCGCCGGTAGAGCCGCCGGTGTGATTGACCCGGCCGCCTATTTCAGCCTGATTGGGCGCGACCAGCCGATCCAGGTGCTCCTGGATGTCGCGCTTGGTGAGGATCGGCATCCGGGCGGCGAAATCGTTCCAGGAGCGGATGGTCTCCGGCGTGACGCCGCGGGCGCGAAAAGTCTCCTGGTAAAAGGGGATCGCGTTGTGGGCATATGCCAGGAGGTCGTGCAGGCGGCCCCAGACGGCGCGGTCCAACTCCTCGGCCGGCAGATGGGTCAGCCGCAGCGTCTCATCAACTATCTGGAAGCGGTCCCGGTATTTCCAACGCCGGTATGCGCCGGCTGCCTGAGCTGTCCAGCGTTCGATCACGGTGTCTCCAGCAATTCCTGGTACAGGGCCAGCAGCTTCTGTCCTACCACCTCGAACGAGCAGCACTCGACCACGGTCTGGCGGGCGCGGCGGCCCATCTCGCGGGCGCGGTCTGGGGTGCGCAGCAGCGCGGCGAGGGCCTCTGCTATCTGCTCCGGGGTCGGGTTGGGCGGGAGCAGATAACCATTGACGCCGTCTTCGATCAGGTCCGGCGCGCCGCCCACGGCCGTCGCCACGGCCGGCAAGCCCACGGCCATCGCCTCCAGCAGCGAGTTAGATAGCCCCTCCTTGAGCGAGGGGAGCACAAAGATGTCGGCGGCGTGCAGATACGGGCGCACGTCTGGCACATCGCCGACGAACACCACCTGGTCGGCCCGGTTCAAGGTCTGCGCCAGTTGTGTCAGTCGGTCGCGCTCCGGTCCTTCTCCCACCAGCAGCAGGCGCAGAGCGGGAAAATCGGTCGCCAGCAGCGCCATCGCCTCCACCAGGGGGGCCAGGTTCTTCACCGGGCGCAGCCGGCCGGTGAAGACCAGGGTGGGGCCGTCTATCGGCAGGCCCAGGCGCTGGCAAACGGCGGCCTGCGGCTCGTCGGCCGGGGCAAATTCGCGCACGTCAATGCCGTTGGACAGGTACGTGACCTGGGCCGGCGGAAACCCCAACTGCCCCAGATCGGCGGCGATCTCGCGGCTGATCGCCAGGATACGGTGCAGGGTATGGCGCAGCAGCCAACGGCTCATCAGCGAGCGTTGCAGATCGCTGATGTTGCTGCGGATCTGCCAGCCGCCGCCGCTGGCCTTGGCGACGACGCGCTTTCGCAGCAGCAGGCCGGCCAGTCCGCCCAAGATCGCCGGCGCGGCGAGCATGTGGGCGTGGATGATCTGGTATTCGCGGCGGTGGCGAAGCAGCAGCCACAGGCCGCCCAGGAAGTAGCTCAGCGCGGCCTCCCGACCCCGGCCCCACACCGGCACACGGTAGACCGGGAGTCCATCTATCTCCTCGTGGGCCGGCCACTGGCGTTCGACCGGCTCGACCAGCCGCCGCCGGGCGATCACGCACACGTCGTACCCCTGCTCGCGCTGGTAGCGGGCCAGGCGACGGGCCTGAACCTCTGCGCCGCCGATGTGTGGGTAGTATTCTAGAAGGAGGTGGCAGACACTGATTCGCGTCATGGCTGTGGCTTCCGGGCGATGAATACCAGGTTCGGCTTGCCCCGGTAGAGGCCCAGCCGCCACAGGAGGAGCCGCATTACGGCCAGACCCTTACCTTTCCAGTTCAGTTCCGAGAAGGTGACAAAGAGCCGGGGGAACACGCGCTCGACGGCAAAATGGCTGCTCAACGTATCGTGCAGCGTCTCGACCGAGAACGATCGGGCATGACCCTAGCGGTGAAAACGCAGCCCGCAGTGCGGACAGACTATGGTGCTGTCCATCAGGTTTTCCTGGTACGGGACCGTGCCCAAGAAGATGCCTCCGGGAACCAGCACGCGCCGAATTTCGACTAACGCCTGCGCCAAGGCCTCCGCATCCAGGTGCTCCAACACTTCAGAGGCCACGGCGGCATCGAAGCTGTTGTCGTTGAACGGCATGGCCTGGGCGTTTCCCGGCCGGGCGTCTATGCCCAGTTGATCGCAGAGCCGTTGCACGGCGGCGGCGTCTGGGTCCAGGCTGCTAACAATCAACCCCTGCGTCTGCGCCATCTGCTCAAACAGGCCCCCGCCCACTCCGATATTGAGGACGCGGTGCAGGCGTCGCCGCCGGATCTCGCCCAGTAGATAAGCCAGCCGGGACCGAGATCCGGCAAAACTCTCCTGGGCCTGATTCTGGTAGTATGCCCAGATCGCTTCCTGACTGGTCATACCGAATCCTCCAAAGCCGGCTTGACCTGCCGGCGCAGAAAGTCCCGTCCCATGCGCAGCACGATGCGCAGCTCCTCCAAACGCACCAGGTAGAGCATGCCGCCGTAGACCGCCACGCCCCAGGCTACGGCCACGACCAGCAGGCCGGCCCGCGTCAACGTATCCATAGTCGGTGTGCGCATGAGCACATCTAGCGGCGCCACCAGAGCGGCCATCACGCCAGCCGCTAGGCTGATCTTCGCCAGGGCGATCAGGATGCGCCGCCCGTCCAGTGGCCCCAGGTCCCAGCGCAGCTTGCCGTAGTACAACACGGTGCCAACGACCTCCGTCAAGGTGAGCGATAGCGCGATGCCGGCCAGTTGCCAGATCGGGATGAGGGCCAGGTTCAGGCTCACGTGCGCCGCCAGCACCAGGAGACTGGCCGCGACGGGAAAACTCATTCGCTGGCGAGCAATGAAGACCCGCCCCCCGATGAAGGTCAACGCCCGGAAATACAGGCCCAGGCTCAGGAACAGCAAGGCTGTGGCAGTGGCATCGGTGGCGGCGGCATCAAAGACACCGCGCTGGTAGAGCACCTGGACGATGGGTATCCGCAGCACGATCAGCCCCACCGTGACCGGGACCATGAAGAACGCCGCCAGTCGCACGGAGAAGGACAGGTCGCGCCGGAGCTGCGTGAAATCGTCCTGCGCCACGCTCCAGGAGAAATGGGCGATGACCACCCGGGTGATGCCGGTCGTGAACACCTCGAACGGCAGGGCGAAGATGTTGCGCGCAAAGCCCAGCGCCGCGATGCTGCCGGCCGCCAGGTACGAGAGCATGTTGCGGTCCACCAGGTTGTTGCCCTCGCCGATCAAACGCCCCAGCAGCATCAGGACCGAAAGCTTGCCCAGGGCGCGCACGCTCACGCTCAGTTGGCGGCTGGGCCGGTGGCGAATCCCCCACCGGCGCGCGCCCTGCCAGGCCACGACCAGGCCCACGGCGTTGCCGGCCACCAGGCCCCAGGCCATGGCGTCCACGCCCACGCCGGCCGCGGCCAGGCCCCATAGCACGCCCATGCCCACCAGGCTGGTGATCAGCGGCGCGAGGCTGATCACCACAAAGTCCTTGCGCGCCGTCAGGATCATCTGGAAGTAGCCAAAGAACCCGTCTGTGACCATGAACAGCGCCAGGATGCGCGTGAGTCGCACGGCCAGGTCGGCCGTCTCCGGCGCGAAGCCGGCCCCATAGACACCCACCAAGGTCGGGGCCAGCAGGTAAGCGATGAGCAAGCAGGTGCTCAGCAGCAAGAAATACAGGCTGATGAGGGAGTTCAACAGTTCGCGGGCCGCGGATTCGTCCCGGTTCAGCCGCTCCACGTAGACCGGCACCAGCACCCCAGCGATGGGGGCCACTGTGACCATCAACAGGGCCGTGGTGATGGTCAAGGCCACGTTGTACGCATCGGTTTGCGCCGTGGCCCCAAAGTAGTTGGCGACCAGCATCTCGCGGACCAGGGTGAAGACGCGGCCCAGCAGGGTCGCCCCCATCAGCAGACCCACGGACTTGAGCATCCCGCCCCGGCTCACGACAGGCTCCTCAGCACGGCCAACTCTTGCTCCACAATCCGTTCCAGGCTGAACCGCTCCACCACGAACTCGCGCGCGGCCCGGCCCAACCGCTGGCGGCGTTCCTCGTCGGCCAGGAGCGCGCCCAACGCCGCCGCGATGGCCTCCGGCGCGGTCTGGCAGAGGACGCCGGTCTCGCCGTCGCGGATCACGTCGCGGATGCCGGGCACGTCGGTCCCCAGCACGGCGCAGCCGCAGGCCATGGCCTCCAGCAGCGATTTGGGGTGGCCCTCATATAGCGACGGCTGGGCGAAGACGGCGGCCCGGCGCAGCAGGGCCGGCAGGTCCGGGTTGGGCACTTGTCCCCGGAACCCGGCCGGGATACCGAGCGTCCTGGCCTGGGCCTCCAGTTCGGCGCGCAGCGGCCCGGCGCCCACCAGGGTGAGCCGGGCGCCGGGCACACGCCTCACGGCCTCCAGCAGCGCGGCCAGGTTCTTCTCCGGGGCGAGCCGGCCCACAAAGACCACGTGCCCCGGCTCCACGTCTACATCCGGCAGCAGTCGGAACAGGTCCGTGTCCACGTAATTGGGCACGACCGTCACGCGATCCGGCGACAGGCCGGCCCACTCGATCACGTGCTGGCGCAGGCTCTCCGTGGTCACCACGGCCTTATCCGCGTTGCGCCAGGCCCAGCGCTCCAGAGCGGCGATCAGGCGGCCCTTCAGGGTAAGGCGGCCAGCGGCGCGCCGGGTGTTGAGCGACCAGGGGTAGCCGGCCCGCACGATGAGCGGCCGGCCATAGAGTTTCTTTGCCAGCACCGCCGTCCATGCGCCGTCCAGTTGGTTGGTCTTGTAGACCGTGGCCGCGCGCAGCTCGCGCCGGTACAGGAACGGGGCCAGCAGGCTGAACGTGTTGGCCCCCAGCCCCCAGCGGTTGGGCAGGATGCGGATGCCCCCCAGCCGGTCGGCATACGCCTGCTCCGCTGGCCCGCCACAGGTGAGCACGCTGATGCTGCCCAGGTGGGGCAGCAGTCGCCGGTAGAGCGCCAGCTCGCGCTCCAGGATGCCCTGGCGTTCCCACACGCTCAGGGGCACGGCCCGGGTGAGAAAGAGCACCAGGTGGATGATCTCGGCTTTGACCATCCAGGATCCTCCGTGCTCCCAGGCGGTCTGTGACCGCCGTGTAACGCGGGTCGCAGACCCGCTTGGAGCAACATTGTCCATGTACTAGACTTGTTGCTCAATAAGAAATCGGACGCGGATGCACGCAGATTTTCGCGGATCAGGAGCACAAATCAACGTTTATCCGCGCGCTGCGAGTCTGCGTCCAGAAATCTGTTCTGGCTTATTCGGCAACAACTCTACTGAGGATGCCAAATCAACCTGTTCTCTTCATAACTCGTTCCAGCGCATCGGCCACACGGGCTGCCGCCTGGCCGTCCATGCGGTAGGCGTAATCGGCCACGAAACGTTGCTGTCGCGCCAATAACTCTGCTCGCCAGGCGGAGTCATCGAGGGCGCGCCCCACGTTGGCCCGGAGAGCCTCCACGGTGTGGCTCTCAGGCAGGCCGTAGACGGCGATGGGCAACGGGTTTTCCAATGGGCTAAAGTTGACGACCACGACTGGCCGTTCCAGGAGCATCGCCTCCAGCAGGGTGGTGGAGACGTAACTCACAACGGCGTCTGAGGCGCGCAGCAGCCGGTGCAGGTCGAGTTCGGTATGGGTCAAGGCGACCCGGTCGCGCCAGGCGGCCGGGACACGAGCCGCATAAAAGGCCGCCGACTCGCCCGGATGTACCTTGACGATCAGGTGCGTGTCGGGCAGGCCGGTGAGGGCTTCTAGAACGCCGGCAAACATGAATGTGTTGATGTAGCCGGTGGTATACACCACCCACCGCCGCGCCGGGGGGATGCCCAACGCTTGAGCGACCTCTGCCCGGCACGCGGCGGTCGGGGGCAGGGCGTCCAGTTTGGCCGCCAGATGGTCCAGCGCCGGATTGCCCACCACCACCGCCTTGTCCGGGTCGCGCAGGTGGCTCTGGATGGCCTGCCGCTCGGCTTCGCCGGTCACGCACAGGAGGTCGGCCAGGTTCAGGTCGCCATAGTCGAAGCGGGCGAAGCGCGCCATATCCGCCTTGAAGGCCGTGCTCACCAGGGCCACCGGGATGCCCTGGCGCCGGGCCATGCGGAAGAAGCACTGATCGGCGGCGCGTTTGGTGTGCACGCCCAATACGACGCGCGGTTGCAAAGACGTCAGGGCCGCGCGGGCCACGTCCAGGTAGCCCACGCACTGCGGCAGGTAGCGCTCGAAGATCAGGCGCATCCCGGGGCGGACCAAAGGCCAGAGGTTCACACCCCGATGTTGGAAATACGCCGGGAACCGCTCGCGGGCATAGCGGGCAAACAGCGCCCGGTAGCGACGTTGCGCCTCCTCCAGCCGACCGGCGATCTCGCCGGTCAGCAGGTCCTCGATCCAGACCACCTGGGCCCAGTCCGGCAACGCCGCGAACGCGGCCCAGCGTCGCGCCTGGCGGGGCAGCACAAAGGCCGTCGTGTGGCCGCGCTGGCGCAACTCGCCGAGCACCGCCACCATGACCCGCAGGTGATTGTGAAAGATGACCCAGGCCACCGCGTCGGCCGGTGCCAGGGTCGGCGGCGTCGCCGGCGGCGCGACGCCCAGCAACGTCACCTCATCTGGGCGGTAGTCCACGCGGAACTGGAGCGCGTCATAGGCCGCGACGAGGGGGGCGCGGAACAGGACGGGCCACAGGTACCGCGCGCGCCGACCCTGCGCCTGAGCCAGCGCGACCAGTCCGCGTTCCAGGTACGGCACACCGTCTACCACCATCACCGACCGGGCGGCGGTCTCGGTCAGCAGCCGCTCGGCCACGTCCACCGCGCGCACCGCCCGGTGGAGGCCCCCGGCATAGACGGCCACCTTATAACGCACGATCTGGCCCAGGTCAAAGCCCTGGTAGTCCAGGTCGGGCGGGTCGTACCAGCCATCCAGGAAGCGCTCCGTGTTGTCGAAGGCGCGCTGGCGGTCGTCGCAGGTTTCCAGGGGGACGATGGGCAGATCGGCCGGCAGTTGGGCCACATAGGATTGCGGCAACGCGATCCGGCCGCGCTCGGCGCGGCCGGCACGGGCCACCCGGCGCAGGTTCACCGCCCGGTAGACCCGCCAGAACCGATCCGGCCAGCCCCCACCCAGCCCCTCTTTGGCCTCGAAGCACAACAGGTCAATCATATCTGTCCGAGCACCCGCTCCAATTGCTCCGCCGTGAGACCCACGGAGCAGGGCAGGCTCAGTCCCTGCTCGTACAGGCGATCCGCCACCTCTATGCGGTAGGCCGGGCAGCCCTGGTAGGGGCGCAAGCGATAGATGGGATGCCAGAACGGTCGCGCCTCGATACGGGCCGCCTTCAGTCTGCGCATCAGCGACCGGCTATCCAGACCATAGCGACCGGCGTCCACCAGGATCGTGTAGAGCCAGAAGGTGCTGAAGGCCCAGGGGGCTTCCTGCGGCGTGGTGATGCCCGGCACGTGCGCCAATCGCGCTGTGTACTGCGCGGCGATCCGCCGCTTGGCCGCGACGTAATCGGCCAACTGCTCAAGCTGCGCCACGCCCAACGCCGCCAGGACGTTGCTCAGGCGATAGTTGTAGCCGATCTCGTGATGGATGTATTCCAGCGGGTCGTCCTTGGCCTGGGTGGTCAGGTAGCGGGCGCGACGCGCCCAGTCCTGGCGGTCCGTGACGATCATGCCGCCGCCGCCGGTGGTGATGATCTTGTTGCCGTTGAAGCTGAGGGCGGCGATGTCGCCCAGGCTGCCGACCGGCCGGCCCTTGTATCTGGCCCCCAGGCCCTCCGTGGCATCCTCGATCACGGGCAGGTCGTATCGCCGGGCCAGGTCCAGCACCGGGTCCAGGTCGCAGGGATGACCCAGGATGTGGACCGGCAGGATGGCCCGGACACGCCGGCCGGTGGCCCGGTTCCAGAGCGCGCCGTCGCGCCAATGACACTCCCGGGTCAGAAAATCCACCGTCTTCTGCGGGTCCATCTGCCAATAGGCCGGCTCCGCGTCCATGAAGACCGGCCAGGCCCCCACGTAGCGGATGGCATTGGCGGGCGCGATGAAGGTCAGCGTGGAGACCAGCACCTCATCGTCTGGCTGCACCCCGGCCACGAGCAGGGCGATGTGCAGGGCCGCCGTACCGTTGACAGTGGCCACGGCATGGCGCGTGCCCACGATCTCCGCCGTCATGCACTCAAAGCGGTCCACGAACGGGCCGACCGAGGAGACCCAGTTGGTGTCCAGGCACTCCTTGACGTAGGCCCACTCATGGCCCCGGATCTCCGGCACGCACAGGGGGACGCCACCCTCCGGGGCCGGCACGCCCGGTTCAGATGGCATATATTGCTGGTCTATATTGCTCAAGGTGTTCCTCCACCCAGGCGATGGTGCGGAGCAGCCCTTCTTGCAACGTGACCTGGGGTTGCCAGCCGAGGGCACGGGCCTGGCGGTTGTCGGCGCAGAGGCGCTCGACCTCGCTGTTCTCTGGTCGGATGCGCTGCTCCTCGCAGACGATGGGCAGGTCCCGGCCCAGCAGGTCGAGTATGGTCCGCGCCAGGTCGCCGATGGTGATCTCCTGGCCGGAGCCGACGTTGATGACCTGGCCGATGGCCGCCGGGGCCCCGGCGACGCAGACGAACCCGGCCACCGTGTCGGTCACGTAGTTGAGATCGCGCCGGGGCGTCAGGCTGCCCAGGCGCACGACCGGGCCGCTGAGGGCCTGGGTGATGATGGTGGGGATGACGGCCCGGGCCGACTGGCGCGGCCCATAGGTATTGAAGGGCCGGATCGTGACCACCGGCAACCCGAACGATAGGTAGAAAGCCTCGGCCAGCTTGTCGGCCGCGATCTTGCTGGCCGAGTAGGGCGACTGGCCCTGCAAGGGGTGTGATTCGTCAATGGGTACATAGCGGGCCGTGCCATAGACCTCGCTGGTGGAGGTGTGCACCACCCGCTCGACGCCCAGCTCGCGGGCGGCCTGCAGCACGTTGAGCGTGCCCTCCACATTCGTGCGCACGTAGGACAGCGGCGCGTGGTAGGAGTACGGGATGGCGATGAGGGCGGCCAGGTGGAAAACTATCTCGGCGCCCTGCATGGCCTGGCGCACTGAGTCCCGGTCGCAGACATCGCCGGGGATGACCGTCATCTCGGCGCGCCGGGGCGAGCGATCCAGCCAGCCCCACGTGCCCAGGGCGTTGTAATGGACCAGGGCCTGGACATCCGCGCCCAGTTCTACCAGCCGCTCGGCCAGGTGGCTGCCGATAAAGCCACCGGCGCCGGTGACCAGTACCCGTTTGCCGTGCCAGTTCGATTCGCCCACCCTTATCCCTCGTTACCCTGTAGCCGGCGTTCTCACTGTGGTCTCACGTCACAGTTCCAGTTCGTCCAACACCAAAACACGTAGTTCCGTCACACGCTGCAATGCGCCATCATTGGTCAGCAGCGCCTCACAACCCGCGTTCAGGGCAGCCGCTACCTGCAATGCATCGGGGAGCGTGATGTTATAGTGTGCTCGCAAACGGGCAGCCTGCCTCGCGCACTCATGGTCCAGCAGCGTGAATACCGTATGGCGGCCATGAACGATGAGATCGAGGAAGTCCTGTTGCAGCTTGGTCAGTCCCAAGCGATAGGGCATCACCAGGCACTCTGCCAGCGTTACGGGGGACGTCACGGCAATGAGTGTGCCATCGTCTATCAAATCGAAGATCGGCGTGATGGTAGCCAGGTAGAACGGGTTCTTCTCGACATAGTAGATCACCGGCGCGGTGTCCAGAAAGAGGTGCCCCACTGCTCGTAGAGCCTCAGCGATCTTCATGGATCTTTCTCCAGCGGCGTTCGCGGGCTTGATCGTCCTCGTGCCGGCTGCGCGATACCCAGGTCTGGGCATCCTCGCCCACCAGCGGATAGGGCGCGGCACCGCAGATCTCACGCCACTGACGGCGTGGCATGGCTGGCCGGTACGCTTGCTGCACCTGACTCGCCAGGAGCGCGATCAGATACAACTGCTCTTCAGGTGCCAACGTCTCCGCCTGCTTGACGATCTCCATCACTGCTCTAGAAGACATGGTCGTGCCCCTCCTGCTAACTCAGCTCTCGATCTTTTTTTCTCACGTCTTCCTGCGCCCGCTCGTAATCCTCATGCTGCCCGATGTCCAGCCAATACTCCACGATGGGGAAACTCACCACGGTGCGGCCCGCGTCCAGGAGCCGCTGGATCAGGTCGGTCATGTTGAAGCATTGGCCGTTGGGAATATACTGGTAGACCGTTGGCTCCAGCAGGTAGATGCCGGCGTTGACAAAGAAGCTCAACCACGGTTTCTCGGTCAGCCGTCGCACGCGGATGTCCTCGCATTCGACCACGCCGTAGGGCACTTGCAGATCGTACCGGCGCACGCCCACGGTCATGTCGGCCTGGTGCTCCTGGTGATAGGCCAGCATGGCCCGGAAATCCACCTGGGTGAGGATGTCGCCGTTGATGACCAGCAGCGGCTCCTGGGGCGGGGTCAGCAGCCCCAGTCCGCCGGCCGTGCCCAACGGCTGCTCCTCAGCCACGTAGCGCAACTCCACCCCAAACGCGCTCCCATCCGCAAAATGCTCCCTGATCTTGTCCGCCTGGTAATGTGTGGTAACGTGGACCCGCCGGATACCAGCCTGACGCAATCGTTCCACGGTTAGTTCCATCAGCGGTCGGTCACCCACCGGCAACATGGGCTTGGGCAGCTCGTCGGTCAGAGGGCGCAGGCGCGTGCCCCGGCCGCCGGCCATGATCACCGCCTGCACCGGCAACATCTGTTCCGGCAGCAGGTCGTTCAGCGTGACCAGGTCGGCCACCCGGCCGGCCTCGTCTAGCAGGGGCACGTGACGCACGCTGCGTTCTTGCATCAGGCGTAGCAGGGCCCCGGGCGGCGTGCCCAGCCGGGCGGTGATGGGCTGCCGATATAAGGGGTGGACTTTGCGGGCGAGCAGTTCGCTGGCCGGGGCCTCCAGGCTGACCTGCGCCAGGATCGCGCGCCGGATGTCGCCGTCGGTCACGGTGCCCAGCAGATGGCGCTCCTCGTCCACCACCAGGGCGATGCCTTTGGTGTTGCGGTCGAGGCAGGTCATCACCTCGCGGATCGGGGTCTGGGGACTGACCAGGAATCGTTCCAGTTCGATCATCACTCGTTCACCTGGCGCAGTACCCGGGCTGGCACACCGGCCACCACCACGCCATCCGGCACGTCGGCCACCACCACGGCCCCGGCCCCCACGATGCTGTGTCGTCCGATGTGGATGCCCTGCCGGACGACCGCGCCGGCCCCGATATGTGCCCCCTCGTCCACGTGGACCGTGCTCGCCAGGCGCGCGCCGGTGGCGATGTGGACGTGCGCGCCGATGACGCAGTCGTGCTCCACGATGGCCCCGGTGTTGACGAGCACGTTCTCGCCCAGGCGCGCGGCGGCATTGATGATCGCGCCGGCCATGATCGTCGGGCCGGGTCCAACCTGCGCTGAGGGGGAGATGATGGCCTGGGGATGGATGGCCGACACGACCTGGAACCCCTGCCGGTGTGTCTCCTCATACAGCCGGCGGCGCGGCCGGGTATCGCCGGCACTGCCCAGGCCGATGAAGGCGTGGCGTAGGCCCCGCTCGTACAGGTGCGGGAGCAGGGAGTCATCGCCCAGCACCGGGACGCCCAGCACCTCCGTGCCCCACAGCTCTCGCTTCGGGTCCAGCAGACCGGCCAGCTCGTAACTGCCTATGAGCTGCAGGATCTCGATCACCACCTTGGCATGGCCGCCGGCCCCCAGGCCGATCACGCGCGTCATGTCACATCCGCCCGCAGGTCGTGGAACCGCTTGTGCAGCAGCCGGCTATCCAGTGGCACGCTCTTCAGCCGCTCCACGATCCGCTCCGCTGCGTGGCCGTCACCGTAAGGGTTGACCAGATCGGCCAGGCCGGCCCGGAACTCCTCGGACATGGCCTGCTCGATGGCGGTCTGGATCGCCGCCCGTTCACAGGGCACGTCAATCACGTTGCGGCCACGCACCCGGCCCTGTTGGCGGCTGCCGATGTTCACCACCGGCAGTTTGAACGAGGCCGCCTCGATGATCCCACTGGATGAGTTACCCACCATGGCGGTCGCCCACCGCATCGCGCTGAAATACCCCGGTGTCCCGAAATTGACCACGCTCTGCGCCTGGGGATGCGTGGCCGTGAACTCGTGGATCATCTGGACGATGGTATGGTGCCGGGTGTCCGCATTCGGATAGGTGAAGACCACGGGCAGCCCCACCGCTGCCAATGCCGCCAGGGTCTCGCGCATCTGCGTCTCGGTCTGCTCGTGTTCCAGGGTCACCGGGTGAACCGTGACCAACAGGAAGGGGACATGCGGCTCCAACCCTAATTGCGCCCCCAACTCCTCACGACTGAACAAACGCGCGCCGTACAGGTTATCCAGGCCCGGCGCGCCGCTGACCGTGACCCGCCACGGTTCCTCGCCCATCTGGATCACCCGTTGCGCATAGACCTGGGTGGCAACAAAGTGCAGGTGGCTCATCTTGGTGATGGCATGGCGCAGAGCGTCGTCCATCGCGCCGAGCGTTAGCTCGCCGCCGTGGATATGGGCCACCGGGATATTGAACGGCAGCGCCGCCGTCACCGCCGCGTGCATCTCGAACCGATCCCCCAGCACCAGCAGGATGTCCGGCCGCCGCCGCTCGTATGCCTGGGCGAAACCGATGATACCCAGGCCCATAGACTTGGCTATGCTCGTCGGCGTGTCGGAGGAGAGCAGCATCTCGACGCGCTCGCCGATGGGAAAACCATCGGCCTCGATGTCGCGCACGGTCAACCCGAAGGCTGGCGCCAGGTGCGCGCCGGCTACGAGCAAGTGTAACTGCAAGTCGGGGTCATCCTGTATCCGGCGCAACACCGGCAGATAGATGCCATAGTCAGACCGGGCCACTGTGACCACACCGATGGTTCTCATTCCAGATCGCTCCAGGCGAGGAACTGGCCGGCCGCCAGGGGGCGCCGGGCCGTGCGTCCCACCACCAGGTCCACCAGCGTCGGCGGTATGCCGGTGGCCGGGCGTTTGGCGGTGAGCATCTCACGGGTGATGACCGTGCCTGGCGCGATGGCCTGCGCGGCCACCAGGCTGCGGCGCACTACCTCCCGATTGCCCATCTCGGCCGCGGTCGGCCGCTTGATGCCGTCGCCCAGGGCCAGCTCCACGGTGCGGACGCCAGCCACGAGCGACTTGAGTTCGTGCGGCTCCAGGGAGGCCTGGTGGTCCGGCCCCGTCAGGCTCCGGTCCAGGGTAAAGTGCTTTTCCAGCACGCACGCGCCCAGAGCCACGGCTGCCAGCGCCACCTCCAGCCCCGGCGTGTGGTCGGAGTAGCCCACCGGCGCCGGGAAGGCCGCCGCCAGCGTCTGCATGGCGCGCAGGTTCACGGAAGCCGGGGCCGCCGGATAGTCCGATACACAGTGCAGCAGGATCACGTCGCCGCACCCGGCCCGGCGAATGGCCCAATACGCCTCGTCCACCTCGCCCAGGTAGGACATGCCGGTCGAGAGGATGATCGGCCTTCCCTTGCGGGCGACGTACTCCAGGAACGGGTGGTTGGTGATCTCCCCGGAACCGATCTTGAAGACCGGCACGCCCAGCTCGTCCAGCAGGTCTGCGCTCTCCTCATCGAAGGGTGTGGACAGGAAGAGCACGCCTCTGGCCCGGCAATAGTCCCGCAGCTCACGGTGCGCCGCTGGCGATAGCTCCAGCCGCCGCAACATCTCCAGTTGCGACTCGCTGGCATCCGTAGTTTGCCGTTGGTATGCGGCCTTGGGTGCGGTAGAGCTGACCAGGTGCTGCGCATGGAAGGTCTGGAACTTGACCGCGTCGGCGCCGGCCTCGGCGGCAACGTCCACCAGCCGCCTGGCCAGGTCCAGGTCGCCGTTGTGGTTGACGCCGGCCTCGGCGATGACGAAACAGGGTCGAGCGGGGCCGACGATGCGCTGGCCGATGGCGATCGGTCTCATGGGCGCGCTCCTAAAATGAGATCGGCCAGATGCAGGTCCCATGGCGTATCCACGTCCAACGACCGTTCCACCGGCATCACGCTAGCGTAGGTTTGTCCGGTGTACCAGGTCTCCCGTTCCAGTAGCACGTCGCGGCGGGCCAGGTAGATCGCGCCATTCAACACATAGACGGGCGGGGCGTCTTGGCGGCGGTCGGACGGATGGTCGCCGGTCAGGAAATCGCGCAGGCGGCCTTCCTCATCAACCTGCTTGATCCAGTACGGGTGATAGCCCAGCGGCGCGACGCTGACCACGGCGTCAGCCTGCCTGCGCCGCGCCAGCTCGACCGCGGCCTCGATGTCCCCGGCGGTACGCAGGGGGGAGGTCGGTTGGAGACACATCACCCACTCCGGCCGGTAGCCCTCGTGCTCGGCCAGCCAGCGGACGGCGTGGAGGATCGGGGCCAGGCCCGGCGTGTCGTCCTGGGCCAGTTCCGGCGGGCGGAGGAAGGGCGTCTCGGCGCCGCAGCGACGGGCGATCTCCGCGATGGCGGGCGAGTCGGTAGTGACGACAACGCGCTGGATGCTCGCGGCGGCCCGCGCGGCGGCAATCGTCCAGTGGATGAGCGGTTGCCCGCCGACGAGGGCGATATTCTTGTTCGGGATGCCCCTGGACCCGCCGCGGGCGGGGACGATGGCCAGAACCTCGTTCATCTCACATCATGCTGATAGACCCACGCATCCGGCGCCGGCCACAGGCTGCCGAAGAGGGCCGGCTGGCTTTCCAGCACCGGCCCGGCCCAGCCCAGCCGCTCGTCCAGCATGAACCAGGCCGCCCAACGATACTCGCGTGCCAGCCGCTCCCGGAACGCCGCTTTGGTCGGCTCGGCCGAGTCCTCCAGGCGGGGGCCTGCCTCCTGGCTGGCGATGACGATCCAGTCGGCCGGGGAATCGCGCAGCCGGTCGTCGTTGTACCGGTAGACCTGATAACGATAGAGGCCGCCGGTGGCCTCCGGGTGAAAGTAATCCAGCCCCAGGATGTCGGGCGTAAAGTACCACGGCTCGTGGATCGTGCCGACGGTGGCCCCGCGCGGGATATGCGCCTGAATCCAGGCCGACGCCTCAGAGCGCACAGTGTCTTGAAGAAAGTACACGTCCACGGCCAGGGCTGGAACCAACGCCGTGACCAGGGCCAACAGCACCAGGACTGCCACACCCCAGCGTATCATTCGTCCCCGCGTCCCCGCGTCCCCGCGTCTCTCTGTCCCCGCGTCCCTGCCTCCCCGCTGCCAGAGCGCGCCGGCCAGCCCCACCGCCGGCAGCAGCGCGATCACCCCCAGCGGCAGCAGCCGTCCCACCGCCAGCCGATGCCCGCTGCGGCTGACGGCCAGGGCAAAGAGCAACAAGAACACCAGGCTGAGCCACTCGGCCGGCCGACGGCGGCGATTCACGACCGTCCAGGCAACGCCGGCCAACCCCAGCAGGTACGGCCCCCAGCCGATGGTGGCCGGCAGCACCTCCAGGAACAGCCGCCGGGCCGTCTCGATCAGGCCCACGTCCTCCAGGCCACCGGCCAGGTTGCTGTTGACCCACAGAACCCGCTGCTGGAACGTGGGGAAATCCAGGATCGAGTAGGGCGTCACGACGACAAAGCCAACGACCGCCGCCAGGCCGGCCAGCAGCAGCCACTTCAGCCGGGGCGGGGCGAACCAGGCCCGCCACCCTTCGTGCGGGGAGCCAGCCAGCACGTGGGCCAGCGGGAGGAGCGGCAAGAGCAGCAGGGCGTTGTAGTTGGTGGAGCAGGCGATGCCGCTGCACAGGCCGGCCAGCACGTAGTGGCGCTCACCAGGCTGCTCGACCAGGGCCATCAGGAAATAGAAGGCTACCAGGACCCAGAACGTGACCAGCGGGTTCTGCGACAGATAGTGCGACCAGGCCACGTGGCCCGGCGCCACGGCCAACAGCGCCGCGCCCAGGAACGGCAGCCAGCGCCGGCCGGGGTACAGGCGCCGGATGAGCGCGTAGATCGCCACGACGGAGAGGGCGGCGAAGAGCACCGAGATGAGCCGGCCGGTGAGAAAGACCCGGCCCCACTGCTCCAGGTGGGCCACATAGTATGCCTTGTCCGGCCGGACCTCCACCAGCCCCAGCACTTTCCCGACCACCAGGCCCCCGGCCAGGGCATACGGCGTGAAGGACGGCACGCCGAACTCGCCCGGATTCAGGTTCAGGCGGTATGGGTCCATGTGGTAGAGCATCGTGGTGAAGGTCCCCTCGTCGGGATTCCACGACAGGTAGCGGCCTTTGGTCGGCAGGCCCCACTCGATGCCGGTCAACCGTAGGGCCAGGGCCAGGACCACCACCAACGCCAGGCCCAGCCACGCGCGATCCAGCCGGCTCATCGGCGCGCACCCCAGTTTGCCCCTGTGGGCAACACCAGATCGGCCAGCGTCTCTTGCACGAAGGCTTCCACGCCGGGGTCTGGCCGGCGCGCGCGCACTCGATACCACGCCTGCAAACCCACCCATACGATGTGCCAGCCGTCCCTGGCCCGCGCCCCGGTGCGATAGAGGGGCACGTGCACCAGGAACGAGTTGTCGGTGGTGTAGCCCAGGCCGGCAAAGATGATGTTCGCCTCAAAGCTGCCGCTATACCGGTAGCCGGTGTAGTAGCGGAGCAGATCGCTGCGTGCCCGCGCCGACGCGACCCGGAAGTTCGAGACCGCGTCATGAAACCGCTGGCCGGTCAGCAGCGAGTTGAGGAGCGTCAAACCCCAGTTGCCCACCAGTTTGTAGGCCGGATAGCCGGCAAAATCGCGCCGCGCCAGCACAATGTCCGCGCTGGCTCGTTGCCAGAACTCGAACAGCGGTGTGATATAGCGGGGATCGTGCTGCCCATCGCTGTCCATCTCCAGCACCGGGTCATCTGGCTGGAGCAGGCCCTGGCGGAGCAACTCGGATACCAGCGCATACCCCCGTTTCAGGGCCGCCGATTGGCCCCGCTTCACCGGCGAGGAGACAAAATAGATCCCCGTCTTCCCCTGCACCCAGTCCAGGATCTGGCGGCGGGTATTGTCGGTGGAGCCATCCTCCACCACGATGAGCAGGTCCACCTGGGGCCAGATCGCTGCCAGCATCGCCTGGATGATATCTTGTTCATTGTGCGCCGGGATCATCACCGTGCGGGTCGTCATCTATGCCGCCAGGCTCCTGGATAGTTCGGATAACCCGGGCCGGGTTGCCGGCCACGAACGTGTAATCAGGCACGTCTTTGGTCACGACCGCGCCGGCTCCCACCAGGGCACATTCCCCCACCGTCACGCCGGGCAGGATGATGGCGTTCACACCGATGTGCGCGCCGCGCTTCACTGTGACCGGCCTGGTACGGATGCCCCCCATGACGGCCACTTGCAGCGGCGTGGGGGACAGGTGTGTCAGGATGACCGCCCCGCGCGTGAGGTAGACGTGCTCGCCGATGGAGACCAGTTCCGGGAAGCGGGAATCAATGAGCACCCGGCCGGCGATGAACACCGTGGCCGGGTCGGCGAACCGTACCCCTCGCCACTGATGGAGCCAGGCCAGCAGGCGCGACGGCCCCGGCAGGTACGAGGCGATCACCCCGACGATGATCTTGGCCCACGTGCGGGGTGTGATCGGCGGCAAACCGTCCAGGATTTGGCCTGCACGGACCTGTTCGTCGTATGGCATGGTTCCTCTCGTCTGCCCCTCCGATTCACCCGACCGGCTCTTCCTCCACCTCTGCCTGCGCCGCCCGCTCGCGCTGCTGCTGGCGCCGGGCGCGTTCGCGCTGCACCAGGCCGGCAATGTATGGCGCGAACTCGTTCACAGCCCCGCTCAACCCGTTGACGAGGGCGCTGGCTCTAACACCTGGTCCACCGCCACCTGAAAGCCGGGCAACACCCGTGATACGACCACCTCGCCGCGCCCCCAGTGGCCCAGAAGGGCGTAAACCCCGCGTTCCAGCCCATAGACCTCGATGGTGCCCTGGTCTGGGTCCACGATCCAGCATTCCGGCACACCGGTCTCCTCGTACAGCGGCAGCTTGATCTTGCGGTCCTGCCACCAGGTGCGGGGGGACAGGATTTCCACCACCAGGTCTGGCGCGCCTTCGATGCCGCGCTCCTGGATGATCCCGGCCCGCCCGGCGGCCACGAACAGGATGTCTGGCTGCACCGGCGTCTCCTGGCCGGGCAGATATACGTCGGTGGGCGCGTCAAAGACCTCTCCGCTATGGTGCTGCCGCGCAAAGAGCCGCAGCGCAAATCCCAGGTTGCCAGAAGTCCGTTGATGAGTGATGGTCGGCGCGGGAACCATGTAGAGCACCCCCTTGATGATCTCGTATTGCATCCCGTCGTCAGGCAGGCGCAGGTAGTCCTGGTAGGTCCACTGGCCCTGGGGCGGCGGCCAGGGGCGCTCCTCCATCCGCACTGGTTGTTCTACTATGGCCGCTTCCATCGCTTTCATCACCGGCTCACTCCTCCACCTCGGCCCGGGCGGCAGCGTCCAAAAAGGCCAGGAACCGCGCAAGGTCTTGCTTCACAGCCGCCCATACGTCCGGGAGGTCATCTACCAGAGCTTTTACCTTCTTCGGGCTTAAGCTGTACGTGTATACGTTGCGTACCAGGTGACGAAACGAGCGATATTCATGTAGGGCGTCCCGCGTCGGCGAGGACACCACCGATGGGCGAATGTCGGGCAGGTCATACACCATCTGGTTGAGCAAGTCCGTATGCCAGCGAGGACCTTGGGGCACAGAGCCATCCACCCGCTCGGCGATGGAGAGAAACATCTTCTCGACGCCGCTGTAAAAGCTGTGCAAGCTCAGGGCAGCCGAACTAATGTAGAGGTCTTGGTCTGTGGGGTGACGTTCTGCCCCGGCGATAGCACGCTGCGCTAGCGGGATCACTTGTTCCAGGTTGCTCATCTCCTCTCGCAATTCCTGAGCTAGAAAGTGATACGCAGGCATCATAGCTCCACTCCCTCCTGCTCTGCCCTTTGCCAGATCGCCGGCCGGCACTCGGCCGGCGTGATCAGGTCAATCTCAAACTCGCTGCCGGGGCCGTTGACCAGCGCCCAGGCGCGCAGGTAGTCCTGCGGGTCCAGGCCCTCCACTGCCAGGTCTATATCTGAGCGCTCGTGGAATCGCTCCGGGTGCAGGACAGAGCCGAAGACACGCACGCGGGTCACGCCATAGCGCTGCCGCAGCAGGTCGGCCGTGGTCCGGGCTGCTTCCAACGCCCGCGCCGCCCGCTCACGCCGCTGCCACCGTCGAGCACGCTCGCGCCGCACCAGGCCGGCAATGTATGGCGCGAACTCGTTCGCCTTCTCGTTCACGGCCCCGCTCAACCCGTTGACGAGGGCGCTGGCCCTAACACCTGGTCCACCGCCACCTGAAAGCCGGGCAACACCCGTGATACGACCACCTCGCCGCGCCCCCAGTGGCCCAGCAGGGCATAAGCCCCGCGTTCCAGCCCATACACCTCGATGACACCCTGGCCTGGGTCCACGATCCAGCACTCCGGCACGCCGGTCTCCTCGTACAGCGGCAGCTTGACCTTGCGGTCCTGCCACCAGGTGCGGGGGGACAGGATTTCCACCACCAGGTCTGGCGCGCCTTCGATGCCGCGCTCCTGGATGATCCCGGCCCGCCCGGCGGCCACGAACAGGATGTCTGGCTGCACCGGCGTCTCCTGGCCGGGCAGATATACGTCGGTGGGCGCGTCGAACACTTCACCCAGGTGATGTCGCCGGGCGAACTCCCACATCTGGAACTCCAGGTTGCGAGAGGCCCGCTGATGTTCGGTGGTCGGCGCTGGAACCATGTAGAGCACCCCCTTGATGATCTCGTATTGCATCCCGTCGTCAGGCAGGTGCAGGTAGTCCTGGTAGGTCCACTGGCCCTGGGGCGGCGGCCAGGGGCGCTCTTCTACCGCCATGGCTCTCTCCACCACGACTTCCATCGCTTTCATTGGCCTTCCTCCCTCTCTGCCTGGGAGTAAGAGACCGGCGCTACGTGGGCGGGGCGTTGTTGCAGGCGCTCCAGCAGCCAGCGCGCATAGCCTTCGCCTTCCACTTCCAACAGCACATCCTCCATCGGCGGCAATGGTTCTTGCCATAACCACTCCACCCGCAACCAAAAGCCGGGCAGCACGTGGGAACGATAGATTCCAGCGTCCCCACTGAATGTTGGCCGATATCGTCCCTTTTCCAAATGATAGAACTCGGCCCATTGGCGATCCGGGTCCAGCAGCCAGTACTCCTGCACCCCGCCGGTCTCGTACTCGTCGAACTTGGTTCCCCGATCACGAGCCAGGCTTTCTGGCGAGACAATCTCCACTACCAGGTCCGCCGGCCCTTCCAGGTGGGTTTCCTTCAGCCATCCCAGGTGCGCGCGGGCCACAAACAACAGGTCCGGTTCCCGTCCCCGCTCCAGCTTCATCTGAAATGGGGCCTGAATGACCACTCCCAGGTGATGCAATTGGACATAGGCATAGAGCACTTTGTATAAAAAACCCACCATATCCTGATGCCGCCGCGACGCCGAGCTATACATAACTGCCTCACCGTCCACCCATTCGGCCAGCGTGTCCTCGTCGGCCCAGGCCAGGAACTCCTCATAGGTCATCTGAGGGCGCTGCGGTTCCCGTAGCAACGCGGTCAGGCGTCGTCGGAGTGCGGGCTCCTCTTCGATCCACTGGGGCAATTCTTGCACGATAACCTGCCGAACTGTCTGACTATACGCCTTTGCTCGCCGGTTCATCTTACTCCTCCATCTTTTTCGCCGGCCACCCAAACTCCAGCCGGATCAGGGCGATGAGGACCAGCACCGCCACCACTCCGGCGATACCATACGCTTCCAGCACCGAGGCCCGAGTTAGAAACAACGCGATCATGCCAAAGACGACACAGACCATGTACAGGATCAGCACTGCCTCGCGGCGGGTGCAGCCCATCGCCACCAACCGGTGCGAGGTATGATCCTTGCCGGCTGTAGTGAAGGGATTCACCCGCCGCCGCAGCCGGGAGATGAGAACCAACGTGGTATCAAAGACCGGCAACCCCAGCACCATCACCGGCACCATCCAGGTGACGATGTCCGGGTTGTCGAATCGCAACTTGATCCCCACCGCCGCCAGCACGAATCCGATGAACAGGCTGCCGGAGTCGCCCATGAAGATGGAGGCCGGGTTAAAGTTGTAAACCAGGAACCCCATGCAGGCCCCCAGGAGCGCGGCGGCCAGGCAGGCCACCAGGTATTGCCCGCTGAAGGCCGCCAGTAGCAGGAAAAAGCCAGCCGCCACCGCCGCCACCCCACTGCTCAGGCCATCCATGTTGTCCAGGAAGTTCAGGGCATTGGTGATCCCCACCACCCAGGCGACGGTGATGATCTCGTTGACCAGGGGCAGCGGCACAAAGTGCGCGAACTGGACCTGAACCCCGGTGGCAAGAAGCACCAACGCGGCCAGGATTTGCCCGGCCAGCTTGACGATGGGCCGCAACCCCCAGCGGTCGTCCCAGATGCCCAGAAAGGAGACCAGGGTGGCCCCGGCGAAGATACCCACCACCTGAGACACGTAGAACCGGTCGCCCAGGAGCACCAGGGCCAGGATAAACGCGCCGTAGATGGCGATGCCGCCCCAGAGCGGCATGGGCCGGGCGTGGATCTTGCGGGCGCTGGGCTGGTCCAGCGTGCCGGTGCGCACGGCCAGCCGTCGCACCAGCGGCGTGCCCACCACCGCTGCCAGCAGGGCCGCCACGAAGATGAGCATGTAGGTTGCCATATCCCTATCTACCTGTTCCTTGTCTACTTCTTCTGCAGCTCGGCCACCAACGCCTGGAGTTGCGGGTCGTTGGGGGCCAGTTGGAGGGCGCGCTGGGCCATCTCCAGGGCCTTTGCCCGCTGACCGGTGTCCCGATACAGGAGCGCCAGGTTCATCAGGGTGGCCACATCGTTGGGGGTTAGCTTGACCAGTTCTTCGTATTGGGCAATGGCCTCTGTCGGCCGGCCGGCCTGCAAGTATAGGGTTGCCAACGTCTGGCGCGTGGCCACGTCCCTGGGGTTGATCTGCGCGCAGGCCAGGTAGGCCCGGATCGCCTCCTCCTTGCGGCCCAGTTGCAGGTAGACGCTGGCCAGATTACGCTGGCTGGTAAAATCTCGGGGTGCGATCTCCACACACTGTTCAAACTCGGCCTGGGCTTTCAGGTATAGGGCCTGGGCTGCCGATTGTTGGCCGGCCTTATTGAGGGCCTCGGCCTGCTGGACGTAGATGTAGCCCAGGGCACTGTGGGCCGGCAGCGAATTCTCGTCCAGGGCAATGGCCTTCTCATACCAGGGGATGGCTTCGGTGTAGCGATTCTGTTCCAGGTAGATGCGCCCCACCTCGGTGCAGAGCTGAACCACGGAACTCTTGAAATAGGGCACGGAGGTCTCGAACGTCTGTATGGCGTTCACATAGAGCGTCAGCGTGTCCGTGATACGACCCTGGCTCCGATATAGTTCCCCCAGGAGCACGTAGGTGTTGATATACAGCGGGTCCAGCTCCAGACTGTGCTGATAGGTCTGCTGGGCCAGGTCTGGCTGGCCCAGGATCTGATAGGTCTGGCCCAGCTCGTTAAAGAGTTGCGCGTTGTGGGGGCTAAGCTCGACGGCCTGGCGGTAATATGCCAGTGATTGGTTATAGTCCTGCGTCCCCAGGCGATGCAGCCGGGCCAGGTTCGCCGTATGGTCGGTGTTTAGAGGGTTGATCTGCCGGGCTTTTAACAATTCTGCCTCGCTTTCCCGCAGCAGGGCCGTGCGTTGGGTGGTGTCTTGCACCTGGGGCAGCAGGTCCAGGTAAGCCTTGCCCAGGAACAGATAGTACCAGTCCTCGCGGGGGGCCAGCTTCAGGGCCTCCTTGTAGTAATAGATGGCGCGCGTATAGTCATGGCGTTGTTCAGCCAGGAATTCCCCTTGCTTGAACCACATGTTGGCCCGGATGACGTTCAGGTTCAAAAAGACGCTGGCCGCGATGATGACCAGGGCGAAGAGCGGGTAGAGTAGCGCCACCCAGCCCTGGAGCGCGCGCTGAGGTCGGGAACGGACATTCAGGTATAGCCCCAGGCCCACGGCCAGGAGCGCGATGAACAGCCAGACGTAGAACAATATCAGTGACAGGTCCGGGTCTGGCCGGGTGCCCAGCATCGTCAGGCCGGCGGTGTTGACCTCCAGGAGCACGCGCTGCGCCAGCATATACGCCACCACGCCGCCCCAGCCGATGAGGGAATAGGTCAGAAAAGAGATACCCCACTGGGTAACATCGTTGTTCTTCAGATGCCCCATCAACTGCGACACCTCGATCAAGGCCAGGAACAGCCAGGTCATAAAGATCATCAGTCGGACGGCCACATACTGGGGTTCTTGATTCGCCCCGATTGCCTGATTGGGGATGAACAGGTCGGCGGTCAGCACTGTCATGATGATCGCGCCGATCAGCCCGGCCGGGACGATGGGCAGCCACCAGGCTGCCGTGCCCTGGGGCTGACGCCCGGCCGGACGCCGCTCCGGGCGTGGTCTCTTGCGCCGGGCCTTCTTGGGCATCGTCTGATCGGCGGCAGGCATTGCGGCCTGGGCCGGCATCGTGCTGCGGGCCAGGAGATAGCCCACGACCACGACCAGGCCGGCGAAGAGCCAGAAATGCGTCTTGGTGGAGGCGATGGCGATCCCGAACTGGATCTCCACGAAATGGGCGATGATGGCGGCTAACAGGCCGATGAGGATCAGGTCGCGCCAGGTATCCCGCTGTGCGTTGTCCTCAAGCCTGATAAGACCCCGGACGAAGCTCAGCGCGCCAAAGACCACCACATACACCCCCACCAGGGCGGCGATGAGCATCCCGGAGACGGCGACCCACAGCGAGGGCGCGAATATCGCCGCCGCGCACATCACGGCGATGCCGACCGCATACCCGCCGACCAGCCACCAGCGGATACGCTGCACGATCAGCCCCAGGTAGCTCAGACCATAGTAGAACACGGCCCCGAACAGGATCAGATAGATGACCAGGCCCAGCAGGCCGGTGAACACCAGGGCGTCCCAGGTCTCGTTGTGGGAGCGGTCCGGCGAGGCGTTACGGGCCTCATAGTGGGCCAGGTCCGGTGGGTAGAACTTGTTGTAGCCCACGTGCATGGCCTCTGGCCCATAGCCGATGACCGTCCGCGCCGGATCGGCACGCACCATATCGGCGGCTCCTTCCCAGATCAGGATGCGCACCGTGCCGGTGCCGCTGGTGCCCGAAGCCTCCTCAAAGAGCCGGCCCAACCGCCCGATGCCCGGCACATCGCGCATGAAGGCCAATGGGCCATCCTCGATGTTAAAGACAGCCAGGAAGCCACCCACCACCACCGTCAACACCACGGCCGTGATGAACAAGACCTTCAGGCGTCGTCGGACGGCGTATAGAAAGAGGAATAACACCAGGCCAGCGATCAGGCCCAACTGCGGGCCACGGCTCTGCGAGTACCAGAGGCAGGCCAGTTGAACCCAGATCACCAGGGCGTAGAGTGCGCCCTCCAGCACAGCCGGCGGAAACGCGCGCTTCACCGCCGCCAGGACAATGGCTCCCACCAGGGTCCCCGTCGCCGCCAGCAATACGGCCCAGTCCCCCGGCGACAAGATCACGCCGGTCCGGGTCGTGGACATGGCGTAGATGCTCACCCCCTGGAACAACAGGGCGAACAAGGCCGTCCCCACAGCGAACGGCAGGACCAGCCGGCTGGCGCGGAGATACCGGCGTTGATCGTTGGCCGCCGGCAGCCCCTGCAGCGAGCGGTCCACCAGTCGGGCCACGGTCAACGGGGTCACCATGATCAGGTAGGCGGCGATAAAGATGGCGTTGCCCATCACCGAGGCTACACGCGAACGAGTATCCCCACCCCAGGGCAGCGGGTCCAGGCCAAAGTGCTGCAAGATGCCGTAAAACGAGGCCGGCACGCTGCACAGGATCACGGTGGTGATGAGCCGGTCCACCTGCGCCCGTGTGCGCATGGTCTGCACCAGCAGCAAAAAGATGGCGATGTAACTCAGCGTCGAATACGTCCCCTGGAGCCGCTGATACGAGCCCCACAGGCTCAAATGGGGCACGATGGAGAAAAGCGTGGCGATCAGATACACCGCCACGTAGAGTAGCGTGGGGATGATGAGCGGGGTGCGGAGCCAGGCCACCAGGCTGACCACTGGCGACTGCGGCTCCGCCTCGTTGGCGAGCTTTTCGCTGCTGATAGCGCTCTCCAGCAGACGCACCAACCAGGCCAGGATCATCAGGAGGGCGATATAGCGCACCAGGGTGATCTTGTCCGGCTCAAAGATGCGGCTGGAGATGACGTTGAAATACAACGGGGCGATGATAGCCGCTGCCAGCCACCCGGCCTCGATGACTTTATCGCAGAATAAGCCAAGCTTGGTTTGCATAGACAGTTCCTGTTCCTGGGATGAATTCTGAGGCGTCAAACGTCAGGCGTCAAATTGACGTTTTACGTTCCACGCGAAGCGGTATTTGAGCAACGTCCACATCGCCTGCACTCCATCCTGCCAGCGGATCTTTTTGCCCTCGGCGATGGAGCGGGCCTGGTAGGTGATGGGGACTTCGTGGATGCGATGACCGGCCAGGCAGACCTTGGCCGTCACTTCCGGGCAGAACTCAAAGCGCGAGGCGCGCAAGTCCAGGCTCTTGAGCACCTCGGCGCGGAAGACCTTGTAGGCCGTGGCCTCGTCGGTGATGCCGGCCTGATAGAGCAGGTTGGTCTCCCACTTGAGGATCTTGTTGATGAGCCAGTTGGGGAAACGCATCCCCGGCGGGGTCTGGAATCCCGTGTAGCGATCGCGGAACCGCGAGCCGTAGACCACGGTGGCCCGGCCTTCCAGGATGGGCCGCAGCAGGGCCGGGTAATCGGCCGGGTCATACTCCAGGTCCGCGTCCTGGATGAGGATCACCTCGCCGGTGGCATAACCGATCCCCACCCGGATGGCCGTACCCTTGCCAAAGTTCTCCCCCGACAGGTGGATCTTGAGTACCTCATCGCCCCGGTAACGTTCCAGGAGTTCCGCCGTGCCGTCGGTGGAACCGTCGTCCACGATGATGATCTCGCGTTCCAGGTCGCCGGGCAGGGCCACGGCCTTGACGCGCCGGATGACCTCTTCGATGTTCGCCCGTTCGTTATAGACCGGGACGATGACGGATAGTTTCATGGCTTGACGCCTTTCTGCGCCAGCAACTCCTGGTACAGGGCATCAATCTGGGCCACCATCCTGGGGAGGCTAAAGTCCTGCGCCCGTTCCCGGCCGGCCGCCGCCAGTTGCCGGGCCTGCTTCGGGTCTTGCAACAGGGCGATGATGGCCTCGCCCAACGCCTGCGGCTGTCCCGGCGGCACGAGCACGCCATTCACGCCCGCCGTGATGGCCTCTTCGACGCCATCCACCCGGGTGCTGACTACTGGCACGCCGGCGGCCAGGGCCTGGAGGATGACCAGGGGCAGGCCCTCCCAAAGCGACGATAGGGCGAACACGTCAAAGGTCGCCAGCAACTCTGGCACATCGCGTCGCAGCCCGGTCAGGATCACCCGCTCGCTCAACCCCAGCCCGGCGATGAGCGCCTCCGCAGCCGGGCGCAGCGGGCCATCGCCCACATAGACGAAACGCGCCTCCGGGACAGCCTGGGCTACCGTCGCCGCCGCGCGCAACCAGTCCAGTGGCGCCTTCTGCGGCGAGAGTCGGCCCACCGTGCCCACCACCGGCGCAGTGGCCGGAATCCCCAGGGCGGCGCGCATCGCCAGACGGTCCACCGTGGGCTGAGCATAGCGGGTCACATCCAGGCCGCCGTGGATCGTCACATACTTCTCCGGCCGGGAGATGCCCACAGCCAGCCCCTTCTCTGCGTTCAGCCGCGAGACCACGATCAGCCGGTCACAACAACGATCTGCCAGGCGCTCCAGGGTGATATAGAGGGTGCGCACGGCCGGGTGTTGGCCCTGGTAAAAACCCCAGCCGTGGACGGTGTGAACGATGACCGGCACGCCGGCCCAACGCGCCGCCAGGCGGCCCAGGATGCCGGCTTTGCTGCTGTGGGTGTGCACGATATGGTAGCGGCCCCGGCGCATGAACCGCGTCAGCCTGACCAGAGCCAGCAGGTCTTTGATCGGGCTGATCTCCCGCACCAGTTCCGGCAGGATCGTCAGCGGGATGCCCAGGGCGCGGACCTCACTGATGATCTCGCCCTCCGGCCCGGTCTGGGGACCGGCCAGGATGCTCGCCTCATAGCGGGTCGGGTCCAGCAGGGCCGTGGTGTACAGGGCGAGTTCCTGGGCCCCGCCCACGATGAGCCGGGTGATGGAATGCAGGACACGGAAGCGGGGCATTACCTGAACTGCTCTACGTAACCGATGATAGCCTGTGCGTAGCGCCCAAAGTCGTCTAGCCGACGCTGCAAAATACCATAGACGATCGCATCGTCAATGCGCGCATAATCGTGTACCAGCAGGTTGCGAAAGCGGGCCATATCTACCAGGGTAGGCAGAAAATCGGCCGGGATCACCCCTTCCTCATATAGCACCTGGAACACGTCTCGATTGTCCTCTGGGTATCGCCATTGATACCGTGTGATCAGGTGGCGGCCGATGTCCAGACACGCCTCAATCGCCATATGCAAGGTCCGCTCGACATACCGGCGCAGGAAGACGTCGCCCTGATACCGGGCAAACGACACCTCCTGGACCTGCCGCAGATCACTCACGTACTGGTCGAGTAACGTCAACCGCTCGTGCAAGATATCGTCTTCGCTGACCAAATCGCCCCTCCCGGATCGCCTGCCGTAGATCTGCCCACTGGCTGTCTCTCATGGGCTTCAGATCGTGCCAGAGCTTTATCACGCGAACCTCATAGGCCACACGTTCACCCCGGCTGCGCTCGTAGAGTAGCCGCCCATGTTTGAGCACCTGCTGCTGGAGTAAAAGCGAGCTGTGGTTGAGTAACGTCAGGTCCACCGGTCCGCGCAGACATCCCTCCACCGCGTTCCACAACGCCAGACGGCGCTCGAACGTAGCCTGTTCCGGCTCCAATAACACGGCCAGGTCTGTATCACTGCGGGGGCTGGCCCGGCCGGCCGCCCGGGAACCAAACAAGTAAACCAGCACCACGTCCGGTTGCCCGGCCAGGTAGTCTACCGCCGCCAGCAATCCCGGCGTCAGGTTGGTCTGCCCCAACTGGCTTTGACTCATGGCTCTGTACCGCTCTGCTTCTCGTCAGGAATCCGCGCCCGGCGGCGGGTGACCCAGTCCGGCCTGGGCCGGGCACACCCGCCGCCGGGCAGAGTGTGCCGCGCGATCACAGCTCTACTCCTACGCGTGGTCTGCGCCCCCGCGCCCGGCGGCGGGTGACCCAGTCCGGCCTGGGCCGGGCACACCCGCCGCGAGCAGAGTGTGCCGCGCGATCACAGCTCTACTCCTCGTATAAAATGGCCCAGGCCCGCTCTCGCCGTTCAGCCAGGGTCTGCTGTTCTGCCTGCCGGCAGCGGCGGGCGGTACGCAAATACGGCGTGATGTCCTCCGGGTATGGCTCAGTCATCTTTATCTACTGTGCCGGGCGTCTGCAAATACGAATAGATGGCTGCCTTGAACCGCTCAAAGTCGCTCAGATTGTTTTGCAACGTGTAACTGCCTACCCTCCCGCAGGTTTGGACGCAATCTCCGCATTGGAGTGCGCCGCAATGAGCTGCTTACCCTCTTGCCTGCCACTTTCTAACCTGCGGGAGGGTAGGGGTAGGCAGATACTGCAACGTGTCATATACTGTTTCGGCGTCTACGTCCCAGTACAGGTGGACCAGCCGGTTGCGCATCCCCACCATCTGCCGGGCGGTACCGAGAAACTCGGCGGGAATCACGTGGTTTTCCGCCAGCACAGTGAAACTATCGGCCAGGCTCGTGGGCGCGCGCCAGTTCTGCCGGGCGATGATGTGGTTGGCTGCGTCCACGCAGCACTCGACGGCTACCTGCAAGTAGTACTTGGCCCCGCCCAGGCGCGCCATATCGTTGAGCAACTCTGCCTTGGGCAGTTGCGCCAATGCGCGCAGGTTCGCCAGGTATCCATCCAGGTTGCGAAAGATACCTTCGATCTTGTCCAGCTTAACCATCGGCTAAGAACCCCTGGCGGCGCAGCTCCGCCCCCATGTGCTCGAAGTAGGCCCGCTGCATCAGGCGGGCTACGGGCTGAAAGTCGAAATATCGCTTGCGGGTCAATACCTCAAAGTCGGCGCGAAAGTCCTCGTCGCGTGAGTAGACTAAAATGCCTGCGGTGACCACTGTTCCCTGGGCCATCACCGGCGCGTCGTTAAGGCTGCGCACGTCTACCTGGGGCAATCCGCAACACGCTTCCAACTCAGCAGCGATGCCCAGTTCCAGTTGCATCCGCTGGTAGGCAGACAGGCCATGGTCAGGCGTAAGCACCAGGGCCACATCCACGTCGCTGTCCGGCAGGGCACACCCTTCGGCCACCGAACCGTACAGGTAGGCCAGCATCACCGGCCTGTCGGCCAATACGCCGGGCAGGGCCGCACGTAGCCGCTCCACAACCTCTTGGGGCGTGATCCCGCTCATCCCTGCCGCTGTTCCCGATACCATTCGACCGTCCGCCGCAGGCCCTCTCTGAAGTCTACGATCACCTGGAAACCCAAACGGTCTCTGGCCCTGGCTATATCAGCCTGCGAATGTCTGACATCGCCCGGCCGAGGCGGTCCGAACGTTGGCTCCAGGTTGGTTCCCAACAACTCGTTGATCAAGCTAATCAATTCTAACAAATTAAACCGCATTCCGCAAGCGATGTTAAAGACCTCCCCGGAGACAGCCGGGGTCGTAGCCGCCAGCAGGTTGGCATGCACGACGTTGGCCACATAGGTGAAATCGCGGCTCTGGAGACCGTCACCTTCCACCGGGGGGCGCTGGCCTCGCAGCATGGCGGTGATAAAGATGGGGATCACCGCGCTGTACTGTGAAGTCGGGTCCTGGCGGGGCCCGAACACGTTGAAATAACGCAGGCTGACGGTCTCCAGGCCATAGAGCTGGGCAAAAGCCTGGGCATATAGCTCGCCGGTCAGCTTGGCGATGGCGTAGGGTGACTTGGGTTGGACCGGCATGGTCTCCACTTTGGGCAGGGTGGGGGAGTCGCCATAGACCGCTGATGACGAGGCATAGACGACGCGGCGTACCCCGGCGTCGCGGGCCGCCACCAGCAGGTTCAACGTGCCGGTGACGTTGGCCTCGTTGGTCACCAGTGGCTCTCGCACCGAGCGGGCCACCGAGGGCAGGGCGGCCTGATGCAGCACCACTTCCGCGCCCTGCACGGCCCGGCGCGCCACGTCCAGATCGCGCAGGTCGCCGATGATCAGCTCGAACTCCCCCTGCACATGGGCCAGGTTCTCGCGGCGGCCGGTGGAGAAATCGTCCAACACGCGCACATCCTCACCCCGCGCCACCAGTTCTGTCACGATGTGGGAACCGATAAAGCCGGCCCCACCGGTTACCAGGTACTTCATGGGTAGTTAACTCCTCTTGTTTATGGATTTGGCGATTTGCAAACGCGCTCGCAACAAGGAATCGTACAGAGCCTCCGTTTGAGCTACCACGGCTGCCAGGCTGAAATGTTGCTCGACCCTTTGCCGGCCGGCTGCGCCCAACGCGCGCGCTTGCGCCGGGTTGTCTAACAGGGTCTGGACCGCCTGGGCCAGGGCCGCCGGGTCCCGGGGCGGCACCAGGAGGCCGGTCACGCCGTCTACCACCACGTTGGGCGTGCCGCCCACAGCCGTGGCGACGACCGGCCGACCGGCGGCCATCGCTTCCAACACGGCTACCGGCATCCCCTCCCAATCCGAGGGCTGCACGAACACGTCACATGCGGCGAGCCAGGCCGGCACGTCGGTCTGGTAGCCCACCCAATGGACGCGCTCAGCCACGCCGAGGTCCTGGGCCAGGGCCGCCCAGGCCGTGTGACAGGGGCCAGCGCCTATGACAACGACGTGCGCCGGCCGCCGGGAGTGCGGCAAGGCGGCCACGGCTCGAACCAGGTTCTCGCCACCCTTCACCGGGTCCAACCGCATCACTGCGCCGATGAGGGGCGCGGTGTCCGGCAGGCCCCAGGCCGCCCGGTCTATGGGGTGCGCCTCCGCGAATCGTGCCACGTCCACGCCGTTGGGGATGAACACCACCTTGCTCGCCGGGAGACCCACCTGGTGGACCATAAAGTCACGCACGGCCGGCGAGACGACCACGATCTGATGGGTCAGGGAGGCCGTGAACCGGTTCACGACGTAACGAAAGCGGCTCTCCATGCCCATCGTGTGCTCGGTGGTGATGATGAGCGGCACACCGGCGAACTGCCCCACCAGCCGCGCCAGCAGGTTGGCATGGAACAGATGCGCGTGGAGGATGACCGGGCGCTCGTGGCACAGGAGCCGCCAGAGGCGGGATAACACCCGCGCGTCGAGTTTATGGCGCATATCCAGGTTCGTGACCGGCACAGCACCGGCCTGCAAACGCCGGGCCGTGGCTCCCGCCCCGTACAGACACGCCGCCTGGGGCTGAAACCGGCGCCGATCCAATTGCAGTGCCAGGTTGGCCAGGGCCGTCTGTGCGCCGCCGGTCTCCAATTCCGTGATGAGATACAGTACCCCCACCGGGTCCTTGAACGCGCGAGTAACCATCTTGTTTCTGTGCTTTCAGCCGCTGAGAGACTCCCCCAGCAGGCGGTCGGCCGCGGCTACCACGTCGGCCGGCGCGATGGCAGCCAGGCAGGGCGTCACTTCACCCTCGGCCAGAGGCCAGTCTAGTTTGCGACAGGGTACACAGGGCAGGGGGGCCTGAACCACAACATGGCGCCCGGCCTGGCCCCACGGCCCGAACTGGGCCGGGTCTGCCGGCCCAAAGAGGTGCACGGTGGGCACGCCCTGGGCCACGGCCAGGTTCAGCGGCCCGCTGTCAATGCCCACGACCAGCCGGCACCGCCCGAATAAAGCCGCCAACTGGCCTAGTGTGGTCTCCCCGGCCAGCACCAGCGGCGGGTCCGCCACCTGCCCGGCGATGGCGCGACACACGTCCACTTCCGCCGGCCCGCCCACCAGGACTGTCTGTAGGCCCCAGGTCCTGGTCAGGGCGTTGATCACCTGGGCCCAGCCGGTGCTCGTCCACTGCTTGGCCCGGGTCCCGGCCCCCGGCACGACTGCCAGCCAGCCAGCGCCGGGCAGTGTTCGGGCGGCCCAGGAGCGTTCCTCCTCCGCAGGCTCAAATATCAGCCCCCACCGCTCGCGGGTCTGGTCCATCGCTGCGCCGGTCAGCGCTGTCACCAGGGTCAGGTTGCGCTCTGCATCATGGTTCGTCTTGCTGAGGGGGACGGCGGTGGTGAGGAATGGTCGGCAGGCCGGCACATCGTAACCCAGGCGCACGGGGATGTGGGCCAGGTAAGCCAATACCGCCCCCCACCAGAAATCCGGGCGCAGGTTCAGCGCTGCGTCGAACCGCATGGTGCGCAGCGCGGCGGCCTCACGCCAGAGCAGGCGATAGGGGGCCAGCAACGACGGCCGGGGCCGGCGGTCGAACCAGGGGAAGGCACAGGTGCGCACAGTGTCCAGATGGGGGTTGCGGGCCATGATGTCCTGCCCCCACGGTCCCACCAGGGCGGTGATATGCGCGGCCGGGAGCGACTCGCGCAGGGCCTGCAGGGCCGGTGTGGCGAACAACAGATCGCCCAGGTGGTCCGGTCGGATGACCAGCAGGCGCGGGGCCGGCCCCAGCGGCCGGGGCCCAGGTACGAAAGGCCGGCTTACCCCGGCCAGAACACGCAGCAAGACGAGCCGGACGCGCTCGGTGCGCCCCCGGCGGGAGCGGTCAGCAGCCTGCTGACAGGCGGCATTCACTTTCAAGGCAATCTCCATAGGCCGGCTAAAATTGTGGGTAACTGCTCACCCTCCCGCAGGTTCTGGCACGTAACCTGCGGGAGGGTTCAGGGTAGGAGGCTACCCGCCGGCAAAGAAAAAGGCGTACTCTTATAGAGTCCGCCTTGTGAGTGCTATCGGGTTTGCCTCATCAGGCTTCGTCCAGGGGCAGGACCTCGTCTTCATCGGCCGCTGCCATGGTCGTCTGCAGGGCCGGAGCCGCGTTACGGATCTCCTGCTCCAACCTGGCCGTCAGTTGGGGATTATCGCGCAAGAACTGCTTGGTATTCTCACGGCCTTGCCCCAGCCGTTCGTCGCCGTAGTAGTAGAATGCCCCGCTCTTGCGGACCAGGCCCATCTCCACGGCCATATCCAGGATGCCACCCTCTCTGCTGATCCCCTCGCCAAACATCATGTCAAACTCGGCCTGGCGGAATGGGGGAGCCACCTTGTTCTTGGCGACTTTAACGCGTACCCGGTTGCCGATGATCTCGCCGCCTTCCTTGATCGGGCCGATGCGGCGAATCTCCAGGCGCACCGAGCTATAGAACTTGAGGGCGCGTCCGCCGGGCGTGACCTCCGGATTGCCAAAGACGATGCCGACCTTCTCGCGGAGCTGATTGACAAAGACGACGGCCGTGCCGGTCTTGGAGATGGCGCCGGAGAGCTTGCGCATGGCCTGGCTCATGAGTCGGGCTTGCAAAGCCATATGGGAATCGCCCATCTCACCTTCGATCTCGGCACGAGGCACCAGGGCCGCCACGGAGTCAATGACGATGATATCCACCGCGCCACTGCGCACCAGGGCCTCACAGATCTCCAGGGCTTGCTCGCCGGTGTCCGGCTGCGAGATCAACAGGTTGTCAATGTCCACCCCGCATTTCCTGGCGTACAGGGGATCCAGGGCATGTTCCACGTCAATATAAGCGGCTACCCCGCCCAGTTTCTGGGCTTCGGCGATCATATGCTGAGCCAGGGTGGTCTTGCCCGCTCCTTCTGGGCCGTATAACTCTGTCACCCGGCCCCGGGGAATCCCCCCCACCCCCAAGGCGATGTCCAGGGCGATGGAGCCGGTAGGAATGGCTTGCACATCCAGGCGTGCCGATTCGCCCAGCTTCATGATCGCTCCTTTACCATAAGCCTTTTCGATACTCCCGATGGCCGCGCTCAGGGCCTTCATCTTGTCTTCACTGCTCTTTTGCTCTGCCATGTGGTCTCTCCTGATAGTTACTGGCGGGCGGGTATGACCGTCGCGATCTCAATTATAGCACATTTGTTCTAAAGTGGCAAGGGCTGATCAATTGACATCCGTGCATAAATTAAACGCACGAGGGCACCGCCCTCCCCCGCCCCGCTTCGCGTCCCTTCGGGGAGGGGAAAGGCGGCCTCATAGGGGGTTTTTGCGGCGGCTTCGCCGCCGCAAAAACCCCCAGAAAGGCTTTCTCCCCCTTGTTCCCTCCCTAACAGAAGTTATGCACGAATGCCGGCTGATCAGCCTAAATAGGTTACCACCTGGTTCAAGGGGCGTCGCGCGGGCCGCCGGGGTGATTCGGCCGGGTAGCCCACCGGGATGAGGGCCACCGGGCGCAGCCGGGCCGGCAGGTTCAGCACCTCGGCCGCATACTCCTCGTCGAACGCCCCCACCCAACAGGCTCCCAGGCCTGTGGCGGCGGCCCCCAGCAAGATATAAGTAGTGGCGGCAGCCGTGTCTTGGAGGCAGTAGAGGTGAGCGCCCCGTTCCCCATAACGGGCGGCCGATTGGCCCGGGTCCGCGCAGACTACGATGACTACCGGGGCCTGGGCCACAAAGCTCTGCCCATAGGCCGCAGCCGCCAGGGCCTGTCGCGCCGCCGGGTCACGCACCACGATAAAGTGCCAGGGCTGCCGATTCCCGGCCGTCGGAGCCAACACGGCGGTCTCCAACAGCCGTTGTACCTGTTCGTCTGTCACATCCTGGGCGGTAAAGCGCCGCACGCTGTGTCGCGCGGCCACCGTGGCCCAAAAATCCATCTGGCCCTCCTTGATTCGGACTTTTACCAGGCGCGACGACTCAGGCTGGTGAATACAACATTGGTCGCCTGGAAGCTCGCCTCTGGGATAACCACTTACTGCTACGCTGTTATTGTACCATAACCCGGCGCAAATGGAAAGCCCCCGGATTCCCCTCGTGCCCACGCTCCGCGTGGGCACGTAGCTCCGCGTGGGCACGCAGCTCCGCGTGGGCGCAACAGGCCGCCCTGGCCGCACACGTGGCGTTTTGCCCCCACGCAGAGCGTGGGGGCGAGCAATTCCTATAACGCCTTTCCCCTCGTGCCTACGCTCCGCGTGGGCACGTAGCTCCGCGTGGGCACGCAGCTCCGCGTGGGCGCAACAGGCCGACCTGGCCGCACACGCGGCGTTTTGCCCCCACGCAGAGCGTGGGGGCGAGCAAACGCCTTTTCCCTCGTGCCCACGCTCCGCGTGGGCACGTAGCTCCGCGTGGGCACGTAGCTCCGCATGGGCACGCAGCTCCGTTTGATGTCAGATAGACATCAAATATGGACAATCGCCAGCCGGGTATGATATAATGGGGTCAGATACCCTTTTTGTAATTGCTCACCCACCCTGTTCAATTGTCATTCTGAGGCGCGAAGTGCCGAAGCCTGCCCTGAGCGAAGCCGAAGGGAATCCCGCACTTACAGGTCAGAAACGTGACTCTTCGCCCCTTCGCTCCGCGAAGGAACGCTCAGAGTGACATTCTTGTCTACAGGGTGAGCAGATACCCCTTTTTATGGTAATTGCTTACCCTTCCACAGGTTGGGGCGCACGTTCTAACCTGCGGGAGGGTTCAGGGGTGGTGATGCCACGGTTTTCGGTGTTGCTCGCGATCCTGCTCATCGTGGTGATCGTGGCGGCCGGGGTCTATTGGGTCGCCACCGGGGCCGCCCGCCGGTCCAGTATGGTGACTCCCACGGCCGTCGGCGCGGCTGCGCGAACCAGCCCCGTTCGCCAGGCCAGCGCACAACCCACGGCTACTCCTCGCCCGGCAGCCGGCGCCCCCACCCCGACCGTCGGCGGCGATGTCCAGCTCGCCAGCAATGAGGTCCTCTATCAGGTGCGTCAGGGGGATACCCTGTGGGCCATCTCTCTTATATACAACACCACCGTGGAGGCCATTGTCCGACGCAATAATATCCCCAACCCGGACCTCATCTACGTCGGGCAGCGGTTGATCGTGCCCAAAGGTATGGCTCCCACGCCCACGCCGACCGGCCAGGTGGTGTATGTGGTGGAATGGGGCGATACGCTGTGGGAGATCGCCCGACGCTACGGCACCACAGTGGATGCCATCGCCGCCGCCAACCATATCCTCGACCCAGACCTGATCTATGTGGGCCAACGGCTGGTCATCCCTCTGCCGGCCGTGGGCTGATCCCCCTCTCCTTCTCTGGCTCCCCGTTGGTTCCGGCCACCCTCAGATCATCCGCAGGGCGAACTCCGGGCAGACCGGCGCGCAGTAGCCACACAGCAGGCACTTCGCCGGGTCAATCTGGGCGCGCTCCGGCCCCAGGGAGATGGCCTCGTTGGGGCAGTGCTCCACGCACGTCCCGCACCGCTTACAGAAATGCAGCACGATCATGCGTTTGCTCCCCACCGGCGTGGCCTGGCGGACGGCTTCTGGCACCGGCTGACGCCGGGCCACGTAGAGGTTAAAGTCCACCTCGGCGCGGCGCAGAATGCCCACCACTGCCGCATCTACCTCCGGCCGGTCCAACACCCAACGCAGGTTGATCTCGCGGTCTGCCAACAGGTTGCCGCCGCCCAGGGCTTTCATGGCATAGACGCCCTTGCCGTTGGCTTTGGCCTCGGCCAGGGCCGCCAGCATCTCGGTCGGCGAACCGTCAATGATGCCGATGCCGGTGCGATTGATGAGGGGGTGGATCACGTCAATATCCGGGTGTCGGGCGGCCTGCCGGACCACGCTCACGCGATGGGTGCTGACCCCCACGGCCCGGATCAGCCCTTTGGCCTTATAGTCCACCAGACAGCGCAACACGTCGGCGCGGGCCTCCAGGGCGTCCGGGATGCGATGACCATGCACATGGACGATGTCGAGCTGGTCCAGGTTCATCTCTTCCAGGGCGGCTTCCACGTGTTCCTGTGCCCCGGCATAATCCGCCGCGTGGGTCTTGGTGGCGACGACTACCGGCTCATCCCAATCCGCCAGGGCGGCGCGCACGTGAGGATAAGTGCCATACATGGCTGCTGTGTCAATAAAGTTCAGGCCCTGTTCCAGAGCATAGCGGATGAGAGCCGCGCCCTCTTCCACCAGCACATTCGCCTGCATAGGGGCCAGGCCCAGGGTCCCAAAACCCAGCTCGGTCACGACGATACCGCTATCTCCCAAAGGTTTGCTCTGCACTTCGTTTCCCCCTCAGAAACACCCCAACTGGCAGGGCTTGACTTTTATGCCCAGGGCCTCCACCGCGTCGCCCATCTGACGGTAGTTCAGGCCATGCCGCCGGGCCAGGGCCCAGGCGGTCCGGCAGGGCAACCGGCCGTTCACCAGGGCTGCCCGGACCTCGGCGGCCAGCTCATCAGGGACGTGCTCAGCCGGTCGAACCACGCTGTAGCCGGGTAGTCCTTTCCGGGGGGCATAGCCAAAGAACCCCATCTGGCAGCGGGTGATGCGCACGCCGGCCGCATCAGCCGCCGCGCCCAATTCTTCAGGCGTCACGCCCCACTCCCCGGCCAGCCGGTGAGCGACGGCACAGGGAAGCTGGCCGTCTCTTGCCGCTGCCTGTACACGATCTTTCAGGTCCATTTTTCCTCTCTTTCATACGAAACGTCAAACGTCATGGTGCTATAAGATGACGTTTCACGTTTGACGGATTACTGTCTGTGCCACCTCGACGCGCTCCAGGGCAAAGACGACGTCCGGTGGGATCAACAAGCCCTCCTCGCCACAGTTGGGGCAGGTCGCGGTTGGCTCCGCGCTCTCGAAGCACAGGCCGCAGCAGTTCCAACAGACGAACCGGCTGGGTGCCTGGTAGACGAACACTTGAGCGCCCTCGGCCGGCGTGTGGACGCAGAGTCGGCTCACCAGATCGCGCAATTCTTGCTCGGTCCCCGGCGATGGGTCGTAGAGTCGCAGGTGTAACGCGGCGATGGCGTGGGCGTTTCGCGCCTGCGCCTCAGCCAGGGCCTGGCTCAGCATGGCTCGCACGACTTCCACCTCGAACACGCCTTCTGCCTCCAGGTTTCTCGCTGTCAGCCACACCCTAACCGCAAGATCAGCGCCATGTAGCCCACCATACCGGCCAGTAGCTCGTCCAGGGCGATGTGCTCGTGGATGGTGTGGGCCAGGGCTTCGTCGCCTGGGCCAAAGCCCAGACAGGGGATGCCGGCCTGGGCCAGGTGTCCGCCATCGGTGGTAAAACCCCACGTTTTCACGCTCACTGGCCGGCCCAGAGCCTCCGCCAGGATTGCACGCGAGCCGGTGATCCAGGGATCGTCGGTCGCCCGGAGGAACGGCGGTGAGAGGGCCGGCAGTTCCTCCACCTGCCCGGTATAAGTCTGCCACGACCGGCGGACGATGTGGACCTGGCCGGTACTGCCGGGGATGAGACAGTCGTCCAGCAAAGCCTGGACCTGAGCCACGATGTCGGCCGGCGACTCGGCTGGCACGTAACGCCGGTCCAGGTGCAGGGTGCAGCGGCCGGGGATGACGTTGGCGCTGGCCTGGTCGCAGCCATAGAGCGTGGGGGCCACGCTGCTGGCGCCCAGGCTGTCATCGGTCAGCAGGGGCAACTCCGGGAGCCGGGTGATGAACCGGGCCAGCGCCTGGTGTGGGTTCACGCCCCGGGCCGGCACGCTGGCGTGAACAGCCCGGCCGGTCACCGTCACCGCCAGCTCGACGCGGCCCCGATGGCCCCGGGATACGTCCAACCCGGTGGCCTCGCCGATCACGGCGCAATCGGCGCGCAACGAGGCGGCCAGGTGTCTCGCGCCCAGCCCCCCGATCTCCTCCATGACCGTGCTGGCGATCACCACGTCACCGGGGAGGGAGACGCCAGCCGCTTTCAATGCGCCGGCCGCGTAGACTTGCGCTGCCAGCGGTCCCTTGATGTCCATCGCGCCCCGGCCCCAGATGGCCCCCTCGTGAACTGTCGCCGCGTGGGGAGGAAACCGCCATCCCCCGGCGTCCCCCACATCCACCTGATCCAGGTGGGAGACGAGGGCCAGGGTGCGGCCCGCGCCGCCGCGTAGCCGGCCCACCACATTGCCCACAACGTCCACCGTCACCTCATCCAGTCCGAGCCGGCGCATCTCGGCCTGAACCAGGGCTGCCACAGCCCCTTCCTGGCCGGGCAGACTGGGTAGACTGATGAGTCGCCTGGTGAAATCTACCAGGGCCGCCTGGTGCGCATGGGCCAGGTCCCACAGGATCGCTGGTGAGATGTCGTTCATCTTCCCGTTCGCTCAAAGCACAAATGAGACAGGCTTCAATCTGCCCCGGTCTGCAGGCCGGGTCACGGTTCCATTCTACATCATCTTGACTTCAGTTTCAAGCCGTTTTTCCTGACATCCGGGCATAACTTCTGTCAGGGAGGGAACAAGGAGAGAGAAAGCCTTTCTGGGGGTTTTTGCGGCGGCTTCGCCGCCGCAAAAACCCCCTACCAGGCAATCTTTCCCCTCCCCGCATCGCGTAGCGGCGAAGGGACGCGAAGTGGGGAGTGTGCATTCAATTACGCACGGACGTCAGTTTTCCCCCCTTGTCCCTCTTGACAGGATATGATAAACTATGCCCGTTCATATCGCAGGGAGGACGCGCGTTTGGAGATCAATCCCCTGGAGGTGTTCGGCGGCCTGGTACTGAGCGCGCTCATCGTCTGGGTGGGGTATCGCCGGTCGTCGTTATCCGGTTCTGGAGCGGTGGGCGCCTGGCTGGTCGGCACGGTGGTCTTTGGCCTGGGAGGGTGGACCTGGGGGGTGCTGTTGGTAGGCTTTTTCGTCACCTCCAGCGCCCTATCGCACTATCGAGATCGCGACAAGGCGTCCCTGGCCGAAAAGTTCGCCAAAGGTGGGCGCCGAGACCTGGGGCAGGTCCTGGCCAACGGGGGCTGGGGCGTGGTGCTGGCCCTGGGGCGGGCTTTCTTCCCGGCCTGGGGCGCGTGGTTGTTTGTCGCCTACGCCGGGGCGATGGCCGCCGTGAATGCTGATACCTGGGCCACCGAATTGGGCGTGCTCAGCCGGACCGCGCCCCGGTTGATCACCACCGGCCGGCGGGTGCCGGTGGGCACTTCCGGGGCCATCTCCCGGTGGGGTAGTGGGGCTGCCTTGTTGGGAGCGCTGGTCATTGCTGCTTTAGCCGTGTTGGTGCGGACCATAGAGGGGTGGGGCAGCCGAACCGGTGTAGAGCTATCTCTGCTGGGGTTAGTGCCGGTCGTGACCCTGGGGGGCCTGGCCGGGGCCTTCCTGGACAGCTTCCTGGGGGCGACGGGACAGGGCATCTATTATTGTGACCAGTGTCAGAAGGAAACGGAGCGCCGGGTCCATCACTGCGGGCAAGAGACGCGTCAGGTGCGGGGTTGGCGTTGGCTGGATAACGATGGCGTTAATCTCCTCTGTTCTGTGGCCGGCAGTCTGGTTGCCGTGCTCCTGGGGAACCTTTTAACATTCAGAGGGTAGAGCATGAACGACATGTCTCCTGGTGGCAAGGGCCGACTCCATCGGGAATGGACGCAGAACGCTATTGACCTGGCCTTGAAAGGCCACTGGCGGGAGGCCATTCGGGTCAATGAATCCATTCTCAACCTCTTTCCGAGGGATGTAGAAGCCCGAAATCGCCTGGGTAAGGCTTATTTCGAGCTGGGTCAGTATCAGGCCGCGATGGAAGCCTATCGTGCGACCCTGGAGGTGGACCCGAATAACACTATTGCCCGCAAAAACATCCGCCGGCTGGAGAGCCTGGTGGCTGGCGCCGCACCCCCGACCAAGCGCAGCACAGAACGGATCGAACCGCAACTCTTCCTGGGGGAGATCGGCAAGACTGTGGTCACCATTCTCCAACAGCCTGCTCCAGCGGATGTGCTGGCCGGCTTTGCTGCCGGGGACCCGGTGATCTTGCGGCCGGACAAAGGCCGGTTACAGGTAGTAGCGGAGAACGGCCAGGTGTTGGGCCTGATCGAGCCAGGCTTGAGCCGCCGGATCATCAATTTGCAAAAGGCTGGTAACCGCTATGTGGCCGCCTTGACCACCGTGAACGACCACGAAGTAAAAGTCTTTATCCGCGAGGTCTATCGCCACCCCAGCCAGGCCGGCCGACCGTCCTTCCCGGTGGAGGAAGAGAAGGCGCCCCGCCCCTATGCCAAGCGCTTCGTGCGTTACCTGGAGGAAGACGAGGACCTGTTAGACCTGGCCCTGGAGGAGGAGGAAGAGGAAGACCTGGATCTGGAGATCATCGCCGAGGATGAAGTGGAGCTTTTTGAGGATGCTGAGGACCTGGTGACGGACGATGAGGACCTGGAAGACGTCGGCGACGAATAGTGACTTTTGGCCGATTTTGTAGTATAATATGACTGCTGCTACCAGGAGGTGAACCAGCTATGGGACGCAAATCCCCGCCCCCCAGAGAGAAGAAAAAGCCCAAGAAAAAGGACAAGAAGAAGAAGGGCGTGCCAGAGCCAGTCGTTAACCCCGGCGGGACCAAATAAGGGCCATGGGTAAGATTATCGCCGTGGCGAACCAAAAGGGCGGTGTGGGCAAGACTACCACGGTCATCAACCTGGGGGTAGCCCTCACCGAACTGGGCTATACGGTCCTGCTCATTGACCTGGACCCGCAGAGCGCGTTGTCTATCAGCGCCGGGGTTGATGTGGCCGCGTTGCCCCGCAGCGTCTATGATGTGCTTATAGACGCGGACGTGCCGATCCGGGACGTGATCCTGTCCCTGCGATCCCGCCTGGACATCTTGCCGGCGAGCATTGACCTGGCCGGCGCCGAGATGGAATTGATGGCCGAGATTGGCCGCGAGGCGATCCTGCGGGAACGTCTGGAACATGTCCGCCAGGAGTATGACTATATCCTCATTGATTGCCCCCCCAGCCTGGGTTTGTTGACCGTCAATGCCCTGACTGCGGCCGATGGTGTCATCATCCCCCTGCAAAGCGAATACCTGGCGATGCGGGGCATGCAACAGCTCCTCCAGACGATTGACAAAATCCGTAAGAAGGTCAACCCTGATCTGAAGATCATCGGTGTGCTGGGCACGATGTACGACGGTCGCACGGCCCACGCCCGCGAGGTGATGGATGAGGTGCGAACGGTATTCGGTGATCTGGTCTTTGCGCCGGTGATCAAAAAGAGCATTCGCTTTGCCGAGGCGCCGGTCGCCAATCTCAGCCTCATCGAATACGCCCCTGACCACGAAGGGGCCCAGGCGTATAGACAACTGGCAAAGGAGATCGCCCATGGCTAAACGAGCATCCCTGCGGGGCAAAGGTGCGGAGATCTTTTATCCCGTTGACGAGGGCACAGCCGAACCGGCCGCGACGGTAGCGGACCTGCCTCGGGCCAGGAAACCCAAGCCGTTGCCTGTTGTCACTCCCGAAACCCCACCGCCCCCTGCCGACATCCCCGTGCCTTCGGGCGAGGTGGTGGTCAAGACACCAGCCACGGTGCTGGCGGCTCCCACGCCGACGCCTTCCGCCACGCCGGCGCTGGAGCGTACCCCCCCGCCGGCCTCGGTCATCACCCCGC
>Ga0209101_1000106_pt1 | contig 67406 bp, 46 predicted proteins | sample ConPoolayeCmetaG_FD_185481 | JGI IMG/M metagenome (GOLD analysis project Ga0209101, IMG submission 185481) | Hot spring microbial mat communities from California, USA to study Microbial Dark Matter (Phase II) - Cone Pool mat layer C metaG... ... | reverse complement strand
ATCTTTGAGTGCCAGGATCACGCGGAATGAGGCATCAGGGATGGTGCGCCAGTCTTTTGACACGCCGCAGCGGTAGCCCAAGGCGGTCAGCACCTGCTCCAAGTCGCCAGGCACCTCTTTGAGCGGCTGATCCGGGATGGATGGTTCTTGTTCCGCCAGCCAGAGGTAGCGTGCTCGACGCAGTTCATCGCCCAACTGCTCGTAAGCCAGGCACTGAGGACATTTGCGCACGCCCTCCTCATCCTCAGGCCGTTTCTTGAATTCTTGTGTGCCAGGGTGCTCCCGCCCACAGACCTGACACTGCTTGTCCTGATTGCCGCCGTGATCCTGCGCCTCAAACAGCGCAGCCAACCCCTCTTCCAATTCGGCAAAGCGGCGTTGTTTGACCTGGCGCAAAGCACGGGCGAGTTCCTCCCATTTGCCGGAAATGCGCCCATCGTAGAAATCGGCCGCAGTCAGTGGCACGTGCGCCAACGCCAGGTACAGCTCGCCCCGGTGGTGGGCCAGCAGCACGCGGCTGATTTCTTGCTGAATCTCATGCATGCTGCTGTCGTCATCAGCGCGGGCCAGGAGGTAGAACGCCCCACCGCCCTGGTAGATCAGGTTGGTGATGGGTAACCCTAAGCGTCGCAGCACGTAACGCGCCACAACCTCGGTGAGGAGTTGCAGGTAGAACGAGCGTCCGCGCAACCCAGGTGTCGCGCCCTGTGAGGAGATGGTGTAGATAAAATCCTGCACCCCCGAGATGTCACCACCCACCAGCAAGGTAATTGGCTCTGCGCTCTGTTCCGGGGCACGCAAAATCTGGTCTACCACAGATTCCGGCTTGCCGGTCAGGCAGGCCGCTAATGCTGCTGTCATTCGGCTATGGTCATAGAGGCTCACGTCGGGCAGCGAGCGATAATATGCCGAAGGGATGCACCACGTATATCGCTGCATAGCCATCAAGAGGCTTTCCAGATAAATAGCCAGGTTCTCGTTCTCTTGATGGGCCTTTAGCAGGGCCTCTATTTGGGTTTGAAAGCCTCTCCATAGTGTTTGATACCCTTGGGTCACTTCCTGTTCTGAGCGCTCGACGGCGGGGAAAAGGGTTTCCCGCTCCAGCGCTAACAGCTTGAGTGGGCAATAAAGCGGATTGGGGGCACGTTGGGGGTTACCCATATGGTCACTGGTTTGCAGACGGCAGAAGATAGAGATCAGTTGTTTGGGTTGCTCTTGTTTTTCATCTGCCCGTTCTCCGGCGGAGAGACGGTCGGCCAGTGCTACGGCTTTGGTTTCATAACCCTGTAAAGGCTGGTCGTGGTGGCCCATCACCGGATAGAGTTCCTTGCGCCATTGCGGTGGTACAAGCTTGCTGACGAACTCTGCTCCTGCCTCTGTATGTTTGCCGCTGCACCAGTTCGCCCGCTGCGCGAACTTGCCCACATCATGCAGCAGCCCGGCCAGCGCCGCCAGATAGACTTCGTTTTCCATACACACCTCCTGCGAATGGCGAATCAGCGAATGAACGAATTCATCCAGCCCCCAGCATCCAGTATACTCTCTTCCCGTCTTACGCGCATCAGAACAGACTCTGAATTTTCTCAGAGGTTTCTCTGATGCACTTTTTGCCAAACTACAGTATATTCAGCACAAATGCAGTTTACATCGAGCCGTCCGCACCTTTCCAGACAAAAACATCTCGTGACCGCGTCATTCGCCATTCACCCATTCGCCGTTCGCCATTCACCATTCGCTACCCACAGCCCGAACTTGTCGCGCAAAAAGTGGTAGGTCAGGTGAGCGCCTTCCGGCAGTTCCCAGGCATTGCGACATTCGGCCAGGATTTTGGTCTTGAACGTGTCCAGCGTCTTGAGCGTGACACCGAGCGCGTCGGCGGCCTCCTGGGGTGATGACCCCCCGGCCAGCGCCCGCAATGTCGCCTTCTCGCGGTCGGTCAGCCGCGCCCACACCGCCGCACAGCGCTCCGCATCGGCCGGCGGCGTGATCACTGCCGGCCGGGTGAGGCTGCGCAGAGCCGGAAAATAGGCCCCCAACGGCGTGAGCGGCACGGGGATGAGCCGCACGCCGGCTTCCGGCGGCGCATGCAAAGTTGCTCCATCGCGTGCCTGCGCCAGGAACTCGCGCGGCGTGTAGAGATGCCACAATCGGTCACGCTCGTCGCAGTGGAGCATTGCTGCCGTGGTCAGCGTCAGCGCCAGCAGGCGCGGCCCGCCGGCCACGCACACGTGCAGACGGTGCCCGTCGCGCTTGAGCGTCGCCAGCACGTCGCGGCCCAACGCCCAGGCACATTCCGCTTCGTGGGCCGTCCGGATGTCGGGCAGGGCACGCCCGTCGGCCTGGATGGGGAGGTGGCGCAGTGTCAGCGGGCGACCGCGATAGCGTTCGCCGGTGAATTCGGCGCTTATCTGACTCAGCGCCCGTCGCACACGGGGGTCTTCTGGCGTGAGGTGAAATACGATGGCACAAGAGATCGACTCACCCTGGGCAAACAGCGCGTCCAGGGCAAACGTGACAACCTGGGCCTGTCCTCCCATGGTGATCAAAGCGGTGGTTGAATCTGCACTGTCAGACATAGCGAGTCCCAAAAACCGTACAAGCGGCATCCCTATGCCGCTTGTACCGACGCATCCCGCTGTGTCGGTACGGCTTGTAGGGGTTAAAAGATAGCGGGCAGATGGAAAATCCAGATGGCACAATGTCAGTATACGGAGTATGCGATGATTAGTCAAGTGGCGTTCAATCCCTTACCGGCAGTGGTTATCGGTGGGCCGCCGCACAGTGGCAAATCGGTGTTGGCCTACAGCCTGACCCGCGCGCTGCGCGAACGCGGCATATCCCATTACCTGTTGCGAGCCTATCCTCCCGATTATGAAGGGGATTGGTTCCAGGAGGCCGAACAAGACCTGGTGCGCCATCTGCGGCTCAAGGGCGCGCGGAGCCAGGAGTGGGTTCCCCTCGTGCAGCGCGACATCGCCCGCCGCCACCTGCCGTTGATTGTGGATATGGGCGGCCTGCCCACGCCCGAACAAGAAGCCGTCCTCGACGGGTGCACGCACGGCATTCTGCTCACCCCCGACGAACCCTCGCGCCAGGAATGGGCCGCCCGGTTTGCCCGTCACGGCCTGGTGCTCCTGGCCGACCTGCGCTCCGATCTGCGCGGCGAGGATCGCGTGGCGCAGGTCTCTCCGCTGTTGTGCGGGACGATTGCCGGATTGGAACGGGGACAAATGGCCGCCGGACCGACGTTCACAGCATTGGTAGAAAACCTTGCCGCCCTTTTCCGCCCATTCGCTGCCGATTTGCGTCGTTATCATCTGGAACAGGCACCGGTCGAACTGACCATTGACCTGGATCGGCTGGCCCAACATTTTCACCAAGACCCATGCGCGTGGAACCCGGCCGTTTTACCGGCCGTGTTGGATTATTTGCCAACCGGCGTGCCGTTGGGCTTGTACGGCCGCGGCCCCAACTGGCTCTACGCCGCCGTGGCCGCCGCCACATATCCGGCCGAATTCGTCCTGTTTGATGTGCGTCTGGGGTGGGTGTCCCCACCGTTGCTCCAGGTGGGCTTGCCGCATGCCGACAGCCCATTACACGTCCGGGTACAGCAACAAGCAAACGTAACCTACCTGGATTTTACCCTGCCCGATGCCTACCTGGATATCACCGAAATCGACGCGCCGATCGTTCCGCCGGTCACCACTTCTGGATTGATGCTCAGCGGTAAATTGCCGCAGTGGTTGTGGACGGCCCTGGCACGAACTTATCACCCGCAATGGTTGGCCGTCTTTCAGCCTCAGCTCTATGGCGCGGTTGTGGTGGCAACCCAGACGGCCGACATATTGCCCGGCATGGTTATGTTTAGTCCCGTCTAGTCAAAAACCTATCCGAAAACGTAACCGACACGTAACTACCTACCTGATTGGCCTGCCGCTATGCGCTGATTGGAAATCAGCCTTTCCGGGCACGCTGTGCCGGACGTCGGCTTGCGCCAACGCCCCGGTCGGCGCAGGCCGACCGCAGGCCGAAGGCCTATGGCGGGCGACTTGAGTCGGCACGTAGGTAGTCACACCGACACATCCCTTGCCGGTTTGGCCAGGAGCGTGCTGAAAAACCCTCTCACCGCCAAGACGCCAGGCATTTCTAGTATGATTTTACCCCCTGGATGTAGGCCGGCTAAAGTCTCAATTCTCCAAAACGCCAGTGCCCAGTAGTATCTTAAAGCATCGTAAACTTTTGGTCAAGGTGGGCTTTTTTCAGCGGCTTTGGGGAAGGCCGATTTTAATCGGGCTGAATGGGTAGTCCTTACAAAAAAGGCCATCGGTGATCATCTCACCGATGGCCTTTTTTAGGCTGGGGGACAGGGATTCGAACCCCGACCAAATGATCCAGAGTCATCCGTTCTACCCTTAAACTATCCCCCAGGGCAAAGCAAATTGTAACACAAAATCTCGAATTTGGCAAACAATCCGGCTAAAGGTTAAAAAAACTTTTCTACCAAAGACGTAAAACATTCTCGTAATCGTTCGAGCGGTGATTGAGCACACTCAACATGCCTTGATGAGTCTTATTTAATTGGTATAGTGCCAAAATTATTTTCTCAAAAACACCATAAGTGGCAAAATTAATTCTTGACACACCGGGCAATTTGTGGTATACTCTGGGTTGTGGGCCGTTAGCTCAGGAGGCAGAGCACCTGCCTTTTAAGCAGGGAGTCGCAGGTTCGAATCCTGCACGGCTCATCACCAGCGCACCCCGCCAAATTTGGCGGGGTGCGCTTTTTTGGGTGGACAGTGTTTGGGGGTAACAGGGCGCGAGTTCAGATTGCTCAAGAGATCAACCGTTTGTTGCTCAAGGAGATGTTTTGCAAACTATCGTCGATGGTGCGGATTTCTCCGACCTGGACGCCTAATTCTTCGACAATAGCTGCTTTAACTATATCAATGTAAGCATCGTTCCGGATTGTTTCCATGCTACAATCCACATCGCCATAAATAAAAGGCATGCCATCGGTCCCTAAAATGTACCAGTAAAGGCAGCCAGGAACCAGGCTGGGGCAGATCAACACATCAATACAAGATTCCACTTGAGCTTCCTGTCGGATATGGGTGTCCGGGTTCATGAGGTGACGCGAAAGGCCAATTTCGGTCAAGGTAACAGGCTGGGGGCGGTCTCTGACCGCGTTCCCCAGCAGACTGCCAAACCAGTATGGCACAAAAAAGTTATAGGCCGGTAAGAGGCCGGTTAACTTTTGGTTAACGGCCGTTCGGAGCAAGTGGGGAAAAGACGAGGGTTTGATTCGGACAGTCGATGTGCACAACCGTGCCTGGGGGCAGGTCTTGAGTCAGCAGTAAATTGGCCAGCGGCTCGCGGATATGCCGCTGAATGATCCGCCGCAAAGGACGTGCGCCCCATTCGGGATGTTCGTTTTGCGCAAGCAGCCATTCTTTGGCTGCCGGGGTAACTTGCAAACTGAGACCGCGATGGACCAGCAAGGCGTTTTCTCGTTCCAGCAACAGGTCGAGAATACGCAACAGGTCTTGCTTGCTCAAACGGTTGAAAAAGATGATCTCGTCCAGCCGGTTGAGAAATTCCGGTCTGAAATGCGCCTTGACCGCTTCCATGGCCCAGGCACGGGCTTCTTCGCCGAGTTGAGGGTCGTTCAGGTATTGAGCGCCGAGGTTGCTGGTCAGCAGAATGACCGCCTCACTGAACGAACATTGCCGTCCTTTGCCGTCGGTCAGGCGACCTTCGTCCAGCACTTGCAGCAGCAGATCGAGGATGCGCGGATGTGCCTTTTCGACTTCATCAAACAGCACAACGGCATAAGGAGAGGCCAGCAGGCGGTCGGTCAGTTGCCCACCCCCTTCATAGCCCACATAGCCCGGCGGTGCGCCGATCAATCGGTTGACCGCGCTTTCGTCCATATACTCGCTCATATCGATGGCGACCAACCGGTCTTCACTGCCGAACATAAATTCGGCCAGTGCTTTGGCCAGTTCAGTTTTGCCCACCCCGGTCGGACCGAGAAACAAAAAACTGCCGATGGGCCGTTTGGGGTCTTTGAGGCCAACGCGCGCCGTCTTGACTGCCCGGCTTAGGGCCAACACGGCTTCGTCTTGGCCGATGATGCGCTTTTGCAGGTGTTCAACCATATGGGTATAGCGGCTGCGCTCGTCAACGCCAAGACGGGTGACCGGCAGGCCGGTCATCATGCTGGCGGCCAGGGTGACGTCGTCACGGTCAAGGGTGGCGTCATCGCTCACCTGTGGGCCCCAATTGAGGCTTTTTTGAGTGCTCATGCGTACCAGTGCACAAGCGCGGTGTAACAGGTGGACGGCACCGGCCGGCAACGGCTCGGTGGTCAGGTAGCGCCGGGCCAGTGATGTGGCAATCGGCAGACTATCGGGTTCGATCTGGATGGCGTATTCTTTTTGCAGAAAAGGACAAAGGGTTTGCAGAATCTGAACCGTTTCGCTTTCCTCGGCCGGTGGCACACGCAAGGTGTGGCTGTGGGCGACGACAACGGTTGTTTTGCTCAAGCGGGTTTCGTATCCTTCCGGTGTGGTGGTGCCGATCAGCGTAACGTCGGTGTTGAGAAAGGCTTTTTGCAGTGCCGGGGCCCCTTTGGGCAGTTCGGCATAGATGGCGCCACCGAAAAAACGGTGGATGTCGGGGATAAAGAGGATGCCTCCCCGTGCTTTGCGCAATCCGGCATGGATGGCGGCTTCGGCATTGTCGTAGAGCGATTGTTCAGCAAGCGTGATCACCGAATTGAGGCCGATCGGGCCACGCCCTTCGGCAATCAACATCGCCAGCGCATAGACCAGGGAACGTCGGCCTGCGCCGGCCGGCCCGACCAGGATGGTGTGTCGCTCGCCGGCCAGCGAAAGCATGCTGACCAGTTCATGGAGCAGCTTTTCCCGTATGTAGATCGGTTCAATGTCGCCGCTGCGGATACGGGCTACCCAATCGGCGCCGGTTGGGCTTTGGACAACCGCCTGCTCGCTCAATACCTTGGTCAGGGCCGTCGGGGTGATGCCATGCCGTTGGAGTAGCCCTGCCGTTGACACGCCGGCCTGGCTCATTGCTGCCAGCACGTGCTCACTTCCTACCTGAACCTCCCCCATTGCTTCGGCGATCGTTTTGCCCTCATCCAGCACCACCAGCATTTCGGTTGACAACGGCACCAGGCGGTCGTCGGTGCTCCGAAAGCCGAAATGGGCATCGATGCCCCGCCGCATTTGCGCCTGCGCTTCGACCTGACGTTCCAGGTCGCGCAGCTCGAAACTGCGCGCCGAGGCAAAATGGGCCAGTATTCTGGCTGCGGCGCATTTGGGCGTGCGCAGAAAGGCCAGCAGCAACAGTTCGGGGGTCAGCACACGCTGATTGTACGGCCTGAGCAGGGCGGCGGCGTCGTTCAGTGCGGCGGTCAATTCTGGAGAAGGGATGTCCGGATTGAGCGTATCCATCGCTTCAATATCGTAGATTGGTCAGCAGCCGCTCATTGAGGGCCAGGCTTTTCATTGCTTGTTCTTTGTTCTTTAACGCGACGGCGGTGGCGATGGCGTCGATCAAGGCCAGGTGGGCAGCGCGCGTCGCGGCCATTTCGACCCCTAAATTGCGCTCGGCGTGCACGGCAATGAGCGGAATGTGGGCGAACTCGGTGATCGGCGAGTGGGCAAAATCGGTGATGCAGATGGTGGTGATGCCGCGATCTCGGGCTACATGCAACGCATTGACCACACTTTTGGTTCGTCCCGAGTGTGAAATGCCAATGGTGACGTCGCCCGGCTTGAGCAAAGTCAGCGACATCAGTTGGCGGTGCTGGTCTTCATATTGGTTGCAGTTCAGACCGATGATTTCCAGTCGATAGGCAAACTCGGCGGCGACACTGGCCGAGGTGCCCACCCCTAAAATGGCAATTTGCCGGGCCTGGGTAATTGCTTCGACGGCCCGTTGAACCATGTTGAGGTCGAGTGAAGCAAGCGTTTGTTCGAGCACTTCGCCGATGTTGGCAAATACGCTTTTGACCAGGTGTTCGATGTCAACGGTGTCGATGCCTTCAAAATAGACTGTGGCCGCTACCGAGTTGACTTTGGACAACGCCTCCAGCAAATCGTGATATCCTTCCAGACCGATGTCTTTGCACAAGGCGCGCACGGTGCCCGGGCTGACGTGCGCTTCTTGAGCCAACTGGATCAAAGAGAGTTTGGGCACCAGGGCATAGTTGACGATGATGTATTCGGCCAGCGTTTTTTCTTCACCACTGAAAGATTTGAGCCTGTCGCTGATGGTGGTCAGAACGGCCGGCGTTGAGGATTGCTCATTGCCCGGAGTAGATACGACCATATTTCGCCTCCCGTAAAAACACGTTTACGGGCCGTATTATACCACCAAAAGCAATCACACAAAAAAACGCCCCCAACGGGTGGGGGCGTTTGGATGTGCAAACGAAAAACGGGTTCAAGGAATCCGCAAGGTGCGGCCGGCCATGATCAAGTTGATGTTGGAAATGCCGTTGTAATTGGCAATGGCCCAGGCGGTGGTGTTGTATTTGAGTGCAATGCTCCACAGAGTTTCGCCCGGCTGGACAACATGGTAGCGAACGCCGGAAACCGGTGTGGTGCCGCTTCCCTTGATGACGGTCAGTTTTTGGCCGGCATACACAAAGTTGGGGTTGACGATGTTGTTCGCCGCCGCGATGGCCTCGACGGTGGTGTTGTATTTGAGCGCGATCCGGAAGAGGTTTTCACCGGCCTGGACGATGTGGGTGATCGTTTCGGCGCTTTCACCACCGGCAACCGGGATGATCAGTTTTTGGTCTTTGTAGATGACATCAGCGGTCAAACCGTTGCGAGTTTTGATCGCTTCGACGGTGGTGCCAAAGCGGATCGCCAGCCCCCACAGCGTGTCTCCAACCTGAACCGTATACTCAAAGCCGGTTCCGCCGGGGACAGGGGTTGCCGTCGGCGGAGGGGGAGGTGTTGCTCCCTCAACAGGTTGGGCCGTTGGCGTTGGTGTTGGCTCTTCGCCGCTTGTTGGGGTGGGGGTCATTGTTGGGATGGGTGTAGGTGTGACCCCGCCGACAGGGGTTGCGGTGGCGTCGGCCGCAATCACCGTTTCGCCGGGAGTAATGGTCAGCTTGGGTTGTTCACTCTGAGGGACAGGCGTTGGCACTACGCCGCCTGCCGAACGTACACATGCGGTCAATGTCAGAGCCACGATCAGCGCCAGCATAGCACATGCAAAACCGATATGAAGGCTCTTTTTACTCATCTTTGCCTCCCTGAGACACTTACATGAGCGATAATTGCTTCAATTTTGTATACATAATACCATACTTGTTTCATTACGTCAAGTTCCGGTTTCCATAAAGTTATAATCTGACATTTTGGGCACGCGGGGTGAATAAATTCAATCGCAGGGCGGGCAGGGGACAAGCTCGGCGGGTTGGAATATGGTGGCCCGCGTGGCGCAGATCAATTCGGCCTGAGCCGATTGCATACCGGTACGGAGAGCCTGTGCCCAGGCGCAATAGGCGGCCGCGGCGTGGGTACGGGCATCGACCCAGAAGCGGGCATTGGCGGTTTCGCGGGTTACTCGCATATAGGTGGCGATGGCGCCGGCATAGTCTCCTTCGCTTTCCAATGCTGTGCCCCAGTCTATGCAGCGTTGGGCCAGATTGCGTTGAGCCGTGCGGTCATCCTCTTCTTGGGCCAACCGGCGATATATGTCGAGCGCCCGCTCGGGCTGGCCGATGGCCCATAACCGTTCGGCTTGGGCGTTCATGGCCGCGATCAGGCGCGTTTCGGCGCGTTCGCGCAAGGCAAAGGCCGGCGCGGCGACCAACAAAGCTTCGTCGATTTGCATAGCTGTTTCGAAATCTTGAACATCAAAGGCGTGTTGTGCGTCCAGATCGCGTTGACATTCCATCAGTCCACGGCGCGCAGCCGTGACAAAGGGGTCAACCGCAAAAGGGTATACGAGCGTCAATGTGCGGTAGAGACGTGCTGCACCGGCACCGTCGCCGTTGCGGTGAAGCGTAACGGCCTGTTCATATTGCCGACGGCCGGTCAGTAGATATGTATGCCAAAGGACGGTTATCAAAGAAACAAAGACGATAAATAAATTCATTGCCTTTCGTGGGTGTGCTCCAACTACGCTGCCGATCTTGAAGCTGCTCCACACCAAAATCAATCCGCCCAGGGCACACAGTGCGGCCGGCAGCACGCTGCGAGCATAGATGATGCGGAGCAAATCGCCTGCGGCTTGTTCGACCATGTGGTTCAGCGGTGGTTTGAGCGCAAGTCCTGTGTGCCTCAACAAGGCGGGTGAGAGGGTGGTCAAGAGCCGGCTCAAGCTCCAAGCCCGTGCTCCGGCGACAAATAACGCTGTTCCACCCCAGCATAGGCCGGCGCGCATTGAAGTGCCTCCCCAGCCCCACACCCCGACCCAGCACAGCATACAGGCCAATCCGGCCCACCCCAACAGGCGGTCGAACCGGGCCAGGTTGGTGCGCAATTGGGCGAGGAGGGTTAGTGCCGACCGGAAGGTGTTCGGCGACAATGTGACGGCGGTAGCCAGGTCGACATCGGGGGGGATCAGGGCCATGGCCTGATCGATGGCGGCGAGCGCCTCAGGCTTGAAGGTGGCCGTATAAGCGACCACGCTCATTTCGGGCGGGCGACAACGGGCCGACGCCGCAGCACCCGTCGGGCAGGTGGGCAGGTCGGCGATGTAAGCGTCCAGAGCCGTTGAAAGCGCCCTTTTGGCGTGTTGAACCGCTTCTCCAACCGGGATCGAGATCGAAGGGACACGCGCCGTGCTTGCGGTTTGTAGCCATTCCAACGCGCTTTCGACGGTCAGCAAGGTCACCGCTTCGCTCCATTGCGGCGGCAACATGGCGGTTAATGCTTCGCGTTGCACTGCCGGGTCGAGTTGGGAGAGGGCATAGCGGGTTAAGGGAGGCTGTTGGCGCACCACGTTGGGCAATTCTTGGGCAATCAGGTCGAGCAGCGTTTCGTAAATGCCCCAGCGATTGAACCCATACGCCCAAACGCGCAGATCGGTCAGGGTTTGACGGGCCACATAGGCGTAAAGGGTAATCGGCAAGAGCAAAACCAGGGCCAGCGCACAGCTCAGGGCGGCCCAATCGCGCCATGGGGAAACAGCCGCGTGTCCCTGGTCAGCAAACCAATCCGGTCGGCGGCGGCGCAGGCAGGCACGATACAGGCTCTCGATGGCCAACAAGAACAGGGCAGCCAGACTGAGCATCGCCGGAAGGGAGGTAACCAGCAAACGGGCCAGAAGCAGGGCAATTGGTGTTCCGACCAGACGCGGGAACAGGTGTGTCCACCCAACGTGGCGTAAAGACACCTGCATGGTTGCCCATGCCGCATCGATCAGCGACGCGAGATACCAACCGATCACGATGCCGGCAACCACAGAGCGCCCAAGCAGGGCGGCAGCGATCCCTGCGCCGACCGACAAGAGCGTGCTGATGATCCGAACGAACTTGTTCATGTCCTGACCATCCTTCCCCAAGAGTCTATTCGAAAGACCTACGTTTTTCGGCCTTTTTGTAGGATGGTTCATTTTCTCCTCGAAATTGGTTTACACTTTGGACTGCCTCGAGAAATCGGCAGCCCAACGCTGACTGCAAGTCAGCCTGTAGGGCCTGCGCCGACCGGCGCATCGGCGTAGGCCGACGCCCGGCGCGCAGTGCCCCAAGAGGCCGATTTCAATCGGCAACATCCGGCACGGAGCAAAGTGTCAACCAATGATGAACCATCCCTTTATTGTGCACACAAATACACCTGCACACCGACGAATTCATTCCGGCTACAGCGGGCAAACTGTTGACCCAATGTAGACAAGATCAGGCCGTGCGGGTCGGTGTACCAGTTGTGGCTATAAATCAGCCACACTCGTGATCGTCCGGCGATCAGGGTGTGCAGGTAGGGCAGATCGTCGGCGGTCATTTTAGGCTCAAGGATGCCCCGTGCAAAGAGATCAACCGGCACACCCCGTTTTTCGACCTGGAGCGTTGGCGCCAGGCGATCCAGGTAATACTCGAACGGAATCTGCACCCATGTGGCATTAAAGAGCAACAGATCGCCTGGCCGGGCCTGTGCGGCGACGGCTGCGGCGGCGACATTCCACCCTTCTTTTTCAAAATGTGTGTAATATCTTGATAGCGAAAAGATGTTTAGCGATACAACAAGAACGAGCAAGAAGGCAGACCACCGCCGTTTGAGGGCCGTCAGGCCGGCTGCCAACCACAGGTACAGAGGGATGGTCGTCCAGATCAGGGTGCGGTCGTACAAAATCGGTCGTTTCAAACTGACCAGCAATTCACCGAGAAAGGGGAGCAGAAAAAGCCCCGGCAGCAAAATCAACGCACCGGGCTGTTGCCGCAGACGGTAAAGGCCCAGCCCGAAAGCCGCCGCGTAAATGCCCCAGATCATGTGTCCAACACCGAGTTGGTTGGGCAGAAAGGCCAATAACAAGTTCTTGAACACTCCGGCAACCCATCCCCACGTGGGCGACGGAATCCAAAATTCGGCATAGACCCCCCTGGCCTGAACGATGAACGCCGGTAGCCACACACCCCATAGCGCCAACGTGGCAAGTTGCGCGGCTGTCCAACTTGTCCACGCAGGCAGAGTGAGTCGCACATCCCCGGCCCGCCGGGCCCAAAAAAGACCTGCCATAATTGCGTTGACCGCTAGGGGCAAAAGGACTGCCGTGTTGTGGGTGAGCATCGTCAGCGCCATGACGATGATGTAAACCGCCCACCAGGCCCGGCCGGGCGTGCCGTCGAGCAGATGAGCCAGGGCCACCATCGTCCAGGTGGCGTTGAACGCGAGCAGGGCATACATGCGTGCCTCTTGGGCCATCCAGATGTGAAAGGGCGAGATTGCCAAAAGCAGCGCCGCCAGCAGACCGGTTCGCGCGTCGATCAGCGTGCGCCCCAAGATAAAGATCGGCGGAATGGTCAACGTGCTGAACAGGGCCGAAAGGGCGCGCATGGTGGCCTCATCGTCGCCCAGGATGAGCCAGCCGTTGAGCAGAAGATAGTACAACGGCGGGTGCTGGTCGATTTGAACAATCCAGCGCAGCATATCGGCGCAGGGTTGACGGGCCAACCAAAAGCTAAAAGCCTCATCGAGCCACAGCGATTGGGCGCCGATTTGCCAGAAACGCAGCCCCCCGCCAAGCAAGGTGATGATAAGCAAAGCAAAATAAAGACAATTAGATTTGTTCATCGATCCAATTCGGCACGAATTGCCTCGCCCAAACTGCCGAGGGTATACGGCTTTTTGACAAAGCGTCCTGCGCCGAGTTGCTGAGCTTCTTTGACCCGCACCGTCTCGGAAAAGCCGCTGGCGATGACCACTTTTTGTCCGGGCCGCAGTTTGACGATTTCGCGGTAGGTATCCAAACCGTCAAAGCCCTCTTCCATGATCATGTCCAGCAGCACCAGGTCGACCGGTTGCTGCCGGAGATATTCAATGGCGCGGTGTCCGTTTTCGACCGTGGTCACCGTGTAGCCCAGCGATTCGAGCAGACGGCGGGCCAGATTGCGCTGAACTTCCAGGTCATCAACGACGAGGATGCTTTCTGTGCCGCGATAACGGGTCTGTTGATTACCCCAAGCGGGAATCTCTTCGTGGGTGATCGGAAAATAAAGGATAAAATCGGTTCCGCATCCGACCTGGGTATGAAGGTCGATTTTGCCGTTGTGGTCGTGAACAACCCCATAGACCACCGACAACCCCAGGCCACTGCCGCTACGGCCCATTGCTTTTTTGGTATAAAAAGGCTCAAAGATCTTGTCGATATCGCGTTCTTCAATGCCGGTGCCGGTATCGCCGACCTGTAACACCACGTAATCGCCCACTTCAATTCGTTCATAGCCGACCAGCGGTCGATCGAGGCTGACATTGCGCGTGCTGATGGTGAGGATACCGCCGTGGGGCATTGCTTCAAAAGCATTGTTGACCAGGTTCATGATCACTTTGGAGAGGTGCGGCCCCGATCCGTGAATCGGCAAAAGGCGCGGTTCAAGCTCAAACTGAACGCTGACGTTAGGATAGTGGGCTCTAAATTCGGCGAAAGAAGCTGAATTGAGATATTCTTTGATCACATTGTTCAGGTTGAGCGGTTGCATACGATAAACGCCTCGCCGGGCCAACACCAGCAAATCTTGCACTACAGCGGCGGCACGTTCGGCAGCAGACTGAATTTGCAGGATGTCGTCACGGAGCGGGCTGTCAGGCGGCAGCTCATCGAGGATCAATTCGGGGTAGGCGACCATCGGGCCAAGGATGTTGTTCAGGTCATGGGCAACGCCGCCGGCCAGCACGCCGAGGGCTTCCATACGTTGCACGCGCTCCAGTTTTTCGCGCAATTCTCGCCGCTCGGCTTCGGCGTGAAGTTGCTCGGTGATATCGCGGTCAATGCCGATGATCAGAATTTTGTCATCGACCTGGATCGGCACCGCGTTGTACTCGACGATGTTTTCTCCTCCGTCGGGGCGCAGCCACGAGAAACGCCCCTGATAGGTTTTTCCTCTGTACAACAATTGTTCGGCGGCCTCGTCACCGGTCAGGGGACTGTCTATATCGCGCTGGATGCTCCGGGTGTCGCCGATGTCCAGCAATTCCTCTTTGCTGCGTCCGGCGATTTCGGCATAGCGGCTGTTGCATTCGACCAGGCGGCGCGACACGCGCTTGCCGTTTTGGATGACCTCTTCGTAAATGCTGATTCCGTCAAAGGCATGGTCAAAGATCAGACGCAGCTTTTCTTCGGAATGGGCCAATTCTTCCAGGGCATGCTGTAATTCCTGTTCAAAACGGACGCGCTCGGTGATGTCTTCGGCGGCTAAAATCTGGCCGTTCAACACGCCTTCTGAGGCAAACAGCGGCGCAATGTTGACCAGCAAGTGCTTTCGCCGACCGTCAGGATATTCGATTGTATGCAAAATGTTATAGACGGGCTGTCCGGTTTGGTGAACCTGCTTGAGCGGTGTGTATTGGTGCGAGTAGGGCGGCTGATACTCGACCACACGCCATTCGACCGGCAAATACGCGCCGGTTTGCGCGTCTCGTTTCAATTCGAGCAAAGCTTCGGCACGGGCATTGGCAAAAACGATCTCGCCTTGCGGGTTGGAGAAAACAATGGCTGCCGGGCTGGTTTCCATCAGGCGGGAAACCAATTCATGTTCGCGGCGCAGGGCCTGCTGGGACAGCACAAAATCGGTGATGTCGCGATCAAACCCGATGGTCAACGGTCGTTCGTCCAAATCGATGGGCATCGCGGCATATTCGATGATGTTGGGGGCGCCGTCGGGGCGAATCCATGAAAAAAGCCCGGTGTACGGAATGTGTTCACGGCGCAAGCGAAGGTTTTGCTCTGTGCTGAGTGCCGGGCTGACTTTGGTTTGCCATGCGCTGGGGTTGTCACTGGCAAGGAGTTCGGCTTTGCTACGGCCGGACATTTCGGCATAGCGATCGTTACAATCGATCAGCTTGCGTCTTCGGTTGGGGAATTCTTGATAGATGGCGATGCCTTCAAAAGCATTGTCAAAGATCATCCGCAGTTTGCGTTCCGATTCACGCAAAGCCTGCTCGGCCTGTTTGCGTTCGGTTATATCTCGAGCAACGGCAAGCACCGCTTTTTTGCCTTGATAATCGATAAGGGAGGTGTTGATGTCTACGTCAATACGCCGTCCATCGCGGGCGATGTGGACGCCTTCACAACGGTATTGTCCTAAAGCAACCTGCTGGGCCCAGCGTTCGGCGAACCCTTGGGCAAACTCGGGCGCATCGATCTGAAAAGTGTACATCGAGAGCAATTCTTGTCGCGAATATCCCAGCCGTTTACATGCGGCCTGATTGCAGTCAAGGATACGTCCTTGCTCATCGTGGACAAATACGGCGTCGTCGATCCCTTCAAAGAGGGCGGTAAGGCGACTTTGATTGGAGCGTAGCTCGCGTGACGTGTGTTGATACCACAGCATCCAATACGCCAGCATGACAACCAGTATGCCGGCCATCACCACACTTGTGCCCCAAAAGAATATCACAAGCTCCATATTCATATCAGAACAAGCCAACCTCTCGTTCGGCCAAGTTTCCGTAGTTCTCAACTGCGTTGTGGAGTCGCGGCTTTAGCCGGATCGTTCCGCCTGAAGGCTCCACTCCGCCGATGTTGGGCGCGGTCTCCAAACCGTGCCTGAGCAAAACCCAATCGTTACTTTTCATTCTACACCGGTTTCGGCGATTTGTACAATACATTGCTATGCTGTTATGCGCTTTACTTGCCTGATTTCTCGTCTTTGTGATAAAATGAAAGTGGGGGGCAGATCCACAAGGAGACGAGCTATGGCTGGCGAGCGTATTCTGGTGGTCGATGATGGCCCCGAAAATGTGCAGTTTATTGTTGATTATGTGCTCAAACCCAATGGCTACATTCCTCTCACGGCCGGTGACGGTGCGACGGGTCTGCATCGCGCACTGACCGAACACCCCGATTTAATCCTCCTGGATATGCAAATGCCGCGCATGACCGGCGTTGAAGTGTTGGAAGCCTTGCGCGCGCAAAACAAAGACATTCCCGCCATTCTGATGACCTTTCATGGCTCGGAAGAACTGGTCATTCGGGTGCTCCGGCTGGGCGTCAAGGACTATATTCAAAAGCCTTTCGGCGTCGATGAATTGCTAACGTCAATTGACCGCGCGTTGACCGAAGTGCGTTTGCGCCGCGAACGTGACGAGTTGACCGAGCGGTTGATCGTCAGCAATCGTCAGCTCGAGGCGCGTGTTAAAGAACTGAACATCTTGTACGGCATCGGCAAATCGGTTACCGCCGAATTGGAATTGGACGCCTTGTTCAGCCGCCTTGTAGATGCCGCAGTTTATCTCACCGGGGCCGAAGAAGGCTGGTTGATGTTGGTGGATGACCAGACAAACGAATTGTACGTGTGTGCGGCTAAAGGGTTGGAAGAGCGACAGGCACGCACGTTGCGTCTGCGCGTTGAAGACAGCATTGCCGGGGCCGTGATCAAGAGCGGTGAGCCGGTCGTGATCAACAGCGGGCAGCACAAAGTCAAAACCTCTTATCTGGTGCGTTCCCTGATGGCCGTGCCGCTCAAGATCGGCGGGCGGACCATTGGGGTGTTGAACGTTGATTACCGTCTTGCCAATCGCACCTTTAGCAGCGGCAACCTGCATTTGCTTGCCGCCCTTGCCGATTATGCGGCCATTGCCATTCAAAATGCCAGGCTGTTTAACGATGTTCGAGATGCACAAAACAAGCTAGAGGCCATTCTGGCCGGCACGGCCGATGGCATTCTGGTGACCGACACAGATCGGCGGGTGTTGTTGCTCAACGAAGCGGCCGTCCGGATTCTAGACTGCTGCTCGGCCGAAACGGCCATCGGCCGTTCGGTCTATGAATTGTCTTTGCCCCAAGAGCTATACACCCTTTTTGAACAACGCATTGATGTGGTCGCCGATTCGCGCATCGAATTGCCCGGTAAGGGAGGACGCACCTACAATGCCCATCTGACCGCCGTTGCCGGGGTGGGATTTGTGGTGGTGATGCAAGATGTGACCCATTTCAAAGAATTAGAGGCGATCAAAAACGAATTTGTGTCAACCGTCTCGCATGACCTGCGCTCCCCCCTTACGGCCATTCGCGGCTTTGTCGATCTGATCGAAATGACCGGCCCGTTGAGTGCCCAACAAAGTGCGTTTGTGGCCAAGATCCGTAACAGTGTGAACGACATCACCGAATTGATCACCGACTTGCTCGATTTGAGCCGCATCGAGCGCGGCGCCGAGTTTGAGATGACCCCACTTGATCTGGGAACGGTCATCGCCGAATCGGTTGATGTGCTACGCGGACAGGCGGTAGCCAAAAATCAGCATGTCGAGCTGTCGGTGGCCGAGTTGCCGCCGGTGTTGGGCAACCGCATTCGTTTGGGGCAGGTGGTCAAAAATTTGGTGGGCAATGCAATCAAGTATACACCGGAGGGGGGACACATTCACGTTTCGGCAGAGGCACGTGATGGGCAGGTTTTGGTTCACGTCCGTGATTCGGGCATCGGCATTTCGGCTGCCGATCAAGTCAGGCTGTTTGAAAAGTTTTATCGCGTTAAAAGGCCGGAAACAGATGGCATTCCCGGCACCGGGCTGGGTCTGGCCATCGCGCAGGGCATCGTGGAGCAGCATGGCGGGCGTATTTGGGTGGAAAGCGAATTGAACCGTGGCAGCACCTTTACTTTTTTGCTGCCCATTTACAAGGCAAGACCCTAAAGGTTTAGAAGCCTTTAGGGTCTTTACGAATAATTACAATTTTACAAGGTCTTTTACGTTCACCGGCAAGCCCGTTTTGATCGATTTGTTCGCGGCGATGCCGACCAGGATCGAATAGGCGCCCTCGATGTGGCTGGCGGCACGGTTGAACGGGTCGGGCGGTGGATTGCGGCCAAAAATGTCCTCCAACATCACCCAATCACCGCCGCCGTGCCCGCCGATTCCTTCGGGGATGTCAACATCGTAGGGTTCGGCAAAGAGCGGAAACACGGTGATCCGTTTGGAGCGCGTTGCCCCTTCAGCTGCCATTTCCCCGCCGGCGTTGATGTAGGCGGTTTCCACCACCGCAATTTGAATCCTCCCCTTATCTCCGTTTAAACTCACCCGGTAGCCTTCCCAGGGCATGTAGGCATTGAGCGAATAGGTCATCACGGCATTATTCTGATACCGCACCATCACCGCCATCATGTCCTCGATGCTGATCCCGTCGCCAAAGACGCTTTGATCGCGGTAATAGCCATCCTCATGTTCGGCATCCAGGTACATGGCCTTGAGTCGGTCATTTTGTTCGAGGTGAATGGCAAAGGGGTCGTTTTGAGCATTGGGGCTGCCGTAAGCGCGGGCGTAAAATTTGGTGACGCCGCGATTTTCGGCATTTTCGCGGCCATAGAAAACCAGATCGCCCATCGCAAAGACCGTCTTGGGGGCCGTGTTCAGCCAGAAATTGACCAGATCAAAGTGGTGCGTGGCTTTGTGAACGAGCAACCCGCCGCTGTTGCGCTTGTCGCGGTGCCAGCGACGGAAATAATCGGCGCCATGGTAGATGTCGAGCAGCCATTCAAAGTGTACCGAGTGCACTTGGCCGATGGTATCGTTCATCACCAGCTCGCGCATTTTGGTGTTGTGCGGTGCATAACGATAATTAAAGGTCACACGAAGCTTTTTTCCGGTGCGTTCGATCGCATCGAAAATGGCCTGACACTTGACTTCGTCGATGGTCATCGGCTTTTCGGTGATCACATCGCAATCCAGTTCCATTGCCCGGATGATGTATTTGTGGTGCGTGCGGTCGATGGACGTGACGATCACGGTATCGGGCCTGGTTTCGCGGATCATTCGATCGAATTGATCGGCGCCAAAAGTCGGCACAGGGCGAACGCCCACTTCTTCCTCCAGTACGCGGTTGGCATAGTCCATACGGGTCTGGTTGATGTCGCAAAATCCAACCAATTCAGAGGTTTCGGCAAAGCGGGTGGCAATGGCCTGATAGTACATTCTTGAACGACCGCCCACGCCGACGATGGCGTACTTTTTTCTATCGGACATAATCGCTCCTTTCAAAATGACAAATTGTGGCTGTGCTGAAAAAGGTCGATAAAACGTAGAGGCGACCTGTGCGGTCGCCTTGTTAAAGTCATATCTCGACACTTGGTTGAGCACGTCCGAAAATTCATCCGATCGGCACATGCTTCAATCTGCGGGACAGAGGTGTTAGCGACGGGCGTGCATCGGCATGATCACGTGGACGAAATCGTTTGACGGCCCGGTGACGCTGTCTATCGGACGGAGTACGCCGGGCGTGGCTGCAGAGTTGGTTTCCAGGGCCACCTGTGCGCTGTCCATTGCGGCGAGCGCGTCAATGAGGAAACGGACGTTGAAAGAAATGGTGATGGCCGGGCCTTCGACGTTTGCGTCAAGTTCGATTTCGCTTTCGCCCATTTCGGGGCTGGTGGCGCTGAGGACCAGTTTGCCGGCGGCGGGATCGATGGCGAGTTGAACGATGTTGGCTTCGTTGCGGGCAAAGATGTTGGCCGTTTTGCATGCTTTGAGCCATTCGGCCGTGTTGAGCACTGTGCGGGTGGTGTATGATTTGGGGATGATCTGCTTAAAGTCGGGAAAATTGCCTTCGATGAGCTGGGAAACAAGGTCGATGCCGAAAATCTTGCCTTCGTTGCTGCCGGCGTTGCCTTGCAGGTGAAAGAGCACCTGGCTGCGTGACGGGGTGACATACATACCGATCGGCTCTTGTTCTTCGCTGCTGATGCGGGCCAGTTCGTTGAGTGCTTTGGCCGGGATGACTACGCTGATCGGCTGTGGGGCCGGCGTGGAGAGTCGGGCCGAGCGCACGGAAAGGCGAAATCCATCGGCAGCAGCGAGGGTGAGGGTGTGGTCATCAAAGCGTGCCAGAGCGCCGGTGAGAATGGGGCGGGTTTCGTCGGTGGCGGTGGCAAAGACCACCTGAGCGATCATCTGTCGCAGGAGGTCCGGTTCAAGCAGCACCTCGGCCGAATGGCCGTCACGTTGCACAGCCGGGATCAGAGGAAACTCTTGGGCATCGATACCTTTGATATCGGCTTCGTTGCGACCGCATACCAGGTGAAGAGTTTGGTCGTTGAGGGTCATGTCAATCCGTTCTGGGGGGAGGGAATTGACCAGGTCGGTAAGCAGGCGGGCCGGCAGGGTGATCTCGCCTTCTTCTTCTACCCGCGAGCCGATCCAGCAGACGATAAACAGTTCCAGGTCTGTTGCGGCCAGTTTGATCTGAGCGCTGTCGGTGGCCATCAAGATATGGGAGAGGACCGGAAGGGTGGGACGGGTGGCGACGGCGCGGCCGACAATCGCCAGGCCCTTGGACATGTTTTCTTGCAGGCAAGACACGCGCATGTTTTCCTCCTCATCGGCAATGATACGCTTGTGGAGTATTGTACCATGAAAAAGTGGCGTGGACAAGCGTTTGTCCACGCCACCTGACGCATCTGCCGAGGGAGGTTACCTGGCCCAGACGCGACGAATTTCCCAGACGGCAAAGCCGAGCACCAGAATGACGCCCAGGATGGGAATCCACAGGCCGCTGCTGCCGGTGGTGGGCATTGCGGTTTCGCCGCTGCCCCCCTCTTGCGTCATCACGGTGATGGTCTTTTCCTGGCCGGGCACTGGCCCTTCCAGAGAAATGCTGTCGATGTAGTATTTGGCTTCGCTGCCCAGGATGGGCCATTTGGTCCAGCCGCGCACCAGGATGGTGATCCGGTCGTTTTCCGGCGTGATTTGGGTGGTGTAGACGTTCATGGGCGGGTTTTCGGTGTCTAACGGAACATCGTTCCAGCCGGTGTCGATCCAATCACCCCAGTTGAGCGCAGCCCAATTGCCGCTGCCTTTTTGGTCAACGGCCCATTGAATGCGATGCCCATAGGGGGTGTTGCTGTCGTTTGCCGTCGATGCCTGGATGATTCCATGCAGAGAAATGGTATATGTTGCGCCGGGAACCACTTGAACGGTCTGATAGATGCCGACAAAGCGGTCTGGTTCGCCTGGCCCCATAATTTGCATCAGTTGGGCATATTGGCCGTGCGAAACGTGGGCCGGGTGAATGTCGGGCGACCACTTGTAGACGGCGCCCCCGTTGTCAAAAAAGCCCCAGCCCTTGCCCGCGCCGTTTTCGGCAAAGCCCTCTTCAAAGCTGCCGTTGGTGAGCACCTGACCTATTTGGGGCACCGTGGTGACCTTGACGGTGACCGGCTTGACCGTCTTGGTGTCTTGGCCGCCTACTTCGAGAGGCGGTGGTTGTTTTTGTGTTTCCGGCGTTGGGGTGAGGGTTGGCGGTTCTTCGACGACCACCGGGGTATTGGTGGCCATTTCTTTTGTTGGGGTGGGCGTAAAGGTGGGCAAAACCGGCAACGGCGTTTCGGTGGGTGGGGGAGTAAAGGTTGCGGTCGGTTCCGCCTTGAAACCTCCAAATGGGTTACAGGCCATGACGACGAGTGCCAGACCCCAAAAGACAAGACTAAACGTTAAAAATTTGATTGATAATTGCTTGGGCATCGTTTGAACCTCCTTCGTTCAGGAGTTTGCAAGATTATGTTATGTATATCATATCATCTTTTTGGCGTTTTGGCAAGCCCCAATTTTCCATAACATAACATACGGGTGGTGTCTTGGGATGGAACTCGAGCATCTTTGTCAGCGCCCGATTTTTGGTGTAGAATACCTACACTTACCCATCTGCGTGAGGCGAGATGTCCGAACCTGTTTTGCTCACCGACATTCCGTTTACCCTCGACCGTGCTGCGCTGGCCCAAAAGACACATGTGCAGGCCGATAGCCCTTATGCCGAAGAACTGGCCCGGTTGGCTCTTCAGGCCCAAGCCATCGCCCGGCCCAAGGCGATGTTCAAGCTGGCTTCTGTAGAGTGTGTCGGCGACGATCAGGTGCGGATCGACGGGGTGATTTTGACCAGCCGTGTGCTGCGGGTCAACCTGGATCGGGTTTATCGTGTTTTTGTGTTTGTGGCTACTGCCGGGATGGAACTGGAAGATTGGGAGCACTCACTCGCCGACTTTTTGCAGCAATTTTGGGCCGAAAAAATCCAGGAATTGGCCCTGCAAGCGGCCTACCATGCTATGCTTGCGCGCATTGAGGCCGAATTTGCCCCCGGACCGCTGTCGACGATGAACCCCGGCTCGCTTTCCGATTGGCCCCTGCGCGAACAGCGTCCTCTTTTTGCCTTGCTTGGCGATCCGACGGCGGCGATCGGTGTGCAACTCACCGAAAGCTTGTTAATGATTCCGGCCAAGAGCATTTCCGGCATTAAATTTTCCACCCAAACGCGCTATGAAAACTGTCAACTTTGTTCGCGTCCTGAATGCCCTGGTCGGCGTGCGCCCTATGATCCGACTTGTTATGCGCGACGCTATGCGTCCAAATAAGGCAGCTGCCCAGGCTGTGGTCGGCCCATTGGGCACGGTCTGGAGACCGGCCCGAGCCGGGGACGTCGGGCGCAGGCCCGAAAGGATGACTTGTCGCCGCCTGAATGGTAGACAAGTCTATGTCTATGAGTTGAGATTTTACCGGATTTAACCGCCCGGCTGAAGTCTCAACTCCCGAAAAACAAGGAGGAATGATGATCGAAATTGTGCCCTTTACTGAAAAACACGTTGCGCTCTTTACCCGCTGGTTCAATGCGTTGCCCGAAAATCATGTCTGGGATGAGGCGGCCGTGCGCAGCAAAACGATTGACGATGCGACCTATACGCCGGAATTGATGATCGCCGCCGAAGAAGAGGGGACGCCGGTCGGTTTTGTGCTCGGCAGTGTGGTGAACGAAACCGGGTGGATCAAGGCTTTTTTGGTGCATCCCTGCCGGCAGCGCCAGGGCATTGGCACGATGATGTTTGACGTTATTGAAGAGCGATTTGCGAAACATGGCGTTCAAGGGGTCAATGTCGGTTGGGCGCCACCGCGCTATTTTATTCCCGGCGTGAACATCAAATATACTTCGGCGATCGTCTTTCTCGATCGACGCGGCTATGAGACCAATCGCGAGGCGCGGGTGAATATGGATGTGCTGCTGGCCGGTCGCGATTTCGACACCACCGCTCATGAAGCTCAATTGCGTGAGCAGGGGGTGATTGTCCGCCGTGGCGTGCCGACAGACCGTGAGGGGCTGACCGCGCTTTGTCTGGAATACAACAACCCCGGTTGGGCTGTCGAGTCTGGAATGGCCCTGGAAAACACGCCGCCAACGCTGTTTGTCGCCGAAAAGGGCGGGCGCATCTGTGCTTTTGCGGCCCATAGCGTGGTCGGCCCGACGCATTTTGGCCCTATGCTCACCTCTCCCGAATTGCGCGGGTTGGGCATCGGTTCGGTATTGCTCAAACGCTGTCTGCGCGATTGGCAACAGGTGGGGTATACGCGCTGTGAGATCATCTGGACCGGGCCGATTTCGTTTTATGCCCGTGCCGTTGGGGCGACGATAGGCAGTGCGTTTTGGGTGTTCTACAAATCGCTGACCTGAGCAAATTGGCCATGAAGCGAGCTTGGACAATTTGGGGTGGCGTGGGGCTGTTTGTGGTATGGCTGGCCGGTTGTGTGCCTTCGCCAACGGCCGTCGCGGCGGTTGTTTTGCCGTCGCCGACAGGGAACCTGTCGCCGACAGTTTTCTTGTCGCCGACAACGGTTGTCCCCACATGGACGCCGTCGCTGACGGTCACTGCTGCGCCACCGACTTGGACCCCTGTGCCGACGGCTACATCTGCCTGGACTCCAACAGTCACCTGGGGATGGCGGTATTGGCCCAACGCAGTCGATTTTCGCGCTGTGGTCGCCGATCGGGATGGCAGTCTCTGGCTCGGTGCGTTGAGCGGTCTGGTACACTATCGGCCTGCCGACGGGCAGTGGCGGGTGTGGACCGTTGTCGATGGGCTGCCCGATACCACGGTCGAATCGGTGGTGCTCTGGCATGCGGAGGTGTGGGTGGGCACGCAAGGTGGGGTCGGCCGTTTTGATCCGCAAACCGGCACATGGCGGTCGTATTCCCGTCGGAATGGCCTGCCTGGGGGGCAGAACATCCATCTTTATCTTGACGAACAGGCCGATGTGCTGTGGGCGGCCACCTCAGAGGGACTGGCGCGTTATCTGCCGGATGTCGATCGCTGGCAAAGTGAGCGGGGCGGGGCTGTGCAGCAGGTATGGGCCGACGCCGATGCGCTTTGGATCGATGTGCTGCCGTCGAGCGGGCAACGTGGTGGCCTTTACCGGTTAGACAAGAAAAGCGGCCGTTGGCAAGACATCCATCTCTTACCCGACACGCCGCCGGTTGATGCGTATGCTCTTACCGGCAACGAACACACTATGTGGGCCGTCGGTGCGCGTGGTCGGGTGTATGCTTGCGACCTGGCCACACTCGCGTGGCGTGAGGTGAGTGGGCTGGGCAATCGCATCGATACCTTTTTTCAACACCCTATTTATCACGATGGTCGGCTGTGGCTCTTGAGCAATGCGCGGATTGTTTCGGTTGAGATCGAAACGGGTCAGGTTTCGCGCATTCCGTATCCTCAACAACCGTATTTTTATCCTCAATATCATCCCGTCTGGGTGGGGCAAACCATGTGGCTGGCCGCTCAATCGGGGTTGTATGCGTTGGAAGCAGGGGAGTGGAACAGGCATGCCCGCGCAAATCCACCGGCGCAAATCACGGCCTTGCCCGGCAATGATGCCGACCGACTTGGGCTGATCACCGCTGACGGGCCCGGATTTTTTCAACCACACGATGGCATCTGGACTGCTATGCGCCCCGATGGGGCGAATTCGCTCGATTGGAGTATGGCCGGGCATGGCGCGGCGGGAACTTGCTGGGTTTGGGATGCTTGTTCGGGGACGCTGACGCATTACGACGGGCTGACATGGGGCGAACCGCTGACCGTTCCGGCAGGGCTTGCTCCTCTTCGTCTTTTACCGCGCATCGCTTCAGATGGGCAGCTCTGGTTTGTCGGCCACGAGCACTTGATCGCTTTCAACCCCTCAGACGGCGTCTGGCGTATGGTCAACCTGCCCAATGCCGCGCCGATCGAGGCGGTTGCGCAGACCGACGAGTCGATCTGGTTGATCCGGGGCGGCAATGCGCTGGTGCGTTTCGACATCCGTCATCGCGCTTTTGACGTTTTTCCGATTCCCTACGGCGGCGCGTGGCGGCAGCTCGCCGTCGCTGCGCAGAGCATCTGGCTGGGTGGTGAACCGGGGCGCTTGTTGGCCTTTGAGCCATCCAAACGGCGTTGGCAGGAGCTGAGCCTGGCCTGTCCGTCCGGCGTCCTTTATGCGCTGGCCGCCGATGAAGAAACGGTATGGGGTGGCGGAGAGGCAGGCGCCTGGCAACTCGAACGGGCAAGTGGGGTACAAATCTGTCTGACGGTTGAGATGGGAATGCTCGATAACCGGGTTGAGCAAATTGCCCTGACCGACGATGGCTGGGTTTGGTTTTTCAACCGCTGGCGTGGATTGTGGGGGTACGGCCCGCTTAAAGAGGTAGATCGATGACACTTTACGCTATTTTGTCCGATGTTCACGGGCATACGGCGGCTCTGGAGCGTGTGTTGGCCGATGCTCGCTATCATGGGGCGGACGTTTGGGTTGCGTTGGGCGATATCGGCAGCGATTCGTGTTATGATCTGCTGCGCGAGGTTGGTGCGCAAGGCGTATTCGGCAATTATGAGGTGTCGGGGTGGGATAAATTGCGACCTGAAAATCAACAGTGGGTTCAGAAATTGCCGGGCGTGTTGGTCGGTCCAGATTGGCTGGCTGCGCATGCTGTGCCTTATTTCCCGCCGGGGGTGGACACCGTGCAGCAGGTGCTCGACTATTTGCTCGAACATCAGGTCAAGTGGCGGGTGCTCTTTCCTGATTTGGTGCAAAATGAACAGGCACGCTGGTTAAGCGTGGCCGAACTCGAAACGCGGAGCAGGTCGATCTTGTTTCATGGCCATACCCATTTGCAGCGCATCTGGCGGGTGAAACCGGACAATGCGATGGTGGAGGTGTCCGACCGGGTGATTCAGATCGTGACGGCGAACCGCTACATTGTTGGCGTGGGCAGTGTGGGGCAGCCGATGGAGGGAGCATGGCCCGGTTACGCGCTCTATGATGATCGGGCCGGCGTGGTGAGGTTGCAACAGGTGCGATAAACAGACCGAGAGGCGGGCCAGGAAACCCGCCTCTCGGTTTTGTCGATGTCCGACCGGATTCTGGCGTTTTTCGGGAGTTGAGGCTTCAGCCGATTACACTGGGGGGTTGAAATCCGGTCAAGAGTCTATACGGAAACTGTAACCGACGCATCTCTCTATGCGACAGTACAAGCGGCATAGGGATGCCGCTTGTACGGCTTGGCCAAAGTCTGGACGCCACAATTCGATCCAGGTCTACCAGGTCTGCTCCAGGCAGGTCGGATGGTGATTGCCTATTTGGGCGTTTCGAGGGCTGTCACTTCGTCTGAAAGGCCGACGTTGCCCATAGAGCGCTGTTCGATCCATTTTTCGAGCAGGTCTTTTTTAACTCGCCATTGTCGGCCCAGTTTAAGGGCGGGGAGTTGCCCATCACGGGCCAGTCGGCGCACGGTTAGTTCATGAAGGCCCAGGTATTCGGCCACTTCGCCGATGGTCATGATTGAGGGAAAGTCTTCTTTATTCATTCTGAATCATCCTTTCTGTTCTGAATTCTTGTTCAATACCGTGGCCATTGCTGCGATGTGCTGAGGTGAACTTCCGCAACATCCGCCGATGATCTGTGCCCCCAGGGCAATCCATTCGAGGATATGGTCGGCAAAGGCCTGCGGTCCCAGATCAAACACGGTTTCGCCATCGATCAATTTGGGCAAGCCGGCATTGGGTTTGGCGATCAACGGCGCGTTGGGCCAGGCTCGACGATATTCGCTCAACACCGGCGGGACCATTTCGATCCCTTCGCCGCAGTTCAGCCCGATGGCCGCTACGCCGAGCGGTCGGAGTGTTTCGGCGGCCTGGCCGGGTTTGACGCCCATCATGGTGCGTCCGCTTTTGGTATAGCTGAGGGTGCAAAATACCGGCAGGTCGCAAACGCTTTTAGCCGCTTCGACGGCGGCCTTTGCCTCGCTCAGGTCGCTCATGGTTTCTATCCACAGCAGGTCAACACCGCCTTCGACCAGGGCATGAACCTGCTCGGCAAAGGCCTGTACGGCTTGTACATAGCTCAATGTGCCGTAAGGCTCCATCAATTCTCCGCTAGGGCCGATGTCGCCGGCGACATACGCTTTGCCGTTGGCTTCCAGACGGGCCAGCGCAGCAGCGGCGCGGTTGAATTCGGCGACCTGTGAACCCAATCCGCCGGCCCGCTCCAACTTGAGCCGACTGCCGCCGAAGGAGTTGGTCAAAATGATTTGCGATCCGGCATTCAGATAGGCACGGTAGAGCTGGCGCACGTTGGCCGGTTGCTCGACGTTCCACACTTCAGGGGGGCAGCCTGCCGGCAATCCCATTGTTTGGAGCATTGTGCCGGTTGCGCCATCGGCAAGCAGGATACGGCCCGATTCAAGCACAGATATTAACGGTTGCACGGATGAACCTCCTCAGTTGGTTTTGGTCGTGGTCGGCGTGACCGTAGATGTTGCCGTTACGGTTGCCGTTGGAGTGGCAAAAGGAGTGAGTGTGGCACGCAGCGTGCTGGTCGGCACCGGTGGCTCGGTTGGCAACGGGGTGACTGTGCCCGGAGGGGCCGGCGCCGATGTAGGGGTTAAAACCTGACCATGGATCGGATAACCGGCCGAATACCAGGCCTGCAACCCGCCTTCCAGCACGGAAACCCGGCTGAACCCCAACCGGTAAAGGGTCATGGCGCCTTCAAGGCTCATTGAGCGGTTGGGTGAGGTGCAGTACAGGACGACGACGGTGTTGCCGTCGATTTCGCCGACTCGCTCTTTCAGGTCTTCCAGAGGAATGTGCAGCGCGTTGGGGATGTGAACCTGGTCGTAAGCGGCGCGGGTGCGCACGTCAACGATGGTGATTCGCTCATGTGCTTCCAGCGCGTGGGCCAGCTTGCTCGCTGTGATGCGTGGTACATACGCTTCAGAGGGAGGCGGCGGCGTACCATCCCAGGTTGGTGTTGGCACCACCACCAGGGTTGCCGTTGGTGTGGCTTCAATGGGCAGTGTGGGTGTCCAGGTGGGTGGAAAGGGTGCATCGCGTTTAGGTACGACAACGGTCGGTGTAAACTGCTCTCTACACCCCACAAGTGCCATTACCAACACCAGTATGACTGCCAAACTTGTGCGGTTTCGCATCCTTACTCCCAAGATACAAACAAGACTTGCGCGGTTCCGGTCGTATCGGGCTGGTGCATATCAAGACCGGGGGCTATGCGCCGCGATGTGGATTGATGACGCTACTGAAGAAAGGTCTTCTAACCGCCAGGGACTTTTTGGTTTTATCTTAACACAAAATGATACACAAGTCAACTGTGAAACTTGTTTCATATTTGCATAAAATATCGAAAATTATCTTGAATATCAGGCGGTCTCTAGATCGCGTCTGGCCGGCCGGCTCGGGCCGAGTTATCGTTTGCGAAGGTGAATGCAATTAACCGGGCAAACGCGGATGCATTGCATACAGCGGATGCAAGTCGGGGCGTTGGCATCCTGGTAGATGCGAATGTCGACCGGGCACACCTGCCGACAACGGTCACAGCGGATGCAGGTATGCTCATCGACGCTCAGGTACAGGGTGCTCAGGCGATTAAAAGGTGACCAAATGGTGCCGAGTGGGCAGAGCCAACGACAGAAAGGGCGTTTGACGATGACTGCCCAGCCCAGTAAGAGGATCAACAAGCCGATTTTGAGCCAGAACAGTGGGCCGATCCATGTGCGCAAGTCGGCGTTGAGCAGCACCTGCGGAATGCCGCCTTCGAGGGTGCCGGCGGGACACAGTTTGCAGAACCATGGTTCGCGTGTGATCCAGGCCACGATCAACACCAGCCCACCCAGTGCAAAAGCACGACCGGCGCCGAGCCAGATGAACAGGGCCATGCCGACGAGCAGATAAGCAGCCAAAAGCATGTTCATTTGATGGGCCAGGGTGAGCACAAGCCACAGGCCCAGCAGGTAAACCGCGCCGATCGGGATCAGAATCTGCCACGGGGCGCGTGGACGAGGATGCATGGCTCGTTTGGGCAGCGGCAATTTGAATAACAATTCTTGCAGCCAACCAAAGGGGCATAGCCAGCCACAGGCCAGCCGTCCTCCCAGTGTGCCGACCAGGCCGAGCACGCCGAGCAGATACCAGGGGATTTGATGTGTGCCCGCAAAGTATTGGAGTGAGCCGATCGGACAGGCGACTGCTGCCAGCGGACATGCGTAGCAATTGAACCCCAGGCATGGAATGCCTTTGGTGAGTGGGGCGGTCAACCAGTTGTTGGCCAGCAGTGTCGCGATCAATTGAAACCAGCCACGTTGGGCGATGATGCGTTTTGCTATCTTGTCTTTCATTGGTGATAACGAACTGGACTTAACTACCTGCTACCTCATGTCGCGTTGATCGTCAGCCGCGGAAACCGGTCACTTGGCCTATCTGAAAAACGCAGCCGACGCATCCCTATGCGTCGGTATAAGCGGCATCGGGATGCCGCTCGTACGGTTTTTCGGATAGGCTCTTATCTACCCGGCTGCCTGTGCCGATCGGAAAGCGGCTTTTCTGGATGCCTGCGGCGCCATCGGTCGGCGCAGGCTAATCGCTGACCAAAGGCCCCAAGCGGGCGACCTTGAGGGCCTATCCGAAAAACGCAGCCGACGCATCCCTATGCGTCGGTATAAGCGGCATCGGGATGCCGCTCGTACGGTTTTTCGGATAGGCTCTGAGTCGGCATGGGTAGGCAGTTACGGACTCTGACGATTTCGGGAGTTGATGCTTCAGCCGGTCTACATCGGGTGGTTAAAATCCGGCTAAAGCCTCGACTCTACTACACCAGACGTAGATTCGCCCCAGTCCACTTTAGATTTGCCGTCGTCTATACCGGATTGCTTGTGCAAAATGACATCGCACCGGTCAAGCCGGTGCGATGTTTACCCCGTCGTTTTGACGGTTATCCCAAACCCAGGCATGAAAGGCAAAGCAGTGTTGCATTGAGCAGCACCGCGCGTTCTTGCTCGATCAGCAGGCCGCCCAGCAATGCTGCTGTGCTCAGCACGATCAAAATTCGGTTGAATGTCCGTTTGAGGTGTCTGTTGACATGCGCCATTTCATTTTCTCATTCGCTGCCTGGCGGCCGATCGTATCGATAAACGATCAGATCGATCAGGTGTCCTTGTTCATCCTGGTATCGTTCCGTCAGGCGGGTCACCATTTGCCATTTTTCGTTTTCAAATGCCGCGATCAGGTCTTGACGGCTGCCTTCTACGTAGGCCATCACGTGATGGACTTCTTCCTCCAGGGGGTGGGCCCAAGACATCGTCTCGTGCAGCAGGCGCAGGGTGTGGTGGGTAAAGTTGGGATGTACCCACACATCGAGCAGTCGAATGTGCTGCTGATAAGAGGCCATTGGCCAGGGATCGAGAAATGGCATCAAGGTTGCAAAGCCTACCAATGCGCCGGCAGATGTTTGCAGGCCAACTGCTGAGCCTTTGCCTGTTTCCAGCACCTCAAAAAGGCCAAGCAAGCGGCCGTCAACGGCCCAATCGCCAAAGATGCCCAGTCCGTAGTGGCGAACCAGGTAGGGCAAAGGTTGATTGCATAGCAGCATCAATGATGCCCAATGGCCGGGTGAGAGTTGAATCACCCGCACCGGCTCGGTCGGCGCAAAGTAGGCTTCTATCCATTCGGTTGCCGGTTGTCCACTGACCGTGCGCCCCATCAAGACGCCGTCGCTCCAGGGGTCACGGCGAAATTCGTGAAAGCCGAATTCCTGGTACAGGTGATAGATGCTGGTGTCCCAACCGCTGTTCAACATCAAAAATTCGCCGCCGTCGGCACGAAAGCGCTCAAAGGCATACTTGAGCAGCTCACGTGACAGTCCGCGACGGCGATAGTCGGGATGTTCAAAGAGGCGGTGCACACAGCCTACTCGCATGTCGGAGCGCGAGGTAGAAACGTCGAGGCAGGCAATGGGGTTCGATTTGTCCAGGGTGACGTGAAAGAGGTCTCGTCCCCCTTTGCCGTCGAGACGGTAACGCAGGTCTTCGATCCATGCGCCGAATCGGCGGGATTGATCCCAGTATGAATAGAGGGAAAGGAGTGGGCGTACCCAATCTTTGACCGGGGGACGCAAGGTAATGATTTTGTATTCCATTTTAACTCCCTCGTGATGATCACCCCCCAGAAATGTCAGCGCAGCCTGAGGCGTTAGCCCGAAATGCCGCACATCTTGATTATACCATGTTGGACTATCTCTTTCAACCTGTGCAGGGCGGGGGCGTGGATCAATAAAAAAAATCGATGAACGCTGACCTTGCGTCGATCATATGGCCTGGATCGGCAATTTAAATCCAAATGTGCTGCCCTGACCCGGTTCGCTGGTGACCCACACCGTGCCGCCATGCGCTTCGACCACGAACTTGATCAGGGGCAAGCCCAATCCAAGCCCTTCGACGCCCCGGTTGACGCTGTCGGCGACCTGAGTAAAGGCGTCCCAAATTGTAGCCAGCCGGTCGGCCGGAATGCCGCAGCCGGTATCCTGCACTTCCAGGTGGATATGGCCATCCTCTCTCCGGCAGGTCACGTTCACCGTGCCCCCTTCGTGGTTGAATTTGATCGCGTTATGCACCATGTGATAAATCGCTTCGCCGAGCCGGCTCTGGTCTACCGAGATGCGGGGCAGGTTGGTGTCCAGATCGACTTTCAGGTCGATGTGCCGCGAGCGAGCCATAGTTTCCAATGGGGCAATCGCCTCGCGGATTAGTCTGGTCATGTCGGTTCGTTCGCGTTTGAGTTCACCCTGTTTGCTCAACAGGGAAGCGAACGAGATCACGCGGTCGATCATTTGTCGGCCGGCAGCCAGTTCTTTGTCTAGCTGGGTGATTTGGGCGGACAATTCGTCGAACATGCGTTTTTCCACATAGCGGGAGAGCAATTGGATCGAAAATCCGGCCGAGACAAAGGGGGTGCGCAGTTCGTGGGTGATCACGCCGATAAAATCCGATTTGAGCTTGTCCAATTCTTGCAGCCGGGTATAAGCCTGTTCCAAATTGGCGTTTGTCTCGGCCAGTTCCTTGTTAGTGCGTGCCAACTCCTTGTTGGTACGTTCCAGATCGGCGTTCAGTCGCATCACATTGATCGACATCGCTTCTACCTGATCGAACAGGCGTGCATTTTGCAGGGCCACGGCCGTTTGATCGGCCAGGGCTTTGAGCCAGTTCAACTCTTTTTGGGTGTACAGTTCGCCCGATTCTTTGGGGCCTAGCGCCACAACGCCGATCAATTTGTCGCTGGTGTGAACGGGCAACAGCAGTTCAAAGCCCGTCTTGTGTAGCCATTCACGCTCTTTGAGGGGAACCTGTGCGTATTGCGCACGCAGGTCGACATCGTACTGGGAGACCGGCTCATCTGAATTGTAAAGCTGTCTGGCCAGTGGGCTGTCGGGGTGTAATTCAAAGCTTTCTTTCGCAAGCGCACCGCGCAGCATGATCGGATCCAACAGCAATCCGCCGATCTCTTCTTTGCCTTCACGAACGATGTACAATCCGCCATAAACGGTGCCGGTTGCGTACATGATGGTGTCCATAACCAGATCGGCCAGCGGTTCAAGGCGCAAGGTTTCGATCACCCTTTCGCCATAGGTGCGTAATACGCTATCGTAATCTGCTGTGTCGACATGGAAAAGGCCGCGGTCGACCAATTTTTGGATGCCTCGTCGCAGGGGCGGCGTGGCAAAAGAGAGAAAGGCGGCGGCCACGCTGGCTCCGATCAGTGCCCCATAGAGCCATTCGCCCTGGAATAAAACCGATATGCCCCACATCAGGCCGAAACCGATGCTTACGGCCACCAGCACATAGACGACATAGCCCAGGGCATAGCGAAGAATGATGCGAATATCGGGCAGGTAATGGCTATACGTGACCAGGATCAACACCAAAGCGCCGCTGAAACGCATACTGATGCCCAGCGCGTCGAGCGGCGTGCGCTGGGAAGCAAAGAACGCATCACCCAACACCTGTAGCACGAGGGTCAGAAACAGATAGCGGTAGCGGTTGCGGTGCATCGGGCTGGTTGCCTGCTGGTAATCGTGCCAGACGGCCAGGATCGGGATCAGCGTAAACACGCCCCAGCCCAGAATGCTGAACACCTGAATAATGGCGTCGGCCGACAACGGTGTTTCTCCGATGGTGATCTGGATGATCTGGAAAGGCAACAAGTAGGTGATCACCAAAACAAAAAGGAGCAGGTATACTACGCCCAGTGCCCACCAGACCAAGATCAACCTGGGATTCGTTTCGCGGCGTAAAAGGGCGTAAATCAAATTGTACAGGATGATGGCGAGCACCAACAATCCCGCCAGGGCAATCCGCTCGCTGAACCAGATCACCTGTTCGTTGTCGATCAGGCCGGCGGCCAGGGCAACGGCCACATCCCAGAGCGTGGATACGAACATGTACAAGATCAGGGTGCGTTCGGTGCGTTTTCGCTCCTGGCGACGAAAGATCATCAGGACCAAAATGGTCGCATAACCGAACAGTAAAATCAGCGGCACCGCTGCCTGTTTGATGTTCATCACTGCCCCCACGACGCTTTTTCATCAGAGACGAACGGAAAGGTCTCATCGGCCAATTCGGTTGGCTTGCCCAACGGAATGCGAAAGCCAAAGGTGCTGCCTTCGCCAACGCGACTGAAAGCCCATACCTCGCCGCCATGCGCAGTGACAATATATTTGACCAGGGCCAGTCCCAACCCCAGTCCTTCGACGCCGCGCCGCAGCGAGTCGGCAGACTGGCTGAATCCATCCCAGATCGTTTGAAGTTTTTCCGGCGATACTCCAACGCCGGTATCGGTCACGCGCAGACTGACCAGGTTTTCGTCGGCGGCGCAAGACACGGTGACCTGGCCTTGCGGCGGGGTAAATTTGAGTGCGTTGTGCACCAGATGATGGATGGCTTCGGCAATGCGTTCGCGATCGACCCAAACCGGCGGCAGGTTTTCTTCCAGGCGAACCTGCAAATCAATCTGATGCATTTGAGCGATGATGGCCAACGGTTTGACCGTTTCACGGATGACCTCACCCAAATCGACCCTGGTTTTGCGTAGTTCACCCTGCTTGGACAAAAAAGCTGCAAAATTGACCAGCTTGTCGATCATCACCTTGAGTTGTTCGAACCCTTTGACGATGTCTTGTAATGTGGTGGTTTGATCAGGATCGAGGCGCTCGCCGATTTGCCGTTGCAAGAGTTGTAATGAAAAATCGACGCCGGCCAAAGGGCTGCGCAGTTCATGGGTCACCACGCCGATAAAAGCCGACTTGAGCTTGTCCATCTCCTGAAGTCGGCGGTTGACCGTATCCAGATCGGTGTAGAGTCGATTGAGCACCGAGTTGAGGGTGCGCATTTCGCTGAACAGACGCGCATTTTGCAGCGGAAACCCACTCCGGTCGGCCAATTCAGTGAGAAATTCGATCTCGTCATCGCGGTAAAAGCCACCGTGTGCTTTTTCACCCAAAGCCAGGATGCCGATCAGTTGGCCACGTGAGCGGATGGGCACAAAAATGTGCATGCCCAGCGCTTTGAGCCACTCTCGTTCTTCTTCGCGGACGACGGCATAGCGAGGGTCACGATCGAGCATGTTGCGCGTCACGCTGATCCCTTTGCGTCGCAAATCATCCATCAGGGGGCTGAACGCGCGAAATGTGATCGGCTTGATTGCGGCCAGTTCCGGGTTGCCGACGATTTGAAACGTGATGTTGTCCAGGTGGCCCTCGCTGTCGCCGATGAGCAAGGCTCCCTTTTGGACGCCCAGCGATTCGCCGATGATCAACATCATCGTTTCGGCGAGCTGTATCGGGTCCAGGATGTCGGCGGCGCGCTTGTTGAAATTTTGCAAATGGCGGTTCAGATCCACCTGTTTGCCGAACAGCAGGCGATCGACGGCCGAACTGACCAGACGGTGGGTCAGGGTATAGATCACGCCAACCGTGCCGGCGGCAATAATCACCCCCAGACCCAGTGCTGCGCCGGTAAAAGCTTGTTGCAAGATGTACAGGCTGGACACCAGGATAAGACCGGTCAACAGGGTGACGGTGATGTAAATCAGCAGGTGGCGAAGCAATGAACGCACTTCAACCGAGTGGGCGTTCAACACAAACAAGATGGTCATCACGACGCCCAGCGTAGTCCATAGCGGTGACGAAATTTCCAGCGGATGCCAGATGGTTAATACCCCGACCATGCCCAGGCTCAGACTCGCCAAGGCAGTTAATCCGTAAACGAATAGCCGGTCTTGAGGGCTGCCGGCCACTTGGGCAGCCGTCACCATACCGCTGACGGCAAATACGGCCCAAATGATCGTGGCCAGCACTTGCCAGAACCAGATTTTCAACGGGGAATGGGCACCTAATCCCAACAAACTTCCCAGGCCCATCAGCAAAGTCAAACCCACAGTCAAGGCGACCCGTGAGAAAATCCAGTGTCGCAGATCGGGCAGCTTTTGACCGTATTGAATCGCTGCCCAAAAGAGGACGCCGATAGCCACGGTGGCGATCACGGTCAGCCATTGTGCAAAAAGGGGACGTCGTTCGGATGACCAGGCCAGCGAAATATTCCAGACGATCAAGGCCAGAAACCACCCCAGCAACAACTGACTTGGCCGGCCGTGCAACTGCCGGAGGTTGAGTGTGGCGACAATCAGGCCAATGCAGACCAAGATGGAGAGGATAGGAAATGCGAGATCTAGTGTTGGCACCATGCGCGTCTCTTTCGGAATCCAGATGCGGCCTGTCGGTGATGATTGCTGTGCAGAACAGGCAACCGTTCAATTTGCCCGTGCCATAATAGCAGTTCGGCGAGCACAGACAACGCGGATATCCAGACAGTATACCGGCCAATGGTCATACCGGGCACCTGACCCGAGTTGGTATGCGCTCATTATAACATGCGTCCAGATGAGGGTCAAGGCACACATGGTGATTTGTGATGTAATGGCTGGCTGGGTGTGGAGAGGGGCAATCTTGGGGGTCTGCGCCGACCGGAAGGCGTCCAGGAGTCCGATTTCAATCGGGCTGAATAGGCACAAGGCCTGGGGCAGGCATGAGGCCTGCCCCTACTTGTCATAAAATTTTCAAACTCCGAATTCTCGTGTATAATTAGAGTGGATGTCGGCTGTTTCTGGGGGGATTTATGAGAGCGTTTGAAATTGACATTGCCTGGGTGCTTTTGTTGGGACTGATGTCAACTTTGGCCTTTTGGAGCATCCGGCGATGGCTCAGACAAGCGAAACGGCGTCAGATATCTGCTGCGCTTTTGCCGCAACGCACCGCTGCCGCCGAAGCCGAAGCCAATTGGATGGCCTGGGAAACCAGCATTCGCAATGCCCTGATGCAATATGGCTGGGTTGAGTCTTATTTTTTGTCGGCTATTCCATTACCTCTGCATGCCGCTGCGATGCGCCGCTATGTCGAAGAGCATCCTGGCGACGCCCTCATTTTTCAGGAAAATCCCCTCCGCGTCGAGCTGGCCAACCGCGAGCGAATGCGCCTCTTTTTGCACAGTTGGAAGGCAGCATGGGAACTGACCGAATCGGAGCACAATTTTGATAACGTTGTGGCCGAAATCGTCACCCTGTTGTGCGACACGCTTGGCTTTGTCCAAACCAAAGAGCATCGCGTTTTTCACGCCTTGCATGCGTTTATGGTGCGTGCGCCGGCCTTGCGACTCAAAGTGCCCCCTCGCTTTCCGATCATCTTTATCCGGCGACGCGAGGGACATCGCGATGACGTGAGCGATTTGCGTGATTTGATGAGCATTCTCAATGTGACCAGCTATTTCGCCCTGGTGATCGATCTCAACGATTTTATCGACCGTTTGCCGCCCAATAAAAACCTCAAAATTCTGGCCCGTGAGATGATTCACGATTTTATCGTGCTCAACGGCCAAGACTTGCGCCAGCTTATCATTGCCCGCGATGCCGCCCGACGGCTGGTGGAGGTGATGCTTCAGCAGGTTGATCTGAGCGTGATTTCGCCGTATGTCACCTCTGGCCCGGTGCCCGACAACATGTTCTTTGGGCGCGATTATGAACTCAAAACTATCATTCGCAAGATCGACAAAACCAGTTTTTGCATCGTCGGTGGACGCAAAATAGGCAAAACCTCAATGTTGACCCAGGTGCGTCGTTTGTTGTATGAAGATGGTGTGCACCACGACATTCGTTACCTCGACTGCCAGGCGATCACCCATTACCAGGCTTTTTTTGAAGCGGCCCGGCTCGAATGGAGCGTTGACTCGCCCCTCGACACCCCAGAAGCCTTTGGCAAGTACATTCGCAGGTTTATCGGCACAAACGAGATACCGATCGTCATCTTGCTCGATGAGGTCGATGCGCTGATCGACTATGATACCCGGCATGGCTATGCCCTTTGGCGCGTTTTTCGTACCCTTTCGCAGGAAAATCGCTGTCGTTTTGTCTTTTGTGGTGAGCGCGTGCTCTATGATCAGCTGCGCGATGGCCGGTCTCCTCTGTTTAACCTGGGAGATGTCATCCAATTGGGCGCATTGACCGAGCCTGCCGTGCGGCGGATCATCCTCGAACCGATGCAGACGATGGGCATCTCGATTCAAGATCAGGAAGAAATGGTTTATCAAATCATCGATCTTTCTTCTTGTCATCCCAACATTGTCCAATACCTCTGCCAGCAGCTCATCTTGGAAGCAAACAGCCGCCGTGTCCGGCTGATCACGCCGCTCGATCTGGAGCGCGTGCGCCATTCAAGCCATTTTCACGAGTATTTTTTGGCCGTGACCTGGGGCAACACCGGCCCGCTGGAACGGGTCATTACGTTGTTGATCGCCGGCTATGACACCCTCAGCTTTGGTGACCTGGAAGGTATCCTTGCCGAACGTGGCTTTGCCGTCCCTCAAAACACTTTGGAACAGGCTATTTCGGGCCTGCGCCTTTACGGCATTCTGGTCAAAACCGGCCAGACCTACCGCTTTACCAGTCAGACCTTTGCCCAGATCATCCAGGAAAGTCATGAAGTCGATGTTTTACTGACCAGCCTGCGCAATCAATTGCGCGTTCAAGCCGAACGGGAGGGTTGGAGGCCAACATGGTAAATTTCAAAACGATCGGCCCGCTCAACGATGCTCAAGACCAACCGATTTGGGTGGCTCGTCCAGAACAAGATGAAATTTTGCACGAGGTGAACAAACCCGAAGTGGATGCCTATTTGGCCTTGCTCGGTTCGCGGCAGACCGGCAAAACCACGTTGCTTTATCGCCTGTACCGACAACTCAAGTCGGCCGGGCGGGCGGTTGCATTTCTCGATCTGTCGGCGTATCGGGTCGAAACGCCGGCCCAAAGCTATGCGCATACGGCGATCAAAATCTGGGATGAACTTGCGACCATGGTCGGATCGGATTTGCGTTCTCTGGCGGCTGCCGTCGATGGGCCGGTGCGCTGGCGCGAGTTTTTGTTGCAATTGGCCCGGCAATGCGCCGATGCGCGGATCGTGATTTTGCTCGATGAAGTAGGCGCGTTTATGTCTACACTGGGCTTTTTTGAGACGATCCGCAGCGTCTTGTCGAGTCGCGGTCATGCTTCCGAACAGGCTTTTCAAAAGTATTTGTTCCTCTTTTCCGGCGCCGTCGATCTGCACGATTTGACCACCAGCCAGAACTCGCCCTTGGCCAATGTCTGTAAGGTGATTTATTTGCAAGATTGGGGCCTGCAAGGCAGCACACAACTGGTCGACCTGTTGGCCGAGGTGGCCCCGCTGGATGCCGATGTGGCCGCCTATCTCCATGCTCAAACGTTGGGCCACCCGTATCTCACCCAGCGCATGTGCGATCTGATTCAGCGTGCTCATCCACCACGCATTACCGTCGCCGAGGTTGACCGCGCCCTGGATCGCCTCCTCGAAGATGATGAGAACCTGCGCTATGTGACCCACGAACTGAGTCGACATCCCGATGCCGCCGAGTTGTTGCGGACGATCCTGTTTGAAGAACAGCGGGTGCCGTTCAGCATGATCAATCCGCAGGTCGCGCGGCTGTTTGCCATCGGCGCGATTCGCCGGGAGATACATGTTCAGGTCGTCGATGGGGTGCGTCGTGAACGGGCACATTGTGCCGTGCGCAACCCTATTTATGCGCGTAGCCTCCACAATTATTTTGTGGCCCTCACACCCTCAGAGCCGTCGCCACCCCGACCAGCCGTTGAGGTGTCACCGGCGTTCAACGGCGGAGTGGGGATCAGGCCGGCCATCGATGGGCGCAACTATGTCGACTTTGCCGTTCATATCTACCCCAGCCCAACACGCGGAGACCCCTTTCCGCTGACCGTTGATTCGTGGGCCGGTTCGGCCAGCGGTCAGCTCATCCTCGACGTGCGCTCGCTGGCCCTCAAGGCGTTGTTGGCCCGCTTGCATGAAAACCGGGTTGAGCCAGACGACTTGCGCACGCTGGGTGCGATGCTGTGGCAGGCTCTTTTTACCTCGCCTGATGTCGAACGACGGTATGTGGCCTGTCAGGCTGAGGCCGGCCCGCGCAAAGGTGTGCGGATCAAGCTCGATATCGAGTCGCCTGACCTGATGGCTTTGCCCTGGGAATATTTGTATGATCCGGAGACACAGAATTTTCCGGCCCTTTCACCACGCACGCCGGTGACCCGCTACACTCATCCGCGCCAGCAAGAGCCGCCGCCATTGGCTTTTGAGCCGCCGTTGCGCGTTTTGTTGGTCGGTGCTACTCCGCGCGAGCGTCCGCACCTCGATGTGGAGCGCGAACGGGAACTGATTTTCGACGCCCTGGAACGGTTACAATTTGCCGGCAAGGTCGAGATCGAGATGCTCGAACACGCCACCGTGCGCAATCTGCAACTGGTGTTGCGCCGACCTTTTCATGTTTTGCACTATATCGGCCATGGGGCCTATGATGTCCAGTCGGGCAGTGGTATGCTGGCCTTCGAGGATGAGCAGGGCGGTGAGCATCCCGTCTCGGCGGCACAGATGTACTACCTGCTGCGCGATACGACCGTCCGTCTGGCCCTGTTCAATGCCTGCCTGACCGCGCAAAGTGCGCCGTCGGGACGCGAACTGGTTGCCGGGCGTAGTGTGGCCGGTGAACTGATGCGCGCCGGGCTTTCGGCTGCTCTGGGTATGCAATTTGCAATTTCTGAATCCAGTGCTACAATTTTTGCCGGTGAATTCTACCGTACCCTCGCCGATGGTTGGCCGGTCGACGCAGCCGTGGCCGAAGGGCGCAAAGCGGTGATGTTCAGCACCGATCTGACGGCTATGGATTGGGGGATTCCGGTCTTGTTTATGCGCACACGCGACGGAATTTTGTTTCAAAGCTGATCAATTCGAAAGTGAGGCAATGCAATGGCTGAATTCAAACGTATTGGTGTCTTGACCAGTGGGGGCGATGGCCCCGGATTGAATCCGTGCATCCGTGCCGTCACACGCACGGCGATCGGCTTGGGGATCGAGGTGATGGCCATTCATCGCGGCTACACCGGGCTGGTCAACGGCGAATTGACTCCTTTTGACGCGCGCTCGGTGGGGGGGATCATCGGCAAAGGGGGCACTATTTTGGGCACCACCCGGTTGCCGGAATTTCGGGAACCTCGTGTGCAACGGCAGGCGATCCGCACCTTGAACCAGCGCGGTGTCGATGGGCTGGTGGTGATCGGCGGCAACGGCTCTTTGACCGGCGCGCGCGATTTGTTCAAATTGGGCTTTCCTACCGTCGGCATTCCCGGCACCATTGATAACGATGTGGGCGGCACCGACATTGCCATCGGCGTCGACACGGCTCTCAACACCATCCTCGACGCGATCGACAAGATCAAGGACACCGCTTCTTCGCACCAGCGCGCTTTTTTGATCGAAGTCATGGGGCGCGACTGCGGCTATTTGGCCTTGATGGGCGGCATCGCCGGCGGCGCAGAACTCTCGCTGATCCCGGAAATTCCAACGCCGGTCGAGCGGGTGGCCGAGGTACTGACCGAAGCCTATATGAAGGGCAAGTCGCACGGGATCGTTGTCGTCGCCGAGGGGTACAAACCGGGCACGCAGGCGGTTTTGGAGTATTTGGAGGCACACAAAGATGAATTGGGCTTTAGCATGCGCGTGACCGTGCTCGGCCATGTCCAACGCGGTGGTGCCCCTTCGGCGTTCGACCGTATTCTGGCTACCCGGCTTGGGGCGGCGGCAGTGCATGCTCTGATTGAGGGCAAGGCCGGTTCGGTGGTCGGCTGGGTTAAAAGCCAGGTTGCCTATACGCCTTTTGATGAGGCACTGGCCGACACGCAGCGCATCGATGCGCGGCTGTATGAACTGGCCAGGATGATGGAAATTTAGCACATATTACGTATTTCTTTGTAAAAAATGCACAACGATGCGCCTTGCCAATCTTGGACTTCCGAAACCGCTCACAGCTATGATCTCATCGCAGCCGAATTTGCCGAACGCTGGTTTGACTGCCCTCCGAACGAAGCGTTGCGCCGCTTTGTCGGGCGGTTGACGGCCGGCATGCGCGTGCTCGATGTGGGCTGTGGCCCCGGCCGCGATTTGCTCTGGTTGAGCAGGCAAGGGGTTCAAGTCGTCGGCATCGACCTTTCGATGGGCATGTTGCAAGAAGGACGGACACGCTTGCGCGCATGGGGGGCCAATGTGCCGCTGGTTCAGGCCGATATGGCCCATTTGCCCTTTGGCAAGTCGAGTTTCGACGGGTTGTGGGTCTGTGCTTCGTTGCTGCACATCCCCAAGATGCATGTCGGTGAGGTGTTGCGAGAACTGGGGCGCGTGGTTTACCCTGGTTATGTCTATCTGAGCGTTAAACGGGGTGAGGGAGAAGAATGGGTTGTCGATGAGGCGGGGCGCAGACGTTTTTTTGTCTATTATCGGCCTGCCGAACTTGAATTATTGTTGGAACGTTTCGGTTTTCAGGTGTTGGAAGCCTGGGAGAACGAGGATAGCATAGGTCGACGGCATCGTTGGCTCAATGTGCTGGCCCGGGCCGTTAAAAAACTGGAGCCGCCGCATAGGGATGCGGCGGCTACGGATGCGGCGGCTGCGGCGGCTGGAGCCGCCGCATAGGGCTGCGGCGGCTACGGATGCGGCGGCTACGGCGGCTACGGCGGCTACGGATGCGGCGGCTACGGCTGTGGCGGCTGCGGGTTGCCCTTACCCTAAGGCAACCCAGGTCTGGTTTCGGGCGGCCTGGTACATGGCTTCCATCACGGCGCTGCGCACGGCCGCTTCGCGCACGCCGACCAGCGGCACCGTTTGTCCGGCCAGGGCGTCGAGGAACAATTCAAAGGCGTGTGGCAGGTCGGGGGGCAAGTTGGTCCATACCGTTTTGCCATCTGCGCCCTCGACATGTTCGCTCTTGAAAAAGAACTGGCCGTTGCAGATATAGGCGTGTCCCTGCGTGCCGCTGATCAACAGCGGCACCGGATCGGCCAGGTCGACCCAGCCGCCGGCCAGCACACCGATTGCGCCGTCGGCAAATTTGAGCAGGCCCTCGCCGTACTCATCGCAATCGCCATAGCGTGCCGTGGCCACGCCGACCCCGGCGGTGACGCTGACCGGGTTGCCGAGCAGCCAAAGCATAATGTCAAGACGGTGGGTGCCCAAATCGCCGAACGCGCCGCAGCCGGCAATGGCCGGATCGGCCATCCAGCGATAGTCGCTGTCGAACCAGCCGCCGAGCGATCCGCCATGACAGTTGCTCATGCGCACGCGGGTGATGCGGCCAAAATGTCCGGCCTGAACTTGTTGGCGCAAGAAGCGGTGCACGCCCTGGCTGCGCATAAAGTAGCCGGTCTGAAAAATCAGGCCGGCTTTTTCAACGGCCTCGGCCATCCGATAAGCGTCGTCGGCACCTATGCCGAGCGGTTTTTCGACAAACATGTGCTTGCCGGCGGCCGCTGCCATCAGAACCAACGCCTCGTGGCGGTTGGTCTCGGAACAAATGATCACCCCGCCGATCTCATCGTCGGTAAAAATTTGATCTGGATTATCAACCGTTTCTGTTTTTAATTCTGCGGCCCATTTTCTCGCCCGTTCCGGTTGCCAGTCCCAGACATATTTGACCCGCACATCGTGGCGCGCGTTGAGTCGCTTGACAAAGCCCGGTGTGTGAATGTGAGCTGTGCCCACCAGTGCCACTGTTTGCATCGTTATCCTCCTCGTTGAGAAAATGGGGCATCAAACGCGATACATTCGTAATCCGTTTGATGCCCATTTTGTTGAGAACCTGTTTGCCGGGCCGTACCGGCGGCATTTCTGCCGCCGGCCGACACGCTGACACATCAAAATACGTCGTTAATCCAATTTAACCTCACCGCCGACTACCTGGCTGCGATAGACGCCGTCGAGGATGGTCATCACCTGGAGCGATTGCTCGGCGGGCACCGGTGAGGGGGCGCCGTCGACGACGGCCTGGGCAAATTCAACGCATTCCTGGGCGTGCGGCTCCAGCGCGTCGTTGGTGAGTTGCAAAGTGCGGTTGTACAGTTGTTGGGTCTGATAGTTTGCGCTATAGAATTCGCACTTGGGCCAATGACAGCCGCCGCGTGTGCCGTAGAGCCACATCTGCATGTCTTCACCTTTGGTGTCGTGATGCAGCAACCAGCTCACTTCCAGCACCAGGGTGGCGCCATTTTCAAAACGCACAAAAGCCGCTGCAAAATCCTCTACGTCAAATTCTTTGGGGATTGCGCCGCCCCAAATGCTGAACGCGCCTTCTTGATGGGCCAGTTCGGCACGCGCCACCCCGGTTACGGCAACCGGTTTGGGGTTGCCCATCAGCCAGAGGGTCAGGTCGAGGATGTGTACCCCGATATCGATACAGGGGCCGCCGCCGGCATGTTTTTTCATGATAAAGCCGGGACGGGTGGGTGCGGCGGCGCGACGAAGCATCCAGCAACGCGCGTGATAGATGTCGCCCAACGCGCCGGCGTCGATCTCGGCCTTCATAGCCCTGGATGAGCCGCGAAAGCGAAAGTGTTGTGCCGTCATCAACAATTTGCCGGAGGCATCACGCGCGGCGATCATCTCGCGGATTTCCTGAGGGGTGGCGGCCAACGGCTTTTCGCAGAGCACATGCTTGCCGGCATTGAGCGCGGCGATGGCTAACGGTGCGTGATAGTTATTCGGTGTGCAAATGTCAATGATGTCAATGTCGGGGTCCTGGATCAACTCGGCCGAATCGGTGGTCAGCCGCTTGATGCCGAATCGGTCTCCCCATTCTTTGAGCATCGCCTCGCTGACATCGGCTCCGGCCACCACCTCGGTATGCGGTGAGGCTTCCCAGCCGGGCATATGCGTGCGGGCAATGCCCCCTACGCCGATCACGCCTACTTTGAGCATCTTGCTTCTCCTTGTCTATTTTTTCCTTGTCTACCTTTTCCTTGTTTACTTTTTTTACCTGCCCATTTTTCGCAGCGCTTGCAAGCTGCGTCCGGACACCTCAAAGCCCAACCCGTCGGGGCTTCCTTCTTCGACCACATACCACAGTGGCTTGTGCAGGGTGTCGCAAAGGCGGAAAATCTCGGCCCAATCGGCTTGTCCTTCGCCGATCACCGCATTGGGCGCACCGCCATAGTCCTTGAGATGTACCGTTTTGGCCCGGCCTGGAAAAGCTCTGAGCATGGCCAGCGGATCGGCATCACCACGGGCGCAGTTGCCGATGTCGAGTTGCATGATCACATCCGGCGCGGTGTTGCTGAACAAAATTTCCCACGCCGTTTGCTCACCGAATTTGACAAAATCAAAGGGGTGGGCGTGATAACCGGTGCGCATCCCCAGGGGTCGGAGCGTTTCGGCGACCCGGTTGAGGATGTCGGCCAATTCCTTGATCGTGTCAAGTGCGCTCATTCGTGGTTTGTCGGCGGCAATGATCAAAAACTTGTTGCCCAAAATCTGGTTGAACTCGATAGTCCGGGCCAGATTGTCGCCGAGCAGGGCATTGGTGCTGAGGTGGATGCCACAGCAAGCCAGGCCGTTGTCGTCGTACATGCGGCGGATTTCATACGCCGACCAGCCTTGCCAGGCCAGTTCCCGGCCTTCGTAGCCCCACGGCTCTGCGCCGACGTAACCAAGATCGGCGACGGCCTGAAGTGTGCGCGGCAGATTGCGTTCGCATTCACCACGCACCGAAAAAAGTTGTAATCCTACGGGAACCATCTTGATCTGAGCCATTGTTAACTCCTCCTTGAGATTTGTGGAGACCCCGAAGGTTGACAAGCCTTCAGGAGCTTGCCCCAGTATAGCACAACCGATCAAATTTGACCAGATGTGCATAGCTCGACAATGTCAAGTTTGTCTTGCCGGGTTGACCTTACCCATCCCCACCCCGGCCTCCCTTTCCCTCTCCGCACCGGAGAGGGAAGGGGAGGGTGCGGGAGGGGTTAGGAGAGGTAATTACCACTATCTTTTCTTTTGTGTCCAAGTGTGCTAAAATACCTCACGGCAGGATGTCCGATTGACCTGTCAGAAGGAGAACAAACAGTTTGAACGTGATCGATGCACTGAGTCAAGGATTCAGCACCATCCATCGTCGCTGGTGGGTGCTGTTGATCCCAATTTTGCTTGACCTTTTTCTGTGGTTGGGCCCGCAAATGGCCATTGAGCCGATTGTGGCCGAAATGTCTACCATATTGACCGGGTCAGATTTGCTGAGACAAGCCGAACAGACCGACCCGACGTTGAAAGAAGCGATTCTGGCTACGCTGGACAGTTTGAGCAAAAACTATAACCTCTTTTCGGCGTTGCGTGCGCGGATGCTGGGGGTGCCCAGTTTGCTTGTTTGGGGCGGGGCCGGGTATCAGGTGCCTACCATCTATGAGGTGATCTGGATCTATTTTCTGCAAATGATCAACATTCCCGATTTGGCCATCTCGGTCTCGCCGGCCACATTTTTCTCCAGGCCGGTCTGGCAACTGGCCGATCCCTTTGCCTGGCTGGGTTTGAACGTGCTGGTTTCGCTGATCGGGGTGGCCATTGGCTCATTTTATTTGACCCTCATCGCCCAGCCGGTTAGTACAGCGGAACAGCCGCTTCCTTTTGGCGCGCGCGTGATCAGGCTTGGCGGGCATGTGCTCTTGTTTGGGGTTTTGCGTACGGTCGCCTGGTTCGTGTTGGGGGTGCCTTTCTTCTTTTTCCTGGGTATTTTGGGTATGCTCAGCACCGGCCTGGCGATGTTTGTCGCTTTGGGCCTGATGGGCGCCTTGGTGTGGCTTTCTTTTTACGGCATCTTTTTTGTTGCCTCGTTGGCGGTCAACCAGGTGACGATCTGGCAGGCGCTGTGGAACAGCTTGAACGTTGTGCTGCGCAATTTTTGGTCGACGCTATGGCTCTTTGTGCTGATCAACCTGATCGGTGGCGGGCTGACCATCCTTTGGCAGCAGTTGAGTACCGGCTCGTGGTTGACTATGCTCGGCATCCTCGGCAATGCCTACGTTGGCAGCAGCCTGCTGGCCGGTAGCCTGATCTTTTACCGCGATCGCTACGACCGTTGGCGTGAGCGGGTGGCCCAACTGGTTGCCGAAACGCGCCGGCAATCTTGACGGAGTTTTTCGATTTTGAGCCAGGAACGACGACCCGCTAACGGCATTGCCCAACCTTATGGCGCGGCCCAGGTTCAGGTGCTCGACGGCCTGGAGGCCGTGCGTCGTCGCCCCGGCATGTACGTCGGCGGCACCGACAGCCATGCATTGCATCACCTGGTCTACGAAATAGTCGACAATGCCATCGACGAAGTGCTGGTCGGTGCGTGTAATCGCATCGAGATCATCCTGCACGCCGACGAAAGTGTGACCGTCCGCGACAACGGGCGGGGCATTCCGGTCGAAATTCATCCTCAAACCGGCGTGAGCACCCTTCAAACGGTGATGACGATGCTGCACGCCGGTGCCAAGTTCGGCGGTGGCGGCTACAAGGTCTCCGGCGGGCTGCACGGGGTGGGCGTTTCGGCGGTCAATGCCCTTTCGGCGTGGATGGAAGTGATCGTCGACGATCCGCCGCCGCAGCATGACGGACGTCGTTATCGTCAGCGCTACGAATGCGGACGGCCGGTGACACCGGTCGAAGAAATCGGCAAGGCGCAAGGGCGCGGCACCACGGTCACCTTTTTGCGCGACGACACAATTTTTACCCGCGACAAAAGCTATCGTTGGGAAACCCTGGTGCAGCGCTTCCGCGAAATGGCTTTTGTGACCAAAGGCGTCACCATCTATGTCCGTGACGAACGCAACCCTGACCCCCTGCCGCGTGAAATGACGTTTTACTTTGAAAACGGCATTCGCTCGTTTGTGCGCTATTTGAACAAGAACCGCACGGTGCTCCACGCTCCGCTTTATGTCGAAAGACAGGTCGACGACACCTGGATCGAGGCTGCCTTGCAATACACCGACGGCACTGCCGACTCGGTTTTCGCTTTTGCCAACACCATCCACACCGTCGACGGCGGCTCACACCTCACCGGCTTGCGCGCGGCAATCACCCGTGCGATCAACGACTATGCGCGGCAACAGGGGCTGCTCAAAGAAGGGGATGAAAACCTCTCCGGCGACGATACCCGCGAAGGCCTGACTGCCATCATCAGTGTCAAGTTGACCGAACCACAGTTTGAGAGCCAGACCAAGGTCAAACTGATGAACTCCGAAGTGCGCAGCCAGGTTGAAACGGTGGTCGGCGAGGCGCTGGCCGCCTTTTTAGAAGAGACCCCCACGGCCGGCAAGGCGATTGTGAGCAAATGTCTGACCAACTCGCGTGCCCGCCTGGCTGCCAAACGTGCCCGCGAACTGGTCATTCGCAAAAGCGCACTGGAAAGCCTGACCCTGCCCGGCAAACTGGCCGATTGCGCGATCCGCGATCCGTCACGAACCGAGTTGTTCATCGTCGAGGGGGATAGCGCCGGCGGGTCGGCCAAACAGGGCCGCGACCGCAACTTTCAGGCTGTGCTGCCTTTACGCGGCAAGATTCTCAACACCGAACGCGCTCGCCTCGACCACATCCTGGACAACAAAGAAGTTCAGGCGATCATCTCGGCGCTAGGTTGTGGCATCGGCGAACAATTCGATCCGAACAGCCTGCGCTATGGACGGACGATCATCCTTGCCGACGCCGACGTGGATGGCGCACACATCGCCACCTTGCTGTTGACCTTTTTCTTTCGCTACATGCCGGCGCTGATCGAAGGCGGACACCTTTACATTGCCCAACCGCCACTCTACCGGCTGGAACATCGCCATCAGGTCGAATACCTTTATTCTGAGCAAGAAAAAGAAACACGTATCGCTACGTTAAATGGCGAACATTATGCTCTGCAGCGTTACAAAGGTCTGGGCGAGATGAATCCAGAGCAGTTGTGGGAGACAACCATGGACCCCAACCGCCGTGTCTTGCTCCAAATGCGCATCGAAGATGCATTGGAAGCCGACCGTACTTTTGAGATGCTGATGGGGCCAAGCGTGCCGCCCCGTCGACGCTTTATTCAGACTCATGCCCGCCAGGTGCGCAACTTGGACATCTAAAAGTCCGGGTGAACATAACCTTTGCGAGGGGGCTGAGCAGCTTTCACTCAAAGCGCTGACGGCCTGCCTGGCCCAATAGACCTCAAGCAGTGGAGTTGAGGCTTTAGCCGGAGCGTTCCGTCTGACGGCTCCACTCCAGATGATCCCTTGCGATCTCCTGGGACTTGCAGGAGGGGCAATTATGAACAGGCTTGCTTGTCGCCTGGGATGTCCGATTCTCCTGTTGGCGGTCGGCCTCGCTCTTTGTCGCAGCCAGGCGTCCGCCCAACGGCTTCCTGTTGTTGACCTTCAGGCTGCCGGAGCGCGGGTTTACAGCAGCACGGTGGCCCTCGACGCCTACAACTATTGGGCCTTCACTTCTCCCCGGTATGACGCCACCTACAACCTCACTTATCCGGTCCTCGACTGGGGCCGCTATAACCGCGAATCGACCAAAGCCACTTATTCCTTCTCCACCCTGGTTATGGAAAATGCCTATCTCAAGATCACCTTGATCCCCGGCCTGGGCGGGCGCATCTATAGCCTGGAATTCAAACCGACCGGGCACAATGAGCTTTACAGCAATCCGGTGCTTAAAGCGACGCCATGGGGACATCCCGATCAGGGGTGGTGGATGGCCATCGGCGGAATGGAGTGGTGTCTGCCGGTTGAAGAGCATGGCTTTGAATGGCTTGCCGATTGGGCGGCCACACCGCTTGTCGAGCAGGACGGGGTAGCGGTCGAATTGCGCGACTCGACGGCCGACAATCGCCTACGGGCATCGGTATTGGTGCGTCTGCCTGCCGAACGTGCCCGTTTCGATGTGCGCATTCGCATCGAAAACCCCACCAACAGTGGGCTGTGGTTCAAATACTGGACGAATGCCATGCTTGCCCCCGGCGCGGCCAACACCCTCGGCCCCGATTTTCACTTTATCATGCCGATCGATCAGGCGACCGTCCACAGCACCGGCGACAACCGTCTGCCCGGTGAGGGAGGAGCTTTTGGTTGGCCCTGGCACAACGGCGTCAACTGGAGTCGCCTGGGCAACTGGAATGAATGGTTGGGCTTTTTCGCCCGTCCGCAGGCCGCCCATCCCTTTCAAGGCGCCTATGATACCACTGCCGACGAAGGGATTATGCGCATCTTTCCACACACCATCGCGCGCGGAGCTAAAGGTTTTGCCTGGGGCTGGAACAACCCCATTCCCGCCTGGCAGTGGACCGACGGCAACCCCACCACCTATTACGCCGAAATTCACGGCGGCCTGGCGCCGACCTTTTGGGATAGCGCCTATCTGCCGCCTCAGGGCAGCATAGCGTGGACCGAAACATGGTATCCGGTGGCCGGCATCGGTTGGGTGAGCACGGCCAACGTCGAGGCGGCATTGGGTTTACTGGCCGGCAGCAGCCAGGTGACAATCGGCGTCCAGCCGACGATCACCCGCACGGCAAGCACCGTTGTCTTGTGTCGCCCCGGCCAACCGACACCCTTGCACATCCACACCGGCACCCTGACCCCTGCCACACCCTACAAAACCACGCTCACGCCGGGTGGCGATCTTTCCGGTTTGATCTTGAGTTACCTGGATCAAACCGGCATCCTGCTGGCAACCACCGCCTCAACCCCCGATTCCCGCCCGCCGACGGCAACCGTCGCTTCGCTGCCTGCCTGGGTGACCGATCCCAACGACCTGATCGTTTCATGGTCGGGCCGCGACGGTGAAACATGTACGGTGTATTACGATGTTCAAGTCAAAGATGGCTATAACGGCGTTTGGACAGACTGGCTGACACACACGACCGCGCTGAGCGGCACGTATACCCAGGCAATGGACGGACATACCTACTTTTTCCGCGTTCGGACTGTCGATTTGTACGGCAATTGGAGTGCCTGGGGCGACCCGCAATGGGGCCAGGCGTTCACCTCGCTGTTGGTGACCCCTGCGCCGGTGCTGGAAACCTCACGCAAGGAAGGCGGCGCGCACAGTGCCCTGGGCGGTGACCTGCTGACCTACACCCTGTCGCTGCGCAACACCGGCAATGCTGACACCCCCCCCCTCTGGCTGACCGACACGTTGCCCAACCGATTGATCTTGCTCACCGATACCGTTCAGGCACTCGATGGCGGCACCGTCACGTGGACGCCGGAAAGCATCTTTTGGCATGGCATCGTCTCGGCCGGACACGCGGCCGAAGTGCATTTTGCCGTCCGGGTTCAACCAACGGTCACCGTTGACCTCACGGCGGTGGTCAACCGTATGCAGGTCGGCAACGACGTGCTATACTTGGAACGACACGCCTCCTTTTTGCTGGGACATAGCCTGTTTATGCCGGTTGTCTTGAAGAATGGGCCATAAAATAGCGCAAAAAACGAAAATTCATTCCCCCTTTTGACTACACTTGACTTTTTTCGTTATTCACCATACAATAAGAGCCTATCCGAAAAACGTAGCTGACGCATCCCTATGCGTCGGCATAAGCGGCATAGGGATGCCTCTTGTACGGTTTTCGAATAGGCCAAGTGTCCACTTGGCCTGTTGCATCTTTTCGTTCAGATCGGAGGAGAAGAGCGTTGATGAATGACCGGAAAAAACTGCTCTACCTGGTCTCATTGTTGGTGCTCGTGCTGTTGGGGTGTCAGCTTGTTCGTTTGACCCCGACCCAAACAGCGGTTGTTCCCAGCCCGACACCGACCGAAACGCCCAAGTCAACTCAACCTCGGCAGGCAACTTCCACGCCTTTGTCTCAAGCCACACCAACCCGTACCAAAGCAACGGCGGTTCCAACCCCTACGGCAACACCGAAAGCGAACAAGTTGTCAAAAGAAAAGGTGCTGCGGCTGTGGAGTCAATCCCCCGAAACGCTCGATCCGGCGATCACCCAAGATGTGACCTCGCATCGCATTGTGAGCTTGTTGTTCAGCGGCCTGGTCAAACTCGATGCCAATCTGAACGTGGTCGGCGACCTGGCCGAGCGCTGGGATGTAGACGAAACCGGCACCGTGTACACCTTTTACTTGCGCAGAAACGCCAAATTTCACAACGGACGCCAGATCACCGCCCAGGATGTCATTTATTCGTTCGAACGGGCCTGCGATCCCAAACGTGGTTCGGTACAACGCGCGCAATCTTATCTGGACGACATTGTAGGCGTGTTGGCCCGCACCAAGGGCGAGGCTAAATCGATCGAAGGACTCAAAGCCATTGACGATTTCACCGTTCAGATCACCATTGACGCACCCAAACCCTATTTCTTGTCCAAGTTGACCTACCCTACCTCGTATGTGGTGTGCAAAGAGAATGTCGAGGACAAATCACGCCGATGGACGCTCAACCCCATCGGCAGCGGGCCGTTCAAGATGGCAGACAACGCGGCCAAACAAATGGTGTTGGCCGCATTTGACGACTATTACCAGGGCCGTCCTCAACTGGACAAGGTGATTTTTGTATATAGCGGTAACACAATGAATCTTTACGAACGCGGCGAGCTGGATGTGATCGAAGTCGGCGCAGCCAACATCGACCGCGTGCTCGATCCAAAAGAACCGTTGAATCAGGAATTGCGCATCGTTTCTCAGTTGGATGTATGGTACATTGGCTTTAACACCTCAATGCCTCCTTTTGACGATGTGCATGTGCGGCGTGCCTTTGCTTATGCCACCAACAAGCAAGCCATTGCCGATATCGTCTTTAATAAAACGGTGTCACCGGCCAAAGGAATTTTGCCGCCGGGAATGCCGGGGTACAACCCCGATCTGGAGGGGATTCCTTTTGATCCAGACCTGGCGGTTGAAGAATTGACCCAATCAGAGTACGGCGATGCCGCCGAATTGCCACCGATTACCCTGACCGTCACCGGAGCCGAGTTCGGTGAGACGCTGGCCGCCATGTACAAAGAAATACTGGGCGTCGAAGTCGAAGTGCAGGTGGTCGATTGGGGCGTGTTCTTGAAAGGCCTCGATGCGCAAAAGTACCAGATGTATTCTCTGGGGTGGATCGCCGATTATCCGGACCCGCAAAACTTTTTGGACTTGCTCTTCCATTCGACCAGCGCGTACAATCACGGCGCTTATAGCAATCCCGACGTGGATTTGCTGGTTGAACAGGCGCGTACCGAGCGAGATATGGAGAAACGCCTGTCGCTTTACCGCCAGGCCGAAGAACTGTTGGTCAACGATGTGGCCTGGATTCCGCTTTATCACAGCGTCGGCTATTATCTGGTCAAGCCTTACGTCAAAGGATTGGTGATCAGCGGGCAAAACACGATGAATCTGGAACGGGTGACGCTGGAAAAATAGATAACTGGACGCTGAGGTGGACCGGCTGAAGTCTCAACGCCTGAAAACAGGAGTCCAGTAGATAATTCGTCTTTCAGATGGCAATTTAGCTCTTTTGAAACCAGACATCGCAAGTTCGAAGGAGAAAACTTGATGGTCACGTTGTTGGAGGTCAAAAATCTGGAAACGCGCTTTTACACCCAGGATGGCGTCGTGCAGGCGGTCAACGGGATTTCATATAGCCTGAAAGAAGGCGAAACGCTGGGCCTGGTCGGCGAAAGTGGGTGTGGTAAAAGCGTCAGTGTGCTTTCTCTGATGCGTCTCATTCCAGAACCTCCGGGCAAGATCACCGGTGGAGAGGTGCTCTTTGAAGGACGTGACCTGCTCAAAATGGATATGGATGAAATCCGGCACGTGCGCGGTAACAAGATCGCCATGATCTTTCAGGATCCGATGACTTCACTCAACCCGGTGTTGACCATCGGCCGGCAGGTGACGGAAGCGCTCGAATTGCACATGGGAATGGATAAAGCCCAGGCCCGCAAACGAGCGATTGAACTGTTGGATATGGTGGGCATTCCCAACCCGGCCCAGCGCATTGATGATTATCCCCATCAATTCTCCGGCGGCATGCGTCAGCGGGTGATGATTGCGATGGGGTTGTCGTGTAATCCACGCATTCTCATCGCCGACGAGCCAACAACAGCCCTCGATGTGACCATTCAGGCGCAGATCGTCGATCTGGTCAAACGTCTCCGCGACGAGATCGGCATGGCGATCATTTGGATTACCCATGATTTGGGGGTGGTGGCCGGCCTGGTCAAACGGGTCAACGTGATGTATGCCGGCTATATCGTCGAATCTGGGCCGGTCAAAGAGATTTACGCCCGGCCGCGACACCCGTACACCATCGGCCTGTTAGGGTCGCTGCCGCGTCTGGACGAATCGACACGCACCCGGCTTCGTTCGATCGAGGGGTTGCCTCCCGATTTGATTTCTCCACCGCCGGGATGTCCCTTTGCGCCGCGTTGTGAGCATGCACTTGACCGTTGTCGGCAGGAAAATCCTACGCTTGAACCGGTCGGATTGGAGCATTCTGCAGCTTGCTGGAACCTCAAGGCGACCGAAGGGTACACGCGGAAAATCCAGTAGAGGAGAAGCATGAAATGGCCGAAAAACAGGTCCTGGTTCGGGTTGAAAACCTCAAAAAGCATTTTCCCATCACCCGCGGAATCATTTTCCAGCGTCAGATCGGCGCGATCAAGGCCGTTGATGGGATTTCGTTCGACGTGTACCGTGGGGAAACGCTCGGCCTGGTGGGCGAGAGCGGTTGTGGCAAATCGACCACCGGGCGCACGGTGTTGCAGCTTTATCGGCCGACGGAAGGCAATGTCTATTTCGAGGGTGAAAACCTGGTCGAGATGAAAGGGGAGCAATTGCGGCGGCAGCGGCGCAAGATGCAGATGATCTTTCAAGACCCTTATGCGTCTTTGAACCCGCGAATGACCGTAGGCAGTATTGTTGGTGAGCCGCTCGAAGTCCATCGCGTAATTACTTCGGCTAAAGAGCGTCAGGAGCGGGTTCAGGAATTGCTTCAGCTGGTTGGGCTGAACCCTTACTTTATTAACCGTTACCCGCACGAATTCTCCGGTGGACAACGTCAGCGCATCGGTGTGGCCCGTGCGTTGGCTCTCAACCCATCTTTTATCGTTTGCGACGAGCCGATTTCGGCGCTTGATGTGTCCATTCAGGCCCAGGTGGTCAACCTGCTGGAAGACTTGCAAGACAAATTGGGGCTGACCTACCTGTTTATTGCCCATGACCTGTCGATGGTACGGCATATCTCCGACCGGGTGGCGGTGATGTATTTGGGCAAGATCGTCGAATTGACCGACCGCGACACGTTGTACAATCATCCGGAACATCCATATACCCAGGCCCTGCTTTCGGCGGTTCCAATTCCCGATCCGGTGGTGGAGGAAACGCGCCAGCGTATTATCTTGCAAGGCGATGTGCCCAGTCCCGCCAACCCGCCGCCGGGGTGCAATTTCAGCACCCGTTGCCCCAAAGTGATGCAAATCTGCAAAGAACAAGACCCCGAGTTCAAAGAAATCGCGCCGGGGCATTGGTGTGCATGTCATTTGCTCAATTGAGGATGTTAAATTGGGAGGTGTTCAGGCTTTGACCGATTATGGGGGTGCCTTCCCTGGTCGTATCCGCTGTTGTTCAAACTTGATTAAAGGAGGAAAAATGTCGAACAAAAAGTGGACGGCCTGGCTGGGCCTGTTGGTGATCGCGATGCTTATCCTTTCGGCCTGCCAGCCCAAGACGGTCGTTGTCGAAAAAGAAAAAGTGGTAACCAAAGAAGTCGAGAAAGTGGTGACCCAAGCGGTCGAAAAGGTTGTCGAAAAAGTGGTCACCAAAGAAGTTGAAAAACAGATCGTTGTCACGCCGACTCCTGTAGCGCGCAATGGCGCATGGGTCGACACGGTGGTGGTGGTCGAAGAGCCGAACGCCGACGCCGGGGTGACCCGCCTGACGACGGGGGATATCGATGTGTATGCATATACCATCTCGAATCCCAAGACCGCGCAAAAGATCAAGGATGCCGGTTTGAATGCGGCGCAGTCGTATGGTTCATACAACGAATTGACCTTTAACCCGGCCACATTTACCAACGGCAAGCTCAACCCCTTTGTCGAGCCCAAGATCCGCGAGGCAATGAACTGGGTGGTTGACCGCGATTACATCGTGCAAGAGATCATGGGCGGTTTGGCCACGCCGCGTTACGTGGCCGTGAACGGCGCTTCGGCCGACCGGGCCAGACTGGCCGCCGAGATCCGGGCCATCGAAGCCAAATATGCCTACAATTTCGACAAGGGTAAAGAAGTCATCACCGAAGAAATGAACAAGCTGGGCGCCGAGTTGGTCGGTGGCAAGTGGCAGTATAACGGCGAACCGGTCGAGATCATCGTGCTCATCCGCACCGAAGACGAGCGCCGGGCCATCGGCGACTATGTGGCTAATCAGCTCGAGCAGTTGGGCTTTACCGTGGTGCGCGATTACAAGAAGGCCGCCGAAGCTTCGCCGATCTGGCTGCGTAGCGATCCTGCTGAAGGCAAGTTCCATGTCTACACCGGCGGCTGGGTTAGCACGGCCATTTCACGTGATGCCGGTAGCAACTTCCAGTTCTTTTATACTCCGGCCGGAATGCCCCGTCCGTTGTGGCAAGCCTACACCCCAACTCCTGAATTCGCAGACCTGGCCCAGCGCTTGAACGACAACGATTTCAAAACCCTCGAAGAGCGCGCCCAACTCTTTGCCCGCGCCCTGGAACTGTCGATGGAAGACTCGGTGCGCATCTGGCTGGTCGACCGCTCCAGCGTGGCCCCATACCGGCCTGATGTCGAGGTCGCCTCAGACCTGTCGGGCAGCATCTATGGTGCCCGTGCGTGGCCGTACACCTTGCGCCGTGTCGGTCAGGTGGGCGGCTCGATCAAGTGGGCTATGCCCAGCATCTTGACCGAGGCCTGGAATCCGATCGCCGGCACCAACTGGATCTATGATATGGCTCTGATCCGCGCCACCGGCGATGTTGGCCTGATGCCCGACCCGGCTACCGGTCTGGCCTGGCCACAGCGCATCGAAAAGGCCGAAGTGGTGGTCGAGGAAGGTCTGCCGGTGGGCAAGACCCTGGATTGGGTCTCGCTCAGCTTTGCGCCCAAGATCGAAGTGCCGGCCGATGCCTGGGCCGACTGGGATGCCGCCGAGCAAAAGTTTGTCACCGTGGGTGAAAAGTACGGCGGCTCCGAAACGGCTGCGTACAAGAGCGTCGTGTACTATCCTAAAGACCTCTACAAGACCATGAAATGGCACGACGGCAGCAATTTCGACCTGGCCGATGTTGTGATGTTCTTTATCTTGCAGTTCGACCAGGCCAAGCCCGAAAGCCCCTACTATGACGAAGCACAGGTTCCGGCTTTCGAGTCCTTTATGTCCACTTTCAAGGGGATGCGCATCACCTCTGAGGATCCGTTGGTGATCGAGTGGTACTCGGATGCCTGGCAGCTCGATGCCGAACTGGCCGTCGTCTCGTTGTGGCCCAACTATGCCCAAGGTGAAGGGGCCTGGCACACCGTTGCCCTCGGTCTGATGGCCGAAGAAAAGAAACTGTCGGCTTTTTCGCCCGACAAGGCGACCGCACTGGAAGTCGATCAGTTGAACTATATCTCCGGCCCAACCGTCGACATCCTCAAGCAACAACTGGATGAGGCGATGGCAAACAAGTCCTTCCCCTATGCGGCTACCCTGAGCAAATACATCTCACCCGAAGAAGCCGAAGCTCGCTACAATAACCTGAGCGAGTTCTTCCGTCGGCGTGGTCACTTCTGGGTAGGCACCGGGCCCTTCTTCCTGCAGCGTGCCTTCCCGGTCGAAGGTATGGCCATCCTGGAGCGTTATGCCGATTATCCCGACCCGGCGAACAAGTGGGACCGCTTTGCCGCGCCCGCCCTCGCCGAAGTGGACGTGACCGGCCCCGCTCGGGTGACCATCAACTCGGAAGCCAAATTCGATGTGATGGTCGACTTTGAAGGAAAGCCGTATCCTGTGGCCGACATCCAGGAGGTCAAATTCCTCCTCTTTGACGCCAAGGGCGAAATGGTGCTTTCTGGTCTGGCCAATGCCGTTCAGGATGGGCAGTGGCAAATCACCTTGAGCAAGGATGTGACCTCCAAACTTGAAGCCGGTTCGAACCGTCTGGAAGTGGTGGTCGTGTCCAAGCTGGTGGCTTTGCCCAGCCTGGGGACCTTCCAGTTCGTCACCGTGCCCTAGTTCGAGTCAATAGATTTTGTTGCCGCCACATCGCGTCGACGAAATCGCCCAATGTCTGATTGTATCAAACCGACCTTGGAGGGAGACTATCCCTCCAAGGTTTTCAAATTGTAAATACTCGGCCTTGGCTCGATCCGGTCTCCAGACCGTGCCTGCACGGTCAGAGACCGGCCACAGCCCGAGTAGTTGCTTCAAATTGTCGGAAAGTATGGTGTATACAAGAAAGTGAGAGGCCTTATGAGCCGAGCTATTTCATCTCCTGAGCAACGGGCCAGGTGGAATTCTTTCACCAAAATAACCAGATATGTGGTGACCCGGCTGCTTTCGCTCTTTGTGACGGTGTTGATCGGGGTGTACCTGACCGTGATCATTGCCAACATGGGGGGATATGTTGACGAAATCCGGCGGGCGCAGATTCGTGAACAGATCGACATTATGGTGAGTATGAACCAGCAACTCAGGTTCATGCCTCTCGAAGAACGCAACAAATACATTCAAGACCTGGTGGAATTGCAGGAGAAACGGCTGGGCCTGGATCGTCCGTTCATTGTACGCAGTTTTAACTTTTTATTCGATGCTATGACGCTTAACCTGGGACGCGCTCAACAGATGGTCAGTGACAGCGGCTCAAGTCAGGTCCGGTTGATCATCCTGGAGCGTCTGCCCCCTACGCTGTTGCTCTTTGCCACCGCCAACCTCTTTCTTTTCTTTTTGAGCCTGTTCACCGCATTGTCCTTGTCCAGACATTATGGCAGTTTTTGGGATCGCATCATTGTTGCTTTGTCGCCTACCTCGGCGGCTCCGGCGTGGTTTTACGGCATCTTTTTGATTTTGCTCTTTGCTGCCGTGTTGGGCATTTTGCCCTATGGCGGTATGATTGACGCGCCACCCCCTACGGGTACGCTGCCGCGCGCGCTGAGCATCCTCAAGCACATGATTTTGCCCATTCTGGCCATTATCGTCAGCTCGATCTTTTTGGCGATCTACAACTGGCGCACTTTTTTCCTGATTTATTCCAGCGAAGATTATGTAGATATGGCCAAGGCCAAAGGCTTGCCGGCAAACATGATCGAACGGCGTTATATTTTGCGACCGACCTTGCCCAATATCGTCACCAGTTTTGCCTTGACGCTGATCGGCCTGTGGACCGGTGCAATCATTTTTGAAACCGTATTCAACTGGCCGGGATTGGGGCGGGCAACCTATCGTGCTGTTGGGCTGTACGATACCCCGGTCATCGTCGGCACTACGGTGATCTATGCCTACTTGTTGGCGATCACCGTCTTTTTGTTGGACTTTATCTATGCTTTGGTCGACCCCCGAGTTCAGGTCGGCAGTGAGGGACACAAAGTATGAGAAATCTGAAACGCACATTGGCGGAAATTCTCCATTATCCTTCTGCAATTGCCGGCCTGATCATCGTTTTTTTACTGATCGTGCTGGCCATTTATACGGTGATCGCGATCCCCTATCAAGAAGCGATCCGTCTTTGGCGCGGTGGGGAAGAGGTCTGGCAAGAATATCCCAAAATGGCCGCGCCGGTCTGGCAAAACTGGTTCACCCGCACCAAACTCGCCGAGACCATCGTCTTGAGCACCCGAGATAACGAGGTGAGCAAAACGGTAAAGGCCATTTCGACCGATATGACCGACATCGAGATCGAGATTCCGTTCAAATATGCGTACGATACCTTTCCCCAAGAACTGGCACTCTACCTGACGGCAAAATACAAGCAAAAACAACCGCACGTTTCGGTCATTTGGATCACGCCAGACGGACGCGAGATCACCTTGAGCGATTTTTCGGTTCAGCAGTCGCAGTCGTACCGCATTTCCCAAGATACGCGCCTGCAACGGCGGCTGGGCGGGATGAAGCCCGATCAAGGTCTGTTTGCCGACCCGGCCCTGGAAACGCCAACCCCCCTGAAAGGGGATTACAAGCTGGTGGTGAGCGGCATCGTGTTCGAGCCTGATTCCGACCTGGATGCCAAGTTTATTTTGTACGGTCAGGTGTACGGTCTGGCCGGCACCGATCACCGTCGCCGTGACCTGACCATCGCGATTTTGTGGGGCACGCCGATTGCTCTGGCTTTTGGCTTGCTGGCCGCGCTCGGCACCACCGTGACCACGATGTTCATCGCCGGCGTCGGCGTCTGGTTTGGGGGCATTTTGGATGACCTCATTCAACGGATCACCGAAATCAACCTGGTGCTACCGCTGTTGTCGATCTTGATCATGGTGGGCACGTTTTATTCGCGCAGCATTTGGTTGATGCTGGGCATTGTCGTTTTGTTTAGCATTTTCGGGTCGGGCATCAAGAATTACCGGGCCATTTTCTTGCAGATCAAAGAATCTCCCTATATTGAAGCGGCGCGTGCTTACGGAGCGGGCAGTTTCCGCATCATTTTGTTTTACCTCATTCCGCGTATCATCCCGCTTTTGATCCCCCAGTTGGTTGTCTTGGTGCCCGGTTACGTCTTTTTGGAGGCCTCGCTGGCCGTTTTGGGGTTAGGCGATCCGGTGTTGCCTACGTGGGGCAAAATCATCGACGATGCCCAGGCGAACGGCGCGTTGTTCAACGGTCAATATTACTGGATTTTAGAACCCTCGATGTTGCTCATGTTGACCGGGTTGGGTTTTGCTATGGTCGGCTTTGCGCTTGACCGCATCTTTAACCCCAGGTTGAGAGGACTGTAGCCGTATGCCAGACCAGAAATTGTTGACCATTCAAAATTTGTTGTTGCATTTTCGGACCACCAAAGGCACAGTCCAGGCTGTGGACGGCGTGAATTTCGATCTTGAACGCAACCATGCGGTGGTCGTAATCGGCGAGTCGGGCTGCGGCAAGACCTCGCTGGCCAAGGCCATTTTGCGTTTGTTGCCGCGAAACGTGCAAAGCTATTCAGGCAGCGTGTATCTGAACGGCGTCGATGTGATGCGGCTGAGCGATGAGCAATTTCGGCGTGAAGTGCGCTGGATCAAAATTTCGATGGTGCCTCAGGCTTCGATGAATGCCCTCAACCCGGTGCTCAAGGTGGGTGAACAGGTGGCCGAACCTTCGATGCTGCATCTGGGCGCAGACAAAGAGGCAGCCTGGCAGCAGGCGGCTCGGATGTTTGAGCGCGTCGGTGTGCCGGTGGATTTTTTGCACCGCTATGCCTTTGAATTGAGCGGCGGCATGCGCCAACGGGTGGCCCTGGCCATGGCTTTGGTGACCGCGCCCGACCTGGTTATTTTGGACGAGCCGACCTCGGCATTGGACGTGTTGACCCAGGCCAACATTATGAACTTGCTCAAGCGGATCAAACAGGAATTGCAAACCAGCTTTATCCTGATCACCCACGATATTGCCACGTCTAGCGAATTGGCCGATTCGGTAGCGGTGATGTATGCCGGGCAAATTGTCGAGATCGGCCAGGCGATTGAGTTCTTTGAACGGCCGCTGCACCCTTATGCGAAAAAATTGATGGCCAGCGTGCCCCGCTTGCGCAGCAAAATGGAACCGGATTTCATCACCGGCCGTCCGCCCAGCCTGATCTCACCGCCCAGCGGATGCCGTTTCGCCGACCGTTGTCCCTCTGTCTTTGACCGATGCAGCCAAGACCCACCGTTGGTGCAGCAAGATGGGCGGCAGGTCAAGTGTTGGTTATATGTATGAGGCCAGGAGCGCGAAAATGACAACAGACACACCTTTGGTGCACAATTCGGATTCTGCCGCCGAAACGCAGCCTTTGCTCTCGATCCAGAACCTGCATGTCTGGTACGAACTGCGCAAATGGGGTTTTGCTCATGCCGGCTATGTGCGCGCCGTCGACGGGGTAAACTTTGATCTGCGTCGCGGCGAGGCGATGGCCTGCGTGGGGGAAAGCGGTTGCGGTAAATCCAGTTTGATGAAAACGATCCTGGGCCTTGTACGGCCGATCAAGGGAGACGTGTTCTTTGACGGCCACAGGTTGAACGTACTAAACCGCCGTCAATGGCGCTGGTATCGTTCACAGGTCGGTTATGTACAGCAAGACCCCTTTGGTGCCCTGCCTCCGTTTATGACCGTACAGCGCATTTTGGAAGAACCCTTGATCGTAAATGGGGTCAAAAGCCGGGCCGAACGTGAACGGCGCGTTTACAAAGTGATGGAAGAGGTCACCCTTAGCCCCATTGAGGATTTTTTGCATAAATTCCCACACATGTTGAGCGGTGGACAGCAACAACGCGTGGTCATTGCCCGCGCGATGATTATGGAGCCCAGGCTCTTGATCGCCGATGAGCCGGTGTCTATGTTGGACGCTTCGGTGCGGGTCGAGATTCTCAAATTGTTGCGCAGCCTGCAAGAGAGTCATAGCCTGGCCGTTATCTATATCACCCATGACCTTTCGACGGTCAGTTATTTTTCGGAATACATCTTTGTGATGTACGCCGGGCAAATTGTCGAAATGGCACGGGTAGACGACCTGTTGTACCGACATCGTCACCCGTATACCAAAGCCCTGATGGAGGCGACCTCTGACCCAGATGCCCACAATGCGCTGGTGTTCAAAGAGATTCCCCCCGGCGAGCCGCCCAGTCTGGTCAATCCGCCATCGGGATGTCGTTTTCATCCTCGTTGCGCGCAGATGATCGCCGGGCTGTGTGACGAGCAGGTGCCGCCCGACTTGAATGTCGCACCCGATCATCGGGTTGCCTGCTGGTTGTATAAATGATCGGCGTTAAACCGCTTGTTTTGATCTGGATCGGTTTGTTTTTGGTGTTGCTGGGCGTTGTGCTGCCCTTTTTGATGGTTCTCGGGCTGATTCCTTCTACCTTTTTTCTCAACTTGTTTTCTTTTGCGGCTTCAGTGGCCGGGCTGTTTATGGGTGTCATCGGCTCGGCGCTCTATGTTCGTCTCAAAAAGGACGATACGATGGATCGATAAGGAGGTGATGTCAGGCATCGAGATGGCTCCAAGGTGGGCTTGCTGCCCGGCTTTGATTCAATTTGTTTTCAATTCAAGGAGGAAAATATGTCGAACAAAAAATGGACGGCCTGGCTGGGCCTGGTGGTGATCGCGGTGCTCGTCCTTTCGGCCTGCCAGCCCAAGACGGTTATCGTTGAGAAAACCGTTCTCGAGACCAAAGTGGTCGAAGTTGAAAAGGAAGTGACCAAGATTGTTGCCGGTACACCGGTAGTGGAAAAGGTGGTCGAAACCAAAGTGGTCGAAAAAGTGGTCACCGCAACACCGGAACCGGTTGCCAAGCCCAAAGTCTTGCGCATCAACCTGGGCACCTATCCCGACATCATTGACCCGCAAAAGTCATCCTTTGTCAACGAAATCGCGCACCTCAAGCTGATCTATGAAGGTCTCACCACGCTCAACGAAAAGCTGGAGACCGTTCCCGGTGCGGCGGAAAAATGGGAATACAATACCGATGCCACCGAGTTGACCTTTACCTTGCGCGAGGGCCTCAAGTACAGCGACGGCACGCTGTTGAATGCCAAGCGCTTCGAGTACTCGATCCTGCGCAACATCAACCCGGAAACCGCCGGCGAGTATGCGGCGATCACCGATGAAATCCTCGGCGCAGAGCAGTGGCGTTATGCCGAGACCGACGAAAAAAAAGCCGCCGGTGAAGAACTGACGCGCCAGAGCGTGCAGGCCCTCGATATGAAAGGCAACCCCTGCACCGACTATGAGCAGGCCGACTGCCGCGTGCTCAAGATCAAATTGTCCAGACCGGCGCCCTACTTCCACACCGTGATGAGCCTGTGGGTGACTTTCCCGGCCAAAGAAGAATTGATCGCCGAAGGTGGTGAAAACTGGTGGAACAGCTCCAAGTTCCAGATCGGCAATGGCCCTTACGTTTTGAAGAGCCTTGAGCCGTTCGTGCGCGGCTACTTTGTCCCCAACCAAAACTATTGGGGCGGTGTCGGCAAGGTAGATATCGAGTATTCCTACATTACCGACAGCGCAGTTGCTTTCCAGGCCTACAAGAACAACGAGTTTGATATCATCGGCTTGGCGGCAGAAGACCTGGCAACGGTCAAGGCCGATCCACAGCTGTCCAAAGAAGCTTACATCTATCCCGGCTCTTGCACCTTTGCGGTGATGTTCCATCAGGAAAAGGAACCCTTTACCGATCCCAAAGTGCGCGAAGCCTTTGCGATGGCTCTCGATCGCGAAACCTGGGTGCAAGATGTGTTGAAGGGACTGGGCAGCCCGACTTTGACCTGGATTCCCAAAGGCTTCCCCGGCTACCAGGAAGGCGAGACCCGTTGGGGCTTTGATCCTGAAGCGGCCAAGAAAGCTCTTGCCGAGTCCACCTATGGGTCGGCAGACAAACTGCCCAAGATCACGGCAACCTTTGGCGATACACCGCGCAACCGCATCCGTTGGGAATGGCTGGTGGCCAAGTGGAAGGACGTACTGGGAGTCACCATCGAGCTGAACCCGGTTGAGCCGACCACCTTTACTGCTTTGACCAAAGACAAAGCCACTGCCCCGCAAATGTACATCCTCGGCTGGTGCGCCGACTATCCGGACCCGCAGAACTGGCTGAGCGTGTACTGGAAGACCGGTGGTTTTGGCCAGCGCATCGGCTACTCGAATCCCGAGTTTGATGCACTGGTCACCGAAGCCGACACGACCGTGGATCCCGTCAAACGCGCCGAGTTGTATCAGAAGGCCCAAGACCTGCTGGTGGCCGGCGCGCCGGTTGCGTTCATGTGGAACAATGTCAACTCGTATCTGATCAAGCCGTGGGTTATGAATGTCAAGATCACCCCGCAAGACTCCGGGTGGGCCGGCATCATTGACCCGATCAGTATTGACATTGATATGAGCAAATTACCCTAGTTTCAAATCTTCAAGAGCCGGCCGGTTGTTGTCTACGAGCCGGTCGGCTCTTCTTTCAGCACATCGGCGAGCATTGAATGGACACCAAAAGAAGGCAAAAATTCAGTTTTGGCCGATATTCTGAAAGACCTAGCGGAGGAATTTGCCAATGATACGATTTATCATCCGACGGGTGTTTTGGACCATTCCGGTATTGTTCTTTGCTGCTTTGGCAACATTTTTGCTTATGCACGCCGCGCCAGGAGGCCCATGGGACCGCGATCCCGGTCGTCGGCAGGTGGATCCGGCGACCGAAGCGATGTTGAACAAAAAATATGGACTAGACAAGCCGATGTGGCGACAATTTGTGGCTTATGTGTTTGGTGATATCGAGGAAGGCAAATTCGTGTGTGGCGCAATTTGTGGTAATCTGGGGCCTTCTTATCGCCAGCGCGGACGGACGGTTCAAGAAATTCTTTTTTCAGTCCCAGAAGGCAAACCCTTTTGGGAAAGTCGCTTTGGTTATTCGGTGCGGCTGGGCGTTTTGGCCTTGCTCTTTGCCGTCCTGGTTGGCGTGCCAGCCGGTATTATCTCGGCATTGAAGCAAAATACCTGGATTGATTATCTGTCTGCTTTGATCGCCAATATCGGCGTTTCGATCCCTAATTTTGTGATCGGTTTGTATCTGATCATTATCTTTGGCGTGTGGCTGCATCTGATCAATGTAGTGCCGCGTTCGTGGAGCGATCCTCGGGTCTGGTTTTTGCCCGTCCTGGTAATGGGGTTTGGAACTATGGCGTTTACGGCCCGTTTGACCCGTTCTTCGATGCTGGAAGTGATGCGCCAGGACTATGTCCGCACGGCACGTGCCAAAGGGTTGGCCGAAGTGTTAATCATTGTCCGACATATGTTGAAAAATGCGTTGATTCCGGTGGTGACCACTTTGGGCCCCTCGTTAGCCTTTTTGATCGCCGGTTCTTTTATCATTGAAACAATGTTCTCTTTTCCGGGAATCGGACGCGAGTATATCCAGGCTATCAGTAACCGCGATTATTCAATGATTATGGGCACGACGCTGCTTTTTGGCGTTATGATCACGGTGGCCAATTTAAGCGTGGACATTGTGTATGGTTTTCTCGATCCACGCATCAGGGTTCAGTAACCGAGGAGATGTACGATGACGAGTGCTCAAGCAACATTATCTGAAACGTTTGATCTAAAGCGCCCCTCGCGCAGTTTGTGGGTAGACGCCTGGTATCGCCTGGTTCGAAACAAAGCTGCTCTTGTGGGAATGGGGATCATCATCTTTTTTTCCCTGGTTGCCATCTTTGCATCCGTTTTGTCACCGCTTAGCCCATTGGAAATCCACGATGGCAAGGGGTTTTTGCCGCCAGCTTGGGTCAAAATGTCCCCAACCGGCAAATCTGGAGACCCGCGGTTCATTTTGGGCACAGACACCATTGGCCGTGATGTGCTCAGCCGGGTGATTTATGGGGCACGTGTCTCAATGTTGGTCGGCTTAACCCCGGTAGCGATCATTTTGATTATCGGCACATCCATTGGGATGTTTGCAGGCTATAAAGGGGGAATGGTAGACAATCTCTTGATGCGCATTACCGACTTTTTCTATGTTTTCCCCGATCAACTCTTGTATATTATTTTGATGATCACCCTGCGTGATACCGCAATCGGGCGATTGATGAACGGATTGTTCTTGCTTTTCTTTGCCCTGGCCCTGGTGAACTGGGTAGGCGTTGCTCGTCTGGTGCGTGGTTCGGTGCTCGCACTCCGAGAAAAAGAGTTCATCGAGGCGGCGCGCAGTGTCGGCATCCCTGATCGACGGATTATGTCGCGCCATATCTTTCCCAATGTGCTAAGCCCCATTGTCGTTTGGGTGGCATTTACCATTCCGCGGATGATTATTGCCGAGGCGGTTTTGGGGTTTCTGGGCATTGGCCTCAAACCAACCTCAGATCCCAAAGCGTTCTTTATCACCAGTTGGGGGGTGTCAATGCTCGAAGGTCGGACGGCAATTAACGATCAGCCGTGGATTTTGTTTGCGCCCTCATTGTGCGTCGGGTTGATCGTGATGGCCTTTACCTTTTTGGGCGACGGCCTGCGCGACGCCCTCGACCCGCGTATGAAGGGCACATTCTAGCCCTTGCCATCCCTCAAAAACAAAGCCTCACGTTCAAGCGTGAGGCTTGGTTTTTGG
>Ga0209101_1000105_pt1 | contig 67973 bp, 58 predicted proteins | sample ConPoolayeCmetaG_FD_185481 | JGI IMG/M metagenome (GOLD analysis project Ga0209101, IMG submission 185481) | Hot spring microbial mat communities from California, USA to study Microbial Dark Matter (Phase II) - Cone Pool mat layer C metaG... ... | reverse complement strand
ACACTTCGGCGCGGCGTGCGCAGCCTTCCAAGCTGAAAGTTGCGGGTTCGAATCCCGTCGCCCGCTGTCGGCACAAGCCGCGCCGGACGGAGCTTGCGGCTTGTTCGTTCGCGCGCATTGTCCCGGCCTGGAGCGGTTTTCGCGCAAAGTGCCGAAGAACGCGCGCTGCGCGTTCGCGCATCATCGGCAGTGGCTTCGCCTGCCGCTCGACGGCGCACCCCGTGACGAGCGCGCAAGTTGGTATGCGCGGACGTGGCATCGGCGGAAGCATGCGACGGGCCGCTCGCTTCGCCAGCGCGCAGCGGACACGGCGACCAGTCCTCGGCGCGACTAACACGTGACGGGCCGCGTTATTCGCCGGCGCGCAACGCGGGCGCCGGAGGAGGCCCTCCGGCGCCCGCTTCGCAGCCTACGCCCGTCGACCGGCCCGCGACGGGCGTATGTTCCCGAAGGTCTAAAAATCGCCGGCGCCCGAGGTGGCGTCCGAGGCGGCCGGGTGATGAACCGCCGCCGGGTGATGGAGCGCCGGCGTGTGCCGGACCGCCGCCACCGGATCATGGACCGCCGCCGCGTGGTCGGAAGGCGACGGCTGGTGGTCGCGCGCCGACTTCGTCGCGCTCGACACAGCCGCATTCTGCGGGTGCGCGCGGTGCAGCTTGCTGAGCAATCCGTGGGGCACCGGGTTGGCCTTGCGGGCGACGGCGCGGGGGTTCGCCGGGGCGGACGCCGCGGCGGTCTGGGGGCTGCCGTGTCCGCCGACCAAGGCGGCCAGCTCGGCGACGACGCCGTTGACCGCGACGGCCTGGGCCGAGAGCTGCTCGGCGGCCGAGGCGGACTCTTCGGCGGCGGCGGCGGTCTGCTGCGTGACTTTGTCCATCTGGGCGACGGCGGTGTTGACCTGCTCGACGCCCTGGGCCTGCTCGTCGCTGGCGCGGGAGATGCCGTTGATGAGCTCGGCCACGGTGGCGGCCTCGCTCACGATGCCGCCCAGCGCCTTGGCGACCTCGGTGGCGACGTCGGCGCCCTGCTTGGCCCGCTGCACCGAGCCCTCGATCAGGTTGGTGGTGTCCTTGGCGGCGGTGGCGCATCGCTGGGCGAGGTTGCGGACCTCCTCCGCGACGACCGCGAAGCCCTTGCCGTGCTCGCCGGCGCGGGCCGCCTCGACGGCCGCGTTGAGCGCCAGGAGGTTGGTCTGGAACGCGATCTCCTCGATGACCTTGATGATCTTGCTGATCTGGCCGGACGACTCGTTGATGGCGACCATGGCCTCGTTGAGCTGCCGCATGGTCTTGTCGCCCTCGTCGGCGGCCTTGCGGGCCTGCTCGGCGCTCTCGCGGGCCTTGCGGGCGTTCTCGGCGTTGGTGCGGGTCATCGCGGCCATCTGCTCCAGGGCGCTGGAGGTCTCCTCGAGGGAGGAGGCCTGCTCGCTGGCGCCCTCGGCCAGGCCCTGGGCGGCGGTCGCGATCTGGCCGGACGCCTCGGTGACCTGCGTCGCGCCCTCGCTCAGGCTCACGATGATGCGGTTGATCGGCTTAGTGATGCTCCGCGTGATGAACGCGGCCAGCACGACCGTGAGCAGCACGCCGATCACGAGCGCCCCGAGGTTGAACGCCTTCAGGAATGCGGCCCGCGACGTCGCCGTGGCGGTCGCTTCGTCGGCCACCTTCTTGTTGATGTCCACGAGCTTGTCGAGCAGAGCGATGGCCGTGCGCTGGGTCGCAGCCACCTTGCCGAGGAGCTGCTCATTGGCGGCGGCGAGCGTCGCGACCGCGTCGTCGGCGATTTTCTGCAGGGCGGCGAACTGCTCAAAGGCGGCGGCCACGATCGGGCTCAGCTCGCGGTAGGCGGCCTGCGCTTCGGTGCGTTTGCCTTCGGCCACAAGCTGCTTGACGCGCTTCACGCCGGCGTGGAACTCGCGGTGGTGCGTCTCGAACTCGCGCAGGTGCTTGAGGAATTCGGGGTTCTGGGTCTTGAAGGTCGGCAGCCACTTGCCGGCGTTGCAGGCCGTGTGGTCGTCACCGCCGTCGAACAGCTCCTGATCCTGGTAGAGCACGCCGGCCAGGCGGTTCAGCAGGAGGCAGTGATCCTTGGCGAACCGTTCGAGCTGACGGCTGAGTAGGTTCGGGTCGCCGATGTCGAGCCGGTCGAACTGTTTGCACATCTCGATGTATTTGTTGTTCTCCTCGCGCCAGGCCTGCCAGGCGGGCACGAACTCCTTCCACGTGGCGGCTTCCTCCGGCGTCTGCGGCAGCGGCTCGTAGATCTTCCAGGCCGCTTCGTACGTCTCGCGCGCCTTGGCGAGGTTGTCGTACTGCCGCGCACGCACGTCCGGCGGCAGGCCGGGGATGGCCAGCGTCCGAACCGAGCCGCGGATGTTCTCCGCGCAGTTATTCATGACGTCGAGCGCGGCGACGCTGGGCAGGCGGACCACCCCGAGCTCGTTGATATGCTCGGCGCTGGTCGCCGCGCCGTAGTAGCCGAGCACGCCGAGCACCAAGGCGATGAGGCCGACGCAGCCGAACCCGAACCCGATCTTCGCTCCGAGCTTCATTCGTTTGAACATGGCCGTTTGACTCCCTGGGGCCTGACCGACGCACCTAAACCACCCGCGTCCACCCCACGGTTGCAGGCCGGGATACTGCTACCGGTCGCGCCCGTGGTATGGGGCGACGTTCCGCGCCTTGCATCGAACCGGAGGGTGTCGCGATTGAATAGAAACTGAACGGCTTTGGCGATTTGGCCGGGTGCCCGGAGGATGGGCCGATAAGAAATGTGGCGGTGGACTTTCGCGCGACGGCGGAAACGGTGCAGCTTCGACGGAGGCCCCGCGCTGCCGCTCGGGCTCGGATCGTGGGCGGGTTCGCCGAGCGGGCCCGTCGCTGGCGCTCCGGGCTCGGATGCCGCGCGGGTTCGGGAAGTTGGGCCGGCGCTGGCACTGCGGGATCGGATGCGGCGCGGGGTCGGGAAGTTGGGCCGGCGCTGCGGGCTCGGAATCGCGGTTGCCGGTTGCCGTCCGAACCCCGGCTGCAAAGCCGGGGCCCCGCGGGGCGCGCCGCCCCGCGGTCGCCGCGCAATGGCCGGCGGGGGTTGGGGGACCGGCCCCGCAGCGCCCCGCGCGCTGCTCCGACTTGCGTGACTAAATTGCCCCGCGCTGCCGCTCGGGCTCGGACAGCGCGCGGGGTCGGGGGGTGGACCCGTCGCTGGCGCTCCAGGCTCGGATGCCGCGCGGGTTCGAAAAGTTGGGCCGGCGCTGGCACTGCGGGATCGGATGCGGCGCGGGGTCGGGAAGCCCCGCGCTGCCGCGATGCGTCGTCACTCGGCCGGCGCGGGGACGGGGAGTTTAGCCCGCCGTCGCCGCCGGAGGACGATGCGGGTGGCACCGGCGTCCCGCACCCGCCGCGTCAGACGCTCGGCGCAGCGACAGATGGCCGGCTCGATCTGGAGGTCCGTGACCTCCGCGTCGATCGGGTCGCCCGAGCGGAGGCGGGCCGTCATGCGGCAGCGCATGTCGAGCCCGCCGCGCGGGCCGTTGAGGTCGTCCAGCCGCACGCGGACCTCCTGGACGCGGTCGGCGAAGCGGGCGAGCGCGAAACGTACGCGGCGCTCGACCAGGTCGCGCAGCAGGGGTGTCAGCGGCACGCTGCGGGCGAGGATTTCCACATGCATGGCAGCCTCCTTTCAGGACAGGCGGTACTGTCGCACGGCGCGGACGCCCGGACCGTCCTGTGGTCGGGTGGCCGGAATCGGCACCTCTGCAAACGTCCGTGCCCTTTCCACTACCCAACTATGGGCGCGCCCGCTACATTAATCAAATAGAAATCGATGCGACGATTATTAGCGCAAATCTATGAAAGGTCTCGGCCGTGCGCACGCTGAACTACCACCACCTGGAGTACTTCTGGGCCGTCGCCCGCGGCGGCAGCGTCGCGGCCGCCGCCCGCGAGCTGCACGTCTCGCAGCCGACCGTTTCGGCGCAGCTGCGGACGCTGGCGACCGCGCTGGGCACGCCGCTGTTCAAGCGGGTGGGGCGGCGGCTGGTGCTGACCGACGAAGGGCGCACCGTTTTCCGCTACGCGGACGAGATGTTTACGTTGGGGCGGGAGCTGCTTGACGCGCTGGCGGGCCGCGCGGCCGGGCGGCCGCTGGTCTTCCACGTCGGGGTGGCCGATGTGCTGCCCAAGCTGGTGGCCTACCGGCTGCTGGAGCCGGCGTTGCGTCTGTCCGAGCCGGTGCGGCTGGTCTGCGAGGAGGGGCCGCCGCGGGCGTTGCTGTCGCGCCTGGCGGCGCACGAGTTCGACCTCGTGCTGTCCGACGCGCCGGTCGGCGCGGAGTCGAACGTCCGGGCCTACAGCCACCTGCTGGGCGAATGCGGCCTGACGGTGTGCGGCGCGGCGCCACTGGCGCGGCGGCTGCGGCGCGGCTTCCCCGGCTCGCTCGACGGCGCGCCGCTGCTGCTTCCGACGAGCGAGGCCCCGCTGCGCCGGGCGCTGGACCGGTGGCTCGCGGAGCGCGAACTGCGCCCGCGGATCGTCGGCGAGTTCGAGGACACGGCCCTGCTCAAGGTGTTCGGCGAGGGCGGGGCCGGGCTCTTCGCGGTGCCGAGCGTGGTCGCGGACGACGTCGTCCGGCGCTACGGCGTGCGGCGAGTCGGCCGGATCGCGGAGGTGCGGGCCCGGTTCTACGCGCTGTCCGTCGAGCGGCGCATGAAGCACCCCGCCGTCGTCGCCATCGCGCGCACCGCCCGCCAGGAGCTGTTCGACTGAAGCGCCGGCCGCCGAGGTCCGGCGGCGCGGTTCTTCAACGGGCCGCTAGGGCGCGCCGAACGGCACCGGGTTCACGCGCAGCACCGCCGATTCGACCGCGACGTACAGCGTGCCGGCGGGCGTGAACGCCAGGTCCGCGATCCGGCCGGGGAACTCACCCACCAACACGCCTTGCGTCGCCACGCTGAAGCGGTCCAGCGCCAACGCGAAGCCGGAAACGTCGTTGCCGTCGGCCGTACAGAGCTCATGCCGCGCCGCGTGGCCGTACTTGGTGCTCGGATTGAACGCCGCGCCCAGCCAGGGATTGCGGGTGGATGTCACCAGCGGCGGGGCCAGCGCGGGATGCGCGTCGGCGTAGGCCTGCTCGGCCGGGGTGTCCACGTGACCCACGACCTCCGGCCAGCCGCAGTCGGCCCCCGCGTCCACGCGATGCAGTTCGTAGAGCCCATTGGCACTCTGGTCGAACACGAACGGCACGCCGGAATCCGGATCGACCGCGATGCCGCGCGGGTTGCGCAGCCCCGTGGCGAAGACGGCCGAGCCGGCGGTCGGATTCGTGGCCGGGATCGTGCCGTCGAAGTTGTAGCACAGCACCTTGCCGAGCAGCGCGGCCGCGTCGTGCGGCGCCGTCGTGTCGGTTTGATCGCCGGTGGCGATGAACAACCGCAGGTCGTCCGCGAAGGCGATCCGCCCGCCGATCCGGGTCGTCGCCGCCGTGGCGGGGAACGACGCCACGAACACTTCCCCGCCCACGGCCACGTCGTCCGCGCCGCGGAAGTAGACGACGCGATAATCGACGATGGCCCGCGGGTCGTTGGTGGCCGACCCGGTATCCGAGCGGGCGTAGCATACGTAGACGCGCGGCTCCGCCGGGAACCGCGGGTACACGGCCAGCCCGAGCACGCCGCGCTCGCCGGCGTAGTTCACCGGGACGGCCGCGAAGGGCTCGTCGAGCAACACGCCGTCCTTGATGATGCGGATGGCGCCGGTCGTGCGCTCGGCGAAGAAGACCCGCCCGTCGCCGGCGGCCGAGAGCAGCGTCGGGCGCGCCGTGGTGACCGCCAGGTACTCGGCACGAAAGCCCGGGGCGACGTTGATCGGCGGCGGCAGGGTGGAGCCCGACGGGCAGCCGCATAGCGTCACCAGCCCGCTCGCGAGGACGACGTTTCGCAGGCGGATCAGGGGAGCGTGCATCCGGTTCTCCTAAGGCACAGGGCCGCCGGGGCGTCCGACACACGGGTACCGCCGACCGCCCGTCGTGCACCGGGCGCGGCCACTGCTCCGGTTCCAGTATCGGCAGCGCATCGTACTGGGCTACTGGAGGTTAGCAAGCTGCGGGAACGATTACGGAGATTCGCAAACAGCGCTTGAGCGCCGCAGCCCCGGGGCGTTGGGGCGATTTTTCGAATGCACCATCCCGTGCGCGTCATGGTGGTCGGCCGGGCTGTCCAGGCCTTGGGGGGTTGTTTTCGCTGTTGGGCTGCCGTGGGGGCGCGAGATGGTGGCCCGTCGCTGGCGCTCCGGGCTCGGATGCGGCCGCGGGCTCCGATCGGTCGCGGTTTGAGTTCGGCGGTGGCCCGGATGCCGCGGGGGCTCGGACGTCGAGCTGGCCCAGAGGTGCGCCTCCGCGTGCTAGCTACGCCCAGTTGGCGGACGTGGGCGATTGTGGCGGGCCGCGGCCGCCTGGCAATAACCGGTCAAGGATCGGAGTATAGGGCCTCGACCTGGTTCAAAACTGCCGGGTCACCGTCACGCAGGGCTCGCTCGACCCAGATGGCGCGCAGGCCCGGATCGGCCTGCATGAAGCGTCGCCACCAGGACAAGGGCTGCGCGGCCACCGTCACGGCGTAAAAGCGTTGCAACTGCCGCAACCGGTTCTGAGAATTTGGATCCAATGCTGCGAATCGGCGGGCGGCCAGCAGGGCCGCCGGGTCACTCGCCGCCTGGCCGGGCTTCAGCAGGTCAAGCATTTGCCTGCGACGCTCCTCCGGCAGTGTCCGCCAAGCAGCGTCGCCGGTCCCCATCGGGGCAGTCGCCCAGGGGCGTCGGATCCCGAAAAGCAGGGCGTTCGCCACGGCAAATGCGAGCGTCAAAAGGACGGCCACTCGTTTCGCGGTCCGTAGGGCGTTCATTTTTTCGACCGCAGCAGCCGGTCCAGCTCCACGAGCGTCTCGAGGTCGGTCGCGACCCACGCGTCATCGAGCAGGACGCTGAGCTCAACCTGATGGGCCGCAGCGCGGCGCTCTTCAGCAGTCAGGCGGGGTAGCGCAGCGTGGGACTCGGCCGCAAGGTGCGCCCACTGCCAGCCCACCCCGGCCGCCCCGACGCAGGCGCCGAGGATCCAGACGGCCGCTAGGGCCGCCTGCGACAGGCCCTGCCTACGCGTCCACGTCGGGAGCGGAACCGCGGGCGGAGGGAGAGGCTCCTCAGGGAGAGCGGAGGCCGGGTCGCCGAGCCGCATCAGGCCGGACCACGCGCGCTCGCGCTCGAGCAGCGCGCGGCAACGTTCGCAAGCGGCGAGGTGGGCCTCCCAGCGGGCGGCCTCGGCGGGCGCCAGCGCTCCCGCGATCAGTTGGTGAGCCGTTTGCGGGTCGAGGTGGTCCATCCGCAGTCCCGACGGTGCGTCCGGACCTGTGTTGTACGCCGCCGCGGCGGGGCGTGCCAGCCGGGGACTATAACAGGCCGCTGAGGCTTGAGCGCAAGCGGGCACGAGCACGGGCGAGCAGTGCCCGCACGGCCTCTTCGGTGATGTCGAGCACGGCTGCGATCTGCTGGTACGTCAGGTGCTCGTACTCGAACAACGTAACCACGGCGCATTGCTTGGGTGGAAGCGACTGGATCGCGCGGCCGACTCGTTCGCGCAGCTCGTCAAGCGACACCTGACCATCGGGCCCGAGCTGGCTGGGGTCGGGCACGTCGGGCAGCTCGGTCGCGGCGGAGCGCTGCCGCCGGTGCGCGAGGGAGCGGCGGTCGGTGAGAACGAGGTTCGTCGCAATGCGGTACAACCAGGTCGTGAACTTCGCGGTCGGCTGGTAATCGGCCGCCTTGCTGAGGACCTGGACGAACACGTCCTGGGTGAGGTCCTCGACCGCGGGGCCCGGACCGACGAGGCGGGCGATGTACCGAGACACGCGGGCGCTGTTGCGGCGGACGAGAGCCGCCGCGGCCGAGCGATCCCCCGCGCGGGCCTGGAGCATGAGCTGGGTATCGAGGTCGGCGAGCGCCGCTTCCCGTACCGCGGCGGCGTCGGGCGTGCGATTGGCACGCACGACGTACGGGGGCCCGGCCGAAATGTTGGTCTGCCTACGCAGATCTTGATCGGAACGACCCATCACCAGCCCGCCCCAGGAGGGACCGCACTGATCCAGCACCGCTGGATTTTACCGGGGGCGCGGTGGGCGGGCAACCGCGGGTTTCCGGCATGCGACGCCGGTGGAGAAATCCCGGACCGGAGGGCAAGCGGTTCAGAGACGCCCGTTTGACACCCCGTTACACGCCGGCCGTGCCTGAAAAAACGGAGTCGGATGGATCATCGAAATCGGGCAATCTGACGGGCGCGGGTCGCCGGGGGGTCGATCAGAACGACGCACTCGAGATAGCGGCGCCCGAATTGGAGGCATGCCACCTCATCCGGGATGAAGATGTCAACCGTGTTGTGCCGGAACCGCTTGTGGGTCCGGTCGGTGACGATGAAAGTTCGCCGCAATGCCGGGATGTACACGCGCGAACCGAACGGCACGAACGCGGGGGCCGCGCACTGACCAACTCCCGATGGGACGCCGGCGGCGGTGGTGCCCCGGTCGCAGTAGGCGGTGACTCGCAGCACCCGAGCGAGGCGTTGGGTGTTGGATGACGCCCCCTTTTTTGGCCGGGACGGCGGTTGGGACGCCTCGGCGGGGACCTCCGTCACGCGCGCCGCCAGGGCGGCAGGTTCGGCCGTTGCGACTTGCGAGGGGTCGATTTCCGGTGGGTCGATTGTGACCTCAGCGACGAGAGCGTAATCGCCGAAAAGCTTGCAGGCTGGGTCCAGCTCGTCGACGACCGGCAAGGGTTTGTCCGTTGTGGACAGCCCGAACGCCAGCAACGCGAGAGCTGTCAACCGCCCGAGCGGCTGCAAGGCAGATAACATCCGGGTCTTCTCCGCTCCTGTCCGTCGAAGCTCGGTGTCGTCGGTCGCCCAAGCACGCCTCGCGGCTGCACGCCCATGCGCCGCGGGTGATGATGATGTCGCGAATGATATGCGGTCGAGCGACCGAATGCCAGCGCTTCAACGTCCCAATAACTTCGGATCGAGCCAGGGCTCGGATTGAGGGGGCTTGGGGCTTGTGCTGACGCGCTGGAGATTAGGGTTTGACGTCGACCTGGAGGACGGGTTCAATAAAGCCGCTTCAGGGGCGTACCGCGGCGGTCTGGGCTGGCCTTTGGAGTCGTCCTCGTCTCTCGATGATAAGTAGCTTTACTAAGGGAGGTTATGGAGGTGTCCGTGCGCAAGCCCTTGGTCGCTGGAAACTGGAAGATGAACCTGGACCTCGCCGGCACCCGTCGACTCATCGGCGAGTTGCGCGCGGGGTTGGGCGTTGAGGACGCGGCGAAGGTTGAGGTGGTCGTGTGTCCGCCCGCGGTGTACCTGATGCCGGCGGTGGAAGCGGCCCGAGGCAGCGGGATCGGTGTCGGTGCTCAGGATGTCTACTTCGAGGTGAGCGGTGCGTTCACCGGCGAGATCTCGGCGGCGATGGTGAGGGACGTCGGCGCGACGTACGTCATCGTCGGGCACAGCGAGCGGCGCCACACGATCGGGCATTTTGAGGACGATCGGATGATCAACCTCAAGGTGCGAGCCGCGCGTAAAGCCGGTCTCACGCCGATCTTATGCGTTGGAGAGACGCTGGCCGAGCGGCAGGGTGGGCAAACGCTCGACGTGCTGACGTTCCAACTGACGGCGGGGATCGTCGGGCACGCGCTGGACTCGGAGGCCGACCTGATTCTCGCCTACGAGCCGGTTTGGGCGATCGGGACAGGGCACAACGCGACGCCGCAGCAGGCCCAGGAGGCGCATGCGCATCTGCGGGCCGAGTTGCGACGGCTCGTCGGGCCGGTGGCGGATCGGGTGCGAATCCTGTACGGCGGGAGCATGAAACCGGAGAACGCCAAGGACATCCTGAACGAGCCGGACGTGGACGGGGGGCTGGTCGGCGGCGCCAGCCTGAGGGCGGATTCGTTCCTGGGGATCGTGCGGGCGGCACTGGCAGCCGGGCAGTGAATCCGGTACCGTAGAGGACTTGCGTTTCGCCCGACCGGCGGACGCGTGGCTGGATCTGAACGAGAGACGCGATGATCCTCGGCGCTGTCTACCACACGATTCTGGCGATCTTGTTCGCCGTCGTCGCCATCCTGCTCATGATCGTGATCCTCTTGCAGCGGGGGCGCGGCGTCGGGCTGGCCGGCGCCTTCGGCGGGGCCGGCGGTGCTTCCGCCTTCGGCGCCAAGACCGGCGACGTCCTGACGTGGGTGACGGTTGTCGGGGCGGCCGTGCTGTTAATCTTCACCATCATATTGAACTTCGTCTTCGTTCAGGGAGACCCGGGGTTGGACCCCACTCCGAAGGTAACGGCCGCGCCGGGGGCGCAGCCGGGCGGCGGTGCCGGCGGCGCGGCACCCGCGCCGCCGGAGGGCGGGACGCCGGGGCCTGAGACGACGGCTGCTCCGCCGACGGACGCGCCGGCGGCCGCCTCGAGTGACGCCACGCCGGCCGACGGCTCGACGGCGCCGCCGTGGGAGCCTGCGGGCGGCGGCGCTGAGCCGTCTCCGACTCCGGCGCCACCGGAGCCCGCCGCTCCGGAGGAGCCTCCCAAACCAACGGAATAGGCCGGTACGTCCCGAGGCCTCGGGGCGCCGGCGAGTGCGGGGGCGCCGATCGACGGGGGAGCGGCACAGCTCGACCCGTGAAGTGGGCGGAGCGGGCGCGGGAGCCTGCGCATGGTGTTGTCGATGACCGGGTTCGGCGAGGCCCGTCTGGAGGAGGGCGGCCGGGCGTATCACGTCGAGATACGCAGCGTCAACAACCGGTATTTCAAGCCGACGATCCAGTTGCCGGAGGAGTTTGCGCTTCTGGAGAACGAGGTTGAGCGGTTGCTCCGGGCCCGCTTGTCGCGCGGGAGCATCACGGTCCGGCTGCACGTCCGCGAACTGAACCCGCAGGCCGCCTTGCAGATCGACGCCCCGGTGCTTCAGGCGTACCTGGCCCAGCTCCGGGCGGCTGCGGGGAACTCGCCCGAAACGCGGATCGATCTCGCGACGCTGCTGACGCTGCCCGGCGTGAGCCAGCCGCGCGAAATGGACGAGGAGCAGCGGGCGGCGCGGTGGCAGGTGCTCCGCGGGCTGATTGAGACCGCGCTCGACCGACTGGTGGCGATGCGGGCGCGCGAGGGCGCGGAGCTGGCGGCGGACCTGCGGCGGCACTGCGAGCGGATCGCGGGGTCGCTGCGGGTCGTGCGCGAACGGGCGCCGCTGGTTCTGCGGGAGTATCGGGATCGGCTGCGGGCGCGGGTGGAGGAACTGATCGCCGACAGCAGCGTGAAGCTGGCCGAGCAGGACCTGTTGAAGGAGGTGTCGATCTACGCCGAGCGGAGCGACATCAGCGAGGAACTCAACCGGCTGGAGGGACACCTGCAACAGTTCGAGGCGTTGCTGGCGGGAGAGGAGTCCGCAGGTCGCAAGCTGGAGTTTGTCGCCCAAGAGATGTTGCGGGAGGCCAACACGATCGGCTCGAAGACCGGCGACGCCGTGATCGCGCGCGAGATCATTGAGGTCAAAAGCGCGATCGACCGCATCAAGGAGCAGGTGCAGAACGCGGAGTGACGGGAAGGGCGGCAGTGTCGCCGCGCACCAGGCCGGGTCCGGCACCATGCTGATCGATACTCACTGCCATCTGACCAGCCCGGAGTTGCGTTCCACGGTCGCGTCCGTCCTGGCGCGCGCGGCGGCGGCGGGGGTCGCCCGCGTGCTGACGGTCGCGACCGACCCGGCGGACCTGGCCGCGGCGCTGGAGCTGGCGGCGGCGCACCCGACCGTGGGAGTCATCGCCGGGATTCATCCGCATGCGGCGGGCCGGTGCGGCGCGGCGGACCTGGACGCGCTGGCGGCGGCGCTGGAGGCCGATGCCGCGGGGGCGCGGCGGATCGTGGCAGTGGGCGAGACCGGGCTGGACTATCACTACGATTTCGCGCCGCGGCCCCGGCAGGAGGAGGTCTTCCGGGCGCAACTGCGGCTGGCGAGCGAGCGGGGCCTGCCGGTGGTCATCCACGCGCGCGAGTCGGAAGATCGCGTGTGCGAGATTCTGGCGGAGTATCCGGTGCTGGCCGGGCGGGTGGTGTTCCACTGTTTTTCGGCCGACGAGCGGGTGGCGGCGCGGGCCCTGGCGCTGGGGTGCAGTTTTTCGTTCACGGGGGTCGTCACGTTCCGGAAAGCGGATACGATTCGGGCCGCGGCCCGCGGCCTGCCGCCGGAGCGGATTCTGCTGGAGACCGATGCGCCGTGGCTTTCGCCGGAGCCGCATCGGAAGGTGCGACCGAACGAGCCGGCGCTGCTGGTGCACACGGCCCGCAGCCTGGCGCAAGTACGGGGCGAGAGTTTCGAGACGCTGGCGGCGACGACGACCGCGAACGCGCGGCGGTTCTTCGGTCTGGCCGAGGAGTGACCATGGGCGTGTGCCTCGTGACGGGCGGCGGCGGGTTCATCGGCAGCCACCTCGTGCGCGGCCTCCTGGAGCGGGGGCGGCGGGTGCGGGTGCTGGACGATTTCAGCACGGGCAAGCGGGAGAATCTGGCGGAGGTGGCCGACCGGATCGAACTGATCGAGGGCAGCATCTGCGACGTGGCGACGGTCGAGCAGGCCGTGCGCGAGGTCGAGGTGGTGTTTCACCTGGCGGCCCGGGCCAGCGTGCCCCGCAGCGTCGCCGAGCCGCGCCCTTCGCACGAGGTGAACGTGACCGGCACGCTGAATCTGCTGATCGCCGCGCAGGCGGCGCAGGTGCGGCGGGTGGTCTATTCGGCCAGCAGCAGCGCGTACGGCGACACGCCGACCTTGCCGAAACGGGTGGCGATGCGGCCCCAGCCGCTGAGCCCGTACGCCGTGAGCAAGCTGGCGGCCGAGCACTACTGCGCGTGCTGGTCGCACGTGTACGGCCTGTCCACGATTTCGCTGCGGTACTTCAACGTCTTCGGTCCGCGGCAGGACCCGACCAGCGCTTACGCGGCGGTGATTCCCGCGTTCGTGTCGCGGATGCTGCGCGGCGAGCGGCCGATCATCTACGGCGACGGCGAGCAGTCGCGGGACTTCTGCTATATCGACAATGTGGTGGACGCGAACCTGCGGGCGGCGGAGATCTCGGACGCGCACGGCGAGGTCGTGAACATCGCCTGCGGCGAGCGCACGACGCTCAACGAGATCGTGGCCGACCTGAACCGGCTGCTGGGCACCCGCCTCGAGCCGCTCTACGAACCGCCGCGGCCCGGCGACGTGCGGCACAGCTTGGCGGACATCACCGAGGCGCGGCAGTTGCTGGGCTATGAGCCGCGCGTGCATTTCGCGGAGGGGTTGCGACGCTCGCTCGACTGGTACCGGGCGAATCTCACCTAGCGCGGGCCGGACCGGTGTCGTACTCGCGGACGCCGAGCGCGGTGTAGCGGCACAGGACTTCGTGCGGGCGGATGCCCAGGTGCCGGGCCAGTTCGGCCTCGCTCAGTCCGTCGCCGAGCAGCACCACCTCGTCCCCCACGCGGTCCGCGGCGGACACCGCCACGAATGCCGAGTTCATACCCACCTCGAGGATCGGCTGGCGCCGGCCGTTGATCAATACCGGAGCGCGCGGCAGCCCGCTGCTGTAGCCGGCCAAAATGACGCCGACGCGGGGGCACTCGAAGCCGGTGTAGCCGACCGGCCCCCGGGTGTCGCGCACCGTATGCAGGCGGGTGCTGACGCGCACCGCCCCGCGGTACAGCGCCAAGCCGGGTCGGACCGCATCCAGCCAGGTCTCCGGGTGGTCCAGCAGGCTCGTCGCAGCACAGTGAAGCGGCCGACCGCGGTGGCCGCAGGCCGCCCGCAGGCGCTGGGCGGCCTCGACCGTCACCGCGTGGGAGAAGTAGTCCACCACCGTGCACCGGCGCGCCAGGTCGTCGACGGCCTCCGGCGGGCAGCCGAAACGCTGCATGCCCGTATCGACCTCAATCGCGACCGGCAGGCCCGCGAAGCGCGCCGCGGCCGCAGGCGTCGTGACGGCGGGACGCAGGCCCAGCGCGCGATACTCGGCCGGCTCGCCGTCCGGCGGGCCGAGCACCAGCCCGCCGCGGCCGAGTTCGCGGGCTTCGGCCACCGAGAAAAACGCGAACTCGTCGACGACCGCCGCGATCGCGTCGGCGACGGGCGCCGCGCCGAGCCCGTAGGCGTCGGACTTGATGACGGCGATGAGCCGCACGCCGGTCGTCCGGCGGATCGCCTCCGCGGCCGCACGGACCCGGTCGAGGGACACCCGGACCTGTACGTGCGAGGCGGGACTGATCACGACCGCGAAGCCTCCGGCGAGCAAACGTCGGCCTCAGGCGTCGAAGTATACCGCGGGCCGCCGCGGGCCGCCGCGCGGGGTCAGAGGATCAGCATCGCGTCGCCGTAGCTGTAGAAGCGGTAGCGCTCGGCGATGGCCGCGGCGTACGCGCGGCGGATGAGGTCGGGCGAGGCGAACGCCATGACCAGCGCGAGGAGCGTGCTGCCGGGCAGATGAAAGTTGGTGATCAGAGCGTCGACGAGCCGGAATTGGTAGGGCGGGTAGATGAACAGCCGCGTCCAGCCCTCGGTCGCCCGCAGAGCGTCGTCGGGCGGGACGTCCGGGGCGGCGCCGGCCAGCGATTCGAGCACGCGCGTCACGGTGGTGCCGACGGCGACGAGCCGCCCGCGGCGGGCCCGCGTGGCGCGAAGCGTTTCGGCCGCGGCCTCGGTGACCGTGAACCACTCGGCGTGCATGGCGTGATCGGCGAGGTCGTCGGTCTCGATGGGCGTGAAGGTGCCGGGCCCGACGTGCAGCGTGACATGGACCCGCGACACGCCGCGCGCCGCGAGCGACTCCAACAGTGCGGCGGTGAAATGCAGGCCGGCCGTCGGCGCCGCCACGGCGCCGGGCCGCGCGGCGTAGACCGTCTGGTAGCGCTCGGCGTCGCCGGGCTCGGGCGGGCCGTGGCCGTCGGCCCCGCGGTGGATGTACGGCGGCAGCGGGGTCTGACCGACGCGCGCCAGAAGGTCAAGCGGCGCGATGGGCGGGTCGGGTTGCAGCAGGGCCTCGCCCCGATCGCGGCGGGTCCGCAGCACGAGTTGCGTCGGGTGTCCCTCGCACGCGAGCCGCTCGTTGGGCCGCAAGCGCGCCCCGCCGCGCAGCAGGACCAGCCAACCGTCGGGCGTCGCGCGCAGAAAAAGGGCCTCGACGCGTCCACCGGTGCGCCGACGCAGGAAGAAGCGCGCCGGGATCACCCGCGTGTCGTTGAGCACGAGGCAGTCGCCGGGGGCCAGGTAGTCCCCCAGGTCGCGGAATATGCGGTGGTGCAACGCGCCGGTCGCGCGGTCGAGCACGAGCAGGCGGGCCGCGTCGCGGGGCTCAATCGCGTGCTGGGCGATGAGCTCCGGGGGAAGGTCATATTGCAGCTCGGCGCGGCGCACGGGGCTCTCGGCCTCGGGATCGCCCCCCACGCGGCCGGCCGGGCCGCGGCGGGGCGGGCGCAAACGTCACGGCGGCATTGTAGCGACCGTCGCCAGGCCGTCTGGGTACAGTATGCACGTCGGCCGGGGCCTCCCGGGTGTGCGTGGAGCGGCCGCATGAGCGAAGCGACGCCGCAACAGTCTATTGTGCGGGCCCGTTGTGCTTGTGGTCAGCGGGTGCGGGTGAAGAATCCGCGGGCCGGGGCGATCGTGCAATGCCCGCGTTGCGCTCGGTCGATCCAACTGACCGTCGCGGACCTGCGGGCCGCGTCGGCGGGGGTCGCCCTCCAGCCGGTGCAGGCCGACATCGCGCAGGCGCCCGATGCGATCCTGCTCGGCGACGAGCGGTTGCGTCCGGCACGGACCGGGGCGCGTCCCGGCGCGACCGGCGGGGTGCTGGAAACGCCGGACGAGCTCGCCCGCGACCTGCTCCAGGCCGGCGCGTACCGTGCCCTGCGCCGCGTGGCGGGGGGCTATCTGGCGGGCCTCGAGGCGGACGCCGGCCTGTCGCGCGCGGAGTTGCTGCGGCGCTTCGCGGCCTCGCTGGCCGTGGGCATCGTGCTCAGCGCACGCCGGAGCAATCTGTGGATGCTGTTGGCCACGATCGGCGGCGTGCTGGTGCCGCTGGCGATTGCAAGCGCGCTGCAAAGTCTGACGCCGCCGTGGGTCGTGAGCCCGGTCGTGATGACTTTTGCGATTTGTCTGCAACTTCTGGCGGTGGCCGCCATTCTGCGTTTCTGGTGGGCCACGCTGCTGCGTGCGGCCGGCGGCGAGGACGAGATTCCGATTTTCTCCTCGGAAGGGGGTTCCGGATGGGACGTCGGACCGCTATTGACACTCGTGCTCAGCGGGCTGGTCGCGTTCGGACCGGGCGCTTGGATGTGGGTGACGTACGAAACGGCCGTCCCGCAGCTTTACGTGACCATCGCGCTGCTCGCTCTGGGCAGCGCGGTGTGGCCGCTTGCGTTGTTATCGCAGGTGGCGTGCAGCTCGCCGGCGCTGCTGTTGCCGCACTTGCTGGTGCGGACAGTGGTGAGCCTGGGCGCGGCGTACCTGCTCACATGGGCGTTGACGGTGGTCGCGGTTGCAGCCGTATGGGGCGGGGCCGTGCTCCGGGAGCGGCTGACGTTCGGGCTGCCGCTGGACCTGGCGCTCGACGTCGTGCTCCTGTCCATCACGATTTATGTCGGCCACGTCCTGTGTGGCGCGATCGGGCTGCTGTACCGCTGGTACGCGCACCGGCTGCCGATTTGAGCTTGGCGGCGCGTCGGAGCGGGCCCGTCAGACTGGGAAAAGCCGGCGCACCAGGTCCGCGGCCCGGGCCCGCACCCGCTCGAACGCCCCGGGCGCGATCGGCCGCGTGCCGTACCAGACGAAGGCCTGGTCAACCTCGTAACCACCCTCCTGATAGGCGCTGTCCGGTGCGAGGTAGCCGATCCCGCCGTTGGCGTACCCGACGACGTACACCGGCCGCCCGACCGCGGCAGTGAGCTGGTCCCCCAGCACGGAGAACGGCTCCGCGGCGACCGCGACGATGGCCGTGTCGCCCAGCCGCAGGGCTTGCAGGATGAGCGGCAACGCAGCGGGCTCGTCGTCCCGGCGTGCGGCGGCCCCGCGGGCAGCGGCCCTCGGTTGAGAGCTACGTCACCGCCTCTTCCTGGCGCGGGGCCGCGACCGCGAGCGCGAGCAACCCGGGCCGCAGACGGACGACGTAGTCCGCCTCGGAGGCGCCGCAGTTCGTGCGGTGAATCACGGCGGGGCCGGAGAGCGTGTGCGTCGCCCTCAGCACGACCTCGTGCGGCGCCAGGCCGAGCAGCGCGGCGTGCTTCGGTTGGAGCGTGACGAGGAAGTCGGGCTCGCACCCGATGAGGGTGGCGTGCCGCCAACGCCACCGCCCCGCGCCGGGCCGTGCCCACAGCGCTGGCGCGGCCGTGCCGTTGGCGACGGCGACGGCGTGGCGGGCCTGTTGGTGCTTCGCGAACCGGGCCTCGAAGCGCTCGATTTCGCCGTCGCCGAGCAGGCCCCAGGAGCGGCCGTGCAGCACCCGCACCAGGGCGGCTTCGTCCGACGGGCCGATCTTGAGCCAACGGGGAAACAGGCGGGTGCGGACCGGGGCCCGTCGAGGGCCGCGAGCTCTGGCATGACGGGGCTCCTGGAACCGCATGGCGGGCGTCAGCGCCGCCCCGCGCCCGGCGTCGCGAGGCGGGCGAAACGGGGCTCGGCGCATGCCGCGACTCGAGTGGCCGCCGCGGCGGGGCCGCCTACCGCTTGAGGAAGACGAACCGCTTCACGCCGCCGCTGAGCACCTGAAGCCGGACCCCGTCTTTCAGGTCATGCTTCTTCAGCGCGGCGCGGAAGGCTGCGACGTCGCGGACGCGCTGCCCGCCGACCGACAGGATGACGTCCCGCACCCGGAGGCCTTCCCTTTCGGCGAGGCTACCGGCCTTCACGTCGGTGATGACGACGCCGCCCTGTTCCGGGTCGAGATTGAGGCGTTCCGCCAGCTCGGGCGTTAGGGTCTGGACCGTCAGCCCGAGATCCTCGGTCGTCTCACGGGTGCCGCCGCCGGCCGGGCCCGTGCCGCTCTCGAGCTCGCCGATCTCGACCTCGGTCTCTTTCAGTTTCCCCTCGCGCGCGTACTCGAGCCTGACGCGGGTGCCGGGCTTAATGCCCGCGACGAGGTTCCGCACCTGATTCATGTCGGTCGCCGTTTTTCCGTCGATCTTCACCAGGATGTCGCCGACCTGCAAACCGGCTTTTTCGGCCGGGCCGCCGGCCGTCACGTCGCCGATGAGAACGCCGTCCTTCCCTTCGTAGCCGAACGACCGGGCCAGCTCCGGGGTGAGGTTCTGAATCGCCACCCCCAGCCAGCCGCGGACCACGCGGCCCTCGTTAATGATCGCCTCCATGATGGCCTTGGCCATGTTGGTCGGAATCGCGAAGCCCACCCCCTGGTACGCCCCCGTGCGCGTGGCGATGGCGGTGTTGATCCCGATCACTTGGCCGTCGAGATTCACCAGCGGCCCGCCGCTGTTGCCCGGATTGATCGCGGCGTCGGTTTGCAGGAAATCCTCGTAGTCGGCGATGCCCACGTTGGCGCGGCCCTTCGCGCTGATGATTCCGGCCGTGACGGTCTGGGACAGGCCGAAGGGGTTGCCGATCGCGAGCACCCATTCACCGACGGTTACCGCGTCCGAGTCGCCCAGTTCCGCGGCCGGCAGGTTCTGGGCGTCGATTTTCACGACGGCCAGATCGGTCTTTTCATCGGTGCCGACGACTTTCGCCGTGAACTCGCGGTTGTCGGCGAGCTTCACGATGATCTCGTCCGCCCCGCCCACGACATGGTTGTTCGTCAGAATATACCCGTCGGCGCTGACGATGACGCCCGTGCCCTGACCGCGCTGCACGAAGTCGCGCGGCTGACGCGGAAACCCGAAAAACCGGTCGGCGAAGTCGTCGCCGAAGAACTCCCGCAGCCGCTCCTCGTCGGGCAGTCGCGGCCGACCGCCCACCTGGAGCTTCCGCGTCGAGTTGATGTTCACGACCGACGGCTTGACGCTGCCGGCGACCTCCTCGAACGCCTTCGACAGCGCGCGGGCCTGCGCGATCGCCGGGCTCGGCGGCGGCTTCACGCCGGCCTCGGCCGTCCTCCGAGCCGGCCCGCCGCTGAGCACGGCCACCAGCACCAGCGCCGCGACTCCGAACCACGACCCGCACCCACGTCCTGAAAGCATCGTCATGCCTCCTGGTTCCGACCGGGCGACCGAGCCCCGCCGACCGCCGCGCGGCGGGTTTATCGTACGGCGCCGCCCCCGGCGCGGCGATACCGCCGCGGGCCGCCTCAAACGATACCTACGTCCCCGCGGCGCGGCGGTTTTCGCCGGACCGACAGATTCCGACGAAAAGGGCGTCGGCTCCGCCGCGGCTGCGGTTCGAGCAGGCGGCCCCGGCGCGGCCGCCCGGCCTGCTCCCCCGTCGCGGCGCGCAGGCCGGCCGAGATTCGGGGCCGCGGGTCGCGCGTCGGCCGCGGGCGGACCGCCTCGTCGTCGCGTGGCCGGATGTCCCGGCGGGCGGTCTCAGCCCGGGCCGTGTCGGCCGGCCCGTGCGGACTTACTCCTCAACTGGCGGCCGTTCGTCCTTTCGGGCGGCGGTCCTCTTGGCGCTTTCTTCGGCCGCCTTCCTGACCTGGTCGGGGTCGAAGAGGTTTTCGCCCTTCAGGAGCTTGTCGATTTGCGCGCTGAGCTCTTCGGCGAGCTTCTGGGAATAGCCGAGGTGGACGGCCTGCACGACGCCCTGCTTGTCGAGGACGATCACGCAGGGGATGCCGCTGATGTTGTACTTCCGACCGACCTTGCCGTCGGCATCGAGGAATTGCCGGAAGGTCAGTTTCTTGTCCGCGACGGTGGTCCTCACCTTGTCACGCACACCGGCGCGGTCGGTGTTCACGCCCAGCACCGTCACCGGTTTGTCGGCGTACTGCTCGTGGACCTTCTGGATGAGCGGGAGGGCCCTCAGACAGGGGCCGCACCAGGTCGCCCAGAAGTCCAGCACGAGCACCCGCCCCTTGAAGTCGGCGAGCTTGACCGGCTTGTCATCGAGGTCCTGGCCCTCGAAGTCCGGCGCGGCCTGACCGATCAAGTCGGTCGGCTCGGGCCGGTCCTCGGGCTCCTCCGCCAGCGCGATCTTGTCGACCTTCCGCACGTCCGGGCCGGGCTTGAAAATGAACCGCTCCCCCGGAATCTCGACGTCGTATTTCTGATCCCGAAACGCCACCGTGACGATGGCGTGCGTCACGCTGCGGGGAAAATCGGGCGGCAGAGCCTCCTCAGGAATGCCCTCCGGCACGGTGATCTGCTTCTGGAGCGCGTCGGTGGCGTCGATTTTCACGCTGCCGGGCAGGTGCGTCGCCTCGTCGAGCCAGATATGCAGGGGGAGCTGCAACGCGAACGGGCCGAAGACCTCGATGTCCCGGGTATCGATCACGGCTTCGATGCGGACGCCGGGCCGGCCGTCCCGAGTTTCCGGCTCGACGGCGGAGAAGCCGACGATCATCGGAAAGAGCTGCTCGAACGTCTTGTCCGGCGAGGCGAGTACGAACGCGATCGGATGCGGCGGGCCGATGCCGAACACCTGGGCGCAGGCTTTGTCGAGATCGACGCGCTCGGGCGCCGGCTCTTCGGTGTACTGCTCGAGCGTGGCCGAGTAGAGCCACAGTTTGGTGCCGTTGGCATGGATCGCAAAGTCGTCCGCGGTCAGTGCCAGGCGATTCGGGCCGGCCCAGGCCAACGCGAGCGTCTGGACTTCGTTCTCTTTGACGTCCTTGCCTTCCTTGTCCTTGGCCAGCAGATCGAACGTGAACTCGGCCCGGTCGGCGTAGGATTTCGCCGAGCGGAGTCGCGTCATCATTTTCTCGATCAGCGGCTTGGCTTTCGCGGCGGCCTCCGACGAAGCCGGTCGCGTGCTCAGCCGGGTGCTCGGCGCGCCGGCCGGTGCGGTGGCCGGGGCGGTGGTCGGGGACTGCGCGTATAAGGCGCACGTCGCCGCCAGAACGGGGATCGCGGTCAGGCTCAATCGGGCCAGGGGTCGCATGCGAATCTCCAGGGCTGACGCCTGCCGGCCGGGATGACCGGGACCGCCCGCGGCCGTCTCCTCGGCAGTACCCGGCATGATACCGGGCGGACAGCGCGACGCAACGCCGCGGCCCCGCGGGCAGCGGCGGGGCGTGCCACCGGTCAGCCGCGGCGCGGAAAGGGGTCGAAACGCGGCGCTGCGGCTGCTGCGGCGCGGCGTTGCGCGAACCGAACGCCTCGGCGCGCCGGCGAGCGCGGGCCGGCCAGCGTGGTGAGCGCAAGCGGTCAGCCACGGTCGGCGGACGGCGGCGAAAGCGGCGGCGCCGCGCGAACGCGGCGGCGGATGGCGAGCAGCCGCGGCACCGCTTTCAGCAGCAGGGGCAGCACCCGCACGCGGCTGTCCCGGTCGTTTCGCCACCGCACGGCGACCTCGGCGATCCGCAGCCCGCGGCGCTCCGCCCGCGCGAGCAGTTCGACGTCCCACAGCCAGCCGTCCTCCGTCACCTCGCCCGCCAGCGCTTGCGCGAGAGCCGTCGGCAGGAGCTTGAACCCGCATTGCGTGTCGCGAATCGCCGGGAGGAGCAGTCGGCGGCGGACGGCGCGGAACCCCTGGGCCAGGAGGCGCCGGAGCGCGGGCTGCGGTGGATCGAGCGCGGCGCCGGGTGCGTCGCGCGATGCGATGGCGATGTCCGCTCCGGCGGCGAGCGCCGCCCGAAGTCGCGCCAATTCCGTCAACGGCGTCGACAGGTCGGCGTCGCACAGCAGCACGTACCGGCCGGTGGCCGCGGCGATGCCGCGTCGCAGGGCGTAGCCCTTGCCGCGGTTCGGCGCGTGCCGCAGCACGCGGGCGCCCCGGGCGGCGGCCACGCCGGCCGTGCCGTCCGTGCTGCCGTCGTCGACGACGAGCAGTTCGACGGGGCAAGGCTGGCGGGCCGCGAACTCCCGCAGTGCGGCGAGCGTCCGCGGCAGGCGGCGGGCCTCGTTGTACGCCGGGATGACGACCGAGAGCTCGGGCGGCGGTGGGGGCGTCGCGGGCGTCGGAAACGTGGCGGACATCGGGCCGGCTGCGGGGCCTCTTTTTGACGGGTTCGGGCTGGATTCTATACAGTATCGGCGCGGCTTGTCCGGGCGGCAAGCGCGGCGACGCGCGAGGTACGAACACATGAGCGGCACGGAGCGCGGCGGGGGACTGACGCGGCGGGAGTTTGTACATTCGGCGGCGGCGGCCGGGCTGATGGTGACGTTGCCGTCCTGGGCGCAGGACCCGGCGCCGGCGGCGCGGCGGTCGGACGAGTTGGCCGTGGCCGTGATCGGCAGCGGCGCCTGGTCCAACAGCCAGGGCCTCAACTTGGTGCGCTACAGCCTGAAGATCCCGGGGGTGCGGTTCGTGGCGGTCTGCGACATCTGGCCGTACGCGCGGCGCTACACGCGGAACGTCCTCCGGAAGTACGACCAGAACCCCAATGAATACGAGGACTACCGCGAACTCCTGGAGAAGGAAAAGACACTCGACGCGGTGCTCATCGCGACTCCCGACTGGGTGCACGCCGAGCAGACGATCGCGTGCCTTCAGGCCGGCAAGCACGTGTACTGCGAAAAGGAGATGTCCAACACCATCGCCGGGGCCCGGGCCATGGTGCAGGCGGCGCGCGCCAGCGGGAAGCTGCTCCAGATCGGCCACCAGCGGCGCAGCAACCCGCGTTACTGGCACGCGCTGAAGCTGATCGAGAAGGACCGGCTCCTCGGCCGCATCACGCACTGCTTCGGCCAGTGGAACCGGCCGCGGCTGCTCGAGATCGGCTGGCCGAGCGGGGAGGAGCTCGACGCGGCCACGCTCCGCAAATACGGCTACGACTCGATGGAGGCGTTCCGCAACTGGCGGTGGTACCGGAAGTACTCGGGCGGGCCGATGGCCGACCTCGGTTCACACCAGCTTGACGTGTTCAACTGGTTCCTGAAGACGCCGCCGAGGGCGGTCCAGGCCAGCGGCGGGCTGGACTACTACACGGAGCAGAAGGGGCGCGACTGGTTCGACAACGTGTTGGCGATCTACGAGTACGCGACCCCCGCCGGGCCGGTGCGGGCGTTCTATCAGGTGCTCAACACGACTAGCCACGGCGGGTTCTTTGAGACGTTCATGGGCGACGAGGGCTCGCTGCTCATCTCCGAGGACACGCGCAAGGGTCAGATCTTCCGCGAGGAGACCGCCAAGCGGCGCGAATGGGAGAACGAGGCCGACAAGGTCGAGCTGATGGATCGCGAGGCCATCAACCTCAAGATCGGCGAGACGCTGACCGCGACGGGTGAGAAAGACCCCGAGGGTCAGCGGCTGCTCGCGGAGAGCCAGAAGCCGCCGCATCAACTGCACCTGGAGAACTTCTTCAACGCCATTCGCGACGGCACGCCGCTGACCTGCCCGGCCGAGGTCGGCTTCGAGGCGTGCGTTACGGTGCTCAAGGCGAACGAGGCGGTGGCATCCGGCTGCCGCGTCGAGTTCCAGCCGGACGACTTCAAGGCGTGAAACATGCGGCGCGTCGGTGCGCTGGTCGTCGCGCTCGGCCTGGCGGCCTCGGAAGTTGCCGCCGACGAGTCGGGCTCCGGGCTGCTCGAGACGGACAGCCGCATGCCGCACGTCCACCGGCTGACACTGTACGACCACGACGGCGCGGCGATCGACCCGACGCAGGACAACGCCCCGCCGTATTCCCCCCGCATGACCTGCGGCAAGTGCCACCCGTACGACCGCATCGCCGGCGGCTGGCACTTCAACGAGCCCCGTCCCGGCGCTCATGGCGGGCGACCCGGCGAGCCGTGGCTGCTGATCGACTCTGCGACGGGCACGGTCTTGCCGCTCTCCGGGCGCGGCTGGTCGGGGACCTTCGCGCCGGAAACGGTGGGGTTGAGCGATTGGCAGTTCGCGCTGCGCCTCGGCCGGCACCTCCCCGGGGGCGGCTACGGTGAGCCCCCGGAGGAGCGACGCCGGGTGGCGCCGGAGGCGGCGCGTTGGCGCGTCTCGGGGGCGCTGGAGATTGACTGCCTCGTGTGCCACGCCGCCACGCCGGCCCACGATCCGGCCGAGCGCGCCCGGCAGGTCGAGGCGCAGAACTTTCGCTGGGCGCCGACCGTGGCCGCGGGCCTGGCGGTCGTGCGCGGCGAGGCCCGCAAGGCGCCGGACGACTGGGATCCCGACGCGCCCCCGGACCTCGACCGCCCGGACCGCCGCGGTCCGCGGCTGGTGTACGACCGCACGAAGTTCGATCCGGATCACCGCGTGCTCTTCGACCTGACGCGTCGCCCGCCGACCGAGCGCTGCTACTTCTGTCATACCGTCCGCGAGGCCGGCGTCGCGGCGGCCGGCGAGCTGCTGGCGCTGCGGGACGTGCACCTGGCCGCCGGCCTGACCTGCACCGACTGCCACCGCAACGGACTCGACCACCACATCGTCCGCGGTTACGGTGCGGCGGCCGCGCCGGAGCGGGAACTGCTGGCAGCGAACGCGGCCCTGTCGTGCGAGGGGTGCCATCTGGGCACGGTCGACGGCGTGCCACTGGGGCCGGGCGTGGCCGGCACCCACGGGGCGCCGTACCCGCAGCACCGCGGGCTGCCGCCCGTGCATTTCGAGAAGATGACCTGCACGGCGTGCCACAGTGGTCCGTGGCCCGACCTGGCGGCCCGCCGGTTCCAGACGGCCTTGGCGCACGGGCTGGGGCTCGCGTCGCGGGAGCGCCGCGACGGCGACCCGCCGCTGGTGGTGGCGCCGATCTTCGGTCGCAACGCCCAGGGCCGCATCGAACCGCAGCGGATGGTCCGGCCCGCGTATTGGGCCCGGCTCGACGGCGACCGCATCAGGCCGCTTCTGCCCGAGGTCGTGCGGAAGCTCGCCGGCCCGGCGCTGCCGAGGCCCGCCAAAAGCGCCGACGGTCTGCCCCCGCCGCCGCTGACCGACGCGCAGATTGCCGCTGTGCTCGGAGCCCTCGGCCGGGTGCAGGGGGCGGCGGGCGCGGCGGGCGTGCCGGTGTACGTCCGCGACGGCCGGCTGTACCGCCTCAACGAGGACGGCGCGCTGACGAGCACGGAGGATCATCCGGCCGCCGCGGCGTATTTCTGGCCGCTGGGGCACGAGGTGCGGCCGGCATCGCAATCGCTGGGCATCGGTGGCTGCAACGACTGTCATGCGGACGGGGCGCCGCTGTTCGCCGGTTACGCGGCGACGCAGCCGGCGGCGCCGGGGGCGGCGCGGATGTTCGAGCTGCGCGGGGACGACCCGCGGCTCGTGGACGCATGGGCGGCGGCGTTTGCCTGGCGGCCGCTGTTCAAGGCTTTCGGGTTCGCTTGCGCCGGGATTCTTACGCTTGCGCTCTTGCGGAGCGCTCTGGACGGGCTCCTCGCGATGTTGCGGGCCAGAGTGCTGCGGGGGAGGTCGTGAGTTGAGCGACGCGCCGCTGTCGGCTCCGAGCCCGCCGCCGTCGCGCCCGGACGCGTCGGAACCGGGTCCGCCGGGCCCGCCGGTCCATCGCGGGCTCTCGGCGGTAGAGCACGTGGTGCATGCGGTCGCGATCGTGGGCGTCGCAATTCAGTCCGTGACCGGTTTCGGGCCAGAGTTGGGTTTGGGCGCGCTTGAGGGCTGGCGCCTATTGCTGCATCTGTGCGGCGCGGGACTGTTCGTGGCGGGCTTCACGGCCACCATGCTGCTGTGGTTGCCACGGGCGCGCGGGACCGCGCCGGGGATGGGATCGGTGCGGCGGACGCTTTACTGGCTGATAATGGCCGCGGGGCTGGCCGTGATGTGGCCGATGTTGCTGGCGATGCTGCCGCTGGCCGGTCCGGACACGCTTGCGGTGCTGGCGGAATGGCACCGGGCGGCTGCGCTGACGCTGGTGTTCCTCATGGTGCCGCACACGGTGGTGTCGCTCGCCGCGCGGCGGAGTTGAGGGATGGCTGCGAGCGGCCGAGTTACCCGCGAGGCAGACAGCGCGGCCGCGGAACGCGTCGGGCGCGCCGGGCGTGTCAGGGCGCGCCGCACGCGTCGGGCGTGTCGAGCGTGTCGGGGCGCGCCGGGCGCGCGGCGCGTGCGGGGCGCGTTCACTTGTAGAACGTCGGCAGGTAGCGCAAGAGTGCGCTCAGAACCACGATGAGCGCGAGCAGCACCAGAGCCCAGTTGAGCCAGCCGGTCGCGCGGGCGCGGACGGCGTCGAAACGCGGGCCCGGCAGGCTGAGCAGCAGGCCGACGTGGAAGAGCCCCAGCCCGACCAGAAACTTCAGGCCGAACAACCCGTGGTACAGGCCGGTGTAGGGCTGCGCGCGAACAGCCGGCACCTGGAAGACGATGAAGTTCACGAGGCCCGTCACCAGGAGCAACGCGATCCCCGTTACCGCAACGCCGACCCAGCGCCGGGCGAGCCGCTGCCGGACCGCGTTCCCGGTGGCGTCGTCGATGGCGGCCAAGGCCGGTCCGAGCGCGACACGCTGATAGATCAGGGCGCCGCCCAGCGCCAGGGCCGCGCTGATGTGCAACACGCGGAGAACGATCTGCAACGCCTCCATCCGTCGGCTCCGGTGCCTCCGTACCGCGGCCACGCCGCCGCGGACCTGCATTGTAGCAGTCTGACGCGCAACGCCGGGCGGCGCTCCACGAGGCGACCAGCCTTCGTCACGGCGGGTCCGGGGATGCGCTCCGGCGAACGCGGTGAACGCTGAGGGCGGCGGACGCCGGGGCGGACGCTGCGGGCGGTGGCTGCCGCTCGGCTCTTTTCTCGCGCCGGCAGGGGCGCACTGCTGCGCGATTGGTTGGGGCGGGAGTTACGCCGGAATGGCCGTTGTCTTGCGCCGCCGATGACGCTTCTTGACCACACCGAGCCGCGGGGCGTTCGGGACGCGCGGCGGCATGGTGCGCGCTGCCGCGACCACTTCACGCGGCGTCTCGCAGTGCGCGTCGGCTCCGACCTCGCGCCACAGGCCGTCCGCCCGGCCGAAGATTCCGCCCGTAACGATGATGTTCATTTCGCTGCACACCCCGATCTCGCGAATCCGCTCGATGACGGCCCGCGTCGCCGGCACCGTTTCGGGCACGGCGCCGTAGATGAGCATCAGGTGCGGCCGCAGCCGGCCGACCAATTGGAGCACCTCGTCGTCCGGGACTCCGCCGCCGATGAAATACACCTCCCACCCGTCCGCCTGCAACAGGTCCGCCGTGAGCTGCCCGCCCAGCTCCTCGCCCTCGGTCGGAGCGCAGGTGACCAGCGCCCGGCGGCCGGTCGGCGGGCGTCGCGGCAGGTGGGGCTGCACTTGGTCGGCGGCGGCGCGGTTGATGCGACAGGCCAGGTGCTCGGTGGCTGTGTCGATGCGGTCGTCGCGGTAGAGTCGCTCCACCTGGGACATGGCGGGCCAGATGACGTCGCAGATGAGGGCCTCAGCACTGTGTCCCTGCCGCAGTGCCTCGTTGATGAGGTCGAAGCACTCCCACCGGCGGCCGGCCAGCAGCGGTTGCAGGTAGCGGAGGAGGAACGGTTCGGGCATGGAAGCTGCTCCGAGATGCGCCCGTCGCATGCGACCGTCCACGCGCAGTGACCCAGCGGGACCGCAACGGGCCGACTGACGAAACCCCAGCATCCATGCCGGCGGAATACGCTCTGCGGGCGAGGCACGTCGTCCGAAGGGCTTCGGACGCCTCGCATTTCATCGCTCGCACTGGGGTATCGGTGCCCGCCAATCCGGAGCTTGAGACCGGTTTGTGGGTCCGGCGCGCCGCGCCGGTCGGTGCTCACCGGGTTCGCGGCCCGCCCCGCGCACCCGCGGGGCGACCGCACCATTTCTCGGAACCGCCGGACCGCACCGCCCCTCGGCCCGGCGAGCCCGGCCGGACCCGCGCGGCCGTTCCTGCGCCGCGTCTTTCCCGGCTCCGCTTGACACCGCGCAGCGGGCGCGTAGTGTACGGGGCTCCCGCGCCGTCGCGCGGCGCTGCGGCTGCCGCGGACGGTTGTAACTGGATGGCATTGAATGGGTTACGCGTACACGCCCGGTCTGACCGTCGCGGCCTGCACGGTGGTCCGCAAGGTGCGCCGGCTGCCCATTCGGGGTGAAGTGCTGGTCGCGGTCGGTCAGACGGTCGCCGCGGATGACGTCGTCGCCCAGACCGAGCTCCCCGGGGAGGCCCGACCGATCAAGGTGGCCGGGCAGCTCGGAATCGCCGTCGAGGACCTGCCGTCGGTGATGCTGAAGCGCGCGGGCGACCCGGTCACCGCCGGCGAGGTCCTGGCGCGCACGCGGGGGCTGTTCGGCCTGTTTCGCAGCGAGTGTCGCGCGCCGGTGGACGGCACGATCGAATCGGTTTCGGCGGTGACGGGGGTCGTGATGTTGCGGGGCCGCCCGACGCCGCTTCAGAAGCGGGCCTACGCCCGTGGGACGATCGTGGCGGTGGAGCCGGGGGAATCGGCCACCGTCGAGGTGCGCGGCACGTTCATTCAGGGAATCTTCGGGATCGGGGGTGAGACGCACGGCCCGCTGACGATGGCGGTCGACCGGCCGGAGCAAGTGCTCGATGCGGACCGTCTCCGGCCGGAGCATGCGGGCGCGGTGGTGGTGGGGGGCAGCCTGGTGACGGCGGCGGCCGTGAAGCGGGCCATCGCGCTGGGAGTTCGCGGGATCGTGGTCGGGGGGCTGAACGACGCGGACCTGCGGGATTTTCTGGGCTATGAACTCGGCGTGGCCATCACGGGGGAGGAGACGCTCGGCATCACGCTGATCATGACGGAGGGCTTCGGGGCGATTCCGATGGCGCGGGCCACCTTCGACCTGCTGGCCAGCCGGGCGGGGCGTGAGGCGAGCATCAACGGGGCGACACAGATTCGGGCCGGCGTGATCCGGCCGGAAATTTTGATTCCGCTGGAGGACGCGGTTACCGAGGCGGCGACGCCGGCGGCCGAAGGCGATAGTATTCTCCGCGTCGGCACGCCGGTGCGGGCGATCCGCGAGCCGTATTTCGGGCGGCTGGGGCGGTGCGTCGGGCTGCCCGTGGACCCGGTGCGGTTGCCGAGCGAGACGAAGGTGCGCGTGCTCGAGGTCGAGTTCGAGGACGGCACGCGGGCGATTCTGCCGCGGGCCAACGTGGAGTTGATCAAGCGGTGAGCCGTGAGGGCGGGATCGCGGCAGGAGGACGGGGCGATGCGGTCGCAGTGGGCGCGGTGTCGGCGGTGGTGCGCGGTCCTGAGCAGCGGCGGGACTCCGCTGGCCATCCTCAGCGCGTTGTCGCTGGTGAGTTTTGCGCAGATCTTCGCGCAGTTGCTGGCGTCCTGGCTCGCGGCGCTGGTGACGCTGCTGCTGGGCGGGGACGTCAGCCCGTTCTTCGGCACCGGCAGCGCCTAGGCGGCGATCCCGTGTCGTCCGGACAGCGTGCGGCCGGGGACGACCGGCCGACGGGCCTTTTTCTCGACGGGAGTGAGCGATGGACCTGCCCGGAGCAGCACAGGATCCGGCGATCTGGCAGAAGGCGCAGGAGGAATCCGAGCGGCTGCTGGAGGAGCTGAAGAAGGCCGTCAGGGCCGAGCACAAGGACATCGGCGTGCTGCGGAAGGAGCTCCGCGTCACGGTCCCGGCGCAGGTCATCCGCGACCATATGGAGCACAACTTCGCGGAGCTGATGCACGATGCGTTCGTGCCGGGCTTTCGCAAGGGCCGCGCCCCGCGCCGCCTGGTGGAGAAGCGTTACGGCAGCGAGGTGCGCGAATCGCTGACGACCGCCATCGTGGGCCAATCGTATTTCGCGGCGGTCGAGAACGAGAAACTGGACGTGCTCGGGGATCCGCGCTTCCAGGTCGCGACCGACGCCGGCGTGCAGCTCATGGAGTTCGACGAGGCGCTCCAGCACCTCAAGCTGCCGGAAAGCGACGACTTCACGTACACGTGCGAGATCGAGCTCAAGCCGCAGTTCACGCTGCCGGAGCTGCACGGCATCCCGGTCGTCGAGCCTGAGATCACCGTCACCGACGAGATGGTCGAACAACACCTGCTCCAGCGGCGCAAGATCCGCGGCCGGTTCGAGCCGGTCGCGGCGGCCGCCGAGAAGGGCGACCAGGTCGTGGCGGACGTGACGCTGCGGTGCGGCGAGCAGGAGTTGAAGCGTGAGGAGAACGTGTCGCTGGCGGTGCGGCCGACGGCGCTCGACGGGATTCCGCTGCCGGATTTGGAGCAGGTGCTGAGCGGGGCGCGGGCGGGGGACACGCGGACGTGCGAGTGCACGCTGCCGCCGGACCACGAGCGGGCGGACCTGCGGGGAGCCAAGGCGCAGTTCACGATTCGGATCCACGAGATCAAGCGGCTGGTGCCGGAGAGTCTGCCGGAGTTTCTGCAAGCCTGGGGCTTCGAGAGCGAGGCCGAGGCGCGGCAGTACTTCCGCGAGCAGCTCGAGGCCGAGCGGGCGGACCTGCTGGCGCGGGCCCGGCACACGCAGGTCGAGGAGTACCTGCTGGCCAACACGGTGCTGGACCTGCCGGAGGGGCTCTCGGCGCGGCAGACCGAGCGGGCGGTGCTGCGGCGGGCGGTGGAGCTTCAGCAGCGCGGGGTGCCGCCGAGCGACATCGAGGCGCACATCGACCAGTTGCGGACGTCCGCGCGGGCCGAAGTGCAGCGCGAGCTGAAGCTGAGCTTCATCCTGGACAAGATCGCCGCGGACCGCGAGGTGGAAGTGACCGACGAGGAGCTCAACACCGCCATCGCCCGGATCGCCCGGCTCTACAACCGGCGCTTCGACCGCGTGCGCGACGATCTCCAGAGCCGCGGCCTGCTGAAGCAGTTGGTCGAGCAGTTGCGGCACAATAAGACCGTCGAGCTTCTGCTGGCGGACGCCCGGATCAGCGCCGCTGCGCCCGCGGCGCGGGAAACGCCCGGCGGCCCGGGCGCGCAATCCGGCTGAACCCCCCGCGACCGGGCCGGGTGCGCCCGGCGGCCCGGCACCGGTCCGGACCAAGGAGAGCGCATGGCGTACTGGCCCGATCGCGAACCCATCCGGATGCAGGGCGGGCAGCTCCAGGCCTGGCGGCAGATGGGCCTCAATGAGCTGCTGCTGGAGAACCGCATCATCTTCCTCGACCTGCCGCTCGATCCGCACATCACGATCAACAGCAGCACGGTGTGCTCGCACGTGATCAAGAGCATGCTGTACCTGCAGTCGATCAAGCGCGACCAGGACATCCACCTGTACATCAACTGCCCGGGGGGCGACATCGACGACACGCTGGCGATCTACGACACGATGCGGTTCCTCAACTGCGAGATCGCCACGTACTGCGTCGGCGCGGCCAGCAGCGGGGCCGCGCTGATCCTCGCCGCCGGCACGCGCGGCAAGCGCTACGCCCTGCCGCATTCGAAGGTCATGATCCACCAGCCGTGGGGCTACGTCGGCGGGCAGGCCGCGGACATGCGCATCCAGGCCGACGAGATCCTGCGCGTGAAAAAGACCATCATCGAGATTCTGGCCGCGGCGACCGGCAAGTCGACCGAGCAGATCGGCCGCGACATCGAGCGCGACCGCTACATGACCGCCGCGGAGGCCAAGGAATACGGCCTGATCGACGAAATCCTCGAAGAGTCCCGCGACAAGAAGAAGAAGAAGTAGGAGTCGCTGCGCATGACCCGTGCTCAGACGCTGATCCCCATCGTCGTCGAACGCGAAGGCCGGGCCGAGCGGGCCTACGACATCTACTCGCGGCTCCTCAAGGACCGCATCATCTTCCTGGGCGATGAGGTCGACAGCGACCTCTCCAACGTGGTGATCGCCCAGATGCTGTTCCTGGCCAACGAGGATCGCAAGGCCGACATCCACCTCTACATCAACTCGCCCGGCGGCTCGGTCTACAGCGGCATGGCCATCTACGACACCATGCAGTTCGTGCCCTGCCCCGTCGCCACCTATGTCATCGGAGCCGCCGCCAGCATGGCGGCCGTCCTGTCCGCGGCCGGCACGCCCGGCAAGCGGTACGTCCTGCCGCACGCGCGCATCATGATCCATCAACCGCTGGGCGCAGCCCGCGGCCCGGCCACCGACATCAAGATCGAGCTCGACGAGATGCTCCGGACCCAGCGGCAGCTTTACGAGGTTCTCGCCCGCCATGCGGGCAAGACCGTGGAACAGATCAGCGCCGACTGCGACCGCAACAATTGGATGGATGCGGAGCAGGCGGTGGCCTACGGGCTGGCCGACAAGGTGCTGATGGCCATGCCCGAAGGCCCGGCGCCGGCCCTGCGGCCGATCGCCTGACCTCGGCCCGGCCGGCCCCCGGGGCGTTCGCCCGCGCGGCGTTCGACCGCGCCGCGTTCGGTCCCTCGGGCCCGGGCTCCGCGGTCCCCGCTGCGGCGGCGCCGGCCCTGCGGCGGTGCGCGGAAGGAGCGAGTGCCGTGAATGACGTGTCAACCCTCAACCCCGCCGGGCGGTTCCGACGCGGCCGGCCCGGACGCGCACGGGCGGCGGTCGCGGCCGTCTTGAGTTGTGTTATCGCGGCCGGATGCTACACCTCGACATCGGGCGACGTGCAGCGGGAGAACCGCGCCCTGCGCGAGGCCCTGCGGAAGCGGGACGACCAGATCGCGGCGCAGGCCGCCACCATCGAGCAGCTCAACCGCCAGCTCACCGTGGCCCGCGGCCTTAGCGACGACGACCTGAAGAAGATCTTCTATCCCGAGCGGCTCGAGATCGACCGTCTCTCGGGCGGCGCTGATTACGACGGTCGGCCCGGCGACGACGGCGTGACCGTGCACCTGCGGCCGATCGACCGCGACGGCGACGTGATCAAGGTGGCCGGGGACATCTACATTCAGCTCTTTGACCTGGCCGCGCCGCCGGACCGCAACCTGATCGGCGAATATCGGATTCCCGCGGACCAGGTCGGCAAGCTGTGGCATGGGAAGCTGCTGACGGGACATTATACGATCAAGTGTCCGTGGCCGGGGTCGCCGCCGGAAAACCCGGAGATCACAATCCGCGTGGTGTTCGTCGACTATTTCACGCGACGGGTGGTGTCGGCTCAGGCCGTGTGCCGGGTTCGGCTCGCGCCGCGCTGACCCGCGCGGGGCTCGCCCGGCACGCGCTGCGGCGTGTTACAATCCCACACGGCGGAGTGGGCCAGGCGGTCGCGGCCGGGTCCGCGCAGGCGGAGGCCGGTCGAGGAAAGTCCGAGCTGGACAGGGCACGGTGATGGCTAACGGCCACCGGGCGTGAGCCCAGGGAAAGTGCCACAGAAAACACACCGCCCGGTCGGGCGTGCCCGACCGTGGTAAGGGTGAAAAGGTGCGGTAAGAGCGCACCGCGCGACCGGTGACGGTCGTGGCAGGGCAAACCCCACCGCCAGCAAGCCCAAGTAGGGGGCGAGAGCCGGCCCGGCTCGTTACCAGCCCCGGGTAGGGCGCTCGAGCCCGTCGGCAACGGCGGGCCCAGAGGAATGACCGCCACCCGGTCGGTCCACGCGCGGCCTGCGGGTCGCGCGGTCGGCCGGGTACAGAACTCGGCTTACCGGCCCACTCCGCCCGTTTGACCGGCGAACCCGCGACCGCGCGGCCTCGCCGCCGGGGGGCCGCGACGCTACGATGGGACCGGCACGGCCCGCCGAGCCCGGGGGCGGCGGCGCGAGGGACGGGCATGATGCAGGTCTGCGGGCTGGACGTGGAGCCGATCATCGGCTTGGAAATCCACGTCCAGTTGGCGACGCGCACGAAGTTGTTCTGCGGCTGCCCGCTGGAGTTCGGCGCGCGGCCGAACTCGCGCGTCTGTCCGGTGTGCCTCGGGTTGCCCGGTGCGCTGCCGGTGATCAACCGGCGGGCGGTCGAGCTGGGGGTGCAGACCGCCCTGGCGCTGCAATGCAGCATTGCCGAGCGGACGCGCTGGGACCGCAAGAGCTACTATTACCCGGACCTGCCGAAAAACTACCAGATCTCGCAGTATGAGCTGCCGCTGGCGTTCGACGGCCTGTTCGAGTTCCCCATCGACGACCGGATCGTCCGCGTTCGCATCCTGCGGGCCCACCTCGAGGAGGATGCGGGCAAGAATGTGCACGACCTGCCCGGCGCTTCCGGGATCGACCTGAACCGCGCCGGCACGCCGCTGCTGGAGATCGTGACCCAGCCGGACCTGCGCTCGGCCGACGAGGCCCGCGAGTTCGCCGTTCAGCTCCAACGGCTCGTGCACTACCTGGGCGTGAGCCACGCCGACATGCAGAAGGGCCACCTGCGCTTCGAGCCGAACATCAACGTGCGGATCCAACGCGCCGGGCAGGTCTTCGTGACGCCGATCGTCGAGGTCAAGAACCTCAACTCCTTCCGGTCGCTGCACGCCGCCATCGCCTACGAAATTCCCCGCCAGGTCGAGGAATGGCTGGCCACCGGCGTCACGGCCGCCCCCGGCAACAAGCGCAATCGCGGCTGGGACGACGTGCGCGCGGTGACGGTCCCGCAGCGCGAGAAGGAGGAGGCGCATGACTACCGCTACTTCCCCGACCCGGATCTCGTGCCGCTCACGGTGCAGGCCGCCTGGGTGGCGGAGCTGCGCGAACGCCAGCCCGAGCTGCCGCTGTGCCGTATGGAGCGCTTCATCAGCGAATACGCGCTGCCGCCCCGGGACGCCCATGCGCTAGTCGAGGACCGCGCGACGGCCGACCTGTTGGACCACGCCGCCGAGGCGGGCGGCGATAAGACCACGCTCGGCAAGCACTTCCTCAGCTTCTGGGCACGCTTCGCCAACGAGCGCGGCACCACCATCGCGGGTCTGCGGATCTCCCCCGGCCGGCTGGCCGAGCTGGCGAACCTCGCGGCGACCGGGCGGATCAACGCCACCGCGGCCGCGCAGGTCGCCGAGGCGATGCTTGCCAACCATGATGCGCCCACGGTGCTCGCCGAGCAGCTCGGGCTCATGCAGAGCCGCGACACCGACCAGATCGCGGCGTGGGTGGCGGAGGTGCTGGCCTCCAACGCCGCCGCGGTGCAGGACGCCGTGGCCAACCCGAAGAAGGCCCGGGCGGCCCGCGGCTTCCTCACCGGCCAGGTGATGAAAGTCTCGGGTGGCAAGGCCGACCCGAAGATCGCCGGCGAACTGATCGACCGCGCGCTGGCCGAGAGGGCCGGCCGTTAGGGACGCGCCGCGTGGACGACCCCCGGCCGAGCCGACGCCGAAGGCACTTTTAGCCGCGCATTCGCCCACCGGGCCGGGCGATGAACCGGCATCGATCGGCGCCGTCGGCGGCGGGGCCCCATCGCTCCGATGGCGGCGCGGGCCCGCCCCTCGGTCGGCGACGCGGGCCGGTCGCTCAGTCGGCGGCGCGGGCCAGCGGAGGGATCGAGCGTAGGGGGGCCTCCAGCGCGGCATTGACCGCCGCCAGCAGCGACCCGTCTTCGATGGCGCGCCGCACGGCGCGAATGTCCGGCTCCAGAACCCGGTCTGCCACCATGGCCGGTGCAACCGCGCGGACCGCGAGGTACGCCGCCCGCGTGCCGCGCCCCAGCCGCTCCGCGATGGCCCCGCGGTTGGCCGGGTGCGTGACCCGCTCGAACGCGGCCCGCTCCTCATCGCTCAGACTCAGGCTGCCGGGTGGCGTGGCCACGGGCGCGGCGTCCGCCCCGCTTCCGGCCGCCGAGCGGGCGGCGTTCGGGTCGCGCCGCATGCCCACACGCCAGTCGATGGCCTGCGCCGCGACCAGCAGCTCAATCGCCAGTGCGGCCTGCACGTGACCGAGCACGGTCCGCAGCTTCCGCGCCGCGATCGTCGCCATCGACACGTGGTCCTCGGTGTTCGAACTGGACGGGATCGAGTCCACCGACGCCGGATGCGCCAGCACCTTGTTCTCCGACACGAGGCTGGCGGCCGTGTACTGCGCGATCATGAAGCCGGAGTTGAGCCCGCTTTTGGTGATGAGATTCGACGGCAGATTGCGGTTGTGCCGCGCATCGAGCAGCATCTGCGTGCGGCGCTCGCTGATGTCGGCCAGCTCGGCCACCGCGATCGTCAGGAAATCGGCTGCCAGCGCCAGCGGCTGCCCGTGGAAGTTGCCGGCCGAGTACGCGTGGCGGTCGGTGAAGCTCTCCGGCCGGTTGGCCAGGAACGTCTGCACGTCCCAGGGGTCCCCGGAGCCGGGGAAAAACAGCGGGTTGTCGGTGGCGGCGTTGCACTCGCGCTCCGCGACCATCCGCGCGTAGGCGATCGCGTCGCGTGTCGCGCCGTGGACCTGCGGTGTGCAGCGGATCGAGTACGCGTCCTGCACATCGTCGGCCACGTCCACCAGCCGGCTGCCGGCGATCAGCGCCCGCAGATTCGCCGCGCTGTCCTGCTGCCCGTCCATGCGACGGACCGCGTGCACGCGCGCATCCAGCGCCCGCGTGCGGCCGCAGAGGGCCTCCAGCGACAGCGCCGCGGCGGCGTCGGCGGTGTTGGCCAGGCCCTCGGCGTCGTGCACCGCGAGGGCCAGCAGCGCGGCCGAGAAGTTCGCGCCGTTCGTCAGCGCCAGACCTTCCTTGAAGCTCGGCTGCGGGAGGCGGTCGTAGCCGAGGTCGGCGGCAAGGTGCTCGGCGGCGGAGCGGAGCGTGCGCCCGGCGTACGTGTGGTAACCGAGATCGGCCGGTTCGCGCACGATGTAATAGCGGCCCTCGCCGAGCAGCACGACGAACAGGTGGGCGAGTGGGCAGAGGTCGCCGCTGGCGCCCAGCGAGCCGCGGGTCGGCACGAGCGGCACGATGCCGCGGTTGAGCATTCGCGCCAGACATTCGACGAGTTCCGGGCGCACGCCGGAGTGGCCGAGCAGGAACGCGTTAAGCCGCAGCGCCAGCGCCGCCCGCACGACATCGGGCGGGAAGTAGTTGGCCGGGTCGTTGGGGTCGGCGTTGTCGCCCACGCCCACGGCGTGACTCAGCAGGATGTTGCGCTGCATGGCCTCGAAGTGGTCCGGCTCGATGCGCGTGTTCTTGAACTCGCCGAAGCCGGTGGTCACGCCGTAGACGCGCGGGAGCGGCCGGCCGGCGGCCAGCGCGGCCTTGTACTCGGCGACGATCTGGGTGATTTCCCGCCAGCCGCGCGCCACGGCTTGCAGCGCGGCCGGGGCGCACGTCACCCGCACACGCGGATCACGGGCAATGCGGACCAGGTCGGCGATCGAGAGGGACGCGCCGTCCAGAACGACGGGCGTCGCGGTCGTGGTGAACATGCAGGTATTCTACGAACCGCGCGCCGGGTCCGCGACGGCCCCGGTGCCCACGGTAAGCCGCGTTGCGCGCGTTGCGGGCGTCAATCGGAATTGGCTCGCTCGCTAGAACTCCCGCCGCGGTGAGCGTGGTAGCCGTGCTCGGATACCGCCCTCGGCCATGGGGGCGAGCCGCACGGACCCCACGCCGCATTCGCGCCCAACCGGCATCCGAGCCCGGAGCGGCAGCGACGGGCCGGAGGGTTCGAATCGGCCCCGGCTTGGCAGCCGGGGCTTGGACGGCCAGTGGCATGCCCGTCGGAGCCGGAAGCGCCGGCCACCGGTCACGCTGCGCTCGCCCTGCTGAGCCGACGGTCCTCAACGCCTCCCCGCAACGTACCACACGGCTTTCACCCGACGGTCCCCAGCGCGCCGCGACGGCCCCGACGGACCGGGGGTCGCCACCTGCTGCCGGCAGCGCCTCCGGCCGCGCTGCCCCTCAGGCATGCCCGCGGCGTCGGCAACCCGGCGGGGCTGTGTCACTGCGGGCCGGTTACGGTCGCATACCACACCGCCAGGTCCTGAGCGTTGATATTGCCGTCCAGCGTCCAGTCGCACGCCGCACAATCGCCCGACGGGGTCTGCCAATAGCAGGCCTGAAGCCGCGCCAGGTCGCGCAGGTCGACGTCGCCATCGAGGTCGGCGTCGGCGATCGCGCTGCCGGTGACGGTGAGGGTCGCGGGTGAGCTGGTGGCCGAGCCGCACGCATTGGTCACCGTTACGGTGTAGCTGCCGGCATCGGCGGGCACCACGCCGGTGATGGTGAGCGTCGCCGTGGTCGCGCCGCTGATCCGTCCCGAGTCAGTGAGGGGCGTGCCGTTCCGGCGCCACTGGTAAGAGCGCCCCGGCCCCGAAGCAGCGACCGAGAAGGTCACGCTGCCGCCAACCGGCACGGTCGCGCTCGCCGGCGGGATCAGAATCGCCGGTGCGGCACCACGCCCGCTGTGCGCGAAGACGAAGAGATCGCCGCCGCCGCCGGAGAAGATCACCAGACCGTCGGCCACGATGGTGTACCAGCTCGCATAGTTTGACTCGGGCCCCGACACGTTCCAATACCCCCACCATCCCGGACCCGGCTGATAACGACCATCGCCGTACAGCGTCAGCCCGCCCTCGTGCCAGTGAGTCTGGACATTCGGCGTGCCGTCGGCCGCGATCCAACGGCAGAAAGACGGCAGATGGGCCGTTCGAATGGGGTTGTTCCAGTCGGAATCCAGCCCGCGCGTCGGCCCCCGGTCGGTGATGCGGCGCTGCTCCCCGAAGGCCCAATGCGCGTACAATAGCGTGTCACCCGCCATCGTCAGTGGGCCCTGCTCGTCGGTGATGACGAAATCGTCGAGCCACTGCACGCGCCGTAGATCGCCCGCCGACAGTCCCGGAATCGTTTGGTTATCGAGCACCATTTCCCCGACCTGGGAATCCCAGCGCCCGTCAATCGGATTTCCCCCGCTGTTCGACTGACCGCAGCGCCACAGGATGTAGGCGACCTCGCTCCCGTCGGGATAGCGGCGCACCACCGGTTGACAGACGGGAACACCTCCGACCGGGCCACCCTGCCACCAGATCTCCAGGTAGCCCGGGCCCACAGCCGGAATGAATCGCACGCTGCCGTTTGCCAGGTCCAGGGCGAAAAGGTTCTGCTTGGCCGGGTTGCTCGCCAGATAGGCGCGTATCGCCGCGTTCGTGTTGGGGTAGCGCCCCATCGGACCGGGACCCCAAAGATCTTCAAAGCTCTCGACCGACTGGCGCACAAACACCAGGCCGTGCTGGCTGGCAATCACCGGCCAACCGAACTCGAATGAGTTGTTGTACGCGGGCGGCCCACCGGGAGTGTTCGGGCTGGGCTTGACGCGCCACCGTCGCGTGCCGTTGTTTCCGTTGACGGCATGCACATAGAGGTCCCGGGTGCAGAAGACAACGACGTTCTGCGCGGCGTCGTACGCCGGCGGGGTCGCGGCTGGGCTGCCCGCGCTGTAAACCCAGAGTGGCGCGAGCGTTGTGATGTCGACCGCGTGCAGCGTGCCGGCCTCGGTCACGACGAATACCCGCTCGCCGCCGATCAGCACCGACTTACTGATCGCGCTGCCCGCGTTGTATGTCCCCAGCACCTGTCCGGTCGCCCCGGCCAGCTTGTACAGCACGCCGTCGCGGCCTCCGGCCAGCAGCGCCCCACTCGGCACGTGATAAGCCGGCGTGGCGTCGAACGCGGGCGACGTCCGCTGCCACGCGACGGCGCCATCGCATTTCCGCAACGCGTACAACCCGCCGTCGCCCTCCGCATCGAGCTCCCCGGCCGCGACGTAAATGTGAGCACCTCCCGTGATCGGACGGGACTCGTGCGGGCCCTGATACCGACGGCCTCCGAGCCCGCCCTGCGCGTCGCATCCGTTCCACGACCACAGATACGTCCACGGCAGATCGGGCGACTCGGCCGTCGCCCCGGTTCGCTGCGCGTCATGCGCGTCCTGCACCCACTCAGCGCCCGCAGGCGTCGGCACACGCCAACACAAAAGCGCGAGAACCAGCCCGCCACGATGAAAAACTCCAAGCCCCGCTCGCTTGCGCATGGATCCCTCCTGGTACGTCGACGTCCCGATGCTCCCAGCACACTAGTGGCCGTGACCGTATGCTTCGATCCGGCCGATGCGTCATGTTATTGTGCCGCTGCAAGCTGAGTCAACGCAAAAACAGAGCGGGGCTGTTCGTCTGGGCACCGACGCGGACGGCCGGCCCCGACGTCCGCTCCGAGGGCGGTTCCGACCTGCGCGGTTTTCGGGGCGGAAGTCGTGCCGTGCGTCGCGATTGGGCGCTGAGGAGGGTCGGCGGGGCTCGGCGAGCGGAGTGTGGCCCGTCGTTGGCGCGGCGGGCTCGGGGACCGGGCGCGGATGCTGGGCGGGCGCAAGCTGGTCGCGGCGTACCGCGCGGCGTTCGTCGCGCAAAGGACTGGGCGGCACAGGACTCGAACCTGTGACCTTCTCGGTGTAAACGAGATGCTCTGGCCAACTGAGCTAGCCGCCCGGCGGGGCCCGTCTCGGGCCGCGACAAGTTATCATACCTGCCAGTCGGTTCCTGCAAAGCGCCTACTTCGGCCGGCCTGACGCCGTGGCGGGAGGAACAGCGTGTCGCCCTCGGACCCTGACGATGCCAAAGAGAGCCTGTCATCGGGCGATGACGCTCGAAGGCCGGGCGGCGCCGCGCCGCCTCCGCCGCTCGCCACCTCCGCGTCCTCGGGCGATGCGCGGACGAGGCCGACCGCTTCGCTGCCGGCCGACGCAGCCGGAGCGTCGGGCGGCGGCGACTCGCAGACTGGGGCCGCCCCGGGAGAGGCCGGAGCCGACCTTGCGACGCTACGTCGGCGGATCGACGCGGTGGACGACGAGTTGCTGCGTCTAATCAGTGAGCGCGGGCAGCTGGCGGCACAGATCGGCCGGCTGAAGGCCGCGCAGGGGACGCCGGTCTACGCGGCCGACCGCGAGAGCGAGATTCTGCGGCGCGTCGCCGAGCGCAACCCCGGGCCGTTTCCGGTGAGCGTCCTGCATGCGATCTACCGGGAGCTAATGAGCGGGTCGTTCCTGCTGGAGCGGCCGCTGCGGATCGCATTTCTCGGGCCGCAGGGGAGCTTTTCGCACCTGGCGGCGACCGGCAAGTTCGGGGCCTCGGTGACGTACGAGCCGGTGGCGGACATCGCGGGCGTCTTCGCGGAGGTCGAGCGGGAACACGCGGATTTCGGCGTGGTGCCGGTGGAGAACTCGACGGGCGGCGGGATCGTCGAGACGCTGGACGCCTTCGTCGAGACGCGCGTGAAGATTTGCGCGGAACTGCTGCGCCGCATCCACCACAACCTGCTGGCGCGGGTGCCGCTGGAGCGGGTGACGCGGATCTATTCCAAGCCCGAGGTCTTCGACCAGTGTCGGCAATGGCTGCTGGCCACGGGCCTGCACGAGCGGACAGTGCCGGTCGCGAGCACGAGTCGAGCGGCCGAGCTGGCGGCGACCGAGGAAGGCGCGGCGGCGATCGGCAGCACCCTGGCGGGCGAGCTGTACGGGCTGCCGGTGCAGCTCGAGCATATCGAGGACAACCCCAACAACATCACGCGGTTTTTCGTACTCGGACGCGCGGCGGCCCGACCGACGGGCGACGACAAAACGGCGGTCGTGTTCGCGGTGCCGCACCGGGCCGGAGCGCTGGTCGACGTGCTGGACGTGTTCCGGACGGAGGGGATCAATCTGACGATGATCACATCGCGGCCGAGCCGCCGCCGGAACTGGGAGTACTACTTCTTTATGATCATGGAGGGGCACGCGAGTGACCCGCCGCTGGCGCGGGCCCTCGACGGGGCGCGGGCGTTGTGCGCGCATCTCACGGTGCTGGGCTCGTTTCCGAGCGTGACGGAAGCGTACTGAGCGGTTCTTCGCAACCATTCGGACGACGGATTCGGCCCCCTCTTTTCCGGTCCGCCGCGCGGGCGCGGAGCGACGGAGCCGGTTCGCGCGGCCCTTCGAGAACGGGCCAGTGGCCCGGACCAGTGCGTCGGGGTGCTTGCGGGGCCGCGAAGCAGTCGGAGGCGGTCCACGTCAGCCCGTGAGGCCTGGGTATTATTGCGACCGAGAGGCTGCGGCGCTGTTGCGGGGACGGATCTCGCGTGGCCGATGCGGGCTCCGATAATTATGGGTGCACGGCTGCGGACGCTGGAAGCTCCTGGAGGGCTTCCGGTGCGCTGCCGCGCGATCCGATCGGCGCCGGAGGGGCATTTCGACAGTTTGGCGGGGGCGGGCCGCGCGGCGCGGGGCGGCTCCGGGCGTCGCAATGCCCGGTAAGCATTTTTCGTGCCGCGCCCGCTTGCGATTTTCCAACTGTTTCGAGGGCGGCGGCTTGATTCCGGCGCGCGGCGCCGCCTAAGAGTTGGGCGACGGGGACGTGGTGCGTCAGCGGACGGACGAACGTCGCTGAGACCGTGGAGCGGGCCTCGCCGGCCCCGTGGCGAGCCGCCGATCTAGAAAACCTAGTGCAGCCGGACGAACCGGGTGCGCTCGTGCCGCGCGACCCGCCCTCCGGCGCCATTGTTCGCGGTTGCGTCGCCGAAGGGACGGCCGGCCGCGGGCGGGGAGAGTGTTGCGATGCGCCCTCGGAGCTTGTTCGTGGTGGTGGCCGCCCTGGCGGCGGGTGTCCTGGCTCACGCCAGTCCGATCCAGACCTTGTGGGACAACTACTGGTCACCGGCCCCCGGATACGACCGGCTGGGATACTTCTCCTCGGAGGTCAGCGCCTCCGTACCGGATTCGTACGCGGGCGACGACGCCGTCTTTTCCGGCCCGGTCCTGATCCAGGAGATCAGTTGGCTGGGGATGCGGAACATGGCCTACACGTACGGCTCCGCCGAGGTCGTGATTCTCGACGCGAGCTTCAACATCCTGCATTCGCTGACAGGCTTGTCGTACTCCTCGACGACGATCGCGGACAGCGCGTTCCCGTGGGGCTACACGCCGTACGAGGGCACCGTCGCGATTCCCAATATCCTTCTGCCGGCCGGTCACTACTACTTCGCCGTGCGGCTGGTCAGCGGGACGCCGGACGCCCCCACCGGCGGGCGGAATTTCGTGCTGACGACCGGCGACGGCGCGATCCACGGCAACACCACGGGAGTCATTCGCGTCCCGGCCTTCGGGGCGCCGAACTGGACGCTAATCGGCAACTATTTCGGCTCCCGACCGACCGAGTACGCCTACCGGATCTGGGGCCAGACGGTCCCCGAGCCGGCCGGTCTGCTGCTCCTGGTGCTCGGCGGGCTGCTCGCGTGGCGGCGCTGACGCCGGGCCGCGGACGGGGAAGCACCCCGAGCTCCGACGGGGCGTGAGGCCGCAAGCTAAGCGTTCATTGGCCGGGGTCGTCCTTTACTGCGGGACGGCCCCGCGGCTTTCGGGGCGATCAGCCATGAGGGCCGGGTGACACGAAATACCTGGACGCGGGAGTCCGCAAGCTGGCAGCGTTGACGGGAACCGAGGGGGCCTCCAGAACTTGCGCCGCTGGGATGGTCACGGTGACGTCTGGAACACCTCCGGCGGCAACTGCAACCTGTCCCCCTCGCGGAGGCCCAGGCGCGCGAAACTGCCCTGCTTCATTTCCAGTGCGAACATCGCCGGCTCGTACGAACTGAAGCTTTCCAGCGTGCGGGGCGGCATGCGATGGATGGTGACGATCGTGCCGTCGAACCGCGCGAACGCGATGTCCAGCGGCGTGATCGTGTTCATCATCCAGAAACTACGGACCCGCTCGTCGGCGAACACGAATAACATTCCCTGGTCGTCGGCGATTTCCTCGGGCCGCACGAACATCAGGCCCTCGGCCACGACACCCGGCCGCAAGGGGTCGAAGTCCTGTGCGAGCCAGACGCGCACTTCGTGTTCACCCACCCGAATCGTCGCGGTCGGCAGCGTGTGAAGCGGATATCTGCGCTGGGCGTCGCTGGAGGGGGAACGCGAGCTGCCCGATTCGCCGGTCGGAGTGCCCGAACACGCGGCCGCGACCAGGGCGGCCAACACACCCAGGCAGCGCGCCCCGGTCGCGAGGACGCCTCTGCTCCCGGCCGCCGAAGGAAGCTCCGCAAGGCATTGGGACTTGCCGGAATGCACCATGGTGGGTCAGCATAGGACCGGCTGCGGGAACCCCGCAAGCCGCCGGCGGTGGACCATCGTGGATGGTGTGATCAACCTGTTCAAGCCGATCGGCATCACCAGCGCCCGAGCGCTGGATGCGGTTCGCCGCGTGACCGGGCAGCGCAAGAGTGGGCACGCCGGCACGCTGGACCCGCTCGCGGACGGCGTGCTGGTAATCTGCCTCGGGCGGGGCACCAAGCTGGTCGAGCGCCTGATGGGCCTCCAGAAGGTTTATCGGGCCGTTGCCCGGCTGGACGTGACCAGCCCGAGCCTGGATGCCGAGACGCCGCTCCAGGAGGTCCCGGTGGTCGCGATACCCGACCACGCCGCCGTGTTGTCGGCCCTGGGCCGGTTTCGAGGAACCGTGATGCAGGCACCGCCCGCGGTGAGTGCCCTGAAGATCGGCGGGCGACCGGCGTATCGACTGGCGCGAGCGGGTCGGCCGCCGGCGCTGATGCCGCGGCCGGTGCGCATCGACGCGTTGGAGCTGCGGCGTTACGCGTGGCCAGAAGTTGAGTTCGAGGTTCGATGCGGGCGGGGGATGTACGTTCGGTCGTTGGTACGCGACATCGGTGCGGTACTGGGGGCAGGGGGGTGCCTGATGGGGCTCCGACGATTGGCGGTGGGGCCGTTCACCAGCGCAGAGGCCTGGACACCGGAGCGACTGTCTGCGGCGGCGCCGGAGGACTATCTGTTGCCGCTCGAACGCGCGCAAGCCATGTTGCACGGGGCGCTTGCGGATGGCGGGGCCGCGTGATGGTCAGGGGCGATCCGGGTGGAAGGAGCCTGATGAGCCGACCTGGGGCGCGGACGAGGCGGTTTCCGCAATGTCAAGTTCACAGTTTCCAAATGCACCACTAACATGCCGACGTCATTCTTGGAGCCCGAGAGGGTGCGGCGGATGGCCGAGGGATGCCGGCTCGCGCGGGTCCGGCGACTTTCGGTCATGTGGCTTCTGGGCGGATGGATGGCGGGCGTGCTGACCAGTCGATCCGGCAAGATTCTGCTCGCGAGCGTGCTGCTCCTTGGCGCGGGCGCGCTGGCGTACCGGAACCTGAGTCAGCGGCCCATCAGCCAGAACGTGAACTTCGTGTGCGTCGCGACCGGGCGGATGTTCTCGCTGGATCGCAAGGACGTTGTAATGCTGCCCGCGCAAAATCCGAAGACCGGTGAGGCTACGCTGCTGCCGTGTGTGAAGGATGCGGACGGCGTGGTGCGAGTAAGTGGCCGATATGCTGGCGCATTGCAAGAGCTGGGAGCCATGAATCGCTATGTCGACCCTGAGACGCTCGTCGTTCGGCCGCCGTGACGCGGGTCGGCGCCTCGCGTTTACCCTGATCGAGCTGCTGGTCGTCGTCGCGATCATCGCGATGCTGATCTCGATTCTGTTGCCGAGCCTGAGTTCGGCGCGCGAGCAGGCCCGCGCGGTCGTGTGCGGGCAGAACTTGCGGCAGCTCGGCAACGGGATGCAGGGGTACGTGGCCGAGAACAACGACTATTACCCGGGGCTGAACACTACGGGTGTCTGGTTGGAGGCGCAAAGGCTCCGTTGGACGACGGACCTGGGACTGATCAACCGCGCGACGATGCCGGTTCAAACATTCGATTGGATGACGCCATCGCTGTCCGGATCGGGCGAGTTGCCGGCTTCGCGTGTCGCGCGGTTCAAGTTCTTGTTGGAAAAGTTCCGTTGTCCGTCGCAAATGCTGACGTCGGTGGTCTATTCCGAAGGTGCCTCTCCGCCGGAGGGCTACAACGCCTTTCGGGAGGCGGGTCCGTGGCCGGCGCTCAGCTACCTCTCGCCGGCTTTCTTCCACTACGTGGGGCAGAGCCAGCGGACGCGCGTGGTCGGTCGCATGGAGCATCCGACCGCCAATGTGAACATCTTCGCGAAGGCGGCGCCAGCCCATTGGAACGTCGTGGTGGACGACTTTCTCCCGCAGATTACCCGCGTGGGCACGCCGGCCCGGAAGCTGTTCGCCTCCGACGCCACGCGCTATTTGGATGCCTCGTTGCTGCTCGATTTCGATGTGTATCCGTCGCCGACCTTTTACGGCTCATTCTCCGTGGCCGGCGGGTACTGGAGCGGCTGTACCGCGTTCGGCGTTCGAGTGGGCACGCCGAACTGGAGCGGCCAGAACGTGACGGCGGGCTCGCCGGCCGCCGGGCAGAACATGGCGTTGACGTACCGTCATGGTCAGCAGTGGGGCGTGTCGTCCGGCGCGTGCCGCGACAACAAGGGGACGATCAACGCGCTATTCTTCGACGGGCATGTGGAGCGCATGACGGACCGTCAGTCACGTGAGGCGCACCTGTGGTACCCGTCCGGGGCCGTGGTGCGGACGCCCAGCGAGGGCATGGTGACGCTGCCGCAGGGTGCGGTGATCCCCTGACCGCGCGGCGCCGCGGCGGGAAGCCGCGGCGGTTGCCCTGGCGCGGCCCAGGCGGAGGGAAGTGAAGCAGGTGCCTTTGGGCGGGCCCCGCCGTCGACGGGCGGCGCGGCCCCCGCAGCCCAGGGGCGTTTCCTGCGAACAGAAAGATGTGCGACGCGGCACCGGCGGCGCGGGCCGCTCGTGCGGAGCGGTCGGCCGCCGACGCGTACGCCATGGTTGTGGTTCGAGTGATCGACAGCGTGGAGCGGAAGAACTTTTTGACAGGAGACTTGGGAATGAGAGGAAATCGGTGGATGTTGGCGCTGGTCGTGGGCGCGCTGGCCCTGCCGGTGTGGGCGCAGGACAGCACGTCGACGGATCCGGCGATTGGCGACGCGGTGTTCGCGTGGCAGGACGCGAGCTCGCCGGACGGCTCGGAGCAGATCAACCGGTACGTGGTGGACCTACAGCAGATCACGTCGAGCTGGGGCAACCGGTTCCGGGTTGCGCCGCTGGTCAAGGCGAGCAAGACGTCCTTCACGTTCCTCAACAACCTGATCAGCGCTCAGGCGATCAGCAACACGCTGCTGGACGCGCCGTTCCCGTTCAGCAGCTACAGCGTGTGGAACGGCCCGGGCTTCGGCGTCAACGGCGTGTGGAATCTGACGCCGGGCACTGTCAACACGGCCGGCTTTTCGGGTAAGCAGTTCGCCACCGCGCTCGCGGAATTCTCCACCGGCGAGGAGGGCGGCGGCCTGAACGGGATCGTCGGCGCGGTCGTGAACTACCGGCCGGCGGAACCCCATCGGCTGTATGTGACGCGCGTGACGGCGGCGGGCAACGCCCTGAACGGCGGTGAGAACCGCTCGCAGTTCGGCCTGGGCTCGGTGGATTCGCACGGCAACGTGCATTTCCGGGCCGACGCGTTCAACGTCACGGGGCCGGATCCGATCCAGCGGAACAATTACTTCCGGGTACGCCTGGTCGACCCGGACGGCGCGGGTCCCAAGGTGGGCCGCAACGGGAACGTCGCGAACATCATCGACCTTTTCTCGAACGATGATGTCCCCGCGACCGATTGGCTCCTGGACTATAACGACGCGTCGTCCAGCTTGACCCACAACACGCCGGGGATCCTGCCGCAGCAGGTCGCCGGGCGCCCGGTCCTGGTCGGAACCAACTTCAACAAGGAGTACGTGTTTGAGCAGAACCCGTTCCCGGCCGAGCTGACCACCGTCGCGGGCCTGGGCGCGACGGGCCATCTCGCGGCCGGGCTGACGGATCACCGCGGCGGGGTGGGCTTCAGCCACCTTCTGCGGTGCGCACCCAATAGCGTCGGCACGTTCGGCATTCTGGCCCTCGCCGCGGCCACCAACAGGGCGACGGCGCTGGCGCTGTGGGATGTGGATGCCAACGGCAACGTGCTGAACCGGTACGCGCTGTTCGCGCCCGCCACGTTCGGCCTCCCCAGCGGTGGCACGTTCGGCACGCCGGCCCGGATCGCGGAGTTCACCAACTACCGTTCGCAGACCGCGTTTCGGGGCGGCAACGGCGCGGTGGCGATCGGTCGGGATCAGGCCGGCCGCGGACTGGCGGCGGCGACGATGATCGACCCGAGCGCCTTCGCGGACCGGGCCTCGCCGGCCGCTTACATCAACCCGTACAACCTGATCGCCGTCGCGCGGTTCACCTGCGGTGGCACGCCGCAGTGGGCGGTGGCCGCGTACATCGATCAGGTCAGTGACAACGGGACGCCGAGTCTGGATCCCTCCAGCTCGAGCTGGCCGGATAACGTCAAGGACGATCAATGGACCGGTTCGCTGATTTACGGGCTGGGCGGCACGACGCCGATCGGCCAGCTCGCGCCGCTGTACGCGATCCCGAATATCACGAGGATCGGGCCGTCGATGTCGGCGCCGGCGATCGACTCGGTGGGCAACATCTACTTCATCTCGGCGTACCAGCTCTTCGGACCGCCGGTCTCCTACAACACGGGCCTCTTCCGGGCCGTCTACGACCCGGCGACGTTCAGCTACAAGCTTGAGCTGATCCTGGCGTATGGGCAGGTGCTCCAGGGCCAGAACTCCGGCCGGCCGTACCGGATCCAGTTCCTGGCGATCAGCGACGCGAACAGCGTGTCGTCGGGCACGCTTTGGTCGGGCAACATCATTCAGGCGGCGTTCAACGGCCAGCCGACCACGGGCCTGGCGACGTCCGATCCGCGGACGCTCGGCGGCCTCGTGCTCCAGGCGTCGATCATCTATGACGTCAACAACGACGGTCAGTTCGACGGCACGCTGGGCGTTGACGAGCGCTACACCGTGCTGCTGTACGTCGGGGCGGACGCCGGCGTGACGCTCTGCCCGGGCGACCTGGACTGCAACGGGCAGGTGGACTTCGACGACATCGACCGGTTCGTGGAGGCCCTGAACTACCCGGGCGGCGCCGGCTGGCCGTATAACTGCCCGTGGGCCAACGGCGACGCCAACGGTGACGGCGCCGTCAACTTCGACGACATCGATCCGTTCGTCGCCCTGATTGGCGCATCGTGCAACTAGGTCTCCGGAGCGGCTGACCGGCACGCCGACGGCGATGCCGGTCCGCGGGACTTGTAAGCACCTAGGTTGGTTAGGCAGTCCGGGCCGGCGGGTATGGTCCCGTCGGCCCGGTCGTCATTTCCGCACCGGGCCGATATGCTGCGCGCCGGAGAAGTCTCATGCGGACGCGCGCGGCACGGATCGCGCTCCTCCTCGCCGCCGTGGGGGCGCGGCTCGCGGCGGCGGAAGCACCACCGCCCCGCGTGGTGACCCTGACGCCTGCGGACGGGGCGGCCGACGTCCCGCCGCACACGCGCGCGGTGGCGCCGAACGGCCGGCGCGCAACGTTGGCCCGCATCCTGCCCGAGTGGCGGGAGCCGGACGCGCTCGTGGCGACCGGCCGCTGGCCCGACGGCGTGGGGTACATCCTGATCAGCTCGTGGGAGGCGACGCGGCCGGAGGCGCTGGCGGGGGCGTTTGAGGCACTGGCGGAGTTCGCCGATGCGCCGGCCCTGATCATCGACGTGCGTTTCAACGCCGGCGGCGACGAGGAGCTGGCCCGCCCCGCTTCGCGGGCTGCTTCGCCACGCGTCCGACGCTCTACGCCCGCCGCGTTATCCTGACGCCTGACCAACGCGACGGCCGGTCGCCTCCGCAGTCGCGCGAAGTGAGGCCGACGCTCGGCCGCCCACCCTACCGGGGCCCCGTCGCCGTGCTCATGGGACCCTATTGCTTGAACAGTAGCGAGTTGTTACTGCTCATGATGCGGCATGGCGCGGACGCGACGCTGATCGGGGTGCCGTCGTACGGCAATTCGGGGGAGCCGGGGCCGTGCGGCCTGCCCAACGGCGTGGTGGTGAACCTGCCGTAGTGCAGGGATCTCCTGCCTGACGGAACGCCGCTCGAGGGCCGGGGAGTCCGGCCGGACGTGCTAGTGGACGCCGCGCCCGAGGCGTTCGAGGAGGCCGACCCGGTCCTGGAGGCGGCATTTCGGCAGGCGTGGGCCGCGGCTCAGTCGCGCCCCGCTCGTCCCTCCTTGCCGGCGCCGCGCCCACCGCCGCGCCCACGCGAGGATGTCTGACCGCGGGCCCTGCGGCCGCGGACCGCCCCCGCCGCGGTGCTCGGCGCGAGGATCGGTGCGGCGGGCACCGGGGGCGCAAGCGACCGGCCGGCAGCGTGGGGCTGCCGGCCGGCCGAATGCGGGTTTCGGTGGCCCCGCCGGCGACCGGTGGGCCGCTGGCGGGCGGGCCCGGGCGCGGACTAGTTGCAGCTCGCGCCGATGCGGGCGACGAACGCGTCGATGTCGTCGAAGTCGACCTGCGAATCGCCGTTGCAGTCGCCGTTCAGCCATGGGCAGGCGTGCGGCCAGCCGACGCCGCCCGGATAGCCGAGCGCCTCGACGAACCGGTCGATGTCATCGAAGTCCACCTGACCGTTGCAATCCATGTCACCCGGGCACAGCACAGGGCCGGTGCCCACGAGCCGCAAGCGCCACCAGCGGCGCTGGAAGTTATCGCCGAACTGCATGAAGTAGATGTCGCCGTTGGGCGCGATGGCCAAGGCATCCGGCTCGGCCCACTTGAGGCCGCTCGAGAAGTAGTCGGCGTTGACGACGTACTCCGCGAGCGGTTGGTTGGTCGGCGGCGTCCAGCCGGAGCTGGTCGGCGGGGTCGCTTGGTACCAGAGCTCGACGCGGTCGATGAGCCGCAGGGGGTCGAACAACGAGGGGCTCTGACCGTCATTCGTGCCGGCGATGGTCAGATCCTGTTGCGCGATACCCAGGCCCAGCAGGTACTCGTACGTAAGCTCGCCGGTCTGCCACGTGCTCACCGCCACGCCGGCGGTCGGCGACCAGTTGGGATTCGCGCCGGTCGCGTAGGCCTTCTGGCTGGCGGGGTCGCCCGCACCGTCCCACAGGAACACGCCCAATGCGCCGCTGCCCGGCACGCTGGCGGACGTGATGACGCCGCCGTTGTCCGTGAGGTCGACGCGCCGCTGCTGCCATTGGACCTTGATGACATCACCGTCCTGCGGCGTCGGCAGCGTCAGCGCGGCCCGGAGGCCGACGTACTGGAAGCTGTTGCCGCCGAACGGATTGAGCGCCAGGACCTTGTTCGTGCCCTCGAGCACGATCTGCGGCGTCGGCGCGCCGGGGTCGCTGGTGCTGATCCACTTGGCGTTCGGGAGGCTCAGCGGGCCGACCGGGTACGACTGGAAGTCTTCCTCGAAGACGACCACGTTATTCCGCAGGACCTTGACGTTGTCGAAGTAGATCGGGCCGTCGTCGATCTCCGCCTCGCCCGGCACGCCCGTCGCGGCCTGCGTGAGGTTCAACGCGACGATGCGGGAGAACTGCCGCGTCGAGCCGTCCGGGGCCGGCGGGTTGACCCACGGAATCCACCAGCGGCCATCCTGGAACGCGGTGATCATGATGTCGTCGCCGGCCGTGTTGCGGATGAGCGCGGCGTTATTGCCGGTGAAGCCGAACGCCGCCCACTTCGCGCCGCCGCGCAGGAGCTGGGTGCCGTTGTCGGTGTACGAGTAGACCCAGCCGTCGAAGCCGCCTGAGTGGACCTTGGTGCCGGAGAAGCTAAGCGCCACGGCTTCCTGATCGAATTTCGTCTGGGACGTCGTGTCGCCCTGCACCTGGGTGGTGGCCGGCACGCCGGTGAACGGGTTGATCCGCCACTGGGGGATGTTGCCCCAGTTGTCGGACTGCGAGCGAACGTAAAGTTGTCCCGTGGTCGGGCTGTACGTCACGGCGCTCAGGTCGCACAGGGCGCCGTCCACGCCCCAGCTCGAAACGACGCCGCTGTCGTTGACCCGGACGCCCACCACGTCCGCCAGGCCGTCATCCGGGGCAGCGCTACGGCCCGCGAAGGCCAGGACGACCTCGTTGGCTGGACCGCCGGTGGGGATCACGACCATGTTGCCGAAGCGCGGGAATTCCGTGCCCCACGACACGATCCGACCCCAGTCGACGTTCGGGACGACCGGGCCGGGCACATCCGTGCCGACGTCGATGCGGAAGATCCGCACGCTGTCCCGCTTGCCGTCGGAATCCGAGTCGAACGGCAGGCCGACGACGTACACCTTGTTGTTGTGCAGTGCGCCGAAACTGGAGAAGTCGCCCGAGGGAATCGGCTCCTGGACGCCGCTGAGGGCATCCCGCAGCTCGATGCGCCAGACGACCTGCCCGTTGACCTTGTTGAATGCCCACAGGCTCGGCAACGCGTTGCTGTCCTCCTGTCCGGCGCTGTTGCGCCCGCCGCTGCCGACGACGTACAGATAGCGCTCGCCGACGAGCACGGCGGTCGACTTGATGAACGGGCCGCCGATCTCAACCGATTCCCAGCGGAGATTGAAGTCCGGGTCCACGGAGCAGACCTTGCGGTACCACTGCACGCGATAGCTGTTGCTCCGATCGTCAAAGACCAGTTGACGGTCCTCGACGCCGTCACCCGAGAAACCGAACGGCCCGCCCTGCTTGAGCGTGATCAACTGGAACTGCAAACCGCCGGCCGGCACGATCAGCGGGTGCTGAGCCGTGCCGAAGTTGTCGCCGTTCTTCGTCGCGAACGGGCCGGCCAGGTTATCCACCGGGATCGGCGTGGGCGGTAGAGTGGTGACGTTCACGGTGTCCGTGCTTTGCAGGCCGTCGTTGTCGATCACGGCCAGGCGCAGCGTCGTGGTCGCGGCGGCCGCGACCGGCACGTCCTGCGGTGCGCTGGCGGTGGCGCCCTGCACCTTCACGGCCGGCGGGCTGCCGTCGACCGTCCAACGATAGAAGACCAGCGCGCCGCCGGGGTCGGCGCTGGCGGTACCGTCGAGGTCGACGAACGCGCCGTCGTAGGTGCTCGGCACGTTGTTCTGATCCGGACCGGCGTTGGCGATCGGCATGCCGGTCGGGTTGGCGACCGTGATTCTCAGGTTGTCGATCCGCACGATGTACGTCGGGTTGCGCGGGAGCGCCCGAAGCTGGATGGTGTCGATGTCGTTGGCCGGCGCGATGCCCCAGCAGTCCAGCGCGTAAATCTTGCTACCGTTCACCTCAATGTACATTAACTGGCCGAACGCACCGCCCGTGCCCGTCCCGTAGTAATAGACGAACTTGATGCGATTCCATTGGGTCGGATTGGGGATCAGATTCGGGGCGCCGGCCCACTCGCCGGCGAACGCCAGCGGGGTGCCCGACGGGTGCCACGAGCCGTACCAAGTGAAGCCCGTGCCGCCGGTCACGTCGCTGTGCGCACCGCACACACCCGCCAAACCGCTCGGGCTGTCCATCAGGCGGACGCGGAAGTCGATGCCGTTGCCGCTCGGGTAGTTGACGTACTTGAAGTCGTACTCGAACGTGATGAGCTTGTCGCCGGAGCCCGGCGGCACCAGGTTCGTGATCGGCTTGTAGACGCGCCAGGCATTGGCGGTCGGACCGACCACCTCGAGACACTGGGAGCCCGAGATCGAGGGGCCGTTGTCGCCCGTGATCACGGCAAAGCTGCCGTCTGCGCTGAGGTTCTGGGCCCAGCCATCCTGCCCGACGAGCGCCGCAGGCGAATACGTCGGGGCCTCGAAAGTGATAGTCTGCGCTGCCGCTACGCCGACGCAGGCGAGCGCGCCGACCAGACCTAGCCACCTCATCCGATGCATCACGACCTCCTTTGCATTTACCCCCATGTTCCGAAACGGACTCCACGCGCCACACGGCGGTTGATCGACAGGAGCAGCGGAACTGAAACGGTTTTGCACGGCTGCCGAGGGGATTGGACGCGGTCCTGACGCCACGCGCATCTCCGCATCGTTGCTGGACGCCGCGGGCTTGCTCAAGCGACACTCCGGGCGCCCTTCCTCCCGTCTGGTTGATTTCGACCGAACTGCCCGCCGCCTGTAGCCGACGCGTGCCCGGGGCGCACGCTCCGACGGACGGGTACTGGTTCGATCAGACCGCTGCCGCGGACTTCGCTACGAACGCTACGCTTCGTTTCCGTTCTCCGGCGCCCGACGCGGCTTGAGTGCCTGCGGAGTTGAGCGGCCCGACGAGTGCCAGCCGGGTCGTTGCCGGTCGCGAAATCGCCGCGTCGGACAGGTCCATCTCGAGCGTCACGCTAGTAGTTTACGCCAATTTCCCGGGCGATGCAAACGTTTCATTTCGTATTCGGGCCGGGTCTGACGGCCTGCGCGCGAGGCTGCCGCAGGGCCTTGGGCCGGCCGAGTGGCGGACCGCTCCAGATCTAAAATATCCGGGCCTGATTGGTCCATTGATTATCGGAAGCGGAGCGCAGAGTGTTGCGGGCTTGAGCCGACGCCTCGATGACCGGACTCTCTCACCGAAGCGCTCGGGCGGCGCTCCTCGCCCCCGGCACCTGAGCTCGCGTTCACCCCGCGCTGCTCATTTGGCGGGATTGGCCGGACGCACGTCCCAGAGCAGCAGCCACTGGTCGAGCGTTTCGCCCTCGCCGGAGCTGTACTGCACCCATTGCCCGGCCGGCGTGAACTCATACAAAGCAGGACGCGTGTACCAGCTCGGCGGGGGGCTCTCGAACGCGTACCAGGCACCGTCGTCGCCTCGAAACTGCGGCGTCCGATAATAGGTGATGATGCCGCCGTCGCAGGTGACCCAGAACAGATCGCCTTCCACGGCCGGAAGTTCCACCTCGGCGCTGGACGGGAGGCAGCCGGTCCATACCGCAAGCCCGAGCATCAGCGTCAGGATCGAGGTTGATCTCCACGAGCGACAGTTCATGGCAACAAGCCCTCCTCGGGGCAGTTTCGGCGAGGCGCAGATTTTATGCCCGGGCCGCTCCCCACTTCCCCAGCATGCCTCCCGGTGGAGCAACATGTTGCGCAACCTTTCACGGCAGGCCCGTCCGCGCGCGGCAGACTCAAAGTACCTGGACGTTCGCAAGCCGACCCGCGGAGACGCGGGTCGAAATGAGCCTGCGTCCGGGAAAACGGCCGCGTTCGTTGCTGCCGTTGAGCGGGTCGCGCTCCCGGGCTAGATTATCCGGTCCGTGTCACGGCGCCGACGCGGGTTCGCGGTGCGAGCCGATGACGGCCGACCAGGCACGGCGGGCAAGGCGGAACGCGACGCGTGAGCGCGTGGTTTTACCGGTGGGTGTCGGGTGTCGTAGCGGGCTGCCTCGTCACGGCGGCAACGGCTGCGGGACCGGAGGCCGCGGCGGAGCCGCCCGCGGCCCCGCCGACGGTCGCGGCGGACTGGCAGCCTCCGGGCAGTTCGGACGCGGTGCCGGCCACCGCGCCCGCCGCGCCACTTCCGCCACAAACTGAGTCGACGGCGGTCGACGCGCCCGAGAGGCCGCCGGACACGGCGCCGGCGACCGGGCCGGTGCCACCACCGACGGACTCCGCCGCGTTGCAGCGGACGCCGGCCCGCATGATGAGCTTCTTCCTGACCGCGACACGCGAAGCGGATGAGCAGCCGGACCGCCTCGCGGCCGCGATGGGCTGCCTCGACTTCGCGCTGCTCGATCCCGCAGTCGTGGCGGCGGAGGGGCTGGAGTACACGCGTCGCGCCGGCGCGATCGTGCAGGCCCTGGTGCGGATGGGGGCGTTCGAGCCGGGTGCACTGCCCGACGAGCCGGCGGCGGGGACGCGGGTGATCGGCCGCGAGCCGCTGCTGCTGATCATCGATCGCCGCGAGGATCGCCAGTGGCGGTTCTCGCCCTCGACGGTGGCGGAGATCCCGGATCTTTACCGCCGCTTGCAGGAGCTGGAGGCGGCGCCGGCGTCGGCGCCGACCACCGAGGCAACGCCGCCGTCCGAGCCGCTCACGGCGAAGCTGTCCTCACCGCGGGCGCTGGTGCGGCAGTTTCTGATTGCGGTAAACGACGCGGAGCGCAACCCGGATTTTTACCCGGCGGCGCTGGCCTGTCTGAATTTCGCGGGTCTGGACGCCGCCGTGGCGGCCGAGCAGGGGGCGCGTTACGCCGACCAGTTGCAGGACGTGCTTCAACGGCTGCTGGACCTGGGGCTGCTGAAGCTCGAGGACCTGCCGGAGGAGACGACGGAGACCGCGTTCACGATCGGACGCGAGCCGGTCGTGCTGGTGCTGGCGCGGCAGGACGCGGGCTACTGGCAGTTTGCGGCGCGCACCGTCGCGCAGATTCCGACGTTGCACGGGCAACTCGGGGAGCTGGCCGCAGCCAAATCCGTCCCGGCGGGTCCCGGGCCGGGCGGCGCGGAGGAGCCGAGCCGGGCCGCGAAGAGCGCTGCGGGGGCGGACGTGCCGCCGGAGTACCGGTCGCCGCGGGCGACGATGGTGACGTTCCTCAAGGCGATGAACGAGGACGATCTGCGGACGGCCATCCGCTGCCTCGATCTGAGCGGGCTGAGCGACATGGAGCGGGACGCCAGCGCCCGACTGCTGGCGGGGAAGCTCCTGCTGGTGATGAACCGCCACAAGGTGGTGGTGCCGCAGGAGATCTCCGACGACCCGCTGTTCGAGGGGCCGTACAAGCACCTTATCGACCGGTACGGGCGGATCGAGATTGCGCGGCAGGTCGGCGGGGAGCGGGCGGGCGAGTGGCTGTTCAGCGCCGCCACGGTCAAGTCCGTCGAGCGGCTGTACGACGCGTGGGAGACCCGCCCGCTGCTGCCGGAGTTCCGGGCCGACCCGGGCGTGTCCCTGCGGACCCTGCCGTCGCTGTGGCTGCGTGAGCGTGTGATCCCGGCGGATTTGAAGCGGACCGGCCTGTGGCTCCAGCACTGGCAATGGATCGGGCTCGGTCTGGCGCTGCTGCTGGGCTGGGTGGCCCAGCGCCTCACCCGGGCGGTGGTGCCGCGCCTCGCGCGGCGGCTGCTCCACATCCCGGGGGCGACGCGCGACGCGGGGGCCGATCTGCACGTGCTGCGGCCCCTGGCGCTGCTGGCGCTGGTCGCGACGTGGTGGGCGGGTTTGCAGTTCGTCGACCTGGGCGCCCGCGTCGTGGGGCTGGTCTGGCCGGCGATCCGGTTCGTGCTGGTCGCGGCGGCGGCGTGGACGCTGTACACGCTGATCGACGTGGCGGCGGGCTACGTGGCGGAGCGCGCCGCGCAGCGCGGCCTGCGGCTGGACGATGTGGTGGTGTCGCTGGCCCGCAAGACGCTGAAGGTGACGGTGGTCGCGATCGGCGTGCTCCTGATGCTGGCCACGCTGGGGTTCAAGGTCGAGCCCCTGCTGGCGGGGCTGGGCATCGGCGGCCTGGCGTTCTCGTTTGCGGCCAAAGACACGCTCTCGAACTTCTTCGGCTCGGTCAACGTGGTGCTCGACCGCACGTTTCAGGTCGGCGACTGGGTGAAGATCGGCGCGCACGAGGGCATGGTCGAGAGCGTCGGGCTGCGCAGCTCGCGGCTCCGCACGTTCTACAACTCCGAGCTGACGATTCCCAACGCCGAGATCATGAACGCGGTCATCGACAACCTCGGCCGGCGCCGCTACCGGCGTACGCTGCTGACGCTGTCGGTGACGTACCAGACGACGCCGGAACAGCTCGAGGCGTTGTGCGAAGGGGTTCGGGAGCTGATCCGCCGGCACCCGCTTACCCGCAAAGACCTCTTCTACGTCAGCGTGCGGGGGTTCTCCGCGTCGTCCATCGACGTACTGGTCGATTGTTTTCACGACGTCTCGGAATACGCCGTGGAGTTGCGCGAGCGTCACCGGCTGCTGCTGGACATCCTGCGGCTCGCCGCCCGCCTGGGGATCGAGTTCGCTTACCCCACGCAGACGGTCTTCGTGCGCGCAGCCGACGCCGGCGAGGCGGCCGCGGCCAACGCCCCCGGACCCGCGGCGCCGCCGCTGCGGCCACCGCCGCTCCCCGTGCCGGCGGACACGGCGGCAGCGCAACTCGTGGGGCGCGACGCGGCGCTGGCCGTGCTGGCCGCGCAACCGGCGCCGGGCGGCTGAGTCCGGGCCGAGTCGGGCCGGACGTCAGGCCAGCGCCAGCACGCGCTCGACCAGCTTGCGGATGCCTTCGTAGACCTCGGCGGGGCCGCGGCCGAGCATGTACGCCGGCGTCGAGACGACCCGCAGCTCCTCATCGACGGCGATCTCGTCGACGGCGCGGTTTTCGTGCGTGCAACCCATGGCGTTGATGGCGCGGGCCGTGTCCGGATCGGTCCCGATCGTCAGGCGGCCCTTCTGACCGCGGTTGGCGATGATGCGGGCCAGCGTGGCCGGTGCGATGCAGATCGCGCCGACCGGCTTGCGGGCCGCGAGGCACTCGCCGACCAGGCGTTCGACGTCGGGCTGCACCCGGCACGCGGCGCCCTTCGTGGCGAAATCGCTGAGGTTTTTCGCGGCGCCGAAGCCACCGGGCAGGATCAGGGCGTCGAGCTCATCCACCCGCACCGTGGCGACGTCGCGGATGTCGCCGCGGGCGATGCGGGCCGCCTCCGTCAGCACGTTGCGCGTTTCGCGCACCGGCTCGCGGGTCCGGTGGTCGATCACCGCCGCCTGCGCGATGTTCGGCGCGCAGCAGAAATACCGGGCGCCCTGCTGGTCGAGCGCTAGGAGCGTCAGCACCGCCTCGTGAATCTCGGCGCCGTCGAAGACGCCACAACCGGACAGCAGAACGGCAACTCGGTTGGACATGGGCATCTCCTCCGCGACGGGCCGTGCGACGCCCGCCGCGTCTCTCGAGTGTTCGGAATTCGCCGCCTCCGCCCGCTCGCGCGAAAGCCCCGGCCGGCGGGAGTTTCAGGCTTTTTGAAAAACGGACCGTCGGCGCGCCCGCGGCCGCCTGGCGTCGCCGGACGATTATACTCCCGCCCAAGACCGGCCCGCACGGCGCTGCGCAGCGCCGGGGGCCGGTCACAGGATGCGCCGTGATCCGGCTCGGTGTGGTTTCGTTCCTGAACTCCCGCCCACTGATCGCCGGGCTCGAGGCCGACGACCGGGTTGACTTGCGCTTCGACGTGCCGGCGGCGCTGCCGGCGCTGCTCGACTGCGGCGTGGTGGACGTCGCGCTGGTGCCCGTGATCGACGTGCTGCGTAGCCGCGGGGGGCTGACGGTCGTCTCCGACGCCTGCATCGGCTGCGACGGCGAGACCATGACCGTGCGCGTGTTCTCGCGGGTGCCGCCGGACCGCATCCGCACGCTCCACGTGGACGGGGATTCGCACACCTCGGTCGCGCTCGCGCGGGTTCTGTGGCGCGCACTGTACGGGGTCACGTTGGAGGTGCAGCCGTTCGACGCCCGGCGGACGCCGCCGGATGCGCTCCCGGCCGTACTGCTGATCGGTGACAAAGTCGTCGATCCACGGCGGGGGCGGTTCGCTTACGAAGTCGACTTGGGCGGGGCCTGGTACCAGCAGACCGGGCTCCCGTTCGTCTTTGCCGTCTGGGCGCGTCGGGCAACGCGGGCGGCGGGAGCGGACCCGCCACCCGACCACGTGCGAGCCCTGCTCGAAGCGGCCCGCGACCGCGGCGTGGCGCAGGCCGCGGCGATCGCGCACGAGGTCGGTCCGCGGCTCGGCTGGCCCGCTGCGCTGGCGGAGCGGTACCTGACCCGCTGCCTGACCTTCCGACTGGATGCCCGCGCTGTGGCCGGTGTCGGGGCGTTCGCGTCCGCCTGCCGGGCGGAGGGACTCGTGCCGGAGGATGCGACCGCGGTTGCGTGGCCGGTCGCCGCAGCCGCCACGCCCGTTGCTGCGGCCGCCCCGGTCGGAGACGCGGGATGAACGCGACCCCGCCACCCGTCGTGAGGCGCAGCCGATTGACGGATGCCGAGGCGCTGGAGCTGTACCGCGAGGCCTCGATTCACGAGCTCGGCCGGCGGGCGCACGCGCGAGCGCTGGAGCTGCATCCGGAGCCGTACCGCACGTACGTCGTCGACCGGAACATCAACTATGCGAACGTATGCACGGCCCGGTGCATTTTCTGCAATTTTTATCGCAAGCCCGGGGACGGCGAAGGCTACATCCTGAGCTACGAGGAAATCGGGCGGAAGATCGAGGAGCTGCTGGCGATCGGCGGGACGCAAATCCTGATGCAGGGGGGGCTGGTCCCGGGGGCGGATCACCCGAGCGGACAGGGGTTGCCGTTCGAGTGGTACCTGGAGCTGCTGCGCTTCATCCGGCGCAACTATCCCTCGATTCACATTCACGCCTTCAGTCCGCCGGAAATCTGGGCGTTCCACCGGATGTACCGGATGCCATTGCGCGACGTGCTGCTGCGGCTGCGGGACGCGGGTCTGGATACCATCCCCGGCGGGGGCGGCGAGATCCTGGTGGACCGTGTGCGCCGCAAGATCGGTCAAGGCAAGGCGCTCACCGAGGAATGGCTCGAGGTCATGCGTCAGGCGCACCGGCTGGGGATGCGGACGAGCTGCACGATGATGTTCGGGCACATCGAGACCGTGCCCGAACGGATCGAGCACCTGCGGCGGCTGCGGGATCTTCAGGACGAAACCGGCGGTTTCATCGCCTTCATTCACTGGCCGTTTCAGCCCGAGGGCACGCCGCTGGGGCGTTGGCACCGCCCGCCGGCGGACGCGCTCGACGAGGTCGCTCATCCCGCCGGGGCGGCTGATCGCGTCGAGGCCGCGCTTCTCGTCGGGGCGGCTGATCCCGCCGAGGCCGCCCGGGTGGACCGGGAGGCGCCGCGCCCGACGCGGCCGATGCCCGATGGCGAACACCTCTTCCTCGCCGACGCGCACGAGTACCTCGTGATGCTGGCGATCGCCCGGCTGTATCTCGACAACATCCCGAATATCCAGTCGAGCTGGGTGACGATGGGACCGAAAATCGGGCAACTGGCCCTGTTCTTCGGCGCCAACGACATGGGCTCGGTCATGATGGAGGAGAATGTCGTTTCGGCCGCGGGCACCACCTTTCGCCTGAACGAGGCCGAGATTCGGCGGCTGATTTCGGATGCGGGCTGGCAGCCGCAGCAACGGGACCAGTACTACCGGCCGGTCGCGCGACCGCGGGCGGCGGTGGCGGCAAGGCGGGTGTAGCGCGTCGTGCGCGTTCCCGGACTGATCGGCTGGCGTAGTTGGACGCATTGGGATACGCTGTAACGTTTGGCGCCGGTCCATCCCTGCCGGAAGACGTGGGCGTGTGGCTCGCGCGGCGGCGACCGATTGGCGGCCGCGCGGCCAAGGCGCTCGCATGGGTCGAGCCCCCGCGCACGGTAGAAACGTCATGAACGGAGCAAGGGCATGTGGATTCGCTTGGGGCGGTACGGTGTGGCGTTGGTGCTGACAGGGGCGGTGTCCGGCGCGGCGCTGGCGACGACGTTGGAGGAGGTGCAGAAGAAGGTGCAAAGCGCCTGGGAGAAGCACAAGTCGCTGTCCGCGAAAATGACGATCGAGCAGCGGATGGAGATGGGCGGGGGGTCGATGGAGAGCAAGGGCGACGGCACGCTCGAAACGCAGCGCAAGGACGGGAAGCTCCTGGCGCGGTTCGAGTTGAAGTCGACCATGACCCAGAAGTTCGGCGAGAACAGCAGCTCGATCGAGCAGCGGGTGCTGTCCATCAGCGACGGTGAGTTCTCCTGGACGCTGGCCGAGATGATGGGGCAGAAGCAGGCGTTCAAGTCGCGGGTCGACGGCAAGATGTTCGGCGACCCGCAGGCGATGTTCGCTGAGTTGAGCAAGGAGCACGAGCTGCGGCTGGCGGCCGACCAGGATGTGGCGGGTCGGAAAGCGTACGTGATCGAGGCGGTGCCGAAGGACCGGGGCGCCAACCCCATTGTGGGCAGGTTGGAGCTGTGCTTCGATCAGGACTGGGGGGTCATGGTCAAGATGGTGCTGTACAACCCCGATGCCAAGCCCTTCCAGACCATCACCTACAGCGACGTGAAGGTCGATGAGCCGATCGCCGCCGAGCGTTTCGTCTGGAAGACGCCGGAGGGCGTCGAAGTCGTCGACCAAACCGGCGGTCCGGCCACGGCCCCGGCCCGGGAGCCGGCGGGGGAACCGGCCGGAGGCGCTCCCAAGGAGCCCGGCAGAGACCTGCCGAAGGCTCCGGGCACCGGCGACGGCAAGCCGTAGGCGCGCGGCGGGACGCCGGCTGCGGCGGCGGCGCAGCGGGGTCGGTCGGGAGGCGGGCCGGCCCCGCGACACGGATCGGTCCGACCGGGGACGTCAGGCGGTCGGGGCCGCGGGGGGAGCGGCGGGGACGGCGTGCCCCAGCTTGAACGTCAGCGGCGGCGGGCTCAGCAGCCCGCCGGAGATGATGATGCGGACCGCTTCCTCGACCGACCAGTCCAGTTCGACGACGTCGCGACGCCGCACCAGGAACATGTAGCCGGAGGTCGGATTGGGCGTGGTGGGGATGAAGACGGTCACGAGTTCCTCGCGGGTGAGGGCGTCGACGGTCGTGTTGGTGATGAACGCGACGGACCGCGTGATCTCGTTGGGGAACGGCACGAGCGCGACGCGCTGGAAGTTGCGCTTCTGGTCCTCCGCGAAGAGCGAGACGACCTGCTTGAGCGAGCCGTAGATGGTCTTGATGAACGGCATGCGGCTGACCGCCAGGTCGATCAGGTCCAGCACGCGGCGGCCGATCATGTTGGCGGCGAACAGGCCGATCAGGTAGAGCAGGAAGAACGTCAGGAAGACGGAGAAGAGCGAGATCGCCCACTGCCACTCGATCGGCAGGGCGCTGAGCCCCTCGCGGTCGAGACGTTCGGGGTCGATGCCCCATTGCTCGAGTACGACTTTGCCGCGCGGGCTGAGCAGGAACCAATCCACCAGCCAGATGGAGGCGTCGCGCAGCCAGCCGAATACCAGCCGCACGATCCAGACGGTCACGAGGATGGGTACCGCGGTGAGGATGCCCGCGGTGACGCGCGTGCGGACGAGGGCGCTCAGGGTCGCCGCCAAACGGCTGCGGCGGCGGCGGCGAACAACGACGGGACTCTCCGACATCGGGGCACTCCGGCTGCGGCCGGCCCACGGCGGGTGGGACGCGGCGCGGCACGCACGATACTGAGGCGGCGGCGCGGCGCGAAGCCGGCGGCCGCTTGACACGGGCCGGGGCGGTGGTGTCTCGTATCGCGCGCCGAGGAGGACTGCCGTGGACGCGCGCGCCTGGTGCGGAATCGTGGTTGGACTGGGGGTCTTGCTCGCGGGGCCGGGTTGCGAACGGGTGCCCGGCGACGGCGAGCCGATCCGGATCGGTCACTTCGCCTCGATGACCGGCTCGGAGGCCACGTGGGGCGTTTCGACCGACTGGGGCGTGCGCATGGCGGTGGATGAGGCCAACGCCGAAGGGGGCGTGCGCGGCCGACGGCTCCAGGTCATCACGTACGACAATCAGGGCAAACAACAGGAGTCCGCGACCGCCGTGACGCGCCTGATCACGCAGGACAGGGTGGTGGCGATCCTCGGCGAGGTGGCGTCGTCGCGGTCGATCGCGGGGGGGCAGGTTGCGCAGCGGTTCGGCGTGCCGATGATCTCGCCCTCGTCGACCAACCCGAGGGTGACCGAGATCGGGGACATGATCTTCCGGGTGTGTTTCATCGACCCGTTTCAAGGCTACGCCTGCGCGAAGTTCGCCCGCGGCGAGCCGCTGCGGGCGCAGACGGCCGCGACCCTGTTCAACCGCTCGCAGATCTACTCGACCGGACTGAACGAGACGTTCCGGGAGCACTTCACGAAGCTGGGCGGCACGATCACGACCGAGCAGGCGTACTCGGACGGCGACACGGACTTCAGTGCGCAGCTCACCAACATCCGCGGGACGTCGCCGGACGTGATCTTCATCCCCGGGTACTACACGGAGGTCATCAACATCGCCGTGCAGGCCCGCCGGCTGGGGATCACCGTGCCGCTGCTGGGCGGCGACGGCTGGGACGCGGAGGACCTCAAGAACGCGGGTTCGGCCCTCGACGGCTGCTTCTTCTGCAATCACTACTCGCACGAGGACCCGCGGCCGGCCGTGCAGGAGTTCGTGAAAAAGTACAAGGCTCTAGAGGGCGGGCGCGTGCCGGACGGCATGGCCGCGACGGGCTACGACGCCGCGCGCCTGCTGATCGACGCGATGCGGCGGGCGCCGTCGCTGAGCGGCAAGGACCTCGCGGCGGCGATCGCCGCGACCAAGGACTTTCCGGGCGTGACGGGTGTCATCACGATCGATGCCCAGCGGAACGCCCGCAAGCCGGCCGTCATCCTGCGGCTCCAGGGCGGCAAGCCGTCGTTCGTCACGTCCATCGACCCGCCGGCGGACTAGCGCCGTGTGGGGGCGCGCGGGCGGCTGGTACGAGGCGCTCCGGCCGGTATGATGCCCGGGGAGTGCGCGACCGCTGGGCGCGGGCCGGCGGCGGCGCGGGTCGCTGCGGGCACGGCGGTGCGCACCCGGGCGTTATCCAGCCGCGGGCTCGGCTCCGCCGGGCCGCGGGCGGCGATCGGACTGGATGGACACGCAGCCGCTGGACCCGCTGTTGAAGCTCACCCAGACTCTGCTGGACGGGTTCGCCGTCGGGGGCATGTACGCGCTGATTGCCCTCGGCTACACGATGGTGTATGGCATTCTGAAGTTCATCAACTTCGCGCACAGCGACGTCTTCACGCTGGGGGCCTGGGTGTCGTGGGTGCTCGCGGTCCGCGTGTTGCGGCTGGACGGGGTGGCCGACGCGGGCGGCGCGCCGCTGTGGGCCGTGCCGATCGTGCTCCTGGGAGCCATGCTGGCGTGCGGGACGGTCGGCTTCCTGATTGAGCGGCTGGCCTACAAGCCGTTGCGGGCGGCCCCGCGGCTGAACGTGCTGATCACGGCGATCGGCGTGTCGCTGCTGCTCCAGAACGTCGGCCAGTTGCGGGTGGTGTTCGGACCGTACCCCAAGTCGATGCCGCCCCTGCTGCCGGATGTCACGCTGCTGCACGTGGCGGGCGTCCGCGTGCCGGTCGTGGACGTGCTGGTCATCGGGCTGCCGCTGGTGCTGATGCTCGGGCTGGAGTGGCTGATCTTCCGCACGCGCGTCGGCCTGGCGATGCGGGCGGTCTCGTACAACCCGCAGACGGCCGCGCTGATGGGCGTGAACGTCAACCGCGTGATCTCGTTCACGTTCGTGCTCGGTTCCGCGCTGGCGGCCGCGGCCGGCTTCCTGTACGCCCTGAAGTACGTGGGGCTCAAGCAGCCGGCGGACACCACCTGGGTCATGCTCGGGCTCAAGGCGTTCGTCGCGGCGGTCGTAGGGGGGATCGGCAACGTGCGCGGTGCGATGCTGGGCGGTTTTGCGATCGGCTTGCTGGAGTTCCTGGGGGTCGCGTACCTCGAGCCGCTGTACCGCGACGTGTACGTGTTCGCGGTTCTCATCCTGGTGCTGCTGTTCCGGCCGGCGGGCCTCCTCGGCCGGGCCACGGTCGAGAAGGTGTGACGCGGTGAGGAGGAAACGGGCCGGTCACGGATCAGGCGGCGCGGCGGGTCGGGTCGCGTTGCGGACGGAGGAGCCATGAGCGCGGCGGCCAGCAGCAGCCGGGCGGCCGACGGGGGGTGGGTGCCGGCGCTGCGCAGCGGCGCACCGGTGCTCGTGGCGGTGGGCCTCGGGCTGCTGATGCACTTCGCCGTTCAGCCGGCGGTGGGCGCGTTCAAAGCCCGGGTCCTGATCGATATTGGGATCAACATCATTCTGGCGGTTTCGCTGACCCTCGTGAACGGGTTCACAGGGCAGTTCTCGATCGGTCACGCGGGGTTCATGGCGCTGGGGGGCTACGCCGCCGGGGCGCTCTCGTATTACGGCTCGATCCGGCTGTTCGGGTCGGCGGCGTTCAACGGCGGCGTGGTGAGCTGGACGGCGAGTCAGGGGACGTTCGGGGGGCCGTGGGTGGGCGGCGGCGACGTGCTCTTCGTCGCGGCGTGTCTGACGGGCGGGCTGGTGGCGGCGGGCGCCGGCTACCTGGTCGGGCTGCCGTCGCTGCGGCTGCGGGGCGACTACCTGGCGATCGTCACGCTGGGCTTCGGCGAGATCGTGCGCGTCGTGCTGCAAAGCACGCCAGCGCAGCTCTCGCAGGCCGCGGATGTGGCGGCCGCGCCCTGGCCGCTGTTGACGCTCAAGCTGGGCGGTGCGTTGGGGTTCATCGGGTTGCCGTTCTACACCACGCTGTTCTGGGTGTATCTGGTCGTGGGGCTGACCCTGGCCGTGGCGATCCGGCTGAAGCGCAGCAGCTACGGGCGGGCGTTTCTGGCGATCCGCGAGGACGAGGTGGCGGCCGAGGCGCTGGGCGTGCACACGACGCGCTACAAGGTCCGGGCGTTCGTGCTGGCGGCGTTTCTGGCGGGCGTGGCCGGCGCGTTGTACGCCCACCTGATCGGCTCGATCAACGCGGGCGAGCTCGGGTTTCAGAAGTCGTTCGAAGTGGTGATCATGGTCGTGCTAGGCGGGATGGGCTCGGTGTCCGGCTCGACGCTGGCGGCCATCGTGCTGACGCTGCTGCCCGAGCTGCTCCGCAGCGTCACGGGCACGATCAACACGCACCTGCCGCGCGAGTACGAGCTGCCCGACCTGCGCATGATCATCTACTCGCTGGCGCTGATCCTCATGATGATCTTGCGACCGCAGGGTTTCTGCGGGCTGCGCGAGATCTGGGACTGGCGGATCGGGCGGAGGCGACGCCCGACATGAGCCCACTGCTGGAAGCCACTCGGCTGTCGATCGCGTTCGGCGGGCTGCGGGCCGTGCAGGATTTCAACCTCGCCCTGGAAGCGGGCGACCTTCAGGGGCTCATCGGTCCCAACGGGGCCGGCAAGACGACGGTGTTCAACCTCCTGACCGGCGTGTACCGGCCCGACGCGGGGGAGATCCGGCTGGCGGGGCAGCGGCTGGACGGCCTGCGTCCGTTCCAAATCGCCCGGGCGGGCCTGGCGCGGACGTTTCAGGCCAGCCGGCTGTTGGCGAATCTGTCCGTGGCCGACAACGTCCGCATCGGCGCGCAACTGCGCAGCCGGCCGAGCCTGGCCGGCACGATGTGGCGGACGCGCCGCCACCGGGACGCGGAGCGCGACATTGAGGCCCGCACGCAGCGTCTGCTAGCGACATTCGGCCTGGCCGAGCGGGCCGACGAGCTCGCGCGGCACCTGCCGTACGGCGACCAGCGCCGCCTCGAGATGGCCCGCGCGCTGGCGACGCAGCCGCGTGTGCTGCTGCTGGACGAGCCCGCGGCCGGGATGAACCCGCAGGAGAAACTCGCGCTGCGCGAACTGGTGCAGCGCATCCGCCGCGAGTTCGGTGTGACGATCCTGCTCATCGAGCACGACATGAGCGTCGTGATGAGCATCTGCGAGACGGTGACGGTCCTGGACTACGGCGTGACGATCGCCCGCGGCACCCCGCGCCAGGTGCAGGGCGATCCGCGCGTGATCGAGGCGTACCTCGGCGTGGCCGCCCCGCCCGGCGGCCCGCCCGGAGACGCGTGATGGCGCTGCTGGAGATCCGCGACCTGCACGTGCACTACGGCGCGGTGCACGCGCTGCAGGGGCTCAGTCTCGACGTGGCGGCCGGGCAGATCGTCACGCTCATCGGCGCCAACGGGGCGGGCAAGTCCACCACGCTCCGCGTCATTTCGGGTCTCGTGCGGCCGACGCGCGGCACGGTCACCTTCGATGGCCGGCCGCTGACGGGCTGTCCCGCGCACCAAATCGTGCAGCGCGGCGTGGCGCAGGTGCCGGAGGGGCGCGGCATCTTCGCGAACTTCACGGTCGCCGAGAACCTGGAGATCGGGGCGTTCGCCCGCGCCGACCGGGCGGCGGCGGCCCGCGACCGTGCCCGGGCGCTGGAGCTGTTTCCGCGGCTGCGCGAGCGGCTGCACCAGAACGCCGGCACGCTCTCGGGCGGCGAACAGCAGATGCTCGCGATCGCGCGGGCGTTGGTGGCCCGGCCCCGCCTCCTGCTGCTGGACGAGCCGTCGCTGGGCCTGGCGCCGCAAGTCGTCCAGACGATCTTCGCGATCCTCCGCGACATCAACGCGGCCGGCACCACGATCCTGCTGGTGGAGCAGAACGCGCACATGGCGCTTCAGACCGCCGCGTACGCCTATGTGCTGGAGGTCGGGCGGCTGGCGCTGCACGGTCCGGCGGCGGAGCTGGCGGCCAGCCCGCAGGTTCGGGCGGCGTACCTCGGGCTGGGCTGAGGCCGGCGGGCGGGAGCACGCCGCGCGGGGCGCCTGGGGGGGCCGGTTCCCGGGGTGCGGGCC
>Ga0209101_1000104_pt1 | contig 68110 bp, 85 predicted proteins | sample ConPoolayeCmetaG_FD_185481 | JGI IMG/M metagenome (GOLD analysis project Ga0209101, IMG submission 185481) | Hot spring microbial mat communities from California, USA to study Microbial Dark Matter (Phase II) - Cone Pool mat layer C metaG... ... | reverse complement strand
ATATTATATAATATATATATATATTGGGCATAGCAAAAATCGTGCCAATTTACAACTTATTGATATTTAAAATAAAAAATATATAACCTTAATGTAAAACTTTAAGTATGATTTTTTGCTTTTTAAGTAGACTTTTCTTGACGTGAGGGGAGAAAATCGCGATTTTCTTCATTTTCCGATGTCGAATTTTTCTAAAATGTAAAAAGAAAATTGAAAATTTTAACCGGTTAAGCCATTTTTACATTTTAGAAACGAAAAGGGGGTGTTTTTTCATAAAGTTAGAATTATAGCGCTTAAATTGTTTATTTAATCTACTTAAACATGTATAAAATGAAAAAAAAAATAAATCTAACTTACGTCGTGTCACTTAAAGTATTACTTTAACCTTTGACAAAAAATATTTGTTTTTTACATTTTTTTTTATTATATTATATATAAGAAAAATGCAATATAAAATGTATAATAAAATAATGAAAGTTTTATATTATTTATTATTATAAAGACTAACGGAGAATTGCATGGAAGATAATAATAATCTAATTACGATAAATTTTAAAATTTCAAAGGAGTTGAGGGATAAATTCAAAAAAGTCGCTAAAGATAATAGAACGACTATGCAATCAATATTATATTCATTGGTTGAAAATTATATCGAAAACGCTGATCATCTTAAATTGAAAATAATAGACATGAGGTCGCAATATGGAAAATAAATTTAATGAAGGCGGAATGTTTTCGTATGATTTCGGGTTAAAAGTTTCGAACATCACGTATGGAGAAATGAAATTTAAATTTTTTAATATAAGAGAAGTTTATATTGATGGCGTTCAAAAAGGCGAATATCATATACAACCAATAATTAGAAAAGATCCGGAATTTGCTGTTTTATTTTTAAAATCAAAATTTCCAGACGCACAAATTGGACTTACCGACCCTTCAGGTCTTTTAAATCTTGAATATCCGATATATTTAATATGTAAGAGCGGCTCTTTGATAATGGAAACGATTAAAGAAACTTTTGAAAAAATAGACGAGGAATTGGATGGAAAGGGAATATCTTAGTATTGTAGCCGCATCAAGAAACGACAATCATGGCGGAAATCTTAACGAAAGAATGCAGAATTTTATAGATAACCTAAATAGGCAGTCTGAAAAATTTAATTTTCCTATAGAAATTATTATTGTTGACTGGAATCCCCCAAATAATAAACCGCTTCTTCATGAAGTATTAAAAGGAAAATTTAGGTCAATTATAGTTCCAGGCGGCGTCCATAAAAGATATGGGCAGCATAAGCTAATACCATTATATCAAATGATCGCTAAAAATGTCGGTATTAGAAGGGCGAGGGGCGAATTTATTCTCGCCACAAATGTTGATATTTTATTTGATGATAGTGTTATTTCTTTTTTATCTAAAAAAAAATTACAGAAGGGATGTATATACCGGGCGTATCGATATGACGCCAAAAGCGGCGTAAAAAATGTTGAAGAGGCGAAAAAAAATCTTATACGCATAAACCTTTCCTATACAGACGAGCTTTGTACCAATGCGTGCGGTGATTTTCAGTTATTACATAGAAACGACTGGTTTCGGCTTCGCGGGTATTACGAAAAAGACGTTTTTTCAATTCATATAGACTCTATATTTGAATATTATGCGGTATATAATGGATGTAAAGAGATTGTTTTAAGACCGCCGAAAGTTGTTTATCATATTGAACATGCCGGAGGATGGGTGCCTGGCATAGAATTTTCAAAAGAATATAATAGGATGAACGATGATAAAATAAAAAAAATTTCATATGAAGATCTTTTAAATATTATCAGATTGATGGAGGCTCAAAATTCTTTTTTTTATTATAATAAAGATAATTGGGGGTTAAAAGATGAAAAATTTGAAGAAATTGATATCGTTCGATGATTTTAAGTCGGTATGTGAAGATAAATTTTTTGAACGGCGAGGCGAATATAATTACTTTATTCGGTGTAAAAAAGGAATACCGTTTTGCAATGAGCGCGTCTGTATTCCGTGGAATAAACTTGAAGACGTACCGGATCAAATTTTATCGTTAAAAGAAATAAATCAAAAATTATCGTCAAAAAAATGCGATGATTAACAATAAGAGAGATTTCATATCTATCGTGACGTGGCCGTTATTTTATGGCGTATTTCGATATAAATATTATAAGAGAAGTTTATATTTTTTATACATAATAAAAGTTGTATTCACAACAAAATAGAAAGGGCAGTATTATGTCAAACGCTTCAGAATGTCCTCGCACAAATATGTACATGGTTGATCCGGACGATCTTGTTATTATTACTGATAAGTCCGATCCATTGTATGATCCAAGAGTTGAGCTTCCTGTTGAAGAGCCAATGGTTCTTAATATAATGCATAAAGGCATTTTACAAAACATTCGAATTGTTAGAAGAAATAATCAGGACGTTGTTATAACGGGAAGGCAGCGTGTTAAAGCCGCTCGTGAGGCTAATAAGCGCCTAAGAAAAGAAGGAAAAGAGCCGATAAAAGTTCCATGCGTATTAACAAGGGGAGACGAGGCGGAACAGCTTGGCGTTATGATTTCAGAGAACGAGCTTAGGCAGGGTGATGGTATTCTGGCCAAAGCGGAAAAATGTAAAAGATATTTAGATATGGGGAGAACTGAAAAAGAAGCCGCAATTGTTTTTGGCGTCACTGTACAAACTATTAAGAATTGGATGGAAATCATAGGGTTATCAGCCGCGGTTAAGAAAGCGGTTGATTCTGGCATTATAAGCGCAACAGCTGCGGCTAAATTGAGCGGATTAAGCCCTGCGGAACAAAAAGAAAAGCTTGATAAGCTCATTAAAGACGTCAGTAAACCAGGAAAGCGCCGTATTTCAATTAATAAAGCCGCCAAAGCCGCTGGAAAACCTATAAAGGCGATAAGGGCTAAAAAAGAAATAGAAGACGCTTTGGAATATTCTGAGAACGAATGGGTTAAAGCGACGTTGAGATGGGTTCTGTGTCAAAAAGATTCAATTTCTTTAGAATAATTCATTTATTTTGATGCATATAACGCCGGAATTCAATTTAAAGGGGGATTGGTATGGATATGAATCAAAAAGTGTTTTTGCATGGACACGGAAGAATTGAAAATCAAAAACAGGAACAAAATCAGGGGCAAAACATGCCTCAGGAAAATGAAGGCGTTAATCATATCGATGATAATGAGGGAATTAGTCATATTGATGATAAAGATCCTGAATTTTCTCAAGACGTTGTAGAATATGGCGGCGGGATTGATCTTACGCCGATGGAAGAACTTCTTAATGAAGATAAAAAAGAAATTGAAAAATTGGACACAGAAAATGATAAAAATAATGTTATAACTAATAGAAGCGAGCTTCCAATATCCTCTAAGTCAGGATTTGACGACACTGTCGTGCAAGACGCTCGGATTGATTCTGATATTGAAGGCGGAGTAACAAATCCTATGCGATCAACCGGTCCAATGAAATTTAATGGAGATTATACTTCTGAAGGTGGTATTATTGGGAAACGCGATCCGATTGCGGATTCGACTCCAGGAGCGTTTGAATTGTCAGGTTTTCATGTTGAAATGGAAACCGACTCAGGGATGGTCAGTATTCAAGTTACGCAGGATTTTCATGATATTGAAACGGCGAAAATGTCCATTAATGGTGATAAATTTCTTATGCCATTAAAAAGCGGCGGATTCAAAGTGTGCCGTATTACAAGGGGTGCGCCAATTATTTGTAATAATGAACGCATGCTCTTGGAATATATCGATGGAAAATGGAGAAGGCCTTAATTTTTCAGTTTGAGATGGCGCCAAGTTAAAGTTGTATGTTTATTTTATGGAAAAGGAGCGATAAATGTCGAAAACGATTAATGCGCAAGTTCTTTTTCATGTTGTCGCAAAAATTGATGATAATGTTGATATTGAGAATTTTCTTTTGAAAGATACTGAATGGATTGGGGAGCCTAAAAATAATAAAGGCTGTGTTATTTCAATAACTCCAAAAAAATATAATATAAGCGTCGATGGCGCATTATCGAAAAATAAAAATATTTCAAATAAAAAAAAATTATTAAAATCTGAACATTGTGAAAATGTGCTTCCAATCGTTAAAGCCGTAAAAAGGAGCGGCGGAATACGATGGGTAAAAAAATATAAAATAATAAAACAATTACTGCTTGATAATCATAATGACTCTATATTTATGGTGCAATACCCTGACGGCAGCATAAATTTTAATGTGAAACATGAAGATATAATTAAGCAAAACGTTTGTATAGTAGTTGAAAACAATCAAATGGAAATAATATATGGAAAATAATAAAGATGTAAGTGTTCACAAAGATTTAACAGCCGAAATAGACGCCGTTCTCCAGAATTCTAAAAAGAGAAGAATTCCTTTGGAAACTAATCAATTAATGGAGATTTTTATAGATAAAGAAAATTCCGAACCAAATAAATTAAAAGGAAGCGTTTCAATAATTAGTTCCGTTACATATATTGACGGAACAGTTGATGAAAAAATAATTAGAAAACATGACGTTTTTATTGAAGATAATCAAATGTTTATAGAAAAATATGATCCGGCGGCTGGGTTTACCACAGAAGTAATGAAAATGGCGAGAGATATTTTAACGTCAATTGCCAATTTTTCTAAACCACATATAAATACCGCGAGAGTGCCGATAACTACAAAAAATGTTTTTGTATGTTCAAAAAAACAAATAATAGTTATATGTGATTCCGGAAAAAACTCCTCCACAAAAGAGCTTGTTGACGGACTTCTTTTTTCAGGCCAGGCAAATAGTTCAATTGATATTGATTTATGGGATAATGGAATTGGCGGTAATGATAAAGGTATTAAATGGGCTTTTCTCGAAATTGAACGGCGTATTGCGAATAATGAATCCGTTATCGTAACTGGAATATTTAAAAATTGGTATGAATTAATGCCGATTGCGGTTATCGCGTTAATGTATAATGTAGGAATAACATTGGGAAGAATAGCCGGACAAAAATTATCCATTGGCGGTGTTCTTGACGTTAATATCGTTCTTGAACATTTTATGTTAAAGCGCGAAGTTCTTCAACCATTTTTTAATGATCCATATTCGGCTATAGAATATTTTAAACAAATAGATGGAATGATAAATTCACTTGTAATTTTTCCTTCTATTTTACATGCCTTTTTTGCAAAATAAATATTATGGGTATTATCTTATTAGATGGAAATTTTATCCTTGACCAAGAATCTGAAAAAAAAATAATAGAGCTCGCCGATAAAACTCTTAAAGAAAAATACGCCGATGAATACGATTATCTCTTAAAAAAATTTAGGGATATAGTATTTTTTCAAGAAGTGGCGAGCTATAAAAATTATTTAGAACACCGGCATCCAGAGCAGGTGAATCAAATTGACCATCTTAGGTCTATATTGAATAATAAAAGAATTGTGCAGCTTTCAGATAATAAATAAAAATCCGGTTATATAATGAGACTATTGATAATTGTGTTATAATTTATTTTTATGTGATATAATAATATTGAATAGATTTATTTTTTTTATTCTCAAGATAATGTCCGCTGCTTCAGCGGATGATTGCATTATCTCGTGCAATCAAATGTTTATATTTTTCCAAAACCTCCGCCCTACGGACTGCGTCATTCGCGCTAAAGCGCGAACTCCTCGTCCTCCCGGCTACGGTTTTGAAAAATATAAAAATTTTATAATCAATTTTTAAGTTGAGAATGAAGAGACCTAAAAGGTCTCTTTTTTATTTTATAATTTATGTAAAAAGGGGGAATAATGAAAAAAATTAGTAAATTATTTAAAAGGCGCGTTAATGAAATAAAAGCCGATATTCATGATAATTGGGAGGCCGGATCAATTTTAATGCTTGCCTCAATTGGGATGAGCTTTTTATTAGGAAGGTTTACTATGAAGGTTCCGGTGCCAGTTTTTATTGAAAAAAGAATGGTCGCCCCTGTTTTGGCGACAGGAATTGTTCGTATGATAGCGCGGCACGGAGAAAAAAGATACAATAGAAAGAGAAGATGGAGATTATGTGGATGAATAATGGCGCTATAGCGTCTGGAATTAGATTGTTTGATATGTTCTCTTTAAAACCAATAAATATTTTAATCCCATCTATTGTAGATATTATCATTAATTATCAGAATATATTAGCGATTATAAAAGGAGAAATAACAATTTCGGATATAATTGTAAATCAGGCAGTTGGAAAAATAATTAATTTAGCTAGAGGGCCGTTTAGGAAAATGTTAATTGAGGCATCGGATGGTTCAATAAAATTATTTGGAAAAAATGGATTTGGCGGCAGATCGTGGTTTTCTGAGATAAATAAATATGGTAGAAAAATTGAAAAAATGGTTGTGGCGTTTCATGACGCTAATAAGGCGGGGCCGCATTTAGACATACACATTGGTAAAATCAGTTTTATTAAAAAAATACCGGCCAATGCAAATAAAGCGCTTCGACGAGGAGACGCCGATGCTGTTAAAAAAGACATTCAAAAATTGTTGAATACAAGAAAAATTATTCCGCAGAATTTAGATCATTCTCCAGGTAATGCAAGATTAAGTTGGGAGAATGGCGGAAGCGGAATTAATGGTTATGGCGCAGGAAAGACAAGGCGCATAATAATGGATGAGCCGGTTGAAATTATTAAAAATGATGGAGAGACGGCCGTTATATATGCACCAAAGATTAACCGGTATCATAATATATTTTTCCATCGATTAAATGAAAAAATGAGCGCGGTTGGCTCTATTTTAAAAGAACCAGCGGGGCTTAAAGATAAGCTGCATCTTATTTCAACTAATTCAAAAGATCAATTTTTAAAAATGGTTGATCCTAAAACCATTACTAAAAAAGAGGATGGTGCTGCTGCCCATATTGTTATGACACCAAAAGGAACTACGATATGGTCTCCAAGAATAAGCCGCGTTTCAGGCAGAAGAATAGAATATACAGGAAAATTGCCGGAGATCGCTAGAATGACCGGTAATTTTGTCGGAATGGGTGAATTAAAATTTCTAAAAAATGGAAAATATCTTACTGCCGCTGAGATTGGAGGAATATTAAATTCCGCTGAAATACGGCCGCTTAATGTAAAGCCGGAAATATTGTTGTATCGGGCCGATAAAGTAAACGGTAAAGATGTTTCTCATTTAGGGTTTTGGGATAATAGAAAGCTCCAAGAGGCGATAAAAAATGATTTTATTAAAGTCGTTAGGCTGGTTGGACCGAATTTTAATAAAGGCGAAGGCCTTGTTGGAGTGCCAAAAAACGGATCTATTTTGAATGGTTATAAATTGAAATTTGTGACTGATCCAGATGACTGGGAGGTTATTGGAAATGAATTGAAATATGGGCCGACCGGAAGAACCGCCGGGGTTATGTGGTTTAAATCTCTTAAATCCGGCAAGAAATTCAAACTTGGGCCCGGACAGCTTGGATCTGAAGATTTTGTCAAAAATCTCATTGGAAAAAATTTAAATGGGCTTGTCGCTAAAGTCGTTAGTAAAAACGGTTATGAGGGCAGGTCCAGTAAATTTATTGAATGGCATTCTGATAAAGGATTGGAAACAAATTTGTGATTTTAGCCTAATGAGAGAAGGGAGAAAATTATAGGCAGGGCGTGTGTTTGCCCCCTCTCCAGCCGCGGCGTAACATAAGGACGGTTGCGGTTTACGTTGTCGGCTGTTTAACACCCCTGCCTATTTTAAAATAGCGCCGGCGCTCACCGGTGTGATGTGTTATTTTTGTTTTTTTTGAGTGAATATTATAGTAGAAGGTTATTATGCCAAGGATTATAATAACTTTATCAGTAGAAGAAAAATTTATAGATAAATTTTTTGGGTTTTTGAAAAATATTTTATTAGTAAATCGCGACAACAAAAGCCCGATCATTATAAATTCAATAGAATTTGAAGATAAATATTCAAACCAAAAAAATGGAAGGATAAAATCAGATGATAGCAAAATTTAGAATTAGATTTGTAAGAAGGAGAGGGGTAATCACAAAATTAGCGCAATTTTTAAGAGAAAATGAAGACGAATGGATTAAATGCCGGCCTGTAGATGAAAATAATGTTTCAATAATAATAGACGGAAAATCATTTAAGGTGCCGTCGATGTACATAAAATCTGCAATCAATGACGAGAGAAAGTATTACAAGGTATGCAATTTTTGTAAATCTTTAAATCCCAATTGGGTGGATGTATGTCGATGTAATTCTAATGAATTTGTAAGTATTGTAAAAAACCCGCTTTCAAAGAATATTATGAAAGAAATTGTGCAAGACGCGTTTGGTATATAAATTTTGTTTTTAGTTCAAAGGAGATAAGCGGATAGATGCTTCATCTATCCAATCTTATTCTAATTTTCGCTCGCTGCATACTCTCGCAGTGACCCGAGAATATCGAAAAAGGGGATGATAACACTGCTCGGTATTCGCTCGCGAAAATTAGAACGACCGGCGGGGAAGGAGGGCGCCCCGAGCTGGGTACGGAACCCTCGTCTGTGTTCGGCGTGGCACACTAAATGTTCTATTTCGTTTGAACAAAAGCAATCGCACAAGGAACGCACACATATGAACGGGTTAAAATTTGATAAAGGGAAAGCTGATTGGCATTTGGTTCCAATAGAATATTTTATATCAATGGCGGCTTTTATAAAGCCATTTATTAAAATGTATATGTTGAAAAAAAAAGAAATAATTTTTAATCGTTCTCACATTTATAACATAATTCGTTCAAATATTGCACAATGGTATATGGAGCGAAATTATCGTCTTGGAGATTTTCATCCATTAATGGGTGCAATGATTGGAACTTTGATGTTGGCGGATCCAAGAAAATATTCGTATGAAGAAGTTTTTTCAACAAGCAAATTTGTTCAAAGGTGGGATCTTATAAACCCAGAATGGACGACAAAAATAGTGGAAATTTATACTTATGGCGCAAATAAATATAACGCTAATAATTGGCAAAATGTCGAGCTGCATCGATACTATTCGGCGTTAAACCGTCATCTTGAACAATATTGGAAAGGTGATATATATGATGTTGAAAGCGGATTTCAACATCTTTATCATGCGGCTTGGAATTGTATATCAATAATGTGGCTGGAGAAAAATAGAAAAAAAGAAAAAAGCCTCTAAAAAGAGGCTTTTTTTTAGCTAATAAACCTTAAATTTAAAAAGACGTATCTCTTGAAGAAACAATATTAATATCAGCAAGGGATGTGGTCGGTTCTGTTCTATTATATTCATTAGATGATACAACAACTATTGGACGACAACGAACAAATTCTAAACTAATCGCTTCCGTCAGAACGTTCATTTGGGCGCTTATTCCAATATTATAGGTGGATACCCGACACCCTTCAAAATAAATTTGCCCGACTGATTGATCTTGCAAATCCCTAAAAATAAACGCAAGCCCAACCGGCTGGTCAAAAAATGCAGAGGCCAAATTCATTGCTATATTTCCAGAACCAATATGGTCAAATTCTTGGGTTACAAGAGCGCCGGTTTCCGTATCAATATTACCACTTTGAAATTTAACGCGTTTTTTGGTTTGCGTCGAGCAATCAGAATTAACTTCCCCAAGATAAATTGCTTTTAAAAGGTTTGGACCGTCAAAAAATACGCGGCTCAAACTTATACCCCCGATCATTCTTCCCGGTATGATATAACTCAATCGAGATCCTATTTCGAATATTCGATTAAGAGGTTTATTCATAGATATTTGAGCCGCCTCAACAAGGCCTATTGGCACAATTCTAAACCCGGAAGAACTGCCGCCGGAGCCTGCTTTTCCAAACTCTTTAACCATACCATCAAGCATTGCAGGCCCGGCTGCTATTAAAACGGTGCCGGCTTCAACTATATCATTGATGCCAACCTTTGCAGCGTCGACTACAGATCCTGTAGAATCTACGAATGACTGAGAAACATGTTGAGTCTCCCAATTCCATCCGTTTTCATGGCTAGTAAGGGTTTCTAATTCGAGCTTCATTTAGCCCTCCGATTGTTTATCGTGATTTAACAAGTAGTTGAATATCATAGTAGTTGCCGGCGACAAATACGATTATTGTTATATAGATATTAATCTTATCGGCAATTACCTCGTCACGTTTAATTGAATCGACCTTTGCGTCGGCGACTATTCCAGGATATTTTGTCAGTTTTTGCGATACTATATTACAAACTTGCCCGATAAATCGCAGCAAATCGTCTGTAATATTAAATTTACCGACATATGGGGAGACGGCTGCGCGATATGTTTTTGCGCATATATCAGCCTGTTTTGTTATCGAATGCTCGCGGTACTCCACGGCGTCCATATTTGACGTCAAATCATGGCGGGATTTTATTGATTGACTAATTGATTGGTCTTGAATGATTATATCAATCCCGCCGGCACCAATTGTATCCAGCTCGGATTTCTTGAAATAGAAATTAGTGTCAAGCTGGATATTTGACATTCCATATGGAGTAAAATTCATATTAGTAAATGATTGTGAAACAATAATTCTGCTGTCTCTTCCCGCAATATCAGCCGTTATATAATAAGGAGGCAAAAGCATCCGTTTACCGTTAACTGTCGCATAAAAATATCCAGGCCAAATAGTTTTAACCCGTCTATTCCCATATTTAATTGAGCCTATTTTAATCGCCTGATCCGTCGGACGCCCACTTTTAAACTTGAACGTATGTCCGGCAAGATTTGCGTTATTATAATTGGTTTGAATTAAATTTGGCGACAATGGGTTTGGAGTAATAAGCACTGTTGTAGTACCAACGTATGCGCCGTTAGTATTAAATATATCAACCTTATCATTTGCGGAAACTCCAGCGGCAATAGGATCGAATGGCGAGCTTGTTATTGTAATAAGCCCAGAAGACGATATATTGCCGACGCCTTCACATTGCATATAAACATCATCTTGATCATAGCATAATGTGGCTATGCGTTCATGACCTTGATATGGGTCTGATTGATCTTCAAGATAAGCGCTGACAATTGAATTAACGCCAGAATTTGTCGTCCCTATTGCATGGCTATATACATCGTATATTTTTAACGCCTCAAACGCCGCCGCGTATTGGCCAGCAAGATCTGGATCTGAGGCGTCGACATGAACTCCATATATAACCTTTCCTCCAGCCGCAGCTCTCGCTGTCGCAGCCATCCATGCAAGCTCGTTATGAACATCAATTGTACTATCTTTTGACCATGCCGACGTAATATCGGCTTCTGAAGTTATTCTCATTACATTTCCAATATTGGATGTGCGAACCGCCCTGAAATCAGCGACGATTTCATTCGCCGTTTCTGGTCGCCACATATTAAAGCGCTCACTCGCGCCGCCTGTAAATATAGTAGTTCCTCCGTCGAGATAAATGTCTTTTCCGCACCCGATGACATAATTTGTACCGTCATCAAATACGCTTTCAATCTTATAAAAATGAGTATGCGAGTTGATTGGGCTTGACGTTGGGCTTATTGTAAACCAATCCCCAACGGCCGGCGCCACCGTCATTCCGGCTTTTGCCACTTTGAATTTTGTGGCGTCAATCTTTTCTACGATTGGCCTACCGGTACCAGCCTCATAAATTACTTTTGAAAACGCGATCAGTCTCGTAATTTTATACGAACCCACGTTGAAAGTAGAATCAAGAGGCGATACCGCGCTATGCATGCTTTTCAGTTTAAAAATATCATTAGAATCTACAACGTCGGTTTGAAGACGAAGCATGTTTTTATTAACTATCGAAACAATACTCGCAAAAATTTCTTCCCCCATATCGGTTGTATTCATTTCTAGAATATCGCCGATTTGAACGCGGTCTGCTATAAAATCGGCATTTGGGTCATAAAAACAATCCGGTAAATTCAAAGTTGCACTTGCTGCTCCGATTATAATACCAGTACCGGACGTTATTGCCGACAGATATGGTACCGCCAGCTTAATTTTGTCTTCTGACAAAGGAACTGCTCCAACTTCGCCGACTTTAACCCACCCGCCGTTATTGATAAAAACACTTTGTCCTTTTTGAATTCTTGCCGATACAACCCCGCCGTTAGTAATAATAACGGTTTGAAGGTCAGACGGCTCGATTTTTACCGTTGTTGTGGCTGAATAGAATGGAACAAACGCTTCTGAAGAACCCTTTTTAATTTCAATAACCGGATATGTGTCGTCAACGTCCAGAATCACGCCTTCAGATGTGAATTCAACATCTTCAGATTCAATTTCAAAGTCTTTATTTTCTGTTTTAACATATACTTTGGGCGGATAAAATTCAAACCCGCGTTTTCCAACCACCGTATGGTCAAAAACAACTTTTTCAACGCCAAAACTGAGCCTTGTCGTAATACCTGATGAGCCGGCTGTGCCGGTAAGCCCCGGGGCCATTCCAAGGCTTTCTTTGCTATAAACATCATATGCCGTACCGACAACTACCGTTGGGAGATCTTCAACGGCAACCGCTGGAGGGGTAAGCTCAAATTTCTGGGTAACTGTTACATGAGGACCTTGGTATGTTGCCATATTAAACTCCTTATTTTCGATAGTATTTCATTTATATTTAAAATAATTTATGCCCAATTTAATTATATAATATTTTATGAATAAGCGCCAGGTATTTTTGTATAAATATGGACGCGATTCCAAAGAAGATTATATTTCAAATTTGACGCGGTTTCCGGCGCTTTCCACGGTATTTCAGTGTCATTTTCATCATGAGTAACAAGCCTAAGCGTGTGTTGATCGACTATTTCTGCAATAGGATATATTTGTTTATATGTATTATTTTCAAATCTAATATAATAATATTTTTTTGAAAGTTCAGCCGGTAAAAGTTGAGGATCGTTTTCGGAAGTAACGCCGAAATTCTTGCTTGGATCAATCAAAAGGTCGGAATCTTTTATTGTTTGACCATGATTTGAAAACATTTCTTTATGAACATTAATAATATCAGTTTTATTCCACGGGGTCAGCTCCATTTGTTTATGAATCCATCCAAATTGTAGAGATACAAAAAATTGGACGGTTACTTCCCATCTATGAACTTCCGCATATTTTACCACTGGAATTTCAGGCCCTATTCCGGCGTATTTTAAATTACGAACAAATTTTAAAGTATTACATATACCTTTACGATCGGCTTGAATAAGGAGCGCTACAATATTTGCAAGGCACGAGGCTTCGCTCGCAACACCAGAGCCGCATGTTATGTTAATATTTCCATCCATCCAATCAACACGCTCAACCGTATCATTGGTCGGGGAGTTACTCGTTCTCAAATTATCAATAATTCTATTTGCAAAACCAAAACCACCGCGCTCTACAACAATAAACGGCGCGCTCATAGGTTTTTCATTATCAATAACAAAAGGAGCGCAGATTCTTATTTTACTTACTCTGTCGTTTTTATCCCACCGATATTCAGGCGGTATCATATCCGGATTTCCAAAAACAAAATGTAAATAGCTTATAATGCCGTCAACAACGACAGAGAGTGGAAAATTAGTAGTTAGTGCCGGTGTAGACATTATTTATTTATTTTTAACTGTAAGTCTTTTATAGCCATTTTAATCTGAGTAAACGTTCTCATAGTCTCTCTGTGATTAGAATCCATTTTTTCGCTTAGACGAGTATTAATATCTTCTATTTTTTCATAAATATTTTTTGGACATTCCAGCGCGTGCTCCATAAGATCTTTAATTGTTGCATATTGCACTTTTCCATTTCCGCCGGATTCGTTATGAATAAATATTTCATGACCTTCTTTGTTTTTTATTTTTTTTTTCTCTCTTTGATAATTAATCCATTCAACCGCAAATTTTGCAAAAATTCCGCTGCCAGCTAGAAATAATATAATATCTTTTATATTTGAAATTATTTCATTAAATGTCATGATATAATTTAAACCCTTCTATCGGATAATATAGATCAGGCCGTGATTTAAAATATCTTGATTGATCAAGAGGGTTTGGGGCGATTGGCATGTCCGGATCGGCGTAAGCCCTGATGACATCAGAACTCATCTCTGTGCAAAAATGGCCTTCTTTATTATTTTTAAAAAAAGGTATTCGACCAAAAATAATTTGTCCAAGTCTGCTACTTAAAATAGCCCCGGTGGCGTCATAATTTTTTTGTTCACGATGTAAATAAGCTAGGTGTTTTCTGGCGTTTATACGAACATTTTCGTCATCAAATCTTTTACATCTCCATATCTCGACAATTTGTTCAAAATGACCAGTATATTCTTTCAAACTGCTTTCAGTATATCGAGGTTTCATTTCGGCGGCAAAAAATTGACCATATGTTTCCACAATAAACCCGCCGTGTGTTGGGATAGATTCGTCTTTAGGACAAAATTTCATAAGAGTCGCTAATTTAATTATTCTTCCAATAATTTTATCACTATGTGATAAAAAAATATCCATATCCCGGAATTTTGAATAATCATATTTGCATGGCTTCATCATATGCACCACCTTTATATAAAAATAAATTTAACTAGGAGGAAGGAGATCAATATTTAAATCATATTCATTATCGTCTGGATTAAGCTCTTGCAAGGTTAATAACTGGCTGACGATATGATCTCTTCCTGATAATATTGTACCACTTTTTGCCATTAATGGCAACTTTGTGGTTTCAACATATAATACTACATATCTCTTATTTTCATCACAATTTATAATAAGGTCTTTCGGGCGAACAATAGGGTAATTTTGCATACGGGCGCGCATGACATTATACACATCTTCAAAATTTCTTTGCGAATCGTTTTTCTTTGGATCGGAATCAAACGCAACCCTTGCATCAATCGCGCAATAATACCCATTAACAAAGCCGCTCCCAAAACAAACGTCACAATGCGTCAATATTCTCTGTTGGCGACTTTCAGACCAGCATTTTGGGCACCTTTGTCCCGTTTCCCTTTTTTTAACTATTTTGCATGGCGTTCCTATAAATATTTCATTCAAAATTCTTTCGGCGTGCTCCATAACAAGATGGACCCCATCAAGATCAATTCCGAGATATACCGGATCGGATATTTCTATTGATGGGCTTGCCGATTCTGAAGCTGACGCGCTCGCCGATTCAGACTGAGACGGCGATATAGAAGCGCTTTCGCTATATGATTCAGAAGCTGATTCGCTTGCCCTCACTATATTCCCCTTTTTTATCTGTTGCCGCCGTCATGCGTATTAATATGGGCCGCAATCCGTGATCGTATTTCACCGACCACGCATTGCAGTTCTCCAACGCCTTTTGATTGAGCTTCTGTTAACGCTCGGTATATCCAATATAATAATTCAGCGTCGGTCATCTTCTGTCGCCCTCCACACGCTCCACATAACGCCCACAAACCCAATCAAGCACCATATCGCCAAAGCTATTAATGATAGGCCTATCATATCCATAAGCTGCCACCTTTCAATTATTCAAGTTCATAATTAATATCGGCGCCCAGCTCATCAACAAAAACGCCGCTGTCGGGCAGTTCCTGCGCTTCAACAATATTTGTTTGTTCAGTATTATCACAATCATCATGACTTCCAAGCAGCACATCCCATACATCGCTTTCGTCATTATCAAATGACTGCCCGCCAATAATACCACCACGAAAACTACGATAATAATTTTTATCTTTCATATTGCCAGCTCTCCAATCTTAATTTTTTTTATATGCCTTAAAATAATTTATTTCTTTATAGCCCTGATTTTATAATAATACCATTTATTAAAATCATAATGTTTTAATACATGTATAAATTCTAATGGATTTGTGGATCCATCAATAACCACAGGATTTCCATTATTATCACGACATACCTGAAAATTACAATGAGGTGTTAAACTATAATATACCATAAAGTTATAATCATCAATATGTTTACCTTCTTCAGGCTGAAACTTCCAAGTTATTTTATGATAATTTCTTTCAGTTTTATAAACCATTAAATCATAAAATGTTTCCGGCGGTTCGGACGGACTTGCGGACGCCGACGCAGATTCTGATGCTGATGCGCTATATGACGCTGATTGCGATATTGATTCAGATTCGCTTGCTGATTCTGAAAAACTTTCAGACCAGCTTTCTGAAAAAGATTCAGACGCCGATTCTGATTGCGATTCTGACATGGATTCAGAAGCAGACTCAGAATAGGATTCGGAAGCCGACTCAGAAGGGGATTGGCTTATAGAAAATGATTCGCTCGCACTCGCAGACGCCGACTCTGAATATGATTCTGACATGCTTTCTGATATTGAGGCGGATTCAGACGCCGACTCGGACGCTGATTCCGATTCCGATTCCGATTCTGATTCTGATGGGGACGGAGACGCTGACTCGGACGCCGACATCGAAGCCGATTCTGACATTGATTCGGACGCGGACGCAGAGGTTGATTCCGATTCAGATTCGGATGCTGACGCTGACGACGACTCAGATTCTGATGGAGAAATAGACGCTGACTCAGACATCGACTCTGATGCCGACTCTGAAGCTGATACCGACGCTGACTCAGATGCTGACGGAGAAATAGATGCAGATTCTGATATGGATTCTGATGCAGACTCAGATGCTGACGTCGAGGCTGATTCTGACGCCGACTCAGATGCTGATTCTGACGCCGACTCAGATGCTGACTCTGATTCTGATTGAGATGGAGACGCCGACTCAGACGCCGACTCAGACGCCGACTCAGACGCTGACGGAGAAATAGACGCTGACTCTGACGCCGACTCAGACGCGGATTCAGATGCTGATTCTGACGCTGACGGGGAAACAGATTCTGATTCTGATGCAGATTCAGACTCCGATTCTGATGCTGATGGGGAAATAGACGATGACTCTGATGCGGATTCAGATGCCGACGGGGATATAGACGCCGATTCTGACGCTGATTCTGACGAAGATTCGGACGCTGATGGGGATATAGATGACGACTCTGACGCCGATTCAGACATAGACTCAGACGCAGATTCCGAGGCTGACTCTGATGCCGATTCTGATGCTGATGGGGAAATAGACGCCGACTCAGATGATGACTCTGACGCTGACTCAGACGCTGACGGAGAAATAGATGCAGATTCCGAGGCTGATTCAGATGCGGATTCTGACGCCGACTCTGACGCTGACTCAGATGCTGATGGAGATATAGATGCAGATTCCGAGGCTGATTCAGATGCGGATTCTGACGCCGACTCTGACGCTGACTCAGATGCTGATGGAGATATAGATGCAGATTCCGAGGCTGATTCAGACGCAGATTCAGATGCTGATGGAGAAATAGACGCTGATTCTGAAGCCGACTCAGATGATGATTCGGATGCAGACTCTGATGCTGACTCTGACGCTGATGGGGAAATAGACGCCGACTCAGATGCTGATTCAGACGCCGACTCAGATGCTGATTCGGATGCTGATGGTGATATAGGCGGCCCTGGGGTTCCTTCTGTTATAAAATTTGATGGATCTCCAATAGTCTCATAAGTTGTTTTCAGCCAGTTAACGGAGCGCTCGATTTGGCTTATTCGCACCTCATCAAGTATTATTCCTCCGGTTGACCAAGATTGATATATAGTACCAGAATCGGTGGTGTGCCCTCCAATATTTAAGCTATTTTGTATTCCAGACGATGGATCATCTGGATCTGCTGGAGCTGTTTGTTCTGTTTCATTACGAAATCCAGATGGTTGACGTATAACAAATGTATATTTACGATTACTTGAGCCAGTTTTTGTCATTCGGACTGCAATGTAATATTGAACATTTGAAGCCCACGACCCTTCTGGTGATGAGTTAGGTTTTAGGATTTGCCAATTATTGCCTCCATGATATTCTAAACCTAATGTATCAATATCCCAAAAACCAAATGCATAATGTTGTTTATAATTTGTAAACCAATCTGCTCCTTTTGATATAAATGTTCGTCTTAAAAAATGGTTATCTACCGTATTAGGATTAAAGTTAGAATCGGTTTTTGCCCACGCTTCCAGTGCAAATCCATGCAAAGATGTCCAAAGATTATTTATTCTGGTAAGAGGATGGTCTTGAATTCTTGTAAGTTTATTTGGAGCGTCATGATAAAGGCCATTTTGCTGAACGCCAGGGGCTGTCGCTACATTGTTCTGAGGAGAGCCGCTGCTATGATTTCCTGCACTATCAATGCAATCATTTGATTGGCAATGAGAAACATACACATAATCATTATTCCAAACACTGTTGCGTCCATAAGTCTCATTATTGCCATATCCTACCGCCGATGGATTATTGTACCAGATATAAAATGTTGTATCAGTACTTGATGAAACTGCCGGCAATTTAACATGCGCTTCAAACAATGAGTTTGCAGGATTACTATTTAGAGAACAAACGACTATCTCGATAGGGCATTCAATAGTCCCCGCCGAGTCCATAGATATACGAATGTCTGAGCCGTCAGGCTTGCAGCTATATGCGCCGCCGGACGTCAACATTTCAGATGGAACGTTATCTTTTGTTAAACAGACGGGAAAATTGGTCAAATCTTCATATACTTTTGTGTGATTTATAGTTAATTTACATTTTCTTCCCCATTGAGACGGATTTAATGGAGTACCTGTAGATTCTTTTATGTATAATATAAACCATTTTCTTACTGCACTATCCGTGGTAGAAAAATTAAGAATAATGCCGTTAGAAGTAAATTCTATAAACGTAGCCTGATGTCTTGTCGTCTGTGTATGATCAACATGAATAAGTTTGTTTATTTCATTGCGAACAAAAGAGTCGCTTGTAGATACGCCGTCTCGCGCCCCTGTCGCAATGGTATTTTCTGAATTACCATCTTTCAGGTAATAGAACCAGGCGCCTGCCCGCCCATCATCATACCAGGCATTATATGCTTGAGCTTGGCTTCCAACTATTTCTACAATAGTTGGCTTAAATCCGGCGTTAGTATATAATATATTACCTGTTGACGTTGGCGAGTCAATAAACTGCAATGAAGCGTCGCCATTTGCGATTTTAATTGCAAGACAAATAATAAAACGACCGGATGATACCGTGCTGTCTCTTGTTGTAACAACAAATTGTGTGCTTGTAATTGACGTTAATTCAAATGTGGCGTTATCTATCCTCGCGACGCGGTTATTTATTGTCGAGCCATCAGCCAGTGATGGTGAAATGTTATCACTCATTGAATGGAATATGCACGCCTGATTACTATTTCTAACGGCGATTCCTTCTGAATTGTTGATCCATGCCAACCCACCATCATTTGTTTCGGATGAACTCGCCGATCCAAAATAAATAATATCTGATTGGAATCCGGGCGTAATCGTCACCGTGCCGTTGATAGACGTCGACGGATTAAACGCCGTAACATATGTTGAAATATCGTCTCCAGCAAATAATTGAAGTAGGCACCAAATTTTACTTGAAGGAGCTGTGGTGACGTTTATGCGAATACCGTTTGTAATGAAAGATACAAATGACGCTTTTGCATATATACCACCAGTGACGCTGTGAAGAAATATAACGGCGTCATTATTATATCCCCGCAAACTTCTTTGTGGATTTACATTATCTCTACACGCCATAAATACGTAGTGCTGGCGTGTTCCATCAGTATACCCATGAGACATAAATAAATGATCATTATTAATGTCTTGGGATGTAGCGCAGACAGCTATAATCCGTGCGGCTTTGACAGTTTCACCATTTATACCGGGGATAATGATATCCTGATTCCCAGTGGAATTATTGAGTTGAAACGCTGTTGATAATATTTTAGCCATATTTATATTTTATTATTCCTATATTTTTGCTACAGAATCGGCTATTTTTGGCGGTTCCCAATCTTTATAATAAGCTTCTTCGTTTGGCTCGCCACGATGGAAAACGTAATATTCGATGTTTTTACGGTGTGCGATGGGGATGTTTTTATATTCTGCGACGTCAAAAACATTTACAGACAGCCATGTTATATTTTTTTCATCTGAATGCTCCAGAACATTTGGTGTCCCTACCGCTTTATATTTAGATTGTAAATCGGCTATTAAATCAGCTTCTTTCCACGGCATATACTCCTCCTTTATTGGATATAAAAATTTTATTGAGGTATAATAAACGTTCCATTTTTAAGATTTTCAAGATCTTCGCTAGTCCATCCTTCAACAGGCCAAAACTTTTCAAGAAGCCAAGATAATGGATATTTTGCTTTTGGCCATTTATTATTTATCCATAAATCTCGAGAATATTTTCTTGCCCCAATTCCAGGATTTGGATATGGAAACCCAAACCCTGGCTGAGTACGAAACATATGAGCAAACCATGTTTTTTTATTAACAACTTGTTTTCCGCCTGAAAGCCACGATTTACAAGCGATTTCAACCCCCATTTGCCCCCAACTGCCATGTTTTTCATCAAGGCCGTCAAGTTCCCAATATTTTTCGCGCTCCATTAGCCAGCATGCGCCTATGCAACACATTTGGTCTGCAATATCCGCTTGAGCCTCCGGACGTTTTTCATAATTTTTCCAATATTGAAAATGAAGCGTATTATCAAATCTCATAAAGTCAGATCGTCTGCTTAATCTTGGCTTCCATACCAATTTTTTCTTAAAATCAGTCGTATTATCGCATTGTGGGCAATTTGTCGGCAACGGCCCCATATATCTTCTATCTCCACATTTCATGCATTTCCAATCAAATACATGAAGATTGTACATTCTTGGTACCATTGTGTATTCAGGCTTCATTTCTGAAATTAATTTTATATCAAATCCGTCATCAAGTGCGCAGTGGGCGTCTAATTTCATAATATATTTTGCATTGCTTATTTTTACCCCTTCATTTGTCGCCGCTCTTTGTCCAATTGATTCGCTATGATAAATAATTTTTACTTTTGGGCTTTTGGGGATATCATTAGGCATATATCCATCAAGAATGACAATAGCTTCCGTATTTAATTTTGAATGATTTATTATATCATGAATTGTATAATAAACCCATTCTTCGTTTCTTGCCGGTATTATAACGCTAAGATCAGGCATCATTTTAATCGCTCCCAAAAACCATTAATAATTTTTTTCCAGTTAAACATAGAAACGGCTTCTTCCCGCTCTTTTTTTGTAATAGGTTGTATGCCATTATTAAAAATCTCCAATAAATTTGTAATAATATTTCCAGGGCTTGATTCTGGAATAAAAATACCCCATTGATCATGCCAAAGTCTATAATGTGGTCTATCAAAAACAATAGGGCGTATGCCGCAAAATAAACCCTCAATTAAAGGCATTTCAAACGCCTCTATTTTTCTTAATCCTACAACAGAATGGCACTCTTGATATCTTAACGCAAGATCGTGATCGCTTATATTATGTTCAACAAAAACATGAGGAGGATGATTATCAAATTTTCCAAGATGAAACACTTCTTTTTGAGCTATTCCGGCGGCAATGTGAACTTCTTTAATATGTTCTGAGTTATTATCAAGAGACTCGTCCCACCCGGAACTCATTGTAATAAATCGTTTTGTTTTAGTTTCATCCATTGTGAAAATTGTTTCATCAGCCCCGAGCGGAGAGTGGTAAAAATTTGGAATTGACCAATTACCACCATCGTCTTTAATATATTTATTTAAGGGGTAATAACTCCAAACTAATTTTGCATTTTCCCACATATAACGCCATACTGATGTGTGTTTATGTCTTGTGCTTCTTATGCAGCTTTGAAAAACAACATATGGCTTTTTAAATTCTTCAATAAATAATGTAAAATGGTGAAATCGTCCGTTTATAAAAAGTATAAAAAGATCCGCGTTTTTAGGATTATTTATAAATTCATAATTAGAAGGCGAAAACCGCTTTATAGCTTCGGATATTTTTGAATAACAAAATGAATTCGCCGCTATTGTTTTAATAAATATTTTCATAATTTTTAGCAAAGAAGCCCAACCATTTCAGGAAGGGCGGTTTATATTGTTGCGACTAAAACATCTTTTTCAGCCATTGTATTGTCTTCATATGTAATTTTATAATTTGGATTTATTGACAATATTTTTTCAATAACCTTTTCCTTTGAAACTCTTTTTCCCCACATTGAATTTCCAAAAACCCTCATATCATCAATCATAATTATATGATTTTTAATTGGAGACGTCGATATCGCCTGAAGCTCTTCATATAATGGGCACCATGTTCGTATAACCTGTTTTCTTTTATGAAAATGCGCGTCAAGCCAAAACGTAGCTTGCCGATCTATTTTTGAAATAAGAGATGGAAATTCAAGACCAGAATCTCCATGTATTAAAATCACTTCTTTATTATTTTTAAATTTTTCAAGATTAGCCAGGTATAAATCTTTATTTATTTCAATACTAAATATTTTTGAAAACCCAACGGATAAAGCTATTTTTACGCCGCCACCGCAGGCTGTTCCGGTTTCAATAAATATTTCGGTTTTATATTTTGATAAAACTTCTTGTTTAAGAGTTGTTGAAATTATTTTGCCCAGAACCATGTAGGCTCTCTTTCGTCAGTAATATACCATTCATCAATTTTATGCATATGTGTATATAAATCAACAGCTTGTACAACACCGGCTCTTTTAAATCTATAATAGTCATGTCCTGATACTATACCATCAGGCCTGACTTTTTTAGCCCATTCAATGATATCACGCATGACGTCGTCAAATTCATGAGAACCGTCAATATATACAAAGTCAAGGGAATTGTCTTTAAATTCTTGAACGGCGTTCATGCTGAACGTTTTCATTATTTTGACTCGTTCTCCAAATTTTGAAAGATTTTTTACGCATGTTTGATAATATATATCTTGTTGCTCTTGGCCTATAAGGCGCGATCTATAATCATGCGTTGACCACGGATCAACGCATGTTAATTGAAGGTCAGGAATTGTATTTAAAAGAACTTCCGCAAATTTTCCTTCACGAGTCCCTATTTCAACGCCATTTTTAAACCCCCACATTTTGAACCATGACGCCAAACCCTCTCTCACAAGACGTCCTGGATATTTATAAACACATATTGGGGTAACTTGTTCGCTTTTTTTTGCGCATTGTTCATGAAGCCATTCTTTTACCATTTTTCCTCCTTAACAATTACCATTTTTTTGACCAGTCAAAATTTTCCCATGTTGGTACAGGAGCGAATTTATCAACAAGCCATTTCATATCATGAATTGATTTTGGCCATTTATTATTCATCCACGTATCAATGCAATATTTAGCCGCCATAGTTACAGATCTTTTTGAAAGAAAATACCCTCTTCCAAAACGCTTTCCTTTATGTAAATGGGCAAACCACGCCTTTTTATTAACAACAACTCTTCCGCCCGACATCCATGTTTTCATGCCAAGCTCAACGGCTTCATAAGCAAAATTGCCATAACTTTCTTGATCCATCACCCCTATATTTTCCGCGTGTTTTTTTGACATAAACCAGCACGACCCTTGAAATGACATTGTATCATCAATTTGTTTTTCTGACGCTCCAGGGCGATTTTTATATTCATGCCATCGGGTACCGTGCAGGCCCCTATTTTGAGAGCCGAGCTCATGCTCTGGGGCCGTATTTGGCGCCGATAAATACCAATAATCAACAAACGGCTTATTTAAATTTCTTGTCCAATTATCAGGATCAAGAGAATATTGTCTTGGAATAACTATCCAATTATCTTCGCAGTTTTTTGATAATACAACGTCAAAACCCTCGCTAAAAAGGCAATGAGCGTCCGCTTTCATAATAAATTCGCCATGCGCGATATTAATCATTTCGTTAATTATCGGGCGCATTCCAATACTTTCGGTTTCATATATAAACTTGAGCTTTGGATGCTCTTTTAAAGGAGGCTGTGGTAGATAACCATCAAGGCCGGCTATAATTTCATAATCACCTTTTGCGGCGCTAATTATACTATCAATAGTTTTTTGAAGAAATTGTTCGTTTCTAGCCGGAATAATAATACTGACCATTTTTTCTCCTTTTAAAGCGACGCTATTGTGTAAGTCTTTCCGCCATCAATTGATTGCATAAATTTATGTTTTCCAAGCCATTGAACTATTGCATATGAAAAATAATTTTCATAAAAATTGCTAAGATGGACCCATTCAACATTTCTAATGGGGTCTTTTTCATAAATAATTTGACCGAATTTTGTTTTTGAATCTATATATGATTTCATTGAAATTTTAAAAAATTTTTGGACTGAAATTCCTACAGGCACGCAATCAACGGCGCCGACTGAAAAATTATATGTACCGCCAAATTTTGAATATTTTGGACTCGTTGGTTTTATTGGAACGGCGACGCCAAAGAAATGATCGCTTGTTTCTGATGGATGATAACCTGAGCCTTGAAGGCGATAATGATCTTCTATAGTTCTAATGCCGCACGATATGTTTATAGGGACTTTTGCAATATCTCTTAAAATTTGAAGATTTGTCGCAAGATCAATAATTAATCTTTTTTGAAATTCATTATTAGGGGCCCAATCTTTTTTACACCCAGACGGTCCAAATTCATAGAAAAAAAAATTTTTTGTAATTTTCATAAACTCCCCCTTTAAAAATAAAAAATGGATGAACTATTGTCCATCCATAAAATAATTGTTCACTAAGTTGCGTCTTTTATAATGCGGTTTAACCATTTCCATTTTGAGTGTTTTCATTTTTAATAGGAACGACAAAACTTGCTATTTCTTCTTCAGGATTTGCGATTAATTCTTCATCCATATTTTGATCGGCGTTTTGAGGCATGTCTTGCATGTTTGCCTGCATATCCTGTATAGAAGAAGAATATGCTTGAGCGGTAGAGCTTGCTATGTGCCCTGCGGCTCTCGCAATAACATCCTGCGCGGCCTGATCGCCATTTATTGCCGCGTCAAAAAATGGGGCTAAAAATGATTGTGCGGCTCTTGCGCCAACATCTTCGGGAGCGTTTTCAACCGGCTCTTCTTCATTTACCATTTCTTCTTCTGGAACCGCAACATATTCATCAGCATATCCTTGTGATATATTTTGATTCTGTTGTGGCTGCGCATTATTCATCATATATGCGCCTTCATTGGCGACATTTTGATTTTCAGGCTGTTGTGAGCCTGGCACGTTTTCATCAAAAGGAAGCCCATCTTCCGCGCATTTAATCATTCTGGCAAATTTTGAGCTTGCTTTTGCAAGCCTGTCAATATCTTCAGCCGTTATAATAGACATAAATAACTCCTATCCATCAAGAATACTATTTGGATTTAGAATTTGTTGTCTTGAATGCAAATATGAATATGGACTATAAATCCCGCCAAAAGACCCGTTAATATTGATAGCAATTTTTAATTTTGTAAAGTTTTGAATTTCAAAATCCGTTAATCGAAGAAGCGCGTTAATAAAATTTATATATCTTTGTGAATCAAAAACTTTTAATGTTATACCGCCGTTATTATATGTTAATTCATTCCTTGCGTGTAATATTCCATTAGATATCATGCACTCTATGGCTGCCTGATGAACAATAAGCGATGGAAACGGAAAGTTTGCATAATCAAAATCAATCACGAACGGGGGGATAGATCTTAAAAAACTCATCGCCATTTGAATATACATGCCAAGTTCTTCATCCGTATTCTCCTTGGCGTATTTAAGAAGAATGTTTTTAAGTTCAGAATCTTTAATATAAGATCTGAGAGAATTTACATAATTTTCATATGTTAGCGCCATTTTTTTTCTCTCACAGATTGCATTACAAAAAAAGGCCCGGCCCAAACTGGGACCGGGCCTATCTATAAGGAACCCGCAGTGTGTTTACACTTTCAAAGACGCATAATAGTTAGAAATATTAGCGTCTATCGTTCCATCAGTAGAAATTTCAAGGTTGGTGGATCCGCCAGGATTAACCGAACCTTTCAATGTAAGAAGGGCGACCGAAAGACGGTTTCCGATGCCCATAGCAATAGATTCGGTCGACTGCCATTCAATGAGACCGAAATTTGAACGGATTTCAAATCGAGGATCGCCAAGACCATAATTATGACCAAGGAAGTCTGGAGTTGTAAACGCCCAGATGTGCCCAACGGGGAGCATATCACTCTTAATAGTACGAATTACTCTTGTACCATATAGAGTGTCTGATGTGATCCCGTTCAGCACGCGATCCTTACCGAAATCATCACCAGCCCCAGGCAGAACAACCGCAGTCTCAAACGCTTCCTGGCACATCAAAAGACATCCAACTTCCTTACGTTTTGCGTCACTTCCGTTAATGCCGCTTGCCAAAGTATTCTTAATCTTGATGATATCCGTAGCAGCAATCGTTAGATTTGTTGCGCCGGTATATTTGACACCCTTCTGAGAACCGGCGGTACCGCCTGAAAGAGCAGCTCCCGCAAGGCGTAGGAAAAATTTATCCTCAAGTTTTTCAAGAATCGGAACAGACTTATCTTCAATACGCTTGGTAATTTTATACTGATAAGCGCGAAGATCTTCAATTGTGATTTGAAACCGTTTGGTCGCAAAATTCACAACCGGTATGATATATCGCTCGCCCTTAATATATTTACCATCAGGCTCGCCGATATTATCTACACCGACAGCTTCCGCGTCAGGCTCTATATCACGAATGACATACAGCGAATTATCATTAACATTGCGCTGACAATCCGCGGTTGTGATAGGCTCCTGCGGTATTATAGCTCTACTAAAAGCCGCTTCCATAAGTTCGGTTTTTAGATACTGACGACCAGCCTCCTGAAGCTCCATCTGACCTGAAACAGTGGCTATTTTTTCAAGAAAAGCCTGATTATGCTGATAAGCGGTTAGATCGTTAATCATAAAAATTCTCCTTTAATGTTTTATTAGATTATATATAGTGGAGGCTGATATAATCAGCCTCCATTTTTATCATTTATTGTAGGGTTGTTACATACGGGCTAATGGTTTTGAAAACAATATAATTGGTTCCAACTTCTTCACAACGGGCCACTACCTCACGAGATCCGGTTTCGCCGCCGACCGGTGTGGCTGTTGAAGAAAGTTTTCCAATAGCGCTCGTCCCTGTCGTTTGATATGATACATACAAATTATCGCCCTGAGCGATTGTGCCAGCGTATCCTTCACTGTCGACCTTGCAGCGCACCCCAATACTTTCCATTGTTGCGACTCGGCCAACCTCTACATCATGACCTTCATAGATATTGGAGCTTTTACTTCCAATAACTAGTTTATGTATGGTTTTAATTGAAGACGCGTCACAATTGGCGATCGAGCCGTCGGGTTGTACCGCCGCCCAGATACCGGGCGAGGCGACAAAACTGGAAGGGTCAACTGAACGAGAAACACGGTCTAGCTTTGAAAAATGAGTTAGAATTTCAAGCATAATTTTCTCCTTAGTTTTATTAGTCTAAAATTGCATCAAACATTCCGCGCTTTTTAATGATTGTTGACGCGGATTTTGAAAATTCAAACAGGTTTGCTCCTCTTTTTCCAGCCTTGATCATATCCATCGCTGTTTTTATAATTTCGATTTCTTTATCGCTTTTTTTTGAAAGTTCAGCTATTTTTTCCTCAGTTTCTTCAGGATCGATTATTCCATAACTGATCATATCATCTAAAAGCGAAGCTATATCAATGGCTTTTTCTAATTCGGCTTGTCTAGCAATAGAATTTTCAAGCTCATGCGCCGAATCCTCAAGATATTCAGCAGCGATTTTCATCAGTTCCTGGACAGACTTATAGACAGCTTCATTATACGGAATAGCCGCAATTTTTGTTAAACCTTTTGCGACTTTTCGTATTTCAGAAGCGTCAACTTTTTTTGACGCTTTTTTTTCGGTCGTCTTATCCGAAATTGATTCAAGAATAAGACGACCAATATTGGTTTCTTTTAAAATCATTTTATTTTAAATGAGACCGTTGGATTTCAGTGTTTTAATTGCCTCGACAACCTTTGGATCAGAAAGAAGCGACGCAATTTTCAGTTGAGACTCTTTGGTTTCTCCTGCCTCTTCTTTTTCATTTTCTTTTTTCTTTTCTTCGGCGCTTTCTTCCATTTCTTCTTCATCAGATTCGCCTTCTTTGTCTTCTTCAGATTCCTGAGAGACTTTTACCAAAAAATCAACAAGATTATTTGCGGCCTCACGACCCTCTTCTTCCGCAATGGCCGCCTGCTTATTAAACTCAATAAGTTCATTGGCGGCGCCAATAATATCATCTTTGGTCAGCTTTTCTCGATTAGCAATTTTTTCAAGAAAACCTTCCGCAGAAGCTGTTTTTTCAATTTCTACACCCTTAATGTTATATCCTTCAAGCAGGCCGGCTTCTTTCAACAGATTAAGAGCGTCAATGTATTCGGCGTCATACGCCGATTTTTCAAGAGCTTCTTGGAAAGATTTGGCGATCAATCTTCCGATTTTTTCGGCCTCCATCTCTTCCGCCGAAACCACGCCTTTTGACGTCGGTTCTGCAGCAGCCGCCACAGCCTCGGGAGTACGGCCCAAATCATTAGCCGTCTGAATGTTTCCATCGGCAGCGGATATAACCGGCATTATAAGCGATTCAGGATTTGGGGCACTTCCGGCTTCCATGTCTGCAGGAACGCCGCCGGCCATCATGACTTGAGGCATTGCAACCGCGTCAGTTGCCTCTTCAACGTCTGAATTTGCCTCGGCAATGGTTGATGCGGCTGGAATAACCTCCCCTTCTTTGGACGGCGCAGCTTCACTTATAGCTTCATTAATTGTTTTTTCCGGCTCATTTAGGTTAAGTTCTTGAGCAAGTTTTGCCAACAAATCGTTTCCGGACAGCGCGTTCTTTTTCGCCGCGGCCGACTTTGAATGGCTCGCCTCAATGGTATTCATGTGGTCTTCAAATCTTGACTTACGAGTTTCCATAAAAACCCCCATTAGTAAAAAAAAATGACTTTTGTTTTATCTAATTAATAACTTAATAACTATTAATAATATACAATTTATCTATTGCTAATGCAATTTTATTATAACTTATAAATATTATTTTTTCAATGATTTTTTTATTATATCCATTAATTTAGGCGATAAAGCCGTTATAATACCCGTCGAGATAGCCGTTGTTGTTGGATTTAAATTTGGTATTGGAAATAATGGAATTCCTTTTGTTGAAAACGATTTTTGATTTGCGGCGTTAATAAAATAAGCCGATGGAAAAGCTATTCCCGCCGCTATCATTCCTCTACCCAAATTTGTTACTGTTTTTTCAACCGACCCCCTCTTGAGATGCCCGCTTAAATTGGTGTTTTGCAAAATATCATAGAAGTCAGTCGCGGGTTTTAATGCGTCATTTTGATTTTGTTTTGGGGCTAATGTTTTATATAAAGTATATATGATTCCTCCCCCTATTAGAGCGGCAAGCCATGGCTTATTTACAAAAATATTTGCCATTTGAGCTGAGTCAATTCCAAGGGCCTTGGCTTTTAACCCTGTATATAAAGCGGCTATTCCTGCAAATAACCCTGGTGACGGTGCAATGACGTAGTTTTGCTGTAAACCTATTTTTGGGTTTGGATCAACCCAATAATCTTTTCCCATCGTGCTTGAATAAAACGCTTGCTTTGTCATTGACGATTGTTTATCAAGATATTCAATTCTAGGGAGTAGAAAATATGGGCATCCGCTTCTCTCAGCCAAAAAAGGAATAAATATTCTTGAAAGAGAATCGTCAAAATTATCAGGAATATCTATAGATTCGGAATCGTCATTGTAATCAAATATTTTATCATTTTCTTCAAGCTGATCCGCAAGAGGTTTATGGCCGATATGCACTAAAACGATTCTTTGAACTTCAACCGGTTTTGGAAAAATGCCAAGACCAAGCATCGTAGAAAATATTGAGCCAAGAGGTCTTGTTTTTGCTATCCCATCAAGAAATTCTCTTGGCAATACCGGCTCTTCATCAATGCTTTTGTTTATTTTTTCATTAATTGCTTTAGGAAGTATTTCTAATGGATTTATCGGCCGAACCGATCCGTCTATATCCGACGGCCCGAGCGCCCCGACTTCTTTGTCAATATCTCCTATCTTTTTAACAGCGGCGGCTTTATCAATCATAGAATCAGTAATTCCATACGATTCTGCAATATCAAGGCTAGAACGAGCTTTTGTTTTTTTTGCCGCGGCTTTGCCAAGAATATAGGAGGTTCTGTCGGCCCCCACATAAACTTTTGATATATCAAAAAATTTTGGTTTTCTATTCCATACAAAAACTTGCATACCAGGAATAATTGTTTTACCGAGTTGTGCAGACCATTTTCTGGCGAGTTCCTCGGTCACGATTTCTCCAAGATGGTCTCTGGCGTGTAAACAATATTCTTTTCTGCTTTTTGCCTTATTACCGCAAATACTACAAAAATCTTCCGGGACTCTGCATCCCATGCTTACACTGACAAGATCTCCATTTTCAATCGCTTGTATAGTTTCGCCGTCTTTTTCCGTGTCAATAGCCACTATTAATTCTACTCTATGAAGGGTCGGGTTCCAATGAGAAAAAATAACTTCGCCAAAAGATGGACTGTTTTCTTTATTAACATGATTACGAAACCATTTTGCGTAATATTCAAATGTTTTGTATCCGTAATCATTTGGAGTTCCCATGTCAGTGCGCAAAGACACATGTTTAAGAGCGTCTTCCGGAAAAGCATCGCCATTTCTATTTGCGCCCCATATTTCATATGATCCAAGAGCGTTAACAACGACATAATATCTCTTTGGGTCTCTCTGAATGCTTGAAATAACTTTCATGATTTCCGGGGAATATGTGTCTGACGCTGTTTTATTTAAATCATAAATAGAATTGGCCGGAATAATATGTTTTCCGGTTTCATCAATTGAGTCAAATTCAACATATTTAATCATATATTTATCTCAGCGGTGGAGTAATAGGAATATTTTGTTTTTGCGTCTGACTTAAATTTTTTTGTTTTATATTTTCATTAATTTGTTTTAAAAGTTCGGTTTGATAATTCATGACTTGGCGTTTACCGGTTTCATTAAAAATTTGATGCGCTCCTCTTAATTTATTGCCAAGATTCAGCGCAATATTTAAAACGCCAAGCCCCCCAAGACCTGTAAGAATAGCCAAAGGATGTCTTTTAATAAGCCTGCCGGTCGCTTTGGCAAGAGTAAGTAAGGCTTTTCCCGTTGGACCGGCCGTTTTTTCAAATTCAATATAATTGATTTTCATAAAATTTGTTCAATAAATCGTTTGTCTTATTATGATTAACGTAATTGTACGCTTCGCTTTCTTTTGATATTATCCAAAGCCAATGTTGCCGCCGGTTTCCATTACGCCTGTTGTCATCAATGATCGCGCAGCGGCTCCGGTCAAATGACTCATTGCGTCTGTTGATTTAAGACCGGACTGAATTGAGGCAAGATCCTGAACCAGTTTATGATCAACACCGCCAAATTCCATCATTTTATTTATCAATGCTCCAGCGACAAGGGGATTTGACGCGGCCTTCGGTGAAAAAGTTTGAATTACATTAAAATAATCTTTAATCTCTTGAGGATCTTTTTCGGCAAGAATAGGATTTTTTTTGATTAATTGGTTATATGATTGATGAGCTTTTATTTTTTCAGAAACCGGGTTCAAAAGTTGTTTAAGAAGGGCTGCCCCAAAAAGACCATACGCTCCGCCTTGAAGCCATGGGAGAACTTGTTTTGGGATCGCCTCGCTTATGATTGGAACGGATTTTCTAAATTCAAGCCCTGCCTTGAGCCTCGGCAAAGGCAGGTTACGGCCAATCCGCGCTTTTTTAAGAAGATTAAATTCCTCTTGTGTGATTTTGCCTTTTTTTAAAAGGCTGGCCGCCGCTTTTTCAATTTTTGAGTTCATAAATTGTGGATTCCTTATCTGAAAAGTGATCGGTTTTGATTTCTTAAATTAACGGTTGATTTATCAAACATATATCCATAATCATTTTCAAGTTTTTTGGGGCTTAAAACTGATTTTACCTGAGCTTTATTAGCCGCCACATCCATCGCCGTTCCTCCAATAGTCGTAGCACCCCAAAAAATATTTCCAGGGCTAAATATTTTCCAAGCCCTTTTTTCCATTTCTTTAAAAAAATATTTTTTCCAATTACCGCTCATTTTAGTCCCAATTCTTTTACCGCCTCGATCTCTTCCTCGTTTAATTCGTCAGGTTGTATGCGTCCAGTAAGAATGTTATTTCTTAATAATGTCGTATAATTTTGATATTTTTTTTCATTTATTAGTTTATATAATTCTTTTCCGCCTAAATATGCTCCAGTTGCGATTCCGCTTTTTACGCCAAGCCCAAATATTTTATGTGATAAAGGGAACTGATTTTTGCGCCCCACAATTTTCATTCCAATTACGCCCAATTTCCCTTTGCCCATTGGGACAAGGCCGTATCCTATAACTTTCCCAAGATGTCCAATGCCTTTTATTCCTTTTATTGTGATATCCTCAAGCCCCGATGTTTTTTCAAATTTGTATTTATATGGATAAATCCCAAAAGATATTTCTCTTTCTTTTTTTAAAGCTTTAATAGCGTTTTCTTTTAATTTTTTATTAAATTTTGATTTGATAATGGCGTTTTTTACGTCTTGATCAAAAGCTCCGAGTATAGCGCCGCTTACGACATTTGGAATAAATGTTTCTGGATTAAATAATCTAAATTGACTTGGTTTTTTTTCTTTTATAAATGGCGCTATTAATCTAGAATATGTTTTTGGGGGAAGCTTTTTGATCCCATAACGCGTTAATATTTCTGCAAAAGCCGTGCCTGCCGCCATAAGCGCAGCGTCCCTAACCCTTCTAGCGTTAGTAACAGGCTCGGGTTTATTATTAACAAATTTGGATAAAATATTATATTTAATTTCATCAATTATCATTTTCTACGCTCTTTAATAAAATCATCAAACATTTTAATTACATTATTGATATTAACCAGCATTTCATTAAAAGCGGAGACTTTCTCAAAAGCTAATGATAATGATTTGACCGGCTTTAACGCTTCAGACGAATGATTAATTTTTAATGATGATATTTTTGTAAAATCAGTTCGCACATTAAATCCGTTATTCACAAGTTCCTTTTCAATAATTGCGTATGTTTTCATAACTGGAGTAGGATTAATTCCGTCTTCTTGGATGCATCGACAAGCGATTTTGGAAATATCGCCAAGAGATTCGCCATTAGCGACCATCCTTTTTGTGTTGCGGCTGATAAGATCAAAATTAGATTCGATTTCCTGCATTGAAGATATTTTTAGATTTTCTATTGCGCTTGCAAGTTTAACAAATACTTGTTTGTATTCATGAAGAGTATACATCGCCATTTTATCAATGCCGGCTGTTTTTTCTTCCCCTTCCCCCTCACCCTCTTCAGTTTTAGGAAGGATATCGGCGACAATTTCAAGCGATGATCTAAAATCGTCAGGGGGAGTTTCATAAAGTTTCATAGATTTCTCGCTTTCTTCTATGTTCTTTTTGATTGTATCAAAATCCGCTAATTCAAAAGAAATATTTTTTCGCCCCGATTGATTTTGAAATTTTGCAAGATAAACGTTTTGATTGGCGTGCTCACATATTCTTTTTAGCATTTCTTTATTATCAATTTCATTATTATTGTATTTTTCGGTAATAGTATCATTCATGTTGTCGCCGAAAAGAAGATATTTTTCCGCGACTTCATGAGCTATATTTTTAATTTTTTGAATAATATCGTTTGACATTAAAATTCCCTTTGAGTAAAAAATGGATATAATAATGAACCGCCCGCTAAAACACCTGCCGCCCACGCTGTGTTATTTCCAATTTCTTTTGCGACATTAATCGCCCTTGTTTTTGCAGTTGACGTAATTTTTGGCACAAATCTTAGCAAGCTTTTGGATGTTTGTCGTCCAAAATTGGGGTTTTTATTTATGAAGGCAAGGAAATTTTTTGATATATTCTTCATATGTATATTGTAATATAATATATTTTAACTTTCAATCGTTATTTTTATAAATATTTTCGTCATACGGCGTCATAATTTTTATTATATTAATATAAAATAATAAAAGAAAGGAATTCTAATGAATTTTCAAGAAGACTTAAAAAAATCGATTTTAAACGCCGACCCTAAATTGGATAAAAAACAGCTTCTTGAAGATATTTTTAAATCATTTGTCTCAAAAATGTTTGAGTTTGTAATTTCAAAACATGGAAAAAATCGAATTCCATTTGAAGCCATTGTAACAATTAAAAAAAATCTTATTAACGAATTCCGGCTAACGTCTCTTGGTGAATATCAACAGTCCGAAGAATGGTATGACAATCTTTTTGAGAAAACAGTAAAAGAAATATTAGAATTTGCGTCTTTAGCGCATGACGGTATTGATGAAATTAAACGCGCAAATCAAAATTTTGAAATTAACATAAATGCGTATAAATTTGAAAAAGGTATTTATCCTAAACTAGCAGAAAACCCCTTACTTTAGGGAGGGGATGAATACGAAAAATAGGTGCCTTTTCTTCGGAATTTTAGTATAATTAGGTTGTCTAAAGAAGTAATAACTAACTTGAGATTCAAAATGAAAAAGAGTTTCAAGTACAGTGCCTACACGAACAAAGAAACTGAAACCAAGAGACGCTTGAAGTCCTTGAGCTTTGTCGTCAAGTATATAATCTTTGTCTGGAACAGCGTAAAGACTCCTGGAAAAGTCTTGGGAGGTCTGTTTCGGGCTATGACCAAAAAAAACAACTTCCAGAACTCAAGGAAGCTTTTCCAGAATTCACAAAAGTCCCATCTCAGACACTTCAAGACGTAGTGGAACGTTTGGATAAGGCATACAAAAATTTCTTTAGCAGAATCAAAAAAGGACAGACTCCTGGATTTCCTAGGTTCAAGGGAAAAAGTAGGTACGATTCCTTCACTCTTAAACAAGCAGGGTGGGAACTTATTGGAAAACGTATACTAATCTTAATAGGAGCATGAGAGACGTGGCTTGGTTTCAGTTCTTTGAGATACTTCGCTTCAAAGCGGAAGAAGCTGGGAGAGAAGTAATCAAAGTCAACCCCAAGAATACCTCTCAACTTTGTAGTCAGTGTGGTAAAGAAGTTCCTAAAAACCTGTCTGTTAGAATCCACAACTGCCCTCATTGTAATTGCTCCTTAGATAGAGATTTGAATGCCGCACTAAATATACTCAGGCTCGGTACGAGCCTTAAGGACTCCAACCTAACTCCAGTTAGCTCGTCCTTAGAAGCCCTTGACTTTAGGCAAGGGTGGTTCACGACTGTCCATTTTGCGGAAGCAAAATGGACAGGGATGTAAATTCAGCCATGAATATAATGTTAGAAAGTAAAAAACTACCTACGGAACGTAGGGAAGTCAAGCCTGTGGAGTTGATGACCTCTTTGATTGGTAACAATCATAAGTTATTGACAATGAAGCAGGAAGCCGCTGCCTTTAGGCAGGGGTAGTTCAATACAATCGAACCGTCTTTCCAGCCCTAGCGGCTGCCGGACTTAACCCTTTTCTTTTTTCATCCATAATCATTTGCGCTTCCTGTTGCTCAAGAATAGCCATAGGCACAGGAGGAAGTTTTTTCAATTTTTTAGCGATTTTTATAAATGATTCAAGCATCGCTTTTTTAACATACTCAGGAAGATGTTTCCCCTTTGGCGTGTGTTTCGCCCATCTCTTGGCAATTTCAGGATGATTAGCGAACATCCATCTTCTTTGAGCTTCTGATTTAAACGGAGCTTCTTTTATCATGAGATTGCGCCTCCTCGCCACTCTTTTACTATGGCTGAACCTTTTATTTTTTTAGGTTGTTTTAATGTATGAACAGGCTTATATTGTATCTGTTTTATAATTTGCTGCCGCATGCTTTTTACTGGATCTCTTGGAAGCATAGCCATTCTTCCAAGAAACGGCGTTTGAGAGGCTTTTTTCGGCGCCTCCTTAATCACCTGCTTAAACCCTTTAAAAGTTATTTGTGTCATGGTAATGTAATCGCCCCCGGGTCTGAAGTGTCGTCCCAATCTTGAGCATGACTTAAATATCTTGAATATTCGCCGGTTATAATCGCTTTTCCTATTCTTGCGAACATATATGCATGAAAACAATCGTCAGGAACAACATGATCATATCTTGTTAAACGGGTTCTTTCGCTATATTCGGCATATATACCGGTAAAATCTTGAGCATATGGTTCAAAATCTTCAAATCTGAAGAAATCGACTTGATTTCTTTTTATTTCCATTATTACGTCAGTCATAACTCTTGTACGATTAATGAGGTAATGTCCTTTAGCGCCGTCCCAATGAATTTTTTTACGAATTGTTCCATGCTCATATACTTCAGCGAACCTTTCCGCTCCAAGCTTTTCAACCATTATGGCGTTTGATACTCTACCGTCTCCGGTGTCTGCTATTACTATTTTACAATCAAATAAATGTATAAGACGAATCATGTCGTCTATTTGAATTAAAGGGTCTGACAGCCTTCCTGTATATCTCTTATTAAATATAAGACTGAACCTATTTTTTATTTGTGAGCATATTGAAAGGACCGAATACGATGTTCCGCTTGCCGTATCTCCTTTTCCCCAATCAATGCCGGCGAAATTCATATACCCTTTAATCATTGGATGCGATGCACTATCATTCTCGGACATTGGCGGGTATTGTTTACATACAGCCTTAATTTCAACAATGCTTATAGGGTGTTTTGCGTTTGCATATGGTAAAGCTAGAACTTCATTAAAATATTTTTCTGTAGAATAAATTTTTCTTGTATCTATGACTTGTGTTTTCCATGATTCAGGATTTTCTCTGTTATTAATCCAATTTAAAACTATTTGCGGAAGGCGGTACCCTTCTATAAATCCGTTCGAATTCATGGAAACCCATTGACCATCTTCATAAAATATTGGCTTTTTACATTTATTGCATATAAGACAAGTATCGCCTATATTGTATTCATTTATGTAATTATATTTATTACAATGTTGACATTTTATTATCCATTCGTTTTGAGTAGATTGCTGCCAATATTTCTCCATGGTATTTTCAATTGTTTTTGGCGTTCCGGCGTACATACTGCAGTGAAACAAATGCTTTGGAATATCGCGGCATTGCTCTTTTAACATCGCGTGTTTTGCCATACTATGGCTCATGCATTGCTCGATAACGGACACATGATCGCTAATAATGTCTTGAATCTCGTCTATAATGACGCTATCAGCTGAAATGCCGCGAATTGAGTCGGCGGTATGAAAGGCGGATCGAAGATATATCTTGCTTCCATTCACCAATTCTTTATATGATATTTGATCTCTTGTTTGGGTGTTCATAAAATAATCACGAACTATATTCGATCCGCGAAGCGCTCCATTTAATTTATCAGTCGAAAAAACAGACACTTGATGCCCTGTCGGGGCGACATATAAAGAATGGTAATTTGGATATTTTATCGACGGAAGAGCTAGCTTATTTGCTAAAGTAGTCGATTTATGCGTTTGTCTGCCAAATTTAAGTAATATTGTTCTTGATGGTTTATTATAAATAGGATATAAATGCCTCATAGAATTTTTTGGCATTTGAAAAGGCATGCCGTTAATATGAAAGATTTTACAGGCAAAATCAGATGGGCGTATATTCATTTTTGAATTTTCCCGCATATATAGGGGGCCGATACTGGTTAAAATTATTTGCCGATCGGCGTTACGATATATCCCCTTTAATATCGTTCAAAATGTCTGGAACGCTTCCAATGTCGACTATTTTTTCATCATCATTGAAATCAAGCGATACTTGCTCGAGTTTATTAAAAAAATCTTCATTCTCTTTGGTTTCAGGGGCGGATTCATTGGCTTTTAAGTATATATCAAGCCACATTTTTGATAATTTTGCGCGCTGTTCTTCAACATTTCTTTTGGATATACGATGAATATTATACGCTCCTATTTTATCATTAACGCCCTCTTCGCTAAAAACCTCAACACTTTGGGTCATATTCATCACTTCTTGATATTTAAAAAAGCTATCTTTTTTTACGGAATCAAAAAAATCTTTAGCGGTTGGGATTTTAACATTTTTATATCCTATTTTCCATTTTATGTAATTGTTGTCATAAAAAAGAACATTTATATCTGATCCATCATTATTTTCTTCAGAATTTATTATTTCTCCATTGCCCATTCGTATTTTTCTAACAACAACCGTGTTTGTTCTAAACGGAATGCAATAGTACATGGCCTCTTTTGACGTCATATTTTTTGAATTCCAAAATAATTTTTGATATAATTGCAGCGCGTCTATGCCAATTTTTTTTCTATATTTAAACATAATAATATCAGAAATTGAGTCAAACGGTTCTCCATTAAACATAAAAATATTTATTAATGTCATTACGTCTTCATAAGTATGAGCCCAAATAATATCATCAATCCATTTATAATATAACGGCGGATTATCATATTTTTTATGCATATATTCAAAAATCTCAAATATATCAAATTGTTTAAGCCATTGAACATGATTTGGATCGTCCAAATTTAAGATATTTCCTGCATTTAAAAGATTTACAATATTAGGCGGCAATATGCCCTTAATATCGTCGAATATTTCAGACACTTCTTCGTCTTTTACATGATAATTAAATGTCTTAAGTTTATCGACGATAAATGGTATGCTTTTATTTGAAAATAAAAGCGATATAATAAATTTTTCAAAAGGTACCTTACTCATATATATATAAATATATATTTTATATTATATTATTATTAATTATATTATATATAAAAGGAGGGAAGCATGCCAAATATATTAAAAAAAATCAATACCGCAAGAAAAGTATATAAATTGGCAAAAAATCCTGCCGTTCAGGCTGCGGCAATCGGCGCTGCATTAGGAACGCCAACCGCCGTCGGAGCTTTGGCGTATCAATCTGGAAAAAAAAGCGGCGCCGAAAACATGGCGAATGCTATGGCAAGGGAATTTATTAACCGTAATGCGATTGAAAATCAAGAAATTGCTCGAACATATTTTTATAAAGGGTTAAATTATGGGAAGCAAATGAAAAGGAAAAGTGGAATAAATAAAAAGGCCATTCTTGATCAAATTCGCCATCAAGGATGGAAGAATGAAATGGAAAAAATTGCAAAGAATCCGCTTCTAAGAAAACTTATCAAGCAAAAGTATTTAAAACGGATTCCAAAATATTTAAAAACGCTTGAAAAAAATGATTTGGTCGTTCCAATTGGCGCCGGTATGGCTGGATTCGCAATTGGAAAATCTATGAGCGACTGAAACAATGAATAAACAGGAAATATTGCAAGACATTTATCGCCAAGCTTTTCAAGACGAACTTGAAAAGCTTGGAGTTTTAAGATTTATTGGAGGGACTGTTGGCGGAATGTTAGCAAGAGGGGCTGTTCATAGTATAGGGAGAATGGCTAGGCCATTCGCCAGAGCCGCATATTCAGCCGTAAAACAATACGCTCCATCAGTTTTTCAAAGTATTGAACGAACGGCGCCGTCAGCATTAAAAAGTTTTGAAAATTATTTAAATCCTAGACCTGGTATTTTTAGGCGTTTTTCAAATTATATGGGGAGCGGCCGTTGGATAAAACCAGCGGCTAAAATAGGGGCCGGCAGCGCGGCAACATATGGCGCCGGCAAAATCGGGAATGTATTTGAAAGCTACAGCGCATAATAATGATTATAAAATTAGCTCAAATAATTTCAACGCTTAATCTCTCAAAAAGTTTTTCAAATATATATCGTGGAAAAACGATTAAAACAAATAATACATTTTCCAAAAATGATACTCTAGAATCAGCCAGAAGAAATAATGATATTCAACCGCTTCGATATATTCTAAAAAAAAGCGTCCCGCCAAAAGGATCCGAATATTTGAGACCCGCCGTCAATAAAAATAAAAAACTTGGAAATCTCACCGACCGTCGTATATTGAAGCCATAAGTGTTATTTTATTTTTAATTATGGTATTGTTATTATGAGAGTCCTTTATCAATAAGTCGGACTCAGTTTATTCACCATAACAAGCTCTTTTTTATAACTTAAACCACAAAGGAGGCGGCTTGGAGCATATCATTTTTCATAACGATGTTGATGGGATAATATCAGCAAGCCTATTCTTGCATTATAATGCACAAGAAAAAAAGTTCAATTATTTTACGTCTTGTTTACATCCGGTAAACTCGACGATGAGGGGGGAAACATTAAAAAAAATATTAGAAAAAATACCGATAAACGAAGAATTAGCCATTTTCGATTTTGAATTTAATAAAAGAGCCACAATTTGGGCGGATCATCATTATAGTCCGGATTTTGGTCCAGACCAAATCATGACGGATAATATTTGGTATGACCCTTCCGCAAAATCTCTTGTTCAAATATTGACCAAAAAATTTGGAGATCATTTTCCTGATTTATCGGCAATGGCAAATATGATTGATTCGGCGTCGTTTCCATCCCCGCAATTTATTTTTGAATCAGACCACCCGCTCATGATTCTTCGGGCATACATTGAGACCACCTTCCCCTCTGATATGACATATTCGAGAATCGTAGAAAATATCGCTTTAAATAAATGCGATGTTGGATATGCCATTAAAAAAATGGGTATTACATATCAAGAGGTAAAAAATATAAAAAATATTGCCTTGAAAATTATGAAAAATATTTTGAAATTCGGGGATTGTTCGATTATTCATCAAACCAGGCAGGGACAGTTTCCAAGATATTCCGAGTTCTTAATGATTCCGGATATTAAATACGCAATCAGAATATCATTATCAGGCCCGCATCATAAATATATTCAAATGGGTTATAATCAATGGTGCGGAAAGCAGAATACAATCAATATTGGAGAATTTTTTAGAAATCTCTCATATGGCCGCGGCGGCGGGCATTTTTCAGTCGGCGCGTGTCTTATAAAAAATGAGGATGAAAATAAATTTCTTGATGATGTTGATTGTTATTTCAATAAAACTAAAACAAATTCTGCGGAAGGGGCCGACAACATGGAAAAATACGGAGTAGATAAGGAAGATAATGTTGAAAAGCGCGCGATTGAACTTGTTAAGACGGGAATGGATATTGACGAGGCCAGAAAACAATCCCAAAAAGAGCAGGAGGCAAAATCAAATGCCGGAGATAAAATCAAACTTTGATATTGAAAATATTTTTGGAAAAGATATTTCTTTTATTGATAATGTTATTGCAAATAAAGAACATCATGTTCAAAGAATTCAAATACCAAAAAGCGATGGAAGTAAAAGAATTATTATCGCTCCAGATAAAGATTTAAAATATCTACAAAAAGCCATTTATTGGAAAATTTTAATGCGATATAGGCCTTCAAGCGCTGCTCACGGGTTTGTTCGTGGGCGAAGTATAAAAACAAACGCGCTGCCGCATGTTGGGGCAAAATCAATAGGAAAAATTGATATTAAAAGTTTTTTTGATACAATATCCGTACATCATTTACAGAATTGTTTATTTGGGAATAAAAATATTTGCAGGCTTTGCAAATATTATGAAAGAATGATGTACGGGCTTTGCCACCCATCATTATATCATAATAAATTGAAAAATTATCAATATAAATGCGAAGAAATAAAAGCGTTATTTATTCCAGAATATTGCCAAACAACAGGGTATCAATCTTTATTTAAAAGAATAATAGAGCTTTGCACAATTTCGGGACATACTGCGCAAGGATTTCCTACATCGCCAATGCTTGCAAATATTGTAATGCGGGGATATGACGAAAAAATGCTTAAATATTGCGGCGAAAGAGGAATAGTGTATACAAGATACGCCGATGATATGGCGTTCAGCAGTATGAGCCTTGATAAAAACGATCTTAAAGCCATAGTTCAAAAAAAAGCATACCGCCTTCTTTGGGCGTTCGGGTTTAAACCAAATATGAAGAAAACAATTTGGAAAAATCGCGGCGGATGCATGAAGGTGTGCGGTGTTGTCGTCAATGAAAAAACGTCTGTCAAACGAAAATTGGTAATGTTATTTAGGGCAAAAGTGCATCATGCAACCGTAAAAAATAAAGAACATACAACAAAATCATTGATAAGACAATTAAAAGGATGGGCTTCATATCTTATGTCTATTGACCATAATAAAGGTCAAAAATATATGAACCAACTTATTGAGTTTGAAAAGAAAATGCAAATATCAACTCAGGCGGTATAATGGAATTTATTATATATACTGACGGAGGGTGTATAGGAAACAAACGAGACGCAGGGTGTCCAGGCGCGTATGCATATATTATTCTTGATTCTTCAAAAAAAGAATTGATGTATAATTCTGGAATACGAGATAACGCTACTAATAATCAAATGGAATTACTTGCCGTTATCGCCGGTGCGAAGCGGCTGATGGATTATACTAATAAATTTTATGAAATATCAAAAAAGCATTCTGTCATCGTATATACCGATTCAAAATATGTATGCGACAATTTTTTTGAATATCTTCCAGAATGGAAAAAAAATAATTGGAAAAAAACAAATAAAAAAACAGTCATAAACGTCGAATATTGGAAGAAGCTGGATCATTTATCCTCCGAGTTCCGGTCATTCCATATTCGATGGGTCAAAGGCCATTCGTCAGATGAATTCAACATCAAAGTAGACAGAATGGTCAAAGAACGCCTATCGAAATGTTAATTTATTAACAATTTTCAATAGGAGGGTTTATGGCTGTTGATGAAGAAAAAAGGAAAGAGTCCGCGTTTAATTTTGAGGTCTCTGAAATTGTAATGGCAATTGACAAATTAATCGAAGCGACAGCCGATTATGTTCGTCAAATTGTGCCTGCCATTTCTTATATTAGGAAAAAGATGAGAAGATAATACATCACAGAAGCTTGGGATAAAACCCATTATCAATGTTTCTATTGATAAAAGTTGAGAGTTGATTGTCGGCTATTTTTCATTTATTGCAAAATCAATAAATGAAAAAGACGCCGATTCAACTGTCGCCCTGACCCGTCGGGTCGGACGCCAGGTCACCTGGCTGTTCCCCCGACCCCCAGCCAGGTGAGTTCTGTGTAATGTATAATAAAGCCCTTTCCCGACCGAAAGGGCTTTTTTTTATTTATTAGTTGAAATGGCACTTTCAGACTAGACACAATCTTCTTTGAACTATTTCAATTCACTTTCGGCCAAAGTCTCGTGAGCGGTTATAAAATTCTAATAACTTACCCCAAAAGCCATAAGAAATTGAGGCGTCTTTTTCAATATCTTTATAATTTTTATATTTTTTTTCAAGTTTTTTTATTTTTATGGCTTTTTTAAGGGAAGAAATCAGCAGCGGTTGATAGTTCATAATTTTTTTCTATTTAATAGCAAGCTTAATATTTTCAAGACCATGAATAACGTCATCAAGGCCTTCCATGGTCTTTTTAATTGCCGACTCATCAAGATCAGACAGCCCTAACCGTGATGCTATTAGCATTTTTGAAAGCTCAGAAAGAATTCTTTTCATTTCTCCGATATTATTTATAAAACCAATCAAATTATCCTTATTAATAAAATTAAGAGAAAGAACAACATCAACAGCGTCAGGGTTATTAAGAGCGCTCGCTTCTTTAATAAGGTTCTTTCGAAGAATAGAGGCTATTTTTTTCAAAACTTCCTCATGCGACGATTTCTTTTCAATTTTAAATTCAGGATTAATATAATCGCCTCTTAATCCATATATAAACACTTTTTTGTCGGACGCATTCTTGTTAAGATACCGATTGATTACATGTTTTAATGCCGTTTCCGCCGCTTTCTTTTCCATTCCCATGATATGAAGCGCATTAATGGCGGATTTTGTAGAAAGCGGCTTATCACCGGCAATTTTTTTTAGGTTATCATATGGCTCGCCGACGATTCTATACCCTCCAGCGTTTGCGTCAATTTCAACAGACGTTTTGCTTATATTTGCATCTTCAAATATCTTTTGAATAGGAAGATTTGGGCGTAAAAATTCAGACGGTTGATATTGATGCATATATTTTGTGTTAATAACAATTGACGTTTCTGGGATTAAAAATATCTCATTGGCACCGAGCGCGGCAATCTGATAAACTTTATCTTTAACTGATTTGACTTTTTGAATTATAGCAACATTTGCGGGTATTATGACGGTTTTTTGTGAGGTATAAACCGGAGACCCGTTAACAATTATTTTTTTATAATTGCCGCGAAACATTATACATTCAAAACAATTATTTGCACCATAAATTACAACAAGCTTAGAAGGGCGCGGACAATTATAAAAAATATTTTGTTGACCCTGATCCATTGTATCAATCGGATTGAATAATTTATCCGAACCGTCATATCTATTTTGTTCATTGATAAAAGTAAAATCATCACTAATATTATTTGAAATAATTTTCAGAACTTTATCAATCATTCCCGGGACAACCTGAATAATTTTAGAGCCATAAAATCCAATACCAGTTTTAGAATAATCATAGAATTCTGAATAACAACTGCCATCAAGTGATATAAAAATTTGATCGCGAGGCTGTCTAACTAATTTTTCTTTTTCTAAATTCGTCATTGATGCGTGTTCTATTGCAGGGGAGTTATAAGAAAGGCTTTCTGTATCTTTCATATCAAGAACTATGCCGACAATTGGCTTTCCATTTTTTGTCGCCATAAACCGTTCACTCATATTTTCTCCGCTTTCCAAGAAATCTTCCATTGTAGGATATTCATATAATCTTAGTTCGCACACGGCTGGAGGAAATATGGGTTGAAGTTGATTAACGTCAAATATTTCCGAGTCTATAATTGTTATCGCCCTTTTTGCCGATACAAGGCCTTTTAAATCGATATTCTTGACCTTGTCAGTATCGGTGATTATTTGTTTTTTACTATTTGCAAGATTAATAATATTTGTAATTAAATCTCCGGTATTATCGACATAATTTGCTTTTATTTCCGGGTTACTTTCTATAAACGTCGAAAATTTTTCAAGATCTTCTTTGTAAGCCCGCTCTCTCCATCCTGACATTTTTGCAAATGGCGGGTATGTCATATCGATCGGCTGGTCGGTAATGGGAATTAATTGTTTTGGATATACGCCGCCCGGGGTTTTAATTGAATTCATTTGGTTATTTCCTTTATCCCAAATATTTTCAAGAACCCCGATCTGATCAGTTGATATTATTCTTTTTATATTTTCAAAATTAGCAGGAAGATATTTTTGTTCCCCGTTGGCATTATATACCATAACATCAAATGGGCTCAATTTAAAATTTTTAATAATAATAGGAAAATTAATTTTTTTTCTTTTAAACCAAACGACAACACTTCCCTTTCCATAGCCTTTATTTGTATCAACGGCGCTTAATACGACGTCAACTCCAATATTTTGCGGCAAAAAATCAACTTCTTCAAAGAATTGGTTCATAATCATTTCATGCCATTTTGTAATGTCTCCTGTCATAGTTAATTCAGAGACTTTTTCAAATACCGGCTTTTTAATAACAGTGTCATTAATTGTAATCATAGGCGCTCCTCTGGATTATGTATAATATAATATATTGTATGATGTTATTTTGCAAGAATTTCTGGTATAAATATAAATAGAAAGGGGGTAATATGATTATTAACATTAAAAAAGTTGCCGTGGCGACAGCGGCAACAGCGGCTGCTATTATAGCGGCCGCGGCAGCAGCAAGGCGCCGGCGGAAGCGTCGGCGCTGGCTGTAAAGAGGAAAGGGCGGGGTGCTTCCCGCCCAGCTTTTTTTATCCCACAGGCACAGTTTCAAACAAATCCGTTTGAAGATTAACCCCTGTCGCTGGAACAGGGACGCTTGCCGTTAAAAAACCAAGAGCGCTATCAGGCAAATTTTTTTGAGTCTGAAATAAAGCCAATGTCGCAGGAAACATTGGACACGGACTACCGGGCGGCAAAACGGATGAAACAAGGCTGGCCTGGTTATTACTCAACCAGTCTAAGAAATTTTCATTTACTAATTTTTTTCCATTTACTTTAAACCCGGCAAGAGATTTTATCTCTACGCCATTAACAGGATCAAGGCTGATTGAGTTTATATTTTCATCAGCGTCGCCGTGAGTAATGGTGATTTTTTTAGCGCATTGAATTTTTAATTCACCATCAGCCGATAACGATAATTTAAATCCGGCTATATTTGAAATTGGAATGCCTTTGCCGGCCGCGTATATTTCAACGGCTCCTTCGTCACTTATTCCTATTTTAAATTTATTTCCAATAACGCCTGGAGTAGCTCCGGCTTCTGTTGGCGCGGTATATTCTCCAATTTTTATGTCATCAATTCTTAAAAGAAAAAAATCTTGACCTGGCTCGCCCATTTCAATCGTTAATCGCTTTGATTGATTATTAATAATTTTGGTAAAAAGAACGTCTTTCCCCATTATCATCGACGTATTGCTGTTATTCGCGCCGACCCATGGAGCGTATGCGCCCTCACATAAAGAAACCCATTTATCAGGTTCTTTTGTCTGTTGAACGAATCTTCGATAATTAATAAGAAAATCTATTGGAGACACGTTTGTCTGCTCATCTTCAAGAGTTTTTCCATCAAAAAGACCGAAATGCTCACGAGAAAAATATTTTTCATCTGAATGTGAAATTATTCGATGAAAATTTTGCGCTTTAGTATATTCACAATTTTTATGTACACCAACACCAAACGCTTTCATAACTTTCGATACAGCTCCGCCAGGGGATTGTATCATTTCATAGTTATCAGTCATTACGATAGCGCCCTGGCTGTTCTCGTGTGATATAACGGTTCTGTCATTTCCTTTTTCAGTAATTGGATTTTGAATTTTGGTATCTATCATCGCTTCAGGCTCATACAGCCCAAGTATATATGTTTTATACATTCGGGCGACGCCTTCAAATTGATTTGAATCAATATTGAAATGATGAACAAGAAGAACTTTGACGTGATCGTTTGGCTTATAATCTTTGGAGCCGCCCGGCTGGTATATTGGTACAGCGTTTATATCGGCGTTTAACGCCCCAAGCGGAGTATTTTCGACTCTAACCCAATACGTAGGCGAACCTTCAACTTTGCCGGTTATTTTGCCGTTACAAATCCAAGGAACTGGAATGTATGAAATGACTTGACTTATTCTTTCATTACGCATATGTGTTCCTGAATAGTGACAATAAGCCTTATATTTTATTATAGATTATGCGAATTGAAAAAACAACTAAAATAAAAATATTACAATTTTCAGGGGGTTTTTAATGTCTAATACAAATTGTTTGGCGGGGATGAGGTGTCCTGAGTGCAAATCGGAAGAGCCTTTTTTAATCGAAACTAAAGCCATTATGACAGTCTATGATAGTGGCACTGAGAGTTTAGGGGATACCGAATGGGATGAGGATTCATATTGTGAATGCGTAAAATGCAGATATAGCGGAAAGGTTTTTCAGTTTCAAATACTTTTTCAAGAGATTCAGCTTGTTAATAAAACCGAACCGGATAAACTTCCTCTGCTTATAGATCAGTTAACCACCGCCGAAGGAAAAAAAGAGCTAGAAAGGAAACTTAAACAATGTTAATAAAAGGCGTTAATATACAAGATATGGAGCAAGCCCTTGCCCGCGTAAATGAAAAAAAATACCATGGAAATCTTAAATTTCTATTTTTAGAACGCAATGGAAATAAAATTCATTTTAGAATCAAGGCCCGTTCATATGATCACCTTGGATATCGAATACTATATAGTGGAAAAATAAGTTTATATGGATGCTGGCATGCACACGGCGATTTATTTGAATCCATCTTTGAAATACAACCCGAAGCCGTAATATATTCAAAAGGGATGACTATAACAAAAGATTGTGGTAACTGGGAAGATATAAATATAGGATCACAAATTTTTACATTAATGTTTTCAGATTCATGCCCTTGTAATGCCTTTGAATTCATGAAACAAGAGCTCGGTCGTGAAATGAAATCGTGGAAAGATTTTCTTTTAAGTATACGAGAGCTCAGTGAAAACTCTTTTAGAGGTTTAATACAAGGTCCTATGAAAGCATGGTCAAAAATTATTGCACGGCATTGTAGTTATGAACAATTGAAGAATTTTTATGATAGAAGCGATTGCCAGGCAATAATAGAACGGCGACAAGCCTTGGAGTGCCCTAAATCTGAAATACCGCTTCTTATTGGAACTATGAAAACAGAGGCTGGAAAAATGGCATTAGAACAAAGACTAAAAAAAATAAGAATTAAATCTAAAGATTGAAATCTTCAAAATACAAATTTATAAAGTAGGTATAATATGGAACAAATACTCAACAAAACTAACGTTAACATCAATCTTGGCAAGCCATACAAAGTCATTTTATTTAATGATGATAATCATAGCATGGATGAGGTTGTCAATCAGATAATGGAAGCGACGGGGTATGGAAGACAACAGGCGACGGCTATAATGCTCGAGGCGCATAATACAGGCCGGGCGGTAGTATGGGTCGGAGGACTTGAACGTTGTGAACATATATCTTCAATACTTGAAGAAATACGCCTTGGTACAAAAATTGAGCCTGCTTAATACAAGAATTATTAAAAGGAGTTTCTATGAATATCAGCCAGACAAAGTTTACTTTGAAATATTTTCCTCCCCGCCAGTCGATACTTATCCGCGGCCGCCATGGTCTTGGAAAATCTGAAGTTGTAAAACAGTCAGCGCAAGAGCTGTCTGTAGAAACCGGAAAATCATTTGGATTTATTGATATCAGGTTAAGCCAGCGGGAAGCCGGCGATATTATTGGTCTCCCTCGGTCAGTGGATACATTTAAGGTGACTAAAAATGTATTTAAAGATGGAAAGTATATAGATCAAGTCGAGACCATTAATAATGTTATGGTGCATGACTTACCCGTATGGTTTCCGCGCGATCCCGATTCTTGTGGTATTCTATTTTTAGACGAGCTGGATAGGGCGCCAAGAGAAGTCCAGCAAGCCGGATTTGAGATAGTTCTTGATTATCGATTAAATTTGAACCGGCTTCCGGCCGGATGGCGCGTAGTAGCGGCTATTAACGGCGACCCGGACGGTCAAGGATCTTATCAAGTCCTTGAGATGGATCCAGCCCTTCAGGATAGATTTTTCGTGATTGATTTCAAGCCTACAGTCCCAGAATGGCTTGATTATGCGAAATCTATTGGAGTTCATGACGCTATCGTGAAATATATTACCAAGATTCCTAACGATTTGGATACGCCGGAAAAAATAGAGCCAGGAGTGGTTTACCCATCTCGCAGGTCATGGGTAATGTTTAGCGAAGCAATTAAATATCAAGCGTCTAAAAATTATGATCCATTAAAGAAGCTGGATTATCTCATTCTTTTAGCAAGGGGGTATTTGGGTACGACAATAGCCCTAAATTTTGTAGAATATATCCGGACAGATTATAAAATCTTTTCTCCGGAAGAAATTCTAAACAATTTCAATAAGGATATGGAAAAAACATTCTCTAATATGGAGGTTAACGAGGTTGCTTTTTACAGCAAAATACTTGTGGAATATCTCATTGACGGCGATAAAAAGATGAACAAGAAGCAGTCGGATAACCTGGCAAAATTTTATCTTTGTATCAGTAAAGAGGCGGCGTCAGGTTTTTGGAGCCTGTTTACGCTTAAATATCGGCAAGAAGCATCTCGGTGGTATAAAGAACACCCCAAAATTATGGAATATACAATGCAGCTTCTTGGCAAACAATCGGCTATTAATTCATAAAGATTGTGATAGGGCCGGATAAATAATCCGGCCCTTCTCATTTTTATAGAAAGGGGCTTGTAATGGCTGAAAACGATTCACTAAAAGCCATCAAGCGGTTTGAATGGGCAATCAATTTTCTTATTATACGCCGCCGGTTTGTTCATCAAATTCTGGGTATGATGAGGAAAACACCTTCTGCACATGTCCCAACAATGAGCGTTCGCGTTACGGATGATGGTCGTTTTGATTTATCCTATAACGTGGAATGGGTGGATAGTCTTAAAGACGAAGAGTTAACTTATGTTCTTAATCATGAAATACTTCATCTCGTGCTTCATCATTGTACGAGCCGGCGGTTCGATAATTATGAACTAGGCAATATAGCCTATGATTTAGCCGTTAATGAATTAATTCATGAAGATGACGGTTGTAAGATACCCAGAGACAAAAATGGCAAGTTAATAGGATGTCATGTATCTGAATTTAAGAAAGAAAAAATATACAAGGATATAGAAGAAAGGCAATCTGCGGAATGGTATTATGAATTCTTGAAAAAGAGAACGCCTCAAGTTCAGATACAGATTGAAATGCCGGGCAATGAAAAAAATGATTTAAAGAACTCGCCCCGCTCGAAGAGCGAAAAAAAGGATGGCGATAATTTGAAGAATAATTCAAACTTAAGCGGCGATAATAAATCAGGAAAAAGTTCAAAATCAAACGAAAAAATAGAAAATAAAAATATAAAAATAAAAGTTAGAATGCTTGATGGGCACGATGATTGGAAAGAGAATGAAATCGCCGACGAGCGTGTTCGGGCGAAGATCATAGAAATTGATCGCAATGAAATGTGGGGGGATATTCCCGGCTTTGATAAAGAACAAATACTTGCCGCGCAAACCCGCAAAATAAATTGGAAACCTTTTATTCGCCAGTTTTGCGGCAATATCATTTGGAACGACAGAGAGTCTACTAGGAAAAGACCAAACCGCAGGACTGGATATATACACCCTGGCTATAAAAGAATCCATGTCGATAAAGTATTAGCGGCCGTAGACAGTTCTGGATCCATAAGTTCAGAACTTCTAGGGCAATTTCTTGGCGTCATCAATACTATGATTGATTTCTTTCCAATAGATATGTGTGTTTTTGATCATGGCATTGAACAAGGCCCGATTCCTTTTAATAGAAAAAGGGTTAAGTTTGATTTCAAAGGCCGAGGGGGCACAGATTTTCAAGCGGTTATGAATCTTGCTCAAGATAAAAAATACAAAGCATTAATTGTTTTAACGGATGGGTGCGCCCCGGCTCCAAAAAAGCCTGAAGGGGTTCGGGTTCTTTGGTGTTTATGTAATGGGGCCGCCGCACCTGTAGACTGGGGGTTGAAAGTTCATTTGAAAGAGTATTAGGGCCGTTTTTAGCGGCCCCTTTTTATAAGAACGCACAAGGAGGAGTTATGAAATCTGTCGAATTTCTTTTAAATATATATTGCGAAGAATATATGCAAGGCCCCGATAAAGCCGAGGTCACTATTGACAAAAAACTTTTTAAAAGAATAAAATTGCTTAATAAAAAATCGATAGAGCTTGACGTCTTTACTATTCGTGACCGGAATTGCAGTCCTAAATTTCTAACTCGTGATTTGGATAATTCTACCGAAGAGTCTCCGGTATATAAAGAATATGAAGAACTGTTTGATTGCCTGACTCTTGAAGTTTCTAAAAAAGACGCGTGGTGGAGTGGCTATTTTAAAGATTCAAACAGCGTTATAGAAACATCCATGATAAGCATAGAAGAACTCGACGAGTGCTTCAAAGTCCTTAATTGTAGGCAAAAAAATTTACCTTTGCTTATGGGCACTCTGAAAACAGAGAAAGCGAAAGAAATATATAATAAACGATTGAAAGAGGCGTGATATGGTGGTTTATTTAGTTATCACAATTCGATGCATTCCAAATGATGATTATCTTTATGGCGATATTATTCTTATAACCGAAGACGAAAAACAAGCGCGAAATGTCTGCCATATTGTCAAAAAACGTTTAAATTATCCAGGGCTTGATTATAATAAACTTGTGGCTTTTGATGATTGTATATATGTCGCGCGAAAAGTGGGAAAAGTTTTGTATAACCGCCCGGAGTAGTTATGTATACACTATCAGAAGGTAAGATATATTATATACACGACGAATCGATAGGATGGGTGGTAGGAATATACCTCGGTGTAGGTTTTAATAATTCTTCTTATCAATTCAAAGTGTTGTCGTCTGAGAAAAGTTATTTCTCGAATTCTTTTGCTTCTATGTACTGGGGGAGGCTCATTATTAAAATGCTTCCTGAAATAAAGGAATTGGCTGTTAATGACCTTCCTTTGTATTTACATGGGTATGTTACAGAGCACATGGAAAATATTTTGAAAGGAATTTCTTTATGAGAACCGTAGAAATTATGGTATATCAATTTAGAGAACTTTCTGAAAATGCTAAAGAAAAAGTTCTCAAAAAATTCCGCGAAATTAATGTTGAAAACGGCACTTGGTATGAAAGTACAATAGATTTCTGGAAAGAAAAACTTGCAGAGCATGGTTTTAATGACGCTAAAATATACTTCAGTGGGTTTTGGTCTCAAGGGGACGGCGCTTGTTTTAACGCCGACATAGACGCTTATAAAGCCGCAAAATCTTTAAAATTTAATGAAATGGAATTAAGAATTATAAAACTTTGTAATCCATATTATAAGATTGAAACAATTGATCATCATTATGTTCATTCAAATACCCGCAGCGTTAGTTTTGAAGGATATTATAATGGGCCCGATGATTGGGATGAATTTGAAAAAATTATCAATACTCCAGTTAATGAGCTTCCACTTCTTATAGGGTCATTTAAAGAGGAATTTTCCAAACAACTTATAGAAGAGCGCATCAAATCCGGCCTAGAAGTGCATGCTAACTTGCTGATGTATCTGGAAAAAAGTCTGGAAGACGTCCGGTATAAGCTCTCGAATGAGATATATCGTGATTTAGAAAAAGATTATAATTATTTGATTTCTGATAAAGCCGTTATAGATACTATAGAAATTAATAATCTGAAATTTGACAAGGAAGGGAACATAATACGATTTAACAAAAAATAATTGTGTATTATCTTATAATGGAGGATATTAATGCCTGAGAGGCCGCTAAAAATCGATATAAGCCCGCCCCAAAAAAATAAAACTGATTTCGTGGGAACGCTTATTGAGTTTAAAAGTAATGGGCATTGCGCTATTGGCGTCGTTGAAAAAATATTGAGATACGGTTTTGAGGTCGACGTTTTAGCTTCAGATTTTGAACTTGACGTAGGCGAATGTCCTCGTATAGTTCCATTTAGGAGCCCTTATAAGAGCATAAAGCGTGAAGACCTGCCGGTATATATTAGTCTTAAATACTCCTCAAAACGTTTTGAAAAAATTTTAAAAGGGGATGAATGAGCCATTTCTACGGGTCACTACAAGGTTGTCGTGGTGAGGCAACACGGTGTGGGTCAAAACAGTCTGGAATAGAGACTTATGCCGCGTCATGGGACGGGGCTATTTATGTCCGTGTGCAACACAATGAGGAAACGAAAGAGGATACCTTCTTCGTCGCTCAGATCAAATGGCAGGAAAATGGAATAAACCAAGAACTGGCTTCTGGGGTTATCGGAAAATCATGTATAAATGTAGGTCTACTGAAGAAGATTCTGGATCATAAGGAAGTCTTGCCGGCGCTTATAGGTTTGGACCCAGAACTAGACAGGCTTATTGGGGAAAGGATGAAACAATGAATCAGGCCTTCTATTCATATGTAACCCAGCCCAGTATACCGGAAACCGACCGGGCCATCTATCAGAGTCTGCAAAGGGTTGAATAATGAATGAGATACGGGCACTGTTCGGTCTTATTTGGTTACAGTTCTGAATAAAAAACCGCCCTCTGGACGAGATTATAAATAAAATACAAAGATTAAATCAGGCATTGAAAACAATTAATAAAGCAAAGAAATGGATACCTTGTCTAGTTCAGGCTATGAAGGACTCTGGAATTTATGGGGCGCGACTTCCTAGGAATATAGCTCATATTATTGATGATATAAACATTCGTCGTATAGAGGCCACTATAAAGTCTGAACAGAAAATAATGACTCTAAAAAATAAATGGGCTGTTTTAGAACCTCGTTCAATTTATGAATTAAGAACTCTGTCTAACATTGTAGTTTTAGTTTTGATTGTTAAACATAACAATAATTCTATAAAAGTCACTTTACTGGCTAGTAATGTGGATTGGGTAGATGATTTTATTTTCATTGAATACAGACGACGTACTATTAATTGGCGTTATGCGCCATTCGGCTTGGAAGATGTTTCAAGTTATAAAAAAGTATCTATTCAGGAATTGCTCCTATATTTAGGTATGAACAATACTACATATTTTGAGCAACTTTTAAAAGAGGAAGGCTAAAAAATGACACCTGAACAAGAAGCTTTAATTGAATGGTTACATAGAAAAGAACGCATAGTTCACCCAGTAGGTAGCATGGATAAGGGCTGTCGATGGTATCCATCTGATAACGAAAAACAAAGTTGCTGTTCACATATTAGGCCACCATCAAGAACTTATCCATGGTCTTTAATGGTTCATTGTCGAACCTTGGAACATGTTGCCAATTTATACAGGGTTCAGAAAGAAAAAGTACAAGAGCTAATGCATAAGAAAAATTTACCACTGTTGCTTGGTCTTGATGAGCATTTGGACAGGTTCATAGAAAGAAAATTGAAAAAGACATTTCCTTCAGATGGAGGCGTACATGCCGATAACTAATGAGTTATATAAAATAGCCAAGTCGCACCATATTCCAAAAAAAGCCTATACTCATTGCTTGCATTTTGTTTCAGAAGTTATGCTTAAAGAGTCCTATCATTTTAGGAGAATCGATACACGGCCTATACTAGATGGGTTTACGATGACTTATGTGTGTAATCTTGATAATAGAATGTATGATGTGTTCATTAAACCAAAAAAGGAAAATTTATGAGTGAATATATCGGTATGTCCATTGAAATTGGAGGCGATCTGCCAAGAAATTTTATTGAAGAATTTCTCTGTATTATCAACAATGAACTATCGGAAATAACTGGACCTTGTAGTGAGGCAGATTTAAAAGATGAAGCGGGGAAAGGGGCTATCCAATTAATAGGTTCGTCTAATTACGGGATGTGCGATAATCTTACAGCTTTTTGTCGACAACATAATTTGAGTTACATTCACCATTGTGATGCCAAGTATGATCTTAGTGCGTATAATTATTTTTGGGTTCCAGGAATGAAAAAATCCCAAGCAGTAGCTTCCAATCAAGATGGACAGATGCTTATTTTAGAATCTGATATCAGACCGATATGTGATCTCATGCTTGCTGTTATCAAGAATGGAAATGAGGCTCTGCCTCTGTTTATTGGCAATGATCGTCTGAAGTGTATTGTAGAGAAATCACTTAAGAATCCGAAGAAATTGTACGAGCTATTAGTTAAAGAAATAAATCATTTGTTACCAGTAATACCAGTTCTTCCCCCATTCCGGATTGTATAGAATTCTTTTCTATGAGTCCTTTTAAGTCCTCAGTATAGGATCGATAGATTTTTACGGGGGAAAATTATAAAAGGAGTTCTTATGGGTGCCGACTTATGTATTGCATATCTGTTATGGGACAAAAACAGGATATTAGATTTTAAGGCTGGACATAATTATGTAGACACTCTTAAAACCAACAAATCCGAGTGGGTTGTTGATAAATATGGTATTAATTGGAATCAAAAAATTATACACAAGAAATTGAAAAATATTGAGAGGGCTATTAGAGGAAATCATCGGGAAAGCTTAGTCATAGAAATTCAGCATTTGTACGTATTGATTGCCGGAGGTATGTCATATGGCGAAAGCCCTTCAAATCTATTCGAAGACATAAATAATATCTTTTATATAAGCTCTAATATATTCACAAAAATTGGGTTTAATCTTCCAGAAGACATTTTGAACTATAAAAATTTGGTTGATAAGATAATCAAGATAAAACAATTACACCCACTATTAATTGGTATTGATAAAAATCTAGATAAACTTTTGGAACAAGAATGGAAACATAATAAAAAGTGACTGTTTCTGCGATTAAAATCATGAGCTATGGAAAAGTGAATATTTTGATTTGGTAGAAAATTTTGATATAACAGAAATTAGAATATAAAATAAAAGGATAAAATTATGCATTATCACTGCGAAGTCTGGATTCCTCAAAGGCCAAAAAAACTCTCAGAATTAAAAGTATTAATAAATAATATCATGTCGCAATATAGCTATAACAATGACGATTCTTGTGAAGAAAAATTTTATGACTGGTATGTTATTGGCGGGAGATGGTCCGGAGACCATTTGCCTGAACATGAATTTTTAAGTGATTATCGAAATTATACACAATGCTCTTGTAAAGATACGTCAAGATCCTGTGGGTATTGCCATGGAACGGGAATGAAATTAAAAAATTCATCATTCCATAAATCGGATGTTATGAAATTAAGTAAAGTACGAGATGATTTAACATGCTGTATTCTTATCGTTGATGGAATAGTTTATTATGATGACGACCTGAAAGATACTCCTGTTAAAAAATTCTTATTCGATAAGGGCGTGACTTCAGGTTATCTTGTCATAGTGGATTGTCATAATTAATTGGGGATTAATATGAATCATGCATATATCATTTCGTATAATAACCCAAATGATTTTGATCTTGTCACGGATGTAGAAATTAAAAAGAACGCCATATCATGCTCTCTTCTCGCCTCGTCTTTCTCCAAATATCGTAATCGTTATAAAATAATATATTCAAAAAGAGTATTTAAAAGAGCAAAAAAAATAAAACCAAACGAGCTGCCGATATATGTCGGGTCTGTGGTAACAACGCCTGTATTTGAGAGGCTACTTGAAAATCATTGTGAACTACTTTCCGCCTTTATGCAGAGGTAGTTCGCTTTGTTAGAAATTAAAAAAATATGGTATAACTATATTGATCCAAGCAATGTCGCTTGGATCAAAGGAGGATACCATGAAAAGGTTAGAAAGGATCAATGTAATTATATGTGTGATAGCTCTGGCAATAGCGATCGCCAGATATGCGCTAATAAAAGAGGAGCAGTAAATGCTCCTCTTTTTATTTAGTTATATTAGTTATATTTCTTTTTTTTAGGCTAGTAACGACTTTTTGGAGCCCTGAAATGGTTTTTGGACTTAAAACTTGCGAAGGATTCAACGAAGATTTTTTAGGGATCCCAAATGATTTGCTAACAGGCTTTCCCGGGCCGGCCTCAAGCATTCTTTGAACATTTGATATATTTTCTTTCGCAATCCTCGGCGTTTGTTTTTTTGACTGCGCTAAAAATGAGGCGAGAAATTTAATAAGATTTTTTTTAGCAGATGTTTTAATCATAGCCGATTTTTTCTTCATAATTTTTTTTGTTTTACAAGATTCCGCAGCCTGCTTTTCTTCGCCTGTAAGCTCTTGATTTTCATCTATTTGTTGCTCATATTCTTTTTGAAGTTCTTTTTGAAAAATATCATTTGAATAATATTGAGGATCTTCGGCAAGATGATCGAGAGCTATTTTTTTCTGAATAGCCGGAATTGAGCTATGCTCGGATTCTATGATCATTCCCCATTTTAATTGCTGTGGATCAACTGAATTGGCGTCAAGATTATATCCGCGCCCTCCACGAATCATTTGCATAAAAGCGGACGCAAGGTTATACGCTATTTCTTCAGCCTCATGGATATTAAAACCATTTTGTTCGGCAAATGAATGAAACTGGTCGTCAGTAATATCATAATTTGAAGCAAAAAAATCCATAATCGCCATTGGATCGATTGGCTGTGCGTTTTTTTCTTTTTCTGAAGTGGCGCTTTTATTTTTATCAATTTCCTGCGCGAGTTTATAGAGCAGTTGCGACGCCATAACTTCTCCTTTTCAATAGAAGACTCACGGCTTTATCCGCGAGGTTAGTCATAGAAATTTATCATTGCTATTTTTTTTATTTCATCTTCAAAAGCGTCTCTTTTTATATCTTCAAGAGCCGCTCCTTTTTTGAATTTAAAATTTTTTAATTTTTGAATTTTATCGTATAATTTTGAAGTCGCAGCATTTCTTAGAGAATCAATCTTTTTCCCTATTGCTTCAATATCAGATTTTGTTGGACCTATCTGAATATTTTTTATAGGCTCCGCCTTTTCTCGGATTTTTTTAGTTATAATATCAAATCTACTTGGGCCTGTATTAATATTTCTCATAGGCTCAATCTTTTCTCGGATTTTTTTAGATATAATATCAAATCTACTTGGGCCTGTATGAGGATTTCTCATATGCTCAGTCTTTTCTCGGATTTTTTTAGCTATAATATCAAATCTACTTTGACCCGTAGGAGGTTCAATCTTTTCTTGAATTTTTTTAGCTATAATATCAAATCTGCTTTGGCCTGTATGGGGATTTTTTATAGGTTCAGCTTTGCTTGGGCTTATATGTGGATTTTTTATAGGTTCAGCTTTGCTTTGACCTGTATGAGGATTTTTTATAGGCTCAGCTTTGCTTTGACCTGTATGAGGATTTTTTATAGGCTCAGCCTCGCTTGAACTTATATTTCGTTGACGCATTATACGATTCAAGCGTTTTAACCCTTCCACCTCTTCTTCAGCTATAGCAGAGATAAATTGTTCAGCCCTTCTTTCATTATCATTAATTCTTTCAATCCAATTTAAGGTGTTACGGGCGTCATTCATATTCCCCATCCCCTGATAAATAGAATTAGGCACTTTTATATTTTTGATATAAAAGTGCCGTTAACATTGATTTCAATTAATATCATTTATAATGCTCTTCTAATTTTTTAGCTCCACTTAAAGTTCCCGAGGCTATACCGGCTAGCCCGCCAAGAGCTGTCCCTATACCGGCCCCTACTTTTGCCTTTTTGGCCCCTCCAATCATACCGGCAAGGGCCCCAATTCCAGCGCCTACAGATGCCGCAGGAATGCCGTGTAGCATTCTTCTCAGCTTTACCTGAGAAGTATCTTGAATAAGCGCATCCATCGGTGACACATCCTTCCCTACTCTTGATTTAATAAAAGATTGTGATGCTTTTATATCCCCAGCCACCCCTCCAGCTAAAGCTCCTAATATGCCAAGATTCTTTGCGCTAAGATAAGATTTAGAGCCTAAAGCCCCAAGCAAAGCGCCAGCTGCAGCGTATCTGTTTTTACTCGATCTTGGCATACGACTAATAAGTTTTTCAAGGGATGGCCCTGAAAGCTTATTGCTAATAAATTTAATTCCCTTTCCTGCGGCTACGCCGGTAGCTCCCCCCGCAAGCGCCCCTAGTGCTCGCATTACCCCTTTTCTTCCAGAATATTCAAAAGCAGGCTCTGTGTCTTCCGTGAACGCGATTTTTTCCAATTCATTTTTAAACGCGTCCTCATAAATTTCTGTTAAAACAGCGGTTTTATTCATATAGCGCTCCTTTAAATAAATTTTAAGAATGTTTTATGTATACATTTCTTTTATAAAATTATTTTGAACTAGCCATTTGCATTACCGCCGGCTTTGCAGGCTTAGAAGGACCGATTTTATATTGTCCGGCTCGACCAAACACTTTTTCAGCTCTTTCACTCCTTTGCTGAACAGCGCTTCTTACTGGAGCCGCGGCGCTAGTAACAGCCTTTTTTGCGCCCGACGCGATCGCCCGCACGTCTTCAGCAATTCTTCTTGCCGTGGCGCTCGGCTGAATTTTATATTTTGGCGCGGCGAACGATCTTGCAGCCCGTTGTTTTCTGCTTTCAATATCGTCATCCATAGCCGCGCATTTTAAAAGCTCGTCATGAAATGCTTCCTGACGAATCTGCTCAAGAATATCATTTTTATTCATACCTATCTCCTTTTTAAATTAATAAGGGTTTTTATCGCGCCAAATGTAGAAGTGTCCTGTTTTTTAGGTATCGTACCGCCATATGATCTTCGTATATCCCTGCGCCGCTCGATATTCTTATGAATTTTTTTAGAAACCCTGACGATAACATCGGCAAGGTCTGGCGGCTGATCATTTGCGAATTTCAAAAAAAAATTATTAAAAGCCGATTTTGAAATCATGGCGCTTCCTGTTCTGAAAGTTTACTATGAATATACGCTCCACCTAAAGCGCCGGCCCCGGCGCTTGGAATTATCCATTTTGCATAACTTTTTTTCTTCGGAACGCTTAAAGCAGAAATGTTTTTCCATGCATCGGACGTCCTTTTTATTGTTGTGCCTATAGTCGACGCAATATCGCCTGTAGATTCTATAATTTGTTTAATATACGGCGTTGATTTCTGTATTTTGCCAGACGTTCTTTTTATAAAATTTGTCACATCTTTTGGATTTCTTCTTAAAAATCTTTGAAACCCTGATATAGATTGCTTTGCCGCCCGGCCCCTCATCGCGCTCTTTTCAATACCCATATTCAATTTTAATATTTGAATATATTCCGGATCAAGAGAAGAATATTTATAAAATGTATTATATGGGTAACGTTTTTTTCCAATCATTTTATCTAACATTGCCCCCATAACGCCTCCCCCGGTAATGGCCGACATAAGCATTATTAATTCTTTTTTTTGTTGTGTCATAGTAAGCACCAAACCAACAAATAAATTTTATATTATAAATTTTCTTTATTTACATGCCCATTACAAGCTTTGGTATTGGACTTCCAACCTCAGACGCTTCGCTTTTATACCCCATTGTCGTGCCTTCAGTTAAAACCTTGTTTATATTAGCATGCGCAAGCCTGCTTATCCAATCTTCTGGAATTGACGCCTTCCCTCCAACCCCAAGAGGCACTAAGAACGGGGAATGTTTAATTCTGTCTTTAAATACTAAAATACGTTTTATCCCGGCTTTAGACAAATCATTAATTATATCTTTCGTTATTTTTGTATGTTTTTTATATTTTCCATAATCTGCCGCTAAATGATCCCCAAGCGTATCCTCAATATCTTGCTCTTTTTCATTGTTTTTATTAAAAAATTCAACTGTCGTAGTTGGCGCTATATCGCCGGTAACAAAATTACTTGAGCCAGGATGCATTATTCTTGTTGTGTTTGTAATACCACGTACAACCGTTTCAATATCACGCTTATCAAGCTTTTTTTGAAATATATTATCAAGTTCTTGAACAAGAAATTTTTGTGCGTCCTTCATCCCTCGATATTTAAGAATATCATGGACGCTCGGTGTTCCTGTCGATATTTGCTGTCCTTTAAATACGACGTCACCCTTTTTTACTGTCGGTTCGTTTCCAGGGGCGACATATCTAATATCATTATTATCAAGTATAATATCATATCCGCCAATAGAAGATTTTACAATATTTTTAACTTTGGCGTCAGAAGAGGCGATTGTCGCTTTATTAGGAATTCTTTCCTGAAATCTCAATAATTTATCTAATTTATCAAAGACAGTCGCCGCCCCTCTTTCTTTAGTAACCGCCCCGCCGGTATGAAAAGCTTTCATAGCGAGGTTAACAGATGGCTCGGTAATAGTATGTGCGGAAATAATACCAATATTATCCCCGCGATTATGAAGTTTATTTTCATAATCAACGCCATATGAATATGCGCTAAATCCGTCACCGGGGGTTGGGTCCGTTAATGGAGACTGAACAAAAATAGTTTTTATTTTATTTTGGTTTAATTTATTAATAAGGTTGCTATCAACAAGATCATTTCTTCTAGCGATAACTTTGCCACGCTTATCTTTTACGTCTCTGGCGAGAAACCTATTCATAATACCTTTTCGATCTTCAATAGAATATTCAACACCTTCAGAATCAACAGGCTCTTCTTCAACAATTCTTGTTTGATATAATGAATTTGTCAAATCTTTTGTCAGCCACCCCGGCATATATGAAGAAACTGATTTTTTAATATTTCCAGCCCTTGCTCCGTGCGCGGCCGCCCAATAACTGAATGTATCAAGACCTTCAGAATATGATTTTGTCACCGGTATCGGAATTGGTTTATCATTTGAATCGGCAAGAATTCCAGGCATAAGAGTTATAGCGGCGGTATTTTCGATACCTTTAGAACCGCCCGATTTTATGCCAATGCCAAGCATAGTCGATTCACCATGCTTATTTTTTAATTCTTCCCGGGCCCCTAAAAGGATATCGGTAAATTTTTTAACGGGATCTTTTAGTTTATTTGCTTTATTGAGCACCTTTTTCTGCAATTCTTTGTCGGACACGGTGTCTGAAAGCCCAATGGTAAACCCAAATTTTGTCACATAATTATTTCCGACCTCTTTAATCTTGTCGGCAAGACCGAGGGCGATTTTTCCATTATATTTTTTAGTGACTTCATTAATCCATTTGTCAATATTATCTTGGTTGAGTTCAATATTCCATTTTTTAACGTCGTCAGGAACCGATTCGTTAATTTCATGGATTCCAAAAGTTGCTTTTTTATTATTAATGGTGACCATATCACCATAAGTAAATTTATGTTGTTTAAACGCTTGACGTGCCTCTTCAATATTTTTAAATTTTAATTTTACGTCTTTCCCGCCGACACCCTTTGATGCGAGAAAGGCCCCAACCGCCATGTCCATTTGCGGAGAATTAAGAACTGTATCATAGCCGGTTTTAAGCATTGACGCCGACGGGAGCATTTTTTTCGCTTCTTCAAGGGCCTTCTGAGAAATTGGAGTATGAATTTGAAACGTGTCGCCGTCAAAATCTCCTCCGAAATTTCTGCTTATTCCTATAGCCGGCACTTCAATGGATTTGCCCTCTACCAATACAGGCTTAAACGCGGTCATATTCCACATATGAAGGGTTGGCGCTCTATTTGCGATGACTAAGCGCTGATCCGCGACGACTTGCAGGGCTCTTTGAAAAATTGGACTTCTATCTTCAACATGCTTTGCGGCTTCAAGGGGCTTGTACCCCCATTCAACCATTTTTTTCATTATAAACGGCTGAAATATTTTAGCGGCCATTTCTTTTGGTATTCCAATTTGATCGCCGCCAAGTTTTGGATTAAGAATAATCGTTGATCTTCCAACCAAATCCTGCTTTCTTTCAAGAACTTTGTCTTGGAAAAACCCTTCTTTGCTTTGTTTCCCAGGATAAGAACCAATCTGATATATAAACCCTTTTTTATTTTTAATTCGATGTAAATACGATGTCGGCTCTTGAAGGCCGGAAATAGCTTTTACATCATTGTAAAGCGCGCCGCGAATTTCGGCAAGCTGAGCGTTTATCGTATCTTCATCAAGACCCGAATCTTTTAATTGTTGTTTATAATTTTTAAGAGCAGACGCCGATCGAGCCGCCGATTGATACAAATCATTTATATCCGACGTAATTACCGTTCCATCGGTCCCCATAGCGAATATAGGCCTATATTTGCTTGGTATCACAAGAACGTTTTGTATCATGTAATCGGTCGGACTCATTTTATTTTCTTGTAACGCTTTTAAATATCGAATTTTCTTATGCAGCTTATTCATTTTCGACGGGTTTGTTGTTAATTGAATTTGCTGCTCCGCGTCTTTAAGTTCATTTTTTACGTCGACTTTGCTTAGTAAAAGCTCAACAGCCGGACCGCCCGATATTGCGTTTTTATCCCCAGGTTTTGATTCCTTTCCCGTTATTTTATCAATAAAAACTTTTCCATTAATAATATCTTCCAAATCCTTTACGCTTCTATTTGTTAAAATGGCCGCCGCATGAGCCGTCACAGGATTCAATATTTTTTCCGGAAGCTTAAAATGCGTATAATGATCACCAAATATTCCGCCCGCCTTTACCGGATCGTAAAGCCCTTCTTTCATGGGCGCCATATCTTTTTTACGATATAAAACTTCAGGATTTTTTAATTCTCCCCTTGACCGCGCCAATATTTCATCATCAGTCATTGGACGTAAGGCAAAAGTCTTTCCTTTTTGTTCTACATTAATCCCGGCTCCAGCCATCATTGCAAGCATTTTATCTTTTACAAACGCATTTTTGGGCGGCGGAAGGGACTGGCCGGTTTCCATAGCCTTCCAATATTCATCATTGCGCTGTCCTTTAATATTAAACATTTCTTTAAGATTTTCATTCGCCCCTCTAGCAAGCAGCGCGGCAATTTCCATTCGTCCAAGATTTTTAGCCCCCGTATGTCCTCCAGAAACCGGCTGCTCATTTGAATCATAACCATCACGGTATCTTGCCGAAAATTTATGATCAACAATGTGTTCAAGTTTAAGAATATGAGATTTTCCGGTAAATATTGGATTTAAAAACGGCTGATTAGTTTCCGGGTCAACCAAAATTTCTTTTTCAGCAATACCAAGCTTTTTCATTTCATTCAGAAGCGCTCTTGTATTATCAACATCCTTAAAGTTTTCAATTTTAAACGGTTTTCCGGTTTTTTCGGCTATTTTACCAGCGGCAGCTTCCAACAATTGTGACGTATTGATTCTATTTGACACTCCGATTGGGTTCATTGTTATATCAATACGTTCCCCGGTTTCAGGGTTAAACGGCATCTGATCGTCTGGAAGTATTGCGGATATAATATGTTTATTTCCATGCAGCCCGGCGATTTTATCGGCCACCTTTAGCGGCTCTTCGGTTTTAATGCTAACAACAACATTATTTCCGTGTTTATTTACATTTGTAACAATTCCAGTAACGTCCTTATCCCACCGTTGAGAAAAATCCGCCATATCCCTGCGCAATTGTTTATCAAGACGGCCGACAGCAATATCATCCGCCGTGGGCGCTTTACGTTCAAGATGCGCAATAATAATATCGTCCCGCTCGACTCGCGATCCAGGTTTAATAATACCGTCGGAATCAAGTTTTTCCGCCATTTTTGCGGGCAACTCTTCAGGGTAATACGCTTTAAATTTTGATTTTGAAAAAACGCCCTTTGAAGATCGCCTAGCCTTGAAATCATACATATGCATTGACGTTAATTTCTTGGCGGCGCTTTCTGAAATAACGGCGGAATCTTCATAATTATAGCCCTTATACGGCATATACGCCACTTTAAGATTTACGCCAAGAGCCGGCTTGCCTTCTCGAGTAAAATTATTATCAGCAAGAACCTGACCCTTTTTAACAATGTCGCCGACTTTTACGATAGGCTCATTATTAAGAAAACTTTCAGCGTTCAAAGAAAAATTATGATATAATGGGTGTGAAACACCGTTAACTACTATTTCTGTTTCCGTTACTTTTTCTACTTTTCCATCAACCTTTGATTTCGGTAAAGCGACAAGAGACCCTATCGCTTCAGATATTGATTTTCCACTTTTATGAACAATGTCAAAATGCGGTTTTTCTCTATATACTAACGGAAGCGCTTGTTCCTGCATTTTTGACGCGGTAAGCCCCCTATTCCCTTGAATAGAATCAAGAAATGGTATTTGATTTACCGAAGTATCAAACATACCCATCGCGTCGGGAATTATTACATCAACTTTATGCGCGGGAACTTCGACGAATTTTCCTTTATATATAGCTTTAACAATTTTTGTTTTTGGTTTAAGATTGTCATCGAATTGGTCAGGAAATCCTACATATTTTTCATAAATATCTATTGGTCTTAAAATAACCGTTTTTTTATTATTTTTATCAATAAACTTACTATAAAGATCATTACCGATTTTTACAGTATCCATCGTTGTGTGCACTGTGACGCCAATATTAGAACCTTCCGGCGTATGAAGAGGATCAATAAATGCCACCTCGCTATTCGATATTTGGCGGGTTTCTTTTGTTATGGCATTTGCTGAACCTATACCGCCCTCACCCATAACGGTGGTTTTGGTGCTGTCTCCTAATATTGAAAGAATATTGGTTTGAGCCGGAGGGCCGGCTAAATTATTTGTCGTGATCGTTCCTATGACTAAAGGATCAAAAATTTGAGAACTGATCGATTTATTTATGGAACGATTTTTTTTCAATTTGTTTTTAATGTTCCAAATAATTTTATTTGAATTTTTTATCAGCCTATCTCTCATATGATCTTCAACATCATAGAAAGACTTAAAAATAAGAGATTCACGATCGTCAGGCTCGACGCTTCCCCGATGAATGTCTATAATTTTTTTTGATGCGTCTAAAATAACGTTTTTATTAACGGCGTCATACGGTTTTCCAAGAGTTATTTTATTGACGTCAGGATCAAGTTTCGTCGCAAAAAGCCTGTCTTTAATTTCTTTTTTAATATCGGCTCCGGCAGGTGGTTTTTTTCCAAATACGGCTTCATATAATTTTTCTTGATCGGCCGTCACTCTGTGATCATACGCTTTTTCGTTCGCATAAAGAACGTCTTTTCCCCATTTATCAATCATTTCGTCTCTTGATACATCCAAAGCCCGGAGAGCGTTTATTAGCGGTATATTTTTTGTTCCATAGGTCATTATAAAAACTTTTGTTTCAGGGTCAAAGTTAATCTTAAAATTATTATTAAATCCTCTTTCAAAGTCGACTGTTTTATCAACATTAAAGAATGAACTTATTTCCCCATTCGTTTGAATTTTTGTATATACGCCAGGCTTAAGCCTAGACTGTTTCATGAATTGATATTCATTACCTCGAATAATAAATGTGTTTCTATCCGTAAGTTTAGGAATCGTCGCAATTTTAATATTTTCATTTCTATCTATCGGTTTTCCCGTTTTTTTGTCTACAAGAGTCAGATCAGCCCGAAGAGCGGAGCCCCATATTTGACCGTTATTTTTTATTCTTTTTTGGGCTTCAATATCGGAATTATCCAGCTTATCATCAATCCAAATCTTATTTACCTGAAGCTGAATATTTTCATCATTAATAGAAGACAAAATTTTATTAATGGTCGATTGGACATTTACATTAATGAGTGCGTTACTTCGCACGTCATTTCTTAAAGAGATGAGCTTTTGAAGAGTAGAATTAGAATCAGGCATATATATAATATATAATCAATGCGTTGTTATTATCCACAAAAATTTGTAATAAAAATTTTGGGAGCGGCTTTTAAAAGGCCGCATTTTATAAACAATAATTTTTAGGAGGCAGTATGAAGTGCTATACGTTCTCGAAGGGGCAGCTTAAAGAGGGAATTAAAACAAGTTTATTAGCAGAAAGAGAGGCTGTCCTTTTGGGACAATTTGTCCCGGGAACGAGTCGTGAATTTAACATGGCTCGGTGTGTTAAGATGAATAGAAACTCTCCACCAAAAATTGAAGATATGGTGGAAAATGACAGAATTCTTCCGCTTGTTTTCAAAAAACAAATAAAAATAAGCGGAGGGGAAAAGGTAAGGTGCATTATAAATGCATTTCCAAAAAGGGAGGTAAAAATAAAAGACGATGGAATAAATATTGAAATACCGACACTCGCAGATGTTTCCGCCTTTGAGTCTGCGACGAGAAATTTAAATATTATTGTTCGGGTTAAAACGTTCTCTGAATATCCGGAAAATAATAGAAGAGGCGGATGGGTAGCGGTAAGATGCTCCATCAACCCCAAAAAAATGATATTTGCATCGGGAAGGGGGACAACAAACGGGGTGACATGGAGAGATGATGTTTTGGTTCTTCATGATAAAGATATGATAAGAGTTATAACAGCAGGAAGTAATGAAGATGATGATATGCTGATTGAGAACATTAACGGAAGGGCTACAATGTTCCCGGCAGCATATTATATATCTTCAGAAGATAAATATCGGTATAATAAGATTCAACAAGAAACTGTTGAATCTATAAGAAAGGAGGGGGTGTGTTTGCAATAGAACTGATGTTAATCTTTTTATAAAATAAGCAGCGGGGAGGGGTTGCCTCCCCGCTACCATTTCAATCCACAATTATCTTTATAAGCCGATTATTCAATCGATATAACTGCATTTATCTTTATGTCAAGAAAAATACAATATTTATGGCACTTAATGTATTGAAAAAAAATAAATTATGAAAAAAAATAATGTCTAAAATGGCATGTACTACGTGCTTCAGAAAAGGTATCCACCCATATTTATGATTATTGTTTATGCATATTTTTTTTATTGATGTACAAAATTTTTTTTGACCGTAAAGTGAAAACAGGTAAAAAAACCCTATTTAATATTATATATATATATATAAATATATATTTTTCAATATATTATATAATATATATATATATATTGGGCATAGCAAAAATTATGCC
>Ga0209101_1000103_pt1 | contig 68437 bp, 44 predicted proteins | sample ConPoolayeCmetaG_FD_185481 | JGI IMG/M metagenome (GOLD analysis project Ga0209101, IMG submission 185481) | Hot spring microbial mat communities from California, USA to study Microbial Dark Matter (Phase II) - Cone Pool mat layer C metaG... ... | reverse complement strand
GTGTGGATGCAGCGGCTGGACAAGATGATGGGCGGCGCCACGTTCAACCTGTCGGTGGGCACGCGCATGGTGCTCCGCGCCGATACGGCCTACTCGGGTGGGCAGTTTGTCACACCGGCAGTGTTCGCCAACCAGGGCGAGAAGCTCGATTACTTCATCGTCTCCAGCGACGACAACGACATCTTCTTGACGGCTGACGGCAGCCCGGCCATCCTGCTGGGCGAAGGCCGGCGGGTGACCACTTCGTACGCCGACGATGGGCGGATGGGTCAGAACGCCACCACGTACGGGCACGGCATCGGCTGGGCGCCCGGCGCTACGCGGATTCTGCTTACAGCGCCTCGCGATCGGACGTTCAATATGTACGATCCGGTCAGGGTCCCCAGCGGCAAAGTGCTCCAGATCGGGTCGGATTACGCTTACCCGACCATCCAGAGACGCGACGAGCTGTTCACCCGCGTGGTGGCTCACGACGGAAACGTGCAGTTGAACATGCTGACCGTCGAAAGCGGCGGTACGCTGGACATCCACGCCGGCACGGTCAGGTTCATGGAATGGACTACCACGGGCAGCCCGTTCGTGCTCAACGAGAACGTAGTGCTCAACTACGACCGGCCGCTGGATTGGGAGGCTAGCAACTGGCCGCGGATTGACGTGCGCGTGCGTCCGGGCGGCGGCGACACATCGCCGCTCATTACCGGCACGGGCAAGATCGTCGTCGGCCAGGGGTATAACTTGGCCCTGTTGGTCAACGAGGTGGTGTCCGGGGCTACCGGGTTGATCACCAACCTCAGCTTCCCGGTGGAAATCCTCGGCAGTGGCGAGACCCGTTACGGCGGCTCGCCGCAGGTGACTGCCGTGTTGCGTGGCATCCGCGGCGCGGATAACATCAACTGGTCCAGCATCGCCCGGTTTGGCAATGTGAGAATGCGCGACGGGGCGATCCTGCTGCTGACCGGGGATGAACATATCCGCGGGCTGGTCGACCTGGTGATGCTAGGCGACGGGCGGTTGTTCGCCGGGCGCGGCGAACTGGACTCCAACCAATATGTGATGCGGCTGGGCAACGTCACCACCGAGCCGGGCGACACCAGCACTCGGACGCTGATCATCGGCCGCCGGTCCGGCGAAAGCCCGATGGACCTGATCGGCAATGTGGCCGCAAACGTCAACCTGCGGCTTGAGAGCAACAACACCGTGCGGTTGACTTCCGGGACGTTGTATCCGGGCGTGCATGGCACGGCTGCGCCGTTCAGCACCTTTACGGCCAACGGGCAGACGATCACGCTGGTCGGCAGCGGTGCCACCCACATCGGCCAGTGGATCAGCCCCACCGCCTGGGTTGATATTTATCCGCAGGCAACCTTCGACCACACCAGCACCACTGCTGGCACGCTGATGATTTACACAGGCGCGCACGGCACAGCGGGGCTGACGGCCGATACGGTCATCAACCTGGCCAACAACCGGGCCGTGATGGGCTACGTGGAGGAGGTGGGCAGCGGCACGCAGATTGTCAACAACATCGGCGCGCTAGTGCGCCTCGGCCCAGGCGCGGCCGGCATCGTGCGCAACGAGCGCGTCAACGACTTGGCGCTTGACGGCTACGTCCGCTTCAGCAATGTGGAGCTGAACCAGGGCGCCTCGCTGCGGCTCCAGCACGGCAATAGCTCGTTGCTGGTGGACGTGCCCCGGCTGCTCGGCGATGCGACTGTCTGGAGCCAGGATAGCGGCGCGGTGCAATTCGTGGGCAATATCACCGCCGACAATCCGGGCCGGGTGCTGACCATCGGCGGCACTCAAAGCCTGCGGCTGGTGGGCACGGTGACCGATGCCGACCTGCGGGTGACCAGCTCGGCCACCACATACTTGCAGTCGCTCGGTGCGCCGATCAACATGTCGTTCAACCTCAACGGTCGGACGATCACGCACGACAGCACTGCCGCTTTGGAATTGGCGGTTAACCCCGGGGCTGGCCGAATCGTGGCCCTGCGTGGCACCGTCCGGGGCAACGCCGACGCCCCACTGGCGACGGTGCAACTCAATAGCGGCAGCACGCTGACGGTCAACGCCGCCGACCGGCAGATCGGCACGCTGGTGTTCAACGGCGGTGTGTTCACGCGAGCAGCCGGCCAGAGCGTCCAGGTGCAGCGTGCTCTGGGCGGCGTGGGCACGGTGGACCTGTCGGGCGCCGGCGAGCAGAACATCCGCTTCGCCGTAGGCAGCGGCTTGGCGCCGGGCGTGGGCGACGAGACTGGCGTGCTGACGCTCCAGGAGAGTATCTCCAACATCGTCACACTGCCCGATAGCGCAGTGTACTACTGGAAACTCGGCGACACCGGCAGCGACCGGGTGGACATCAACGGCGGGCTGACGCTGTCCGGCACGGTCCCGCCAAATCCGCCGGGTCCGACCAATCCGACTTTGAAGGTGATCCCGGTCGGGCTGGGCGACACGGTGCTGCCGAGCTACACGATCATGACTTGGACGGGCGCGGATCCGCTGGCGGTCACCTGGACGGTGGATGCCAGCATGCCGTCGCCGTACATCCGCTGGAATGCCGGCGCCGGTAGCTGGGATGTCCCGGCCAACTGGCTCCAGAACCGCTACACCGGCGGCGAAGTGAAGTACTACGAGGCCGACGGCTCGCCCGGCGTGGGTGCCGACATGGGCGGCTCGCTGCGGCTGGAGAACCTGACGGTCGGCACCGTGGCGGATCCGACCATCACCAGCGAATCGCGGATCATCATTGCCCCGACCGGCGGCGGTGCGGATGTGGCTGGTCCGGCCAGCAACGTGACTGTCCGCTCGCTACAGGTTGGCGATGGCGTGGGTGCCAACAAACTGACGCTGGCGGCCGGCAGAACGCTGACGGTCAGCGAGCTGGTCGATCTGCGGGCGGTCAGCCAGTTGGATGTGGCCGGCGGCCTGAAGACCCCGACGCTCAACACCGCCGGCACACTCGGATTGGCCAGCGGCGCTAGCGGCACTATCACAACCCTGAACGTAACCGGCGGCGTCACCAGCGTGGCCGCGGGCGCCAGCGCCAGCATCATCACGCTGAACGTCAGCGGCGGCTTGGCTGGCATCAACGCCGGCAATGTGCTGACGGGCAACGTCAGCGGCGGTGCATTGTCGTTGGGCGCCACCATGACCACGCTGAACGTCACCGGCGGTTCGGCGGATGTATCTGCCGCCGGCAAGGTGACCACAGGTAACGTCAGCGGCACCGGCGCGTTGGTGGTCGGCGGCTCGATGACCACCCTGAACCTCAGCGCCGGCTCGGCCACAGTGGCCAGCGGCGGCAAGGTGGACAGGGCCAACGTCTCCGGCGGCGGCCAGTTGAGCATTGCCGGCGAGATCGGCGTGCTGCGTGCCACCGGCGGTCAGATCACCGCGGCCGGCGGCGTGGTGGATCTGGGCAACGTGACCTCGGCGGCGCAGGTCAACGCGGGTGCCAACCAGTTGACCGTCCGCAGCGGCATGACCTTGCCCGATCTGACGATCACCACCACGGCACCGTTTAAGCTGGGCGGCACGCTGACCGGGGCAAGCCCGGCCGATCCGCGCAACATCGTACTGATGGGCGGCGTGGTCAGTATGAAGCAGGATCCGTACACCAGCGGGCTGGTCGGCTACTGGAACTTCGACCAGGGCGGCGGCAGCCTGCTGGCGGCCAACGCAGTGCCCGGCGGCGTGCCCGGCGTGCTGACCAACATGACCGGCAACGAATGGACGGCGGCCAATATCCCTGGCCGCGATGGGCTGGGCAACGCCCTGCGGTTCGACGGCATGAACGACATGGTGGTCATGGGGGCGCTGGGCTTTAGCGGCACAGCGCCGCGGACCATCGCCGGTTGGGCCAAGTGGGATGGCAGCACCGCCGGCGGCCAGTGGACGCAACTGTTCGGGTTCACGCCGGATCCCTACGTCGCGGGCACGTACTTTGATATGGAAGTTCAAAATGGCACGCCAAGGCGCTATGTGCTCCACTTCGGCGGCCAGGATAACCTAGAGCGCAATGTCGATTTGGATACCTGGCACTACTGGGTTGCGTCGTTCGATCCTAACGCGCCTGACGGCCAGCGCTGGAAGCTGTACTGCGACGGCCAGTTGGTACGTCAGGGCAACCCAACGGTCACTATGAACATCGGCGATATGTTCCGCGTGGGCGGTCGTCCCGAGCAGAGCGGCTACCTGCGGGGCATGGTCGATGAGGTGCGGGTATACAACCGCATGCTCACCGATGCCGAAGTGCTCCAGTTGTACCAGTACGACGGCACGATCCCCACGCTCAACCTGCCCGAGACCCGGCTGGTCGTGCAAGGCACCAGCACCGCGGCGATCGGCGCCAGCGGCACTGCTACCTTCGGGGCTTTGGAGGTTGGCAGCGGCGTGGTCACGCTGGCCGGTCCGGCTGAGGTGGTCTTCAACAGCCTGAAGACCATCGGCAGCGGCGGCGTCAGCGGTCGCGTCAGCCGCATCCAGGGCAACGTGGAGTGGGGCGCCGGCTCGACGCTGGAGCTGGTGGCCGGAACGATGCGGTTCGAGCTGCCCGGCGGCTCGACGGTCACCGCTGGCAGCAATGCCAAGGTGGTCGTCGCCAGTGGCGCGTCGCTCGAGCTGGCCGGCGCTGTGGCGGCCCTGACCGGTACCGGCAACTACGTGGCCGTGGAGAATAACAGCGCCGCTCCGGGCCTGGTGGTCGAGGCGGGCATCGCGCAGAGCGTGGGCCGCATCACCGGCACCGGTGTGACGACCATCCAGGATGGGGCGACGCTGTCGGCCAGCGCCGTGACTCAGAGCACGGTGAACATCGGCGCGGGCGCCAAGCTGGTGCTGCGCGGCGGCGCGACCGCCGAGCCGTTGGCTGTGAACTTCGGCGGCGGCAGCGACTTCGCTCCGGCCCAGGTGCCTGAGCCGAGCACCATCGCCCTGCTAGGCATGGCGGGCCTGGCGGCTGCCGGCTGGCTGTGGCGTCGTCGCCGCGGCTAAGTCGCGGTTGGTCATCGGCGGCGCGATAAGACCGCCGGCGTTGACAATTCGATGTGAATGATAAAAGCCGAGCGGCTGGGAGTTGTTCCTGCCGCTCGGCTTTGTTTTTGCGCCGCTGCGCCTTCCGCAGTTTTGCTCCGCTGCGCTGCGACAGTTGCGGCCATTGTGGGCCTGTTCTGTGCCGGCTCGCCTGCGCGTGGTGTGCGGGCCGCGGTGTTACTTTGCGCCAGTCTGGGCAGCCATCACGCCGCGGACGTAGCCTACCGATTCGGCCAGGCCCGGCAGCGGATCGTCCGGGTCTTTTTCGTACTCGAACGACACCACGCCGGCGAAGCGGATTTCGATCAGCGTCTTCAGCAGTGCGGGAATGTCGATCACACCGCGGCCGACTTCCACTTCTCTGCCCTTCGGGTCGGCGGCGGTGACGTCCTTGATGTGCAGGTCCAGCAGGCGGTCGGCGAAGCGTCGGGCGTCGGCCACCGGATCGGCTCCGATGCGGATCGTGTGGCCAACGTCGATGCACAGGCCGATGCGTCGGTCGAGCTGCTTGATTTTCTCCATCACGCTTTCAGGCGTGGGATAGACCTTGTCGCCGGGGCCGTGATTGTGGATAGCCACGGCGATGTCGTGCTTCTTGACATGTTCCTCGACCAGGGGCAACATTGCCACGGCCGGTGAGGCGACGATCATTTTCATCCCGGCTGCCGCGGCGTAAGTGAACGCCTGCTGAACGTCCTCCGGCTTGCCGAGGCTGATCACGCCCCCGGCATAAAGCTCCAGGCCGGCGTCTTTGATTTGCCGCACGGCCGCGGCGATCTGCTCGCGCGTGGCATCCAGGGGGAGATGGAAAGATTTCAGGCACAGATACTTCAAATCCACCCGCCTGGTCATGGCGATCGCCTGTGCAAGCGGAAACTTGCGGAGCGAGTATGAGGCCAGCCCGAGCCGCAGCGGGTACTTTTCGCCGCGTTGGGCGGGGTGAGACGTGTCGGCGGCGTGCAGAACCGCGGGGGCTCCGCCGGCCAGCACTGCTGCGCCGGCTGCGGCGCAGCACAGGAAGTCGCGGCGGTTATGCGTACATGGCTGGGTGCGATAAGGGGAAAGGTTGCGAGTCATGGCATGGGTCCTCCTGGAATCGGGCAATACTGTGCGACAAAAACGTCAACGATTGCTTGAAAATCTCGAAGACCGCCCGGCTGTCGCCTGCATGATGGCGGCCGGGCGCACTGCCTCAGCCGCTATTGTACTCGACGGCGCCGGGATTTTCCGACGGGCGGTGACTGATCCGCTTCAGCGTGCCGTAAACGCTGGGCAGCGCAGTGAAATCTTCTAAAGCGTACTTCGCTTTCCGCCGCCAGTTTGGCCGCTCGGTAAAAGTGCCGGGGGTGTTCTGCGGCTGGGGCTCCAGCCACAGGTCTTCCAGGTTTACTAGCATCACGGGGGCGGTGCTGCGGGCCAACATGGCCAGGGAGGCTTCCAGCACCTGCCGCTCATCCGCAGCGGCGGCCGAAATCAGTCCGGCAGACTGGAAGTACCGCAAAAGCGCCTGCCGCAGACGATCGCGCTGGCATAGCTGGCTGGCGGCTTCCGAGGGACGGATCAGTCCCAAGTCTAGCCGCCAGTGGATGTCGGCGCCGTTCCACCAGGCGGCAAACGGCGGCATGTCGTGGGTATTCAGGGCGGCGACCTCGTCGGCCCGGGGATGGCGGAGCGGTGGATGCCGGTCGGGCTGGCACTCGTATTGCAATACGTACATGCCCAGGATGCCGCTGCGGCGCATTGCGGCGTTTACAATCTCAGGCACGGTTCCCAGGTTCTCGCCGACGATCGCCGCGCGATGCCGGTGCGACTCCAGCGCAAGGATGGCGCACAGTTCATTGCAAGGATAGCGCACGTACACCCCCTCGGTGGCCTCGTGTCCTCGCGGTATCCAATACAGCCGATAAACGCCCATGAAATGGTCGATTCGCAGCAGGCGGGCCAACTCTAGATGCCGACGCAGTACATCGATGAAGTATCGGTGGCCGCTGCGGCGCATGGCGGGAGGCAGCAGCGGCGGAAAGCCCCAATTCTGGCCTTTGGTGAAGAATACGTCGGGCGGAGCGCCGCCGGTGGCGTCGTCGGCAAAGCACTGGCGATGGCGCCACACGTCGTAGCTTTCCGGCGCTGCGCCCAGCGGCAGATCGAGGTACCAGATCATGTTTTTTGATTCGGCTCGGAAGGCCAAAGCCCGCAACTGCTCGTCGAGCTGCCATTGGACGTAAAGGTGATAGCGAAACGCGGCCTGATCGTAACTGCCAGGTGGAATAGTCCCATCGCGCAGCGGGGCCGGCCAGCAGCGCCACTCCAGCCCGTAGCGCTCGCCGGCAGCGCGGAACCGGGCGTAGTCTTCGGCCTCGGGGCGGCGGCGGAGAAAGGCTTGCAGGTCGTCACCGCGGCAGCCCGGTGCGCCAAAAAAGCATTCGGCCAGTGCCTCCAGCACACGGCGTTTGACGCCCAGCAGCCGCTGGTAGTCGACCAGCGGACTCTGCCGGAGCATGGCTGCTTCCGCCTGGAATTCGGCCGAAGCGAGCATTTCTTGGGCGGCCGGGCAGCGTGCCAGTTCTGGCAAGCGGGACAGGTCCAGATACATCTCGTTCCAGAACATTCGGCTGGCGGGTTTGTACGGGCTTGGGTCTTCGCACTGAGCGGCGAAGGTAGCCAGCAGCGGCAGGGTTGCCACCAGTCGGCCTCCCAGTTCCGCCAGCCAGTCGATAAGCTGTGCCAAGTCGGCAAAATCGCCGGCGCCAAGGCTGCGGCGGCTATGCAAGGCATACAGCGGAATGAATAACCCCCATAGCCGCTCGTCGAGGCAACCTCTGTATGCCTGCGGCGGGGCAGCTATCAGCAGCGAGTGGGCCTGCCCTCCGGCCGAGGACTGGCCGCCTGGCAGTTCCAAATGCAACTGGTGGTAACCGGATGGCAACTCGCCCGGCAGGGAAACAGTAGCCGATACGTAGCAGCGGCCCTCGACCGTCGCTTGCCTGCGCACCGATAGCTGCTGGCCAGCAATTGGGAAACTGCGCTGCGAACCGTCCTCAAATACCAGCCCGCAACCAATAGGTTGCCCCAGGGCTTGCACAGGTAGTCGGACAGCAATGTGCTGCGAACGCCCGGGCTGGACTACGCAAACCGGCTCGATCACTTGTTGCCATATTTCTTGGCGTCGTTGCCGCAGTGCAGCAGGCAGGTCCTCCAGCCGTGCCACAGGAGCGCCCAGCGCGACCAGCACGCGCAGCATGGCTTCGGCAGAAGCGGATTGTGTTCGGCCTCGGGCGTCCACATAGCATGGCTGGATGCCGTACATGCGCGCAACGCGGCGCAACAATGCTATCGACTGTGACTGCTGCATGCGATTGGTTCCTCCGATTGCCGTTACCAAATCCGACGCTCGATAGCGGCCTGGGCATTTGCACACCGTGCCAGTGCCTATCGTGCCGGCGCTCCGCCCTCTAAAAGTGGTCAACATTGGCAGCGTGCCATCTGCCGTCAGCCTACCCGCGGTCTACATGCGGTCAGCAGGATTGCGGCGCTGCCACGGGGACTGGCGGGCGTTTAATTGTCCGGAAAGGCAAGGCCGGCGATGACGTTCACGCTTGAGTTTCGCATCTGGTCGATTGCCGCGGCTACGTCGCCAGGGCGGAGTTCGACTCCCCGACAAGCATCGGCCAGCACATTGGTGCGAAAGCCCAATTCCACAGCGTCCAGGGCGGTGAACTTCACACAGTAATCGGTGGCCAGCCCGCAGATGTACAATTCTGTGGCGCCATGCTGCCGGAGATAATCGGCCAGACCGGTGGCCTTGCGGCGGCCATTGTCGAAGAAGGCGCTGTAACTGTCCACCCGGGGGTCGGCGCCTTTACGGAACAGACTAGCTATGCGGCTGGTATCTAGCGCCGGATGCAGCTGGGCGCCGGGAGTGTTTTGCACGCAATGCACCGGCCAGAGGATTTGTTGCAGGCCGTCGATTTCGATGACATCGCCCACCTTGTACCCGGGATGATTTGCTGCGAAACTACAGTGATCCGCCGGGTGCCAGTCCACCGTGGCGACGACCAGCTCGAATTGACGCTGAAGATTGTTAATAACGGGAACTACCTGGTCGCCTGCGGGCACTGGCAAAGCGCCGCCGGGGCAGAAGTCGTTTTGTACGTCGACGATGATCAAGGCCTTCATGCTGGCGCGGCTCTCGGTGGCTTGTAACTAGTGTTATTGAAGCCCATTGACCAGCCGGACGCATTATTATAGTTGCTACTGAAGCCGAAAAGACAGCCACAGCGGCCGAAAAGACGGCGGCTTTCGACGCTGCCTCTGGACTGATCGGCCGATTTTTGCAACAATGATGATAAGCGGTGCGGGCCTGGGGCAAGCGGAGGATGTTGTCTGGGGAGACTCGCTCATGAAGCGGATAGAGCGGAAAGCATTTACGCTGGTCGAGTTGTTGGTGGTCATTACAATCATTGGAATGCTAATGGCCCTGCTTATGCCAGCGGTGCAAGCCGCACGCGAGGCGGCACGCAACTCGCAGTGCAAGAACAATCTTAGCCAATTGGCGCTGGCCGTGCTGAACAACGAAGGGCGCAACGGCAGATTCATCGGATACAGGAACTACTTTCCGCTGAAGAGCAGCAGTACTGGTCCGATCGTCAGTTGGGTGCCCATGCTTTTCCCCGACTTGGAACGCTACGATCTGTTCGAGCAGTGGCAAAGAGGGGGTACGGCGATTCAGGGTACTTTGTTGCGGGTAACGATTTGCCCGAGCAACCCTCCCGAAGCGGTGGCTGCTACCGACACGCCGCTGGCCTATGTGGTCAATTGCGGCCGTTCGGGAACCCCCAAGCGCATCTCCGACGGATTGTTCTTCGATCAGACCGTAGCCAACCAGTTGCAGATGTCGCTGAGCCTGATAAAAGACGGTGCATCGCAGACGCTGATGATTTCTGAGTGCCTTTGGTCAGGCCCGTGGTTCAACTCCGCCGGCACCTTCAACGAAACCACCGTACCGGGCCAGTTAGGGCAGTTCGGCGTGGGATGCGTGTGGTTGCAAGGGACTACATCTAGAGTGATTAACCACATTTCCTCGCGCCACGGCGGCGGCATGAACACCGCCTTTTGCGACCGCTCGGTAAGGTTCATCCGCGAAGATATCGACTACGCCACTTATCAGCACTTGATGACGCCGGACAGCGCTGCGGCAGGTCTGACCGGAGCATTGAGCGAAGGGGCGTTCTAACACTACAGTGCTATGTTGCGGCAATTGCACAATATCTTGTGCTGCTATCGGCGATGGTAACGGGCCTTTCGGTAGAGCAAGGATAGCACACCTGTTCGCTATTAGTACGACAGCGCTAAGTTGCCGTTTAGCAACCACCAGTTGTGATGCTGTCGTGGCTTTCACCGTAAGATATTGTGATTTTCCTGTAACTTAGCGCTGTCGTATTAGCTCCCGACAAGCCGTTGTATCGCGGCGCTGGTTGTGCAGTCGGCGTTTTATTGATTTTTCGCAAATCGTAGAGACAGCCAAAATCCCTTGTTTTCAGCCAGCTTGGGTGTCTTTTGTTTTTGCGAACATCAATAGGTCCTCCAGAGCTGTGCGTTCTGAAGGTGCGGCCGCAGGCCGCGCTGCATCGGCTCAGGTGCGTTGTGCGGGACGCAGCGGATAGAATCGTTCTTCGGGCAGGACGATCGAGGTGATTCGCAACCCGAATTTGTCGCCAATTTTTACTGCCTCTCCTTCGGCTATCACCCGGTCGGCTACTGCCAGTTCCAGCATTTCCTCGCACGACTTATCGAACTGTATGATCGCGCCCGGGGCGATCTCGATGATGCGATGGATCGGCTGCCGCTCGGAAGCCAATGTGACTACCACCGGCACACGCACGCGCAACAGGCTGCGGGTGTACGAGGGCAGGTCGGCCAACGAACAGCGGCGGCGTGAGTGACTTGTTCGACTTTGCGGGGCGGTGCTTCCCAGCGGGGACGAACCGACCGGCTGCGGCGCGGCGCTGGTGCCGGCTTTAGTCGCCTTGGGCGAGCCAGCGCCAGATGTAGGCTGTGCCAGCAACTGGTCCGGGTTGGGAATCGGCCATAGCAGGAAAGCCTTTGGACGTTTTGCCACGAACTCCAGCGGAACGGAGGCAATCTCCCCAGTGACGCCCGCGTTGGCCAGTGCATCGCGCAGATTGGCCGAGTAGCCTGCCTTGAAATCCTCCGGCATGAACTGCTCGGGCAACAGTAACATTCCCAGTTCCTGCGCCAACGTGGACAATTTGCTTTGTCCCGTGGCATCGGGCGAGGCGCACCAACCGGGAAGCAGGCCCGTTGACTCCGGTAGTATCACCGCGGCCGCCTGCGGTCCGGAGCGAAACACCAGCACCAGGCCAGCGCCTGTAAAGCCTTCCGGCCAACGGTCGGGGGCCAGCGTGCCTGGCTCGCCAACAGATAGCTCGGCATCTATCGCCAAGGCGCGGCGGAATGCGGCTGTTGCCTCGGCAGCATTTGCCCGACAGGCGCTGACGACTTCTGCGGCGGTGGGTGTCGATTGATCGGCCATCACGCGAAGTCTTCGGGCTTATGGGGAAAAATCGATTTTATGGGAAAAAACGGATTCGCCGGGGATAAAACCAGCCCGGGCGGTTGCTTAGCAAACCGAGCACCGCTAAGCCCTATCTTATATCGGCGCGATAACCGGCAAACTTTGCCCACAACGCGCAGTTTACTAGGCGGCAGACGACGATTAGCTCCTCTGCACTGGAGCGAAACCCAAGCGGTCAGATGAAAACGCCTGCCTGTGGGCCCAGTTTTCTTCAGTCGGCTTGCTGGCCGGCGTTGATAAAATCGATCAACTGCCGCAGCCGTCCGAAGTTGCGCCGATGGAAATGGAAGATCAGCCGGGGTAGTGCGGCAAGCTCAGGCTCGTCTTCTTCTTCCGGCAGGGCACCGCCAAGCACAAACCGCCCGGAAAGAAGCATATCGGCAAACTGCTCGTTGATGCGATCCAGCAGTTGCTGACTGATGGGGGTGTTAAGCCTGAGGACCAGATTCTGGCCCACATAGCGCATGCTGTGGTAAACCCGGAAGAATCCGAGGATGTCGGCGACGGCCTCCTGGACCGAGTCGGTCAGTTTAAACAGCGACAGGTCCTCTGGGTCGATCATGCCGCGGCGGAGCAGATACTTTTCCACGAAGTTCATGAAGGCCTTCCAATAGTCGCCGCCGGGGGCGTCGAGGAATACCACCGGCACCATGTCTCGCTTGCCTGTCTGAAGCAGTGTGAGCACTTCCAGTCCTTCGTCGAGGGTGCCGAAGCCGCCCGGCAGCAGGCACACCGCGTTGCATTCCTTGACGAACATCAGCTTGCGGTTGAAGAAGTACTTCATGTACACCAGCTTGTGATCGCCGGCGATTATCGGATTGCTGGCCTGCTCGAACGGCAGGAGGATGTTCAGACCCATCGAGTACTCGCGCCCGGCGCCGACGTGGCCTGCCTCCATGATGCCGCTGGCCGCACCGGTGATCACAAACCAATCGTTCGATGCCATCGCTCGGCCGAAAGCCACGGCCTGCTGATAGGCGGGATCATCCGGCGGCGTGCGTGCAGACCCAAACATCACCACCTTGCGGCGGCGCCGGTACGGTTTGAAGACCTTAAAGGCGTAGCGCAGCTCCTGGAGCGTACGGGCAATGATCTTCAGGTCGCCGCGGCTGGTGTGATCGCGGGCCAGATTGTCCACCGACTTTTTGATTCGCTCGATCAATTCGGCGATTGATGATGCGGTTGGCTCGGTCGGGCGGCCTTGCAAGACATCGCCGGCTTGCCCCGACGCGGCTTGTTCGGACCCAGCGTCTCCACAGCGCGGTGGGTTCGGCGGCAGCGAATGGGGTAGTGATGATTCGTTCACGGCTGGCTTCCCCGACAGTCGTCAAGATAATCTAGCTTCAACATAAAGCAACTCGCAAGTCCTTTGGCTGACAGCCATTTGCGCGGTGCCACGGCTGCCTAGCTATCAACGCTAGCTGGCAGTTCGAGCCTGCTAGCGCGAGCGTGCCGTCCTGGTATGACCGATACAGAAAGACACCAAGATCTACGTAAAGACGAAACAATCACGTTAAAAAGGCATTAAAGGGGACCGCTGCGTAATCACTTTATGCCAATCGCCATATCGTCAATTGGCGCTTACACACTACAAGCCGATGTTGGGCATTGTTCCCGAAAAGTACTTTGTACCTCGGTGTCCTGGTGCTGAGTGTATTTCGCCCGGATTCCGCTAAGGGACAAGCGCGCACTGGTGCCATGCGGTTTCCCGCGTTCTCGCAATTTACCCATCTCATCGTTTGCCAAATGGCTGTCCAAATGCTTATGAATAAAAATGACTCCCACACTTTGCCAAAGACGGTCGGACTGTGGCCAGAAAATGCGGGGCGGGGCCAAGACCGCATTGAGCGTTCGGTGGGGCTTGTTTGCGAGTCGCTTGCGCTCTAGGCTGTTTGTGTGGTATTGCGGTTTCCATAATTGGCTGCTGTTGGCTTCCGCGGCGCAATACCACTGCGGATGGTACGGCAACCGATCGGGTCCCGGCCTGTAAAAGCTTCTGACGCTCGATGCAAGCAATGATCCAGCTCAGCCAACAGCAAGGTGTTACCATCATCCGGCTTGGCGCCAGCTATGATTCGTTGGACATGGACGCATTGGACGAGCTGGGCAGCGTGCTGTTGACCACCGCTGCCACGGTTGAGCCTCCGAAGATTGTCATCGACGCCTCGCAGACTTCGTTTATCGGCTCGACGTTCATCGAGATACTGGTCCGTGCGTGGAAACGGCTGGGCGAGCGCGGCGGCAGCATGGTTCTGTGCGGCGTGCAGCCATTTTGTGCCGAGGTGATGCGTGTAACCCGGCTCGATACACTCTGGCCCACCTGCGCCACACTTGAAGAGGCCATCGCCGCGGCCATCGACGGTCCATCGGCTTAGCGTCTTATACGTATTGCGATATGAGCGGCGCGCGGGCGGCATGGCTGCCTGGAGGGACACGCTTCGTCCTGGCTGCGTCGGCGGTACCAATTGGGCGTACATCGGGCGAAGCCTCAACGGACGCGACCGCACCGCGTCCCTACATCGACGGAAGGAGGAACAACGCGTTGCTAGTTGTACGGATGCAGCCGTAGCGCTGCAGCGCGTTCTGCCATTAACCCGTTTGGTTGTGGCGTAAGGCGGCTTTGAGTCGGTCTATAGTTTTCCTACGGCGGCCATGTAGATGGTGAACTCCTCGTCGCCGTCCAGGCCCAGCAGCTCGTCCATTCGTTGCTGGTGATACGCCGCCACAGCGCAACAGCCTGCCCCGATGGCCTCGCACGCCAAATACAGGTTCTGGCAGACATGCCCGGCGTCCAGGGCGATCAGTTTGTGGGCTGCCGCCCCGTAACGCCACTCCATCCGATAAGGTACCGCCGCCCAGACGAACACGGCGGCCGCCTCGGCCAGGAACTGCTGCTCGAATGCGCCCGCGGCCAGCCTGCAACCCAGTTGTGGAATGCTGCGCTCCAGCAGAAGTTGGTGTCTTACGGGCGAATAGCGATAGACGGCCGGCTCGAGCTGGCTGACGTTCAACGCGCACAGGTGCGTTTCCAGCGCATGGCGAGCACCGGCCGAGGGCACGGTACGCAGCGCAGTACCGGCGTCTAGCCGTACTCGAATGCCCTGCGTGGCCCAGAGCAGAAAAGAAAGCTCATCCATTTCCAGAGGAACAGTGGAATACTTCCGGTGGCTTTCGCGCCGGCGGATGGCCGTTTCGATCCCAACGACGCGGACGTTTTGCCAACTGCCGGGAGCGGCCAGGGTAATCCGCTTGGCTTCCGGAGGAGCAGGGACTTCCAGCGGCGGCGGTGCCACGCCCCGATGCTGGTCGGTCCGCGAAAAATCCACCTGCTGCCAAATTGTGGCCTTCAGAAACTCGCGGCGCTGCTTGACCGAAGATGCGGACACCTCAAAGCCTCCCGGAGGGCTGTCTTATTGTTATCCGATTCTACCGCTGGGCGGACCACGGACGCTTGTTGCCGGGCTGCACGGATCAGCGGGGATGGATAAAGGCCAATCGCCAGAACCATTACAGTACAGACGGCAGCCGCCAGCAGTGCGCCAGTTCCACCTTGTGCTTTGGGCGTTTCCAGCGGAGCGCGGAAATACATCGCCCCAACGATGCGCAAATAGTACGCTGCGGCAACGGCGGCGTTAAGCACGCCCACCACGGCCAGCGTACGAAACCAAAGGCCTGCGGCAGCCTGACCGCCCACATCCGCGAAGACCGCCGTGGCGAAGACCGCCAGCTTTCCCCAAAAACCCGCCAGCGGCGGAATGCCAGTCAAACTCAGCAGCAACACGGCCAGCATGGCTGCGTATAGCGGCCGGGTGCGGCCCAAGCCGGCAAGTTCCTCGACGGTTTCTATCGGCCGCCCGGCACGGCCTAAATGCACCAATAGCGCAAAGCTCCCGATGGTCGCCGGCGCATACACGGCCAGATAAAGCAGCAGGGACGACAGCGCACTCCAGCCGTCGCTTTGTGGGCCTGAAGCCATCGTGACCGATACCGCAATCAGCATGTACCCGCTGTGGGCAATCGAGGAGTAGGCTAGCAGCCGCCGCAGGCTGTCCTGCCACAGCGCCAACACGTTGCCCACCGTCATGCTCAAAAGCGCCAGCACGGCGGCCACGCGCCACAGGTGGGCGGCAGAGACTATCTCCGCGGGCATTGCCAGCCAGAGCAACCGCAACATCGCCAGCAGCCCGGCCGCCTTGGGCACTACCGATAGCAGCGCCGCGTTGGTGTTGGTAGTCCCTTGATACACATCAGGCGCGTAGAAGTGGAACGGTACTGCGGCGATCTTCAGCCCCAGTCCGGCAAACACCAGCACTCCGCCTATTCGCAGCAGGGTAATCGTCCAGCCGCCAGAGGCGAGCGAAATGATTCCTTCGGACTCCAGCAGCCGATGCAACGACTGGCCGGCGATGCCGATGTGCATATTGCCGGTCGCCCCGTACAGGAAGCACAGGCCATACAGGAACATCGCCGAAGCCAGAACGCTGAGGAAGAAGTACTTTGCGCCAGCCTCTTGGGCAGCCGGATCCGGACGGCCCAGATACAGCAGTATGTAAGTTGGAATGCTGATCAATTCCAAGGCGAGGAACAACAGCACCATGTCGGCGGCGGAAACGGCGAGCATGAACCCGGCAATCGTCAGCAGTAGCGAGCCGATGTATTCCGGCTGTTCGGCGCGCGAGTTCGGCCGTTCGACGACGCACAGCAGCAGTGTCCCCACGGCCAGCGCCAACCAGCGGAGAAAATGTGACAGGCCGTCGATGTCCACTGCGCCTTCGGCCAGCGTGGCGCCCTGCTGCCGCCACAGGACGATCGCCGCTGTGGCCAACGCTGCCCCGGCAACGCCGCGCATCAGTTGCGGCCATTGGCGGAAAGCGCCAACGACCAGGATGCCGATGGCTGCGGCCAGCAGCACAATCTCGGGCGCTAACATGGCGATTGTTTGCGACGACATGGTGAATCAATCAGGTTATTGCGAACCGAGGCTAATAGCCGGCGGTCTGTCGAAGCCCGTCTGTGGCGCTGCGGGCAACCCTGCGCGTAACGCTGCGTCTTGCGATCCATCTTCAGCATCCAGCCGGCTCTGGTTTTTCGAGTGCAAACCGACGGTTGCCTGCTGGGCGCGCGATGCCGCTTGGATGATGTTTTCATAGCGGGCGGCATACGGATCGACCGTCGGAGCAATGCGCGCCAGGAAGAACTGCGGCCACACGCCGATCCATACAATCAGCGCTGCAAGCGGGGCCAAGGCTAGTATTTCCCGGATACTCAGATCGCGTACCGTATGGTCTTGGCCGCTGTCGATACCTTGCGAGTCTGGCGGGCCTTGCGAACCGGGCGGATTTGCATGAGCCGTTTTTGGTTCTCGCAAGGGGCCAAAGAACACGCGCTCGAGCATCCAGAGCATGTACCAGGCGGCCAGCACGACTCCCAGCGTGGCCAATACGGCTATCACCCGGTACTGCGCTGCATACTGGGCTGGCGCTTCGGCCCAGCCGCGCTGGAACATCCCCGCTAGCACCAACAACTCGCCCACAAACCCGTTAAGCCCCGGCAGCCCAATGCTCGACAGTGCCAGCAGCACGGCGAACAGCGCCAGGATGGGCGTCCGCCGGGCCAGCCCGGCCAGATCGGCGATTTCCCGCGTGTGATAACGCTCGTATATCATGCCCACGATGGCGAACAGCCCGCCCGTGGATAGCCCGTGGTTGACCATCTGCAAAACGGCCCCTTGCAAACCAAGGCCGTTCAGCGCGAAGATGCCCAGCATGCAGAATCCCATGTGACTGATGCTGGAATAGGCGATCAGGCGCTTGAAATCCCTTTGGGCCAGCGCAACCAGCGCGCCGTAAATTATGCCTGCCAGCGACAGCCACAGCATCCAGGGCATGGCGGCTGTAGTGGCCTCGGGCAGCAAAGGCAGGCAGAAACGCACGAAGCCGTATGTGCCGATCTTCAGCAGCACTCCGGCCAGCAGCACGCTGCCGGCGGCAGGCGCTTGCACGTGCGCCAGCGGAAGCCACGTATGCAGCGGAAACAAGGGCACCTTGATGGCGAATCCGGCAAACAGGCCCAGGAAGATCAACATCTGCCATTGAGGGTCGATGGGATTGCTCTGAAGGTTTTCGGCCAACAAAGGCATGGAGAAGTTCAACCGGCCGGACGTGCTGTGGTAATAGTCCCACACCACGATCGCCAGCAAAGCCAGCAGCGTCAACACGCTGCCGGCCAGCGTGTACAAGAAAAACTTTATTGCCGCCGAGCGCCGCCGTTCGCTTCCCCAGATGCCGATGATGAAAAACAACGGGATAAGCGTGAACTCGAAGAACACATAGAACAAGATTATGTCCTGGGCGGCGAAGACTCCTAGCATTCCCGTTTCCAGAATCAGCAGCAGCCGATAGTACAGCGACACCTGCTGTTCGATGGCCTGCCAACTGATGGCCACGCACACCACCATCAGCAAGGCCGTCAGGGCGAACAGCCACAGGCTCAGGCCGTCCAGGGCCATGTGCGGGGGCGCGTCGCGCGACTGACCGGCCTGACCGTTCTGGCCGGTCTGGCTGCCGATGTCCGGCCAGGGTATCCGCAGCGGGGCAAATAGCTTTCCTGCCTGAGGGCCTTCCACGGGAAAAGCCGCTACCAATATGCACGCGCAGGCCAGCACGGCCAGCGTGATGCCCAGCGATAGCCAGCGGGCCGATTGGGCATCGCGGCCGATGGCGATCGCCCCGGCAAGCGGCAACAGAATGGCTATCAGCAGCAGCGTTTCCATGTTTTTCTGCGCTAGACCTCAATCACAACTTTTTCGCGCTGGATTCCAAGCACAACGGTTGATGTCACTCACCACAACAATGTCCCCAGCAGCAACAACAGCCCGACGACCATCGCCAGGGCGTAATACTGCACCAGACCATTTTGCAGCGGTCTGAGAGCCGAGCCTAGCAACTTCGGCAGCCACCCACACAGGTCCACCAATTTGTCGATGGCCAGCCGGTCGAAGTCCGCGCTGAGTTTCGCTGCGATCCAGGTCGGCCAGACGATAAGCGCCTGGTAGATTTCGTCCCAGAACATCTTGCGATACGAGAGGGTGTACAGCTTTGCCCGATCCAGCACCGCGGCCAGTCTTTCGGCCTCGATCACCCGGCCCAGATACACCAGCGCTGCCAAGGCGATTCCCGCCAGTACCACCGCCTGACTGAGCAGCGCGATGACGGTGTGCGCATCGTGGGCAGCGTGTGCAGCCGGGACCGCGGGCGTAGCCAGGCTCGCCGGCGCGGCGTTGCCCACGGCGGCGACGGCGGCGTGCTCGGCCAATCGGTTAGCGTAAGCCAGCGAAGGAGTGTCTGCCAAAAACCGGTCGAACAAATGCGTTGGACCGAAGGCTGCTCCGACAACGGCTGTAGCAACGGCCAGCACCAGCAGCGGGCCGGTCATCGACGGCGGCGACTCGTGGGCATGATGTCCGGCCTCGGGCGGAGTGCGGAGCGGACCGTAGAAAGTCGCAAAAAAAGCCCGGAATGTGTAAAAGGCAGTCAGCGCCGCTCCGAGCATTCCCGCCAGATAAAGCCCGGAATACAAACTGCCTGCCGAACCGGTCGCGGCTCGCTCGTGCAGCGCCGCCAGTATGGGGTCTTTGCTCCAGAAGCCCGCCAAGGGGAACACGCCTGCAAGTCCCAGACAGCCGACCAGGAACGTCCAGTGGGTGATGGGCATAACGTGCCGCAGGCCGCCGAAGCGGCGGATGTCGATCACCCCGCCCATGGCGTGCATCACGCTGCCGGCGCCGAGGAACAGCAGGGCCTTGAAGAAAGCGTGCGTAAACAGGTGGAACATGCCGGCTGTCACCCCGACCAGCGTGCCGGCGCCCAGTGCCAGGAACATGTATCCCAACTGGCTGATTGTGGAGTAGGCCAGAATCCGTTTCAGATCGGTTTGCGTAATGGCGATCATTGCTGCCATCAATGCCGTTGCGCCGCCGATGACCGCAACGACCTGCTGTGCCTCGGCCGAGGCCAAATACAGCGGAGTGCATCGGGCGACCATGTACACTCCGGCCGTGACCATGGTGGCGGCGTGGATAAGCGCGCTGACGGGCGTGGGGCCTTCCATGGCGTCGGGCAACCAGACGTGCAGCGGGAACTGGGCGCTTTTGCCGCACGCGCCGAGCATCAGCAACAGGCAAATGGCCGTCGCCGTGGCGCCGCCGACGAATGGCACCGCACCGCTAAGGCGCGCTTGTCCCAGGATGCCCGGCAGCACCCCGTCGTGAAAGTCCAGCGTCCCGTAGGTCGTCCACAACAAGAACACGCCCAGGGCGAAACCGAAGTCCCCTACCCGGTTGACAATGAACGCCTTCTTTCCTGCGGCAGCGGCTTCGGGCTTTTGGTACCAGAAGCCGATCAGCAGGTAGCTGCACAGCCCCACCGCTTCCCAGAAGACATACAGCAGTATGAAGTTGCTCGCCGAGACGAGCATCGTCATCGAGAACACAAACAAGCTGATGTACGCGAAAAAGCGCCAATAGCCCGGATCGCCGTGCATGTAACCGATCGAGTACACGGCCACCACCAGCGAAACCAACGTGACCGTAGCAAGCATCACGGCCGTAAGCGGATCGGCACGCAGTGCGATTTGGATGCTGAAGGCCGGCCGAGCCATCGCGGAGTCGGTGGCACTGTCGGGAGCGAAGGCGGCAGGCTCATCCGGCGGCACGTCGCCGGCTGGCAGGCCGGCGCGAGCCACTCCTGCCCGATCCACAACCGCCCAAGTCCACAGGCACACTATCCGCTCGAAGCCCACAGTGCCAGCCGCATTGGGACGATCACGGGGGGGTGACTTAGGATAGCGGCCGGCCGCATCGCCCGCGGTGTGGGTGGCCCAGGGCGAGTACTGCCCGGCACTGGCTGTGGTTTCTCGATGTACGCTCCACAAAAGCAACAAGCTGAGCGCGCACGAAAGCCCGATGGCCGCCACCGCTGGCAAATGGCTGCGATTGCGCAACAGCCAAGGGCCGAGCGCGCCGATTATGATCGCGGCGGCCAAGGGCAACGCCGGAATGAGCGGAAGCAGCAAGGCGATATCAAACATCAGGTCGATAGTCCGTTATCTCCGTCGGGGGCACAGGCTGCACGCCTGCCGGGGGCAATCGGGGCCATTGTGGTTTTTCGGGCAACGGTTCTGCCAGCGGCTGATCCTGGAAAGGCGGCTGATCGGCTTCGCGCAACTGGTGCCACAAGGTTATATCGAGCGACTTGCGCCGCGCAAACAGCACCTGCACCAGCGCCAGTGCGACGGCCGCTTCGCAGGCGGCCACAGCGATTATGAACACCACCAGAATCTGGCCGCCGAAATCATTGTGCGTGCGGCTGAAGGCGACCAGGCTCAACGACACGCCCTGGAGCATCATCTCGGCCGACAAAAACATCACAATCATGTTTCGCCGGCTGATGAAGCCCACCAGTCCGATGCAAAAGAGCATCGCCCCCACGATCAGATAATTGTGAAGTAATGCCAGCTCGTAGTGCATCGTGACACTTGCCAATTTCACTGCCAACTGAGCAGGCGACGCCCAACCCCTGCGCCGCGCGATGCGCCGACTTACCAAACCCCAACCAAAGCCTGGCCGAAAACGACAATATCGCGGATGCTACCAAATGGATCCGCATAATTGCAAAAGTGGTGCAACTATGCGAAATACCCTCGTGTTCGGGGTTGCCAGCCGTCCAACCAGTTCCGGTTATTTTGTGGACTTGTTTGGTTTTAGTTACTACTGTGCTGGCCGCTGCGCGCGTACAGCACGATTACCGCCGCACCGACCAGCGCTGCCAACAGCAGCACTCCGGCCAACTCGACGGCGATCACGTGCCGTCCGAAAAGCTCGCCGCCGATTTGGGCCACGTGCTGCGGGTGCAGTATGTTCTGCTGAAGTTCCGCCTGCGACGGCGCCGCAGGCTGACCGGCCGCTTGGCCACCAGAGCGAAACACGCCGGCTATGGTGACCGTTAGCACGCCCAGTATCACGATGCTGGTTACCGCGGCCAGCAGCGACTCGAAACTCACCCGATCGTAACTGGCCCGACCTTCCGGCTGAGCCAGCATCAACACGAACAGGAACGTCACCAGTATCGCCCCGGCGTAAACCACCACCGTGGCGATGGCAAGAAACTGTGCGCCGGCCAGCAGCAACAATCCGGCTGTGCCCAACAGCGAAAGCCCGAACCAAATCGCACAGTACACCGGGTTGCGGAAGGTAACGGTGCAGACCGCGGCCACAACGGTAACCGCGGCCAGCAGGTAGAAAACCGCATCGGCTATCCAGTTGCTCAATCCTGGTAGGCCGCTGGCGTACAATCCCAACGCCACGGCCATTAGGGCTGCGCCGCCCAGACGGCCACTAGCCGGCCCACGTGGCAACATGCGCCACATGCCCAGCGCCGCCAGCACAGTTGCCGGGATGTAGGTATAGGGTGGCTCGATCATCGGGCTTTGCAATGTCGCCGCCGTGGCAAGCAAGCGGAGTATCAACGTGCCTGTTTGTCTGGGTTGTGGCCCGTCTGGTCGCCGGCCGGATTGTCCGTCGTCTGGCCGGGCTGCCGCCGGGAGCGCATCGGTTCTTTGTCGATCGTCTGGTCGTATATGCTCAGCAGTTTCTCTTTGTCGAAGATCATCTCTTCCCGGCTCTTGCCCGATAGATCGTAAAGGCTCGTCAGTTCGATGGCATCCACCGGGCAGGCCTCTTCGCACATGCCGCAAAAAATACAACGTAACTCGTCGATTGTGAAGCTCTCGGGATACTTTTCGCGGTCGGGCCACGGGCTTTCTGCGGCCACGATGTCGATGCAATGTGCCGGGCAGGCCGTAGCGCACAAGAAACACGCTACGCACTTTACCCGCCCTTGCTCATCCCGATTAAGCCGGTGCACGCCGCGGTATAGCAGCGGATCGGGTATTTCGTGGGGCTGGTCGGGAAATTGGACAGTCTTCTTGCGGCTGAAAAGATGACGCAAAGTGGTTGTTATCCCGCTGAAGAACAACGGCAGATACGAACGCTCGAGCATTCCCAGTTCCGGCGGCTTGATCCAGCGGATGCTTTTGTCACGGGGGTCCATAAGCGATTAGGCCTCTGTAGCGAAAACTGTTGTCAGTCAGCGATTGCCCTCATACTCCGCACCGCAGAGGGCAGAGCTTTTACCTTTTCGGTTAAACCCTCTACCGTAAGCCCCCGGTAAGAATGTGTGTTTGCAGGACAGGTCGGGCCTACATGCAAAACCGATTGGTTCTTGCTGGCCGATCTGCCGCTAAGTCTGTCCCGTATCGCTTTGCTCTGCCAGAAAGCTTGGCACGGGCAGATCGCGGCGTGGACGATTGTCCGTGCGACTGGGGTCGGTTAGCACCGTCATCACCCAGACGGCCAGTAGCGCCGCAAATCCTGCCGATGCCATGCACACTTCCCGGCCAACGCCAATTGTTTCTGTAATGCGATCTCCGTATTCGACCAAAATTGCCGCCACTACCAAGTTCGCCAATCCCCACGGTATCATCACCTTCCAGGCCATTTGCATAAGCTGATCGAAGCGGAACCGCGGCCAGCTCCACCGGGCGATCATAAAGAACAGGATCACCGCTAGCACTTTGGCCAGCAGAACTATCATCCGCAGCAGTGCCACAGGCCAGGTTACAAGGTTACCCCCGGGGCTGTTTATACCATCGGTCAATCCCCAGATATGCCAGCCGCCCAGGAACAGCACGACCATCAGGAAAGCGGCCGCGATCATGTGCAAAAACTCGGATACCAAAAACAGCATCAGCTTGATGCCCGAATACTCGGTATGGTAACCGCCCACCAGCTCTTGTTCGGCTTCGGGCAGGTCGAATGGCAGGCGTGTGGCCTCGGCAAAGGCGGCCACGGTGAACACCACGAACCCCAGCGGCTGGAGGAAGACGTTCCACCACCCGCTTTCCGCCTGACGGCCGATGATCTCCTCTATCCGCAGCGATCCGGTGGCCAACACCACGCCCAGTATGCCTAGCCCCAGGGGTATTTCGTAGGAAATAAGTTGCGCTGCACTGCGAATCGCGCCGAAAAAGCTGTACTTATTGTTGCTTCCCCAGCCGCCCAGAACTACACCGTAAACCGCTATGCCGCCGACGGCCAGCACGTAGATCAGCCCCACGTCCAACTGCGGGGCGATGACCAGCGCGATCGGCTCGCGTACGTTCCAGTTTTCGGGGAAGATTCCTGCGGGCAACACGCTGCCAAAAGGTATGACGGCAAAACCGAGGATAGCGCCCACGAAGATCACCGCCGGCGCCAGATAATAAATTGGTTTGTCGACGTGTTCGGGAACGGCCTCGCCTTTGAGCATGAGTTTGACGCCATCGGCGATCGGCTGCCCCAGGCCCCACAGGCGGATGTTCGTCAGCGGTATGCCTACCCGGTTCGGACCTATCCGATCCTGCACCCAGGCGGCGATCCAGCGCTCCAGAAGCACCAGGTAGGCCGAGGCAGTCATCACCCCGCCCATTACCAAAGCGATCTTCAGTAGTGCCTCGATCGTATCGGCCAGCATAGTTCCACAAGCTGCTATGTTAACGACGTCCGTTGAGCTTACCGCATGGCATACCCTGTAGCGCCTTTGTGGATGCATGTCGCCGGGGATACTGCCTGCCCGCGATGCCCAGCCGATTTCAGAGGTTTATGTCCCTCTTCACCAGGCTGTCGTCAGTCACTTAGGCCATAACTTGTCAGCATTTTGCGCGCCTGTCTTGAGTTGATCTGGAGGGCCTCGCTCCGTCGTGCCCGTGTGTCCAGTACGGGCGGACACCGCCACAGCGTATTGCTTCGTCGTCTGCACTTTCCGAGAAGCGCACTTATCGGTGCGCGTAACTGGTTGTTTAACCACAAGATGTGGTGTTAGCCGCGTTGCAAAACCGTTTTTTGGAAACCAATATTAAACAAGCAATTTCGACTTTTTTGGAAAGTACAGTACGTCATCAAACGCCACGCCTATCCGAGCAGCAGCTAAAATCAGTTGGCGCACGTATGCGCGGATCGACGACCGGGCCGGCTCAGGCGGCCACCCGCACCGGTTCGACCGCAGGGACCTTCGGTTGTCGCGTCAGATACAGCACGATGGGCGCAGCAATATAAATCGAGCTGTAACTTCCGGTGATTGTTCCCAGGATCAGCGCGAAGGCGAAGCCATGTATTTCCGCGCCGCCGAATATGTACAAGACGCCAGCCACCAACAGCACAGTGAAGGCCGTTAGAATCGTGCGGCTGAGGGTTTGGTTGACGGCTGTATTGATCATCGCCCGGGTGACGCGCGGGTCTTTGCCCCGCACTTCCCGCAACCGGTCGAAGATCACGATGGTGTCGTTGACCGAATAGCCGATGATCGTCAGAAAAGCAGCCACGATGGGCAGGTTGATCTTGAACTGCTCGACTTTCAGCCAGCCCAACACCGGCGCGACGTAGTAACTCACGGCAATCGCTCCCAGGATCACCAGCACGTCGTGTATCAGGGCCACCACAGCCGCCACGCCGAACGCCAGTCCCTGGAAGCGAATCCACAGGTAAACAATCATCGTGACCCAACTGGCGACCAGTGCCGCGTAGGCTTGTTGCCGGGTGCTTTCGGCTACTGCCCCGCCGATGGTGTTGGTCGCCGGAAAGAACGGCCTGCTTTCCAGGTCTTCTTTCATGGCGGCCAGCAGTTTCTCGACCTGCTCGGGCGGCAGTTTGATCTTCAGGTCCCAGCGGTCGTGCCTGGTCGATTGTCCTTCGATCCAGTCGGGGTTGGTCATCTGAAAGAGCGTGCTTTCGGAACCCAGACCGGTTCGGCTCAAAGCGTTCTTGACCAGCGCCTCGACAGTCTGGTGCGTTACGGCCAATTGGAAGCTCAACTGCACCGCAGTTCCGCCGACGAAAGGATCTTCGTCTTCAGCGGCTTGCGCGGGCTTGGATTCGGGGGCTTTAACAGGCGGCTCGCCGGGAGGCGCCCCTTTGCTATCGCCGGGCAAAGCGGCCTCTGCGCTTTTGGTGGCCGGCTTTTCAGCCGGCAGTGCTGCGTCGGCCGGTTTATGCGCCTGTTCGGCCGGTTTCTGCGCTTGTTCAGTGGGTTTCTGCGCTTGTTCAGATGGTTTCTTGGCCTGTTCATCTGGTTTCTTGGCCTCTTCGGCCGGGGCATCGCTTTGTTGCTCTGTCGCGGTCAACAGCGCCGCGGCAATCATGGCGTCGCGCATCGCTATCGCGCCTGGCCGCAGCAGTACGGCAGGTTTTTTGACAAGCTGGCCAAAGGCGACGGTCTGTTCGGCCGCCCTAAACTGCACAGGCAACGTACCATGCAGCTCGGTGGGGGATTTGGTTTGGGAGTTTGCCGGAGGGGTTGGGGCAGTCAGGCCGATCGCTTTCGGTTGTTCCCAGCGCAACCGGTTGCGCACGAGCTTATCGCCGAAGATACCGGCCAGCCGCTCCTCCACCACCTCTCTTTTCTCAGAGGTGTTGATATTGAAGCGAAGCCCAGGTTCCTCATCGCCCACGCGAACACCTGCCACGGCCACATCGGGCAGTTCCTGAAGCGCCCGGCGGATGGAGCCGGTATCCTGCGGTTCGTTGAAGACGACTTGCACCGAGGTACCGCCAGTAAAGTCGATATCGAACAGCCCCTGACCGCGGGCGACGGCCACGGCCAGTCCGCCGAGCGTTATCACCAGCGAAGCGGCGGCTGCATGAGGGAACCAGCGCATGAAGTCGAACTTCGTAGCCCCAATGACTTTGAGCATCTTGGCCTTCTTCAGCCACCGCCGCCGTTCGGTGATTTCGAAAATCACCCGGGCCACGAACACCGCGGTAAAAATGCTCATCAGCACGCCGATCCACAGTGTCACGGCGAAGCCGCGCACCTGATCGGAACCAACCACCCACAGAATCGTGGCCGCCAGCATGGTGGTGATGTTGGCGTCGACGATCACCGTAGTGACGCGTTGGAAGGCATTGCGAATAGCCATGCGCAATGAGGCCCCGCGTTCTAGCTCTTCGCGCAAGCGCTCGTAGATCAGCACGTTGTTGTCCACTGCCATGCCGATCGTCAGCGCAAGGCCCGCAAACCCGGTCAGTGTGAACGGGGCTTGAATCATAATCATGATCGCCACCAGGCAGAGGATGTTGATAGCCAGCGCCACGTTGGCCACCACGCCCGAAAATCGGTAGTACCACACCATGAACAGCGGCACCAGGATCGACGAGAGGATCATCGCGTTGATGCTTTTGGCGATGGTGTCGGCGCCCAGCAGCGGGTCGCTCCGCATTTCCATCACCGGCTCTTTGGCCAGCGCCATAGGCAGGCTGCCGGCGTTGAGCACATCGACCAGCGACTTGACCTCTTCGGGCGTGAATGAACCAGTGATCTGTCCCTCGGCGTAGATGGGGCTGCGGATTTCGGGAGCCGAGTACAGCTTGCCATCCAGGATGATCCCCAGCTTGCGCCGGAAGCGCTGCCCTGGGTCCGGACGGTTGGCCAGAGTCAGCTCCCCGAAGCGTCGAGCACCCTCGTCGTTGAAGCGGAAACTGACACACGGCTGGAACTTTTCATCGCGCGAAGCCCTGGCGCCGGCCAGGTACGCTCCGGTCACATCCCATTCGTCTTTGACCACCAGGATCTGCCAGACTTCGCGGCCGCGCTGAGTGACCTGCCGTTTGGAAATCTCCGGATTATTTAGCAAACCGCTGATGCGCTGCTGTTCGGCGCGGCGTTCCGCTTCGGTGCGGGGTTGGCCTTCGTAAATCGGCACCCACCAGGCAATCAGGTTCCGTTCGTTGTCGTACAGTTCGTTCTGAGTTTTTGGCAAGGCCTCGGCTGCTTCCTGGATGTCCTTGTGGTCGCGATTGTTGGCCAGGATGCGAAACTCCAGAGTGCCAGCTCGCGACACGATGTCCTTGATTCTTTCTGCCTCGCGGGCCTCCACGTGCGGAATGATGATCTCGACCTGCTCGGCCCCATACTTGCGGATGACGATCTCCTTCTGCCCGCCGGGGTTGACGCGCCTGGAAACCGCCCGCACCACTTCATCCATCTGTTGGGCCGAAATGCCGCCGAGCTGCTGCTTTTGTTGCTGGTCCACCTCGTAAACCAGGATCACCCCGCCGCTGAGGTCCACGCCCAGCTTGGGCGGCCAGCCCTGGACACACACCAGCGTCGCGACAGAAACGACCGAGAAGATGACTCCCAGTTTCCAGCCGTATTCTGGCAGGCGCCACCGCCAGGCCAAAAAGTTGCCCAGCACAAACGAGCCGATCACCAAGACCAGAAAAATCAACAACCCAGTCAACGCCATAAATGACCATCCTTAGGATTTGCCGGAAGCGGTTTCCGATGGGGATTCTTCGCCTAAGATTCGGGCGATGGAGCCAAGCGTGATGCGCAGCTTGGTATTGGTGGCTTCGTCCACTTTGATCGTTACCTCGTCCTGCTCCCGCTGCACATTAGTGACCACACCGTAAATTCCCCCTATGGTCACTACCCGGTCGTTCTTCTTTACCGAGGCCAGCATGGCCTGCCGGCGAGCTTGTTCGGCTTTTTGTGGGCGGATTAGCAGGAAGTAGAACAAGAAGCCGATAACCAGAAACGGCAACAGCAGATTAAGCAGCGAGGGGCCAGCCTGCGGAGCAGCATCGCCGCCGTTTTGTGCCACCAACACCACCATGTCCAAGGCGATGCGTTCCACGGTAAACTCCCGCTTGTAACAAAACGGACTTGATCTGATGCACTTCGACCGCGCCAGCCAGCCTGCACCGCGGGGTGTATTTAGGCCGGGCCGCCGGCGGCAACGATCACATTGCATGTTCGGCCGACCTGCCGGTCGGCGTACAACCTGGCCGGGACAACCCGCCCGGTAGTCGGCCACAAAGTTCGCGCCCCTGCCAACCCCAAACGACTGCATGCCAAAGCGCGGTCCGTGAATAGTAAATCTTAAACTTGGCCCCCCTGCTCTACAAGTGGAGTATCCGCTGGACCTGCCCCCGCGTCAGAACCGTGCTACGCCATCAATGCGTAAGGTCTTTGACTGCCATACCCAACATTGGTATATTAATTAATGGACTGAGTAGCAAGCAGCCAACCTACGAAGGGTGGTGAGGCGATGGAGGTCAAGCTGGTAGTAGTCGGCGGGCGACACGCGGGGAAGGAAATCCCTGTCACAGGGCCGCAGTTTCTCATCGGCCGTGGAGAGCGCTGCCAGTTGCGACCGCAAAGCGACTTGGTCAGCCGCGAACATTGCGCCATCATTATCGAGGAAGGATCCGTGTTGGTGCGCGATCTGAATAGTCGCAATGGCACGTTCGTCAACGATCAGCGGGTCGAAGGATCGCGCAAACTGCATAGCGGCGATCGGCTAAAGGTCGGGCCGCTGGAGTTCGAAGTGCGCCTGGATGTGCCCATCGGCGGAAAGAAGAAGCCCAAGGTGCAAAGCATCCAGGAGGCCGCGGCCAGGGCGGCAAAGGACAGCGGCGGTCCGGAGGAAGAAGACATTAGCGATTGGCTGGGACGAGAAGATGACTCCGAGGAGCCGGTCGGCGGCGAGACTGCCGTCGGCGGCGGATCTACCACCACCGTTGCCCCATCGCAGCAGCCCAAGCCTACCCCAAAAATAGATCCGGCCCTTGCCGTCAAGTACTTCGGCGGAAAGGAGGAGGACAAACCAAAGGCCTCCAGCAGCCGCGAGGCGGCTGCCGAAATGCTGAAAAAGTTTTTCCACCAGACAAAGTAGCTGCGGCGGCTTACCGCCGGGGTCTAAGGTATGTTGCTGGCGGGTAGACTACGGCCAGCGGCCTAAAGTCTTTTGGCTGGCGCGCCGACCCGCTTCAACCAGCGCTTCAGCGTGTGGGAGATTTGCTTTGCGCGATTCGAGAAACAAAACGGCCGCTCTGCTGGGGCTGGCCTTCGATGCGGACGACGGCCATACGAGGATGACGCGGGGCGACAACTTCCTGTTGCTCGGCGGTAGTCAGCAGACCCATGCCATGCTGCAACAGACCGCACTGAAGATAAACGAGCGTCTGGACAGGCAAGGCAAACGGTTGGAAGACGTTTCCATCGGCGAGTTGCGCCGAATCTGCCGCGAAGTAGCCGAGGAAATCCACGGCGGCTGAGCTGCCGGGCCGGCTGCGGTGGCTTCAGGCCTTGTTCTGCCATACACTGTTCGGTGGCCCAAGTGGTGCTCTTGGTCGGTGCGCCCCAATGTCCCGAGCCCGACTTGCTGCTGACTAAAGGCGCTTCGACCAACACTCCGGCGACGCTACTCGGTTTCCCGCTATCCGTCCAGCCTTCCATGCGATAGATTATTCTCTGCGCGGGCAAAACAGGGGCTTCTTTCCCGAAAACGTTCCACTGCTGCCCGCTATTAGATCGCGCATTCCAAAGGCCGCAGGGCGCTAGTCGCTTGTGGGCGTAACCTGCCGGTCTTCCATTGCTGGCGAAATTGTGAAAAGCTGTACTGGGCATCCGGAATGGATGCTTTTCGTCGGATTGGAGCCGCGTCAGAGCGTTGCTCAAGAACACACCGGTAACAGCGTGCAAAGCCTGAAGTAGAGGTAGAGGTTCAGCGATGGCCAATCTGGGAGTGAACATCGATCATGTGGCGACGATCCGGCAGGCGCGGCGTACTTACGAGCCGGACCCGGTCTGGGCGGCAATGCTGGCCGAGCTGGGCGGCGCCGACTGCATTACCCTGCATCTGCGCGAGGATCGCCGTCACATTCAAGACCGCGACCTGCGATTGCTGCGCGAAACGGTTACCGTAAAGTTGAATCTTGAAATGGCGTGTAACGACGAGATCACCTCCATCGCCTGCCAGGCAAAACCCGACCAGGCCACCCTAGTACCGGAACGCCGCGAAGAAATTACCACCGAAGGCGGCTTAGATGTAGTCCGCCACCGCGACCAGGTGGCCAGGACCATCGAGTCGCTGCGCAGTGCGGGCATTTCGGTAAGTCTGTTTCTCGACCCCGACGAAAGGCAACTGGAACTTGCGCCCACACTGGGAGCCGACGCCGTAGAACTGCACACCGGACAGTATGCCTTGGCTCGGCCTGGCCCACAACAACAACAGCAACTGGAAGTACTTGTTAAAGCGGGCAAGCTGGTACGCCAGTTGGGTTTGGCATTGCACGCCGGGCACGGGCTGACTTATCGGAACGTCCGCCCGGTGGCCACCATCGAAGGAATGCACGAGCTGAACATCGGGCACAGCATCGTGGCCCGCGCGGTGATGGTGGGATTCCAGCAGGCCGTCCGCGAGATGAAACTGCTGGTCAGTTGATGCTGATGCTTGTTAAACCCAAACCGCCAACGTATCATTGTGCTTATATGCAGCAGGGTGACGGATGAACTGCCCCCGCCGGCACCTCACGCTGCAAGGGGCTGATGCTGTTGGCAAACGCCGTTGACGGCCGGTTGTCCGCAGCGCCTGTGGGTGGTTGCGATGTCTCAATCGTAGCCCAAAACCGCGCGTTTTCCCGAGAATATCATCAGAACACTTAGCTATTTAATCGATAAACTTGCCTATGCCTACCAGAAGCGAACAGTTCTCTGGCGTTTCCACAGCCATAATCACGCCGTTCCGTAACGGCCAAGTGGATATTGAAACCCTCCAGCAGCAGGTGCAATTTCAAATCGACGCCGGCGTTACTTGCGTGTGTCCGGTGGGTACCACTGGCGAATCGCCCACGCTTTCCCATGCCGAACACGAGCGCGTAATAGCCGCAGTGGTGGAAGCAGCCGCCGGACGCATCAAAGTTATGCCCGGCACAGGCTCCAACAGCACCGAAGAGGCACTGCGTCTGACCCGTTGGGCGGCAAGCCGCGGGGCCGATGCCGCACTGGTCGTCGGCCCATACTACAACAAGCCCACCCAGGAAGGCTTCTACCAGCACTACAAAACGCTGGCCGAGGCGGTGGACATTCCCATTTGCATCTACAACATTCCTGGGCGGACGGGAAAGAACATCGAACCGGAGACCATCATTCGCCTGGCCGAAATCCCAAACATCACCATGGTCAAGGAAGCCACCGGGTCGATGGATCAGGCCTCGCAAATACTGGCCAATACCGATCTGACGGTCCTCAGCGGCGACGACAGCCTGACGCTGCCGCTGCTGGCCATTGGCGGCCGGGGAGTGATCTCCGTCGTGGCCAACATCGTGCCCAAGGACATGATGGCCATGATCGCTGCGTTCGAGGCCGGCAATACCGAAGAAGCACGCCGCTGGCACTACAAACTGTTTCCATTGTGTCGCGATATGCTGGGACTGGCCTCCAATCCTATTCCTATCAAGGCAGCCATGAAAATGATCGGCCGCGACAGCGGCCAGTTGCGCATGCCTCTTACCCCGCTAGGACCCAGCGAGGAAGCCAAGCTACGCAAGACGCTCAGCGATTACGGACTGCTGTGAAACACGAAAGAACACTAAAGAAAGAGCCTGCGAAGCAGCATCCGCCGCGCCGATTGTAGTCTTCTGCTTGCCAAGGCCTCGAGTATTGCCAAAGCCGAATCAAGTGACTGGAGAACTATTCGGAACCGGGAAGCCAGAGCAACAATCGGGCGACCTCGGGCTTTTCTGGCCCGCAGGCGCTTAGGCGAACATCGGCAGCCAGTTGATTGATCGACATGAGCGGCGCAACTTTGGACGTGGCACCTTTGGACGTAATGGCCATCGGCGCACATCCGGACGATGTGGAAATCGCCTGTGGCGGCACGCTGGCACTTCTGGCCCGGCAAGGTTATCGAGTAGGCATTGTCGATCTTACCGACGGCGAGCCGACCCCGCATTCTACTGGGCCGGAAATGCGGCTGGCCGAAGCGGCCGAGGCGGCCAAACTGCTCGGCGTTGCCGTTCGTGTCACGCTCGATCTGCCAAACCGGCGACTGTTCGATACATTCGACGCTCGCGTGGCACTGGCCAAACAGATCCGCATCCACCGACCGCGGCTGGTCATAGGCCTGCACGGGCACACGCCGATGGGATCGCCGGACCACTATCAAGCCGGTCTGATTATAGACGCCGCGGTATTTTACGCTCGCTTGACCAAGTGGGACGAGTATTTCGATGGCCTGCCGGTGCACTCGGTCGGGGCAATGCTGCACTGTTTCTTGGCGATGCGGAGCATCTGGCCCACGGCGCCCGGCGCGTTTGTGGTGGATATATCCGACACCTTGGAGGCGAAGCTGGCGGCGATCAAATGCTACCGCAGCCAATTTCCTCCCCAAAAGGCTCATTATCTCGATCGTTTCAGCGCACTTGCCCGGCAATTGGGTACGGCCGCAGGCTTTTTTGCCGGCGAATTGCTGGCCAGCCCCACGGCACTGGGCACTCGCGATCTGATGGCCATGATCTTTGGCCCGCGCTCGGCTTGAAGGGCTTTGTTCCCTGGATGCGGCCAACCGCTTTTGGCATTTCCGGTAAACGCTTTTGGAAACTCCGGTAAACTGCGCAATTCTGGAAATCTATGCAGCCGGCCAAGTTATAATGGCTTTTGAGGGCTAGATGGCAGTCGCGGCTGCATCACGCCTGCTCATGTCGGTACCGGGCCAAGCCCAAATGGCGACCTGCGCCAAGTAGCCACAAAGGTGCTTCTGCTGGCATAAGTCACAATTTACCAACGGGTTAAGACGAATGTTGCCGGTTCGCTTTCGGCTTCGACAGGAAACTGGTTGCCGAGCTAGGCAACGCCCGGCGAGGTTTTTCGGTGGATAACTTCTCGACAACCGCGGGCACAGTAACCGTCGGGCCGCTGGCCGTCGCGCCAGCGCAGCCGGTGCTGCCGTCTGGTCACAGCAGCGTGGCCAGCCACCGGCAGCGATTGGCCGGGCGCTTGTCTCCCGCCGCGCAGCAGCACCTGTTTAGCTGGCTGGCCAGTCTGCTGGTGCACTTCTGCGCGGTGATGGCCATCGCGCTTGTGGGCAGCAAGGTGCAGCCTTTCGGAAGTCCGCTGGGCATTGTGGCCGCCTGGGACGACGACGAGCTGTTGCCGGTGGAAGATGCACTTGTGCTGGCACAGTTGGCCGTTGAGCGCGCTGTCGTCGCCAGTCTATCGGCCGATGGTGCGGCCCAGCAGGAAGAGGATGCCGCCTGGGCGCAGTCGCTTGAACCCTCGCTTGCCACGGCGCAGCAGTCGGAGCCTGTCGCCCAGCTTGAGTCATCGGACCATCGCAACACGCAGCGCTTACTGGAACCGTTGGAGACGGCAATTGGGGGCGGGCTGGAAGGACGAAGCGCCGAAGCTCGGGCGGCACTGGTCCGTCGCCGTGGCGGCACCGCCGAGAGCGAAGCAGCCGTGGAGCGCGGCCTGCGCTGGCTGATTGCTCACCAATGCAACGATGGAAGCTGGTCGTTCGATCACAACCGCAGCCTGTGCCGGGGCGCTTGCCGCAATCCCGGGAAGCATCCCAGTTCCGTGGCGGCCACTGCTCTGGCTGTGCTGCCTTTTCTGGGCGCAGGTTACACTCACCGGCAGGGACCATATCAAGACCAGCTCGACCGCGCACTGTACTACTTGAAAGGCAAAGGGGTCAAACACCCGCACGGCTTGGATTTCCAGGACGGCACCATGTACGCCCATGCCCTGGCTACCATCGCCTTGTGCGAAGCCTACGCCATGACCGGCGACACAGAACTGAAAAGCTTCGCCCAGCAGGCCATCAACTTCGCCGTGTACGCCCAGGACCTGAAAGGGGGTGGATGGCGGTATGTGCCGGGCGAGCCGGGCGATACCACGGTCACCGGCTGGATGCTGATGGCCCTGAAAAGCGGACAGATGGCCGGACTGGATGTCCCATCGCCGACCATCTTCGCCGTACAGCGGTTCCTCGACAGCGTGCAATGCGACGACGGCGCTCAGTACGGCTATCAGACCCCGCAGCCACGGCAGACAACCACCGCCATCGGGCTGCTGATGCGGATGTATCTGGGCTGGGGCAGGCGTCATCCGGCCTTGCAGCGAGGAGCGGCGCTGCTGGCCGACTGGGGCATCCAGCCCGACAATATGTACTACAACTATTACGCCGCGCAAGTCCTGGCGCACATCGATGGCCCGGCTTGGACTCGCTGGAACGCCGCTATGCGCGACCATCTGATCGCCACCCAGGCTACCCACGGTCACGAGGCGGGCAGTTGGTATTTTGCCGGTGGGCACGGCGACGTGGGTGGACGGGTGTACAATACCGCGATGGCCGTGATGATCCTGGAGGTGTATTACCGTTATATGCCGCTATATCGTCCGGCAGCGGTAAACACGGGTTTTTGAAACCAGTCGCCTGACGTGGTGGCGCGGGCTTGCCGGGCGCCAAGCCATTGCAGCCGCAAAATCTTCGCCATAATTCGGTATTCGGCGATATTGGCCGACCAGCCTAAGCCGATCCGCGATCCTTGGCGGCGTACCGTGGAGTACAGGCCATGAAGCCGGCATTGCTGGTCATTGGCGCTGCGACCGCAATCGGCCTGGCGGCGTGGCTGGCCGCCCGACGCGGCTCGTTATTGCGGCCCTCGACGCGCCAGGTGATCAGCCTGATGGGAGTGGGACGCTTTTTCGGCAGACTGGCCGGACTGCACTTCTACATCTATGCTCGCTGGCCGGTAGCGTACGTCCGCTTTGCCCGCACGTGCCTGGCAAGAGTCTTCGGCCAGCGGCTGAAACGCTGGACAGCCGACCGCTACCACGGCAAGGTCTTGCAGCACCAGCAGGCCCGCGCACTGGTGACGATCAACAGGGAAATCGTCTGCGAAGACCTGAAGCGGGTAATCCCTTACCGCACGGCGCGGAAGCTGATCCTTCGGCAGCCGCTGGAAATCGTGGCTTGTGCGTGCCCGTGTCGCCTTTCGCGCCCCATACATTGCCAGCCTTCGGATGTGTGCTTGGTCGTGGGCCGACCGTTCACCCAGTTCATGCTAGAGCACCACCCCGGCCGCTGCCGGCAGATCTCGCAGGCCGAGGCACTGGAGATCATCGACGCGGAGCACCGGCGCGGGCACATCCACTCGGCGTGGTTCAAAGACGTGTGCCTGGAACGCTTCTACGTAATCTGCAATTGCTGCAAGTGCTGCTGCGGCGGAATCGAGGCCATGGTGCGATACGGCTTCCCGATGATGGCTTCCTCCGGTTACGTAGCCGAAATCGATTCCCAGCAATGCCACGGTTGCGGGCAGTGCGTGAAACTATGTCCCTTCGACGCTATCGGCCTGCACCAGATCGCCCAGGTACGTGGGGAAGCATGCATGGGCTGCGGATTGTGCGCCGAGCGCTGTCCGGCCGGCGCCATCAGCCTTCGCCACGACGCCAGGAAAGGCGAACCCCTTGACGTGACCGTCTTGTAGCGCATAGCCTATCGCACAGCGCAGCGCAGCGACCGGCACTCGGACACCGCTACAGCAGTACCAGAGCGGGCCGGGCCGCAGCGCGTCGTCGGCCAGATCGTTGTCATCCCACAATCGTACTAGCCAGGGAGAATCGACATGGGCAAACTGTTTATCGGCATGAACTTGGAAGCCATCCGCCGCCACGAAAAACCTTTTGAATGGGGAGTGGAGCAGGCCGCCAGAATCGGCTACCAGTTCGTCGAGCCGATGGTCCATCTGGGCCGCGAGCTGATGAGCGAGGCCGGCTATTATCACACCGTGTCGATGTTCGACGATCCGTTGCGCATTCGCCGGGCAGTGGAGAAGTACGGGATAAAGCTTTCCGGGCTACAGGCGCACGGGCCGATTTGTAGGCCCGATGTACACGGCGAATACCTGAAAATGGCCATCCGCTACGCCGCCGAGTGCGGCGCACCGGTGGTCAACACCGACGAAGGCATCAAGGCGCCCTGGACTACCGAAGAAGAAGACTTCGTGCTGATGCGCTACACGCTGCGCGAAGCGGCAAACGTGGCCGAGCCGCGGGGCATCCTTATCGGCCTGGAGTGCCACGCCCAGTATTCCAAAACCCCCGAAGGCTTGGACCGCATCTACAATCTGGTCCGCTCGCCGGCGATCGGCATCAACTTCGACACCGGCAACGCGTATCTGGCTGGACAGGACCCGTACAGTTGGCTGGAACACGTCGTCGATCGACTGGTACACCTGCACGCCAAAGATATTTCGGTCGAACACGCCGAGGCAGAACGGGGCAAGGTTACCGGCACCCCGGTCGGCTGTGCCTGCGGCGACGGTGTGCTCGACTGGAAGCGCATCTGCGACATCTGCCGCCGCGCCCCGCGCGACATCGTGCTGTCGGTCGAATGCGGTAGCATCGAACAAGCCGAACGAAGTTTCCATCACCTCAAGCAATTCGTCTGAGCTAAAGGGAACTGCCATGATGAGCTGCGGACTTTGCCGCACCGGCGGCCCGAAAGTCGTCTGCGCTGCCACATTGCTACTGTTGGCGGTCGAGACCTGCATGATCGGTTCGCTGGGCTTGTTGCCGGCCCTGGCTGCCGAAGAGCCGCTGCGCGCCGGCGCGGCAGTAGTGGACATCACGCCCGAAAAACTGCCGGTGATCGTCAGCGGCATGTTTCTCGAAGGCAGTTCGGCCACCGTGCACAGCCGCCTGTATGCTCGCGCACTGGTGGTCCAGTCTGGCCAGAAGCGCGTGGCCCTGGTGGTGGTCGATACGCTGATGATGCCCCGCGAGCTTCTCGACCGGGCCAAGCAACTGGCGCAGCAATCCACGGGAATACCTGCTGAAAACATGATGATCTCGGCCACGCACACGCATTCTGCCCCGTCGGTGATGGGCGCGCTGGGCAGCGGAGTGCAGGAAGATTACGCCGCCGCGCTGCCGGCGAAACTGGCCGAGGCCATCCGTCTGGCCGCCGAGCGGCTGGTTCCCGCCCAGGTCGGTTGGGCGACCATCGACGCGGCGGAGTACACCCACTGCCGCCGCTGGATCCGCCGCCCCGATCGAATCGGAACTGATCCGTTCGGCCAGCGCACGATCCGGGCGATGATGCACCCTGGCTACCAGAATCCCGATTACATCTGTCCCGCCGGCCCGGTCGATTCGGCCCTGACGCTATTGGCGTTGCAGACCACCGCGGGCGAGCCGCTGGCCGTGCTGTGCAACTACTCGATGCACTACTTCGGCGCACCGGCAGTTTCGTCCGACTACTTCGGGCTTTTCTGCGACAGACTGGCCGGTTTGATCGCCGCCGAGCAAAAACCGGCCGACCAGCACACGACCGGTGGTGCGCAGCCCGAGGCGCTTTCTGCCGGCGCGCGGCCCGTGGTGATGATGTCGCAAGGCACCAGCGGCGACCTGCACTGGATGGATTACTCGCAACCGCGCAAGTCGATCAGCATAACGGAATATGCCGACGCATTGGCCGCCCGTGCCCTGGCAGCCTACAGAACCGTAAAGTACCATCGCTCTGTGCCCGTGGATGTGCTGGAGCGCAAGCTCACGTTGCGTCGCCGCACGCCCGACGAAAAACGCCTCGCCTGGGCCAGGCAGATCATCGCCACGATGGTCGAACCGCCGGGAGCGCCCCAGTCGGGCGCAGAACAGAAGACGCAACAACAGGCCCAGCCGTCGGCAGAACCACAGATCGATCTGTCGCAGTTTCCCAAAGGCATCCGCAAGCCGCGCAGCCAGCAGGAAGTCTACGCGCTGGAGCAAGTCTATCTGCACCTCCAGCCCGAGCGCGAGTTGAAGCTCCAGGCCATCCGCATCGGCCAGTTGGGGATCGCGGCCATTCCTTGCGAGGTTTTCGGCATTACGGGGCTGAAGCTCAAGGCGCAAAGTCCGCTGGTGCCGCTCGTGAACATCGAACTGGCCAACGGGGCGGAAGGCTATATTCCGCCGCCGGAGCAACACTTGCTGGGCGGGTACACTACCTGGCCCGCGCGCACGGCTGCCCTGGAAGTCGATGCCGAACCGAAGCTCGTCCAGACCCTGCTGGAAATGCTCGAAGAACTTGCCGGCAGCAAGCGCCGCACGCCCGCCGATGTCGCAAACCCTTACACAGATGTGGTACGTGCTGCCAAACCTATCTTGTACTGGCAACTTGGCGATTGGTCCGGCCCGCAACTTGCCGATTCCAGCGGCAACCAACATCATGGTACTCTGACCGGCCCCCACGCTTTGGCGCTGGACGGCGTGAACCTGGCAGGATTCTCTGGCGAATGTCGGACAAGTCGGGCGGTTTATTTCGCGGGCGGTTGCGCCAAAGGACAAGTTCCCAAGCTGCCCGAAACCTGTAGCGCCGAGTTCTGGTTCTGGAACGCTTTGCCGCTGGACGGTCAGCGGCAGACGGCCTGTCTGCTGGAAATGACCTGGCAGCCAGAAGCGGGCGCCGCAGCGCCGCCGGCGGACGCCGAGGTGGCTTCTGCCCCCCAGCCGGCCTTGCGCGTGGCATTACGACTGGTGCAAAACGACAATAAGGATTGCACTCTGGCGTTGGAGGCGTCTGTCGCACCGACGGCGACCAGTGCGGCCGGGCGCAATGTCGTCAATACGCGCACCTGGAATCATGTGGTGCTAGTCCGCAACGGAAAGCAGTTTGCCGTTTATCTCAACGGCCGCGTGGAGCCGGAAATCGTGCTGACGTTGCCCCAGGCCGCGCCCGGCGGTCAAGCACAACTGGTGCTGGCCAACAGCGCCGATGGCCGTCAGCCGCTGGAAGGCAAAATCGACGAACTGGCAGTCTATGATCGCGCACTGGGGCCCGAGGAAATCTCCCGCCATTACCAGGCCGCCGCGGGTATGCAATAATGAGTGCGCTGGTGAAGTGCGTGCTGGAGAGGCCCGGATTTTGCCGGACACCGGCGTAATCTGTGCGGAAGGCTGAGCAGGTAACCTGATGAGCATTAAAGCCGAACACCCGGAAGGGCCACCGCGCATTGAGTACCTGAAGGTGGGAAATTTTCGCGCCTTGCAAGACTTGGAATTCAAGCATCTGACGCCGCTAACCGTGCTGGTAGGTCCGAACGGCAGCGGGAAGTCAACGGTTTTCGACGTTTTTGCGTTCTTGTCAGAATGTTTCGAACTGGGGCTGCGCAGGGCCTGGGACAAACGAGGGCGAGCAAAAGAGATCAAGACGCGCGGCAGCCAGGGGCCTGTTACGATAGAAATCAAGTACCGCGAGCGTCCCAACTCGCCCCTGATCACTTATCACCTGGCCGTAGATGAACGCAACGGAAGCCCTGTGGTGGCGCACGAGTGGTTGCAATGGCGCCGGGGCGAGCGTGGCCGGCCGTTCCGTTTTCTCGAATACAAGGAGGGCCGGGGGCATGCCGTAAGCGGCGAGGCTCCTGACGAACAGGACGAGCGTATCAATATCCCCCTGAAATCGCCGGACTTGCTTGCGGTCAATGCGCTCGGGCAATTGGCCGAGCATCCGCGCGTGGCGGCTTTGCGGGATTTTATCGTCGGGTGGTATGTCTCCTACCTTTCAGCCGACAGCGCGCGCGGTCAGCCCGAGGCAGGACCGCAAGAACGGCTGACCAAGACCGGCGACAATCTGGCCAACGTCGTACAGTACCTTGCCGAGCAGCATGGGGGGCGGTTGGAGCAGATTTTCGAGGTCTTGCGCCGTCGCGTGCCGCGAATTGAACGCGTGGTGGCGGAAACGATGCCTGACGGCCGGCTGCTGCTCCAGATCAAAGATGCCCCGTTCAGTCAACCCGTGCTGGCGCGCTTTGCCTCGGACGGCACGCTGAAGATGTTGGCCTATCTTGTGCTACTGTACGACCCTGCTCCGCCGCCGTTTATCGGCATCGAAGAGCCTGAGAACTTCCTCCACCCGCGACTGCTACCCGAACTGGCCGAAGAGTGCCGCAGTGCCACCGAGCGCACCCAGTTGCTGGTTACGACTCACTCGCCTTTCTTCTTGGATGCTTTGCGTGCCGAAGAAGTCCGCGTCCTTTGGCGCGACCGGCAGGGGCACACAAAGGTTACACGGATTGCCGATGTACGCGCCGTTCGAGAGTTTGTCAAACAAGGCGCTTTGCTGGGAGACTTGTGGATGGAAGGCTTCTTCGGTGTGGGCGATCCGTTGGTCGATGAGGGGGAACCGGGCAGGGCTGCGGGAACACGATAGCTCATGGCTGCTCGCCATTTAGTGTTTCTGGTGGAGGAACCCTCGATGGAGGCGTTTTTGCGCGCCTTGGTGCCAAAACTGCTTCCGAAGGATGTGACTTTCCAGGTACATCCTTACCGGGGCAAGCTTGATCTGTTGAAAAAACTGGAATCCCGTTTGCGCGGCTATGCCGCCTGGCTTCCCAAAGATTGGCGCATTGTGGTGCTGGTCGACTGCGACGACCAAGATTGCCGCCAGCTCAAGAACCTGATGGAAAAAATCGCCCACCAGGCGGGACTGCAAACGAGGACGCACGCCGGTCGTTGCAGGTGGCAGGTCGTAAACCGTATAGTCGTCAGGGAACTGGAAGCATGGTATTTCGGCGATTGGAAAGCCGTGCGCACTACGTACCCGAAGGTGCCCCAACAGGTTCCGCAGAAGAAACGATTTCGCAACCCGGATGCTATACGGGCCGCGTGGGAAGCATTCCAGAAACTGATGCAATCGGCCGGCTATTTCAGAGGCGGCCTGGCGAAGATCGAGGCGGCCAGGACCATCGGGCGCTGCATGAACATCTCTGGCAATCGTTCCCGCAGCTTCAAGGTGTTCTGCGACGCCGTGCGCGAGGCCGTATCGCAGCAACAGTGTGATCGGGCACTTCGATAACTGGGCAATCGAGCGAGGCGGAATGTGCAGTTGTCGAGCACACGTCGGCGGGCCGCGAGCCCGAAACATTCCCAGAGTTTGTTGAACCAACGGCCCGTCAGCGTTAAACCCGGAAATGGTCGGTAGTGTCCAAAGGCCTCGCACATGAATTATTCTGGCGTGTCGTGCGGCTGCGATAAACACAGAAGACGCGCTCTGTCGCGTCAGTTTGCGCCGCGTGCACAGCCGCCACGGATCGTGGCCCTCCGCATTGTCCTACACGATGCGTGCATCCTGCGCACAACATACGACGTAACACTCTGTAACGCTCTAAATTCTGCTCATCTTTGAGGATCACAAATGAGTTGCAAAGCTTCCTTATTGCCAGTCTGTGTATGCCTGTTGCTTTGGACGGCAATGCCGATTCCTGACTCGGATACGCACATTGCCTGGAACCAAGTGTGCGCTGGTGTGGCGTCCTCGCCTGAGGCGGAAACCGGCTGGCTAGACCTGTTCGACGGCCGCACGCTGGCCGGCTGGAAGGCAGCCGAAGTCGCAGACGCCTTTCGTGTATCGGATGGTGCAATAATCGCCGATGGTCCGCCCGGCTGCCTCTATTACGTGGGAACCCAGCGCGAGCCGGCCGCGCTGGAACAATTCGAGCTGCGGGCCGAGGTGCTCACGCATCCGGCAGCCGCGGCCAGCTTGCACTTCCACACGTCGTATCAGCCGCAGGGAATGCCCAAAGACGGCTTCGAGGTTATGCTGCGGAACAGCTTGCCGGCCGATCAGCGCAGACCGTTGCCGCTGAGCGGCAGTCTGCTGGGCGTCCGCAACGTATTCGTCCACACGGCCGAAGACCTCAAGTGGTTTTCCCTTGTGGTGCGCGTCAGCGGGGGCCGCGTGCAGATAACAGTCGACGACAAACTGGTGGTCGATTACGTGCAGCCGGCCAACTGGCAGCAGTGCGGCCTGCCCCCGTTGCGCAGCGGCACGCTGGCGTTGCGATGTCACGGCCCGAAGAACAAAGTACTGCTGCGCAATCTGCGCGTAAGAAAGTTGCCGCACGAGCCTCATCATCAGCCCAATCTGGTGCTGGACGCCACAGACCAGCGGATCGCTCGGCTCCAGCGGGAGTGTTTTCCGCTTGTCGATATGCACGTCCACGCCAAAGGTGGACTGACGCTCCAGGAAGCCCTGCGGCGCTCCCGCCTTCATGGCATCAATTATGGCGTGGCAGTCAACTGCGGGCTGGGCTTTCCGGTCACCGACGACAAGGGAATCGAAGCGTTCCTCAGCAGCGTAGCCGGAGAGCCGATCTTTGTGGGCATGCAGGCCGAAGGACGCGAGTGGCCCCGCCTGTTCTCTCCGCAAGCCGTGGCCAGGTTCGGTTACGTGTTTACCGATGCGATGACCATCATCGACCATCGCGGTCAGCGCGCCCGGCTGTGGATTCCCGCCGAAGTGGATATCCCCGATGAGCAGCAGTTCATGGAGCGTCTGGTGCGCACCACCGTGGAGATCATCGACAACGAGCCGATCGACATCTACGCCAATCCCACTTACCTGCCCGAGAAGCTGGCCGGCCAGTACGATCGGCTATGGACGGCCGAGCGGTTGCAAGCAGTGGTGGCCGCGGCTGCGCGGAACAACGTGGCCATCGAAATCAACAGCAAACTCCGCTTGCCGAAACCGGAAATGATCAAGATGGCCAAGCAGGCCGGGGTGAAGTTCACCTTTGGCACCAACAACTCAGGCGCCGCTGACCTGGGCCGGCTGGAATACTGCTTGGAGATGATCGACCGCTGTGGGCTGACTGCGGAGGACATGTGGGTTCCCCAAAGGCGCGCCCGCAGCACGCCGGAACCGTTGCCGGGGCATCCGGGCAATGTGTTTCTCGAAGGCCAACTGGTAACGATCACATTGCCGACCGACAAGGAAGTCTCTTGGCAGGTGGTCGACTACGACGGCAAAACGATCGCCGAAGGGCGCGGCAGCGGGAAGATCGTGTTGGGGAAGCTGCCGATCGGCTACTACGAGGTGCGCTGCGACGGCCAGCCCGAGGACCGTCCGCCGCTGTCGCTGGCCGTACTTGCGCCGCTACGGGCGCCCACGCCGACGACCTCGCCAATCTCCTGCGACGTGGCTATGGCCTGGTTCTATCCGCCGGAGCGGATGCCCGCGGTGGCCAATTTGTGCGCGCTGGCTGGGCTGAACTGGGTGCGCGATCGGCTGAACTGGGCCGAGGTCGAGCCAGCCCGCGGGCAACTTGCCGGCCGCGGCAAGTACGATGCTTCGGCCGAAGCGCAGACTGCCGCCGGCTTGCAGGTGCTTCAGGTGAACCACATCAGCCCGGCCTGGGCCAACTCCAACAGCAAACGTTTTCCGCCGGACTTGCGAGATGCATACCGTTTCTACCGCTCGATGGCCCGCCGCTGGCGCGGCAGCGTGGCGGCCTTCGAACCGTGGAACGAGGCCGATATTCCCCAGTTCGGCGGCCATACCGGAGCCGAGATCGCCTCGTTCCAGAAGGCTGCGTATCTGGCGCTAAAGGCTGGCAATCCGCGCATCATCGCCTGCCAGAACGTCTTCGCCTCGGCCCAGCCGGCGATACTGGAAGATTTCCAGGCCAATCAGCCGGGGCCGTATTTTGATACCTTCAACCTGCACCATTACGCACCGGTGGATCAGTATCCGCAGATCTACGAGCGGTTTCGGGCCGTGTGTTCGGGCCGGCCGCTGTGGGTGACCGAGTGCAATCTGCCGGTGCGCTGGAGCGGCAGCCCGAAGCTGCAAGAGCCGAGTCACGACGACCTGCGAGTGCAGGCCGAGCGCGTGGCCAAGATATTTGCCGGCAGTCTGCATCAAGGCGCGGCCCAGGTGTTCTACTTCTTACTGCCCCACTACGTCGAAGGACAGACTCAGTTTGGCGTGTTAAGGCGAGAGTTGACGCCACGGCCGGCGTTTGTGGCGCTGGCAGCCGTTGGACGCTTGCTGGCCGACGCCCGACCGCTGGGCCGACTCGCCAATCAGCCCGGGCAAGTTCGCGCGTTTGCCTTCCGGGCGTCTCCCGATGGCCAGTCCAAGACTGTGGTGATCGCCTGGAGCGAGGGCGAGCCGCAGCGGCTGGCGCTGCCGGTCGCTCCGCAGGCTGTTTACGATCACCTGGGACGGCTGAAAGAAGAGCCGGCCGACGGTGTGCTGGAAGTGGGCCGCGCTCCGCTGTTCGTGTTGCTGCCTGCCGATGCAGCCGGGCAACTCCAGCTCCAGCCGCCTCCGTCTGGCGCACCGCAGCCCCTCGGCCAGCCGTGTCCGGTGGTGTTGCAGGCCGTGTGGCCCGAAAAGCAAGTGGACTTGAAGAACTCGGCCTACAAGCTCGCCGCCGGCAAGTCGCAGTCGATTCCCGTGTACGTGTACAACTTTTCCCACCATCAAGCCGAAGGTACCCTGACGGCCGCTGCACCGTCCGGCTGGCATGTTGAACTGTCGGGCAGCGTTGCCGCACAGGGCAAAGTGCAAGTAGCGCCCCACGAGCGCATCGAGCTGAAGCTGGCAGTCCAGCCGCCAGAAGACCCCTCGCCACAACCAGCCACCGTTACCATCGAGGGCGACTTCGGCGCCGCCGGCAAAGCCGTTCTCTCACTGCGGCTGCTGGCCGAACCGTGAAAACGCGCTTTGTGAATGCAACAAACAGTTTCAGCAGTTATTGGTCTTCGCGCAAGGTAGTGACCGTCTGAGGTAACCTTCTTCTAGCGGTACGTGTGACCAGGTACTGCGAAGTCAGTAAGCAGTCAGGGTCTATGCTGCGCTTGAACAAACCGGCCGCCGCTTCAAATCGACGACCATTTGCCCGAAAGCTGGCAACCGCACTTTGATAGCTGCGAATCGCGTATCCCAGCGTTGCGCGGCATAGCGGAGCTGCCATAACGGGCACTTCAGCCACAAAGAAATAGCGTTGTTGTAGGAACGCGCTCCGGTCGCAAGCGTTATACTCGGCACGGGTTGGAATGAGATGTAATTTTCAGCGACAACGCTTTGTTATTGCCCGCGGGAAGTATATAGAGCGGCGTAAGCGCCAACCGGTTGACCGGGGCAAGCGGCGGTTTTACAGTAAAAGTTGGCGCTGATGGCGGCGGTCGGCGCGTATGTCGGCGATGTGCATACATTTAGCGATAAATGTTTACTAAGCGGGTAATACCATGTCTGGACGTTGATCGGGGCCGGGTGGTCAAGGGGACCAACTTTGTCAATTTGCGCGACGCGGGCGATCCGGTCGAGGTAGCCGCCCGTTACGAACAGGAAGGCGCAGACGAGCTGGTGTTCCTGGACATCACCGCCAGCCACGAGCAGCGCGACATCCTGCTGGAGGTGGTTCGCCGCACGGCGGAAGTGGTCTTCATGCCGCTGACGGTCGGCGGCGGGGTGCGCACGCTGGAGGACATCCGCGGGCTGCTGAAGGCCGGGGCCGACAAGGTCTCGATCAACTCGGCGGCCTGCCGCAACCCGGACTTCGTGGCCGCCGCCGCCCGACGCTTCGGCAGCCAGTGCATCGTTGTCAACATCGACCCCAAAAGGGTGTATAAAAATGGCCGGGAAGTGTGGGAGGTACACATCGACGGCGGGCGTGTGCCCACCGGGCTGGAGGCGGTGGAATGGGCGCGCCGGGTAGAGCAACTGGGGGCCGGTGAGATTATACTTACGTCTATGGACGCTGATGGCACCACGGGCGGCTACGACCTGCCGATGCTAAAAGCGGTCACCGCGGCGGTCGGCATCCCAGTGGTGGCCAGCGGGGGGGCGGGTTGCCCGGATCACCTGGCCGACGCGATACTTATCGGCGGCGCCGATGCGGCGCTGGCGGCCAGCATTTTCCACTTCGGCCATTACAGCATCGCGGAAACAAAGCGCATCATGCGTCAGCGGGGAGTGCCGGTGCGGTTGTAAGCTGGGTTCCGCGCGGCCGTGGACAGCGGGCCGCCAGCAGTGGCCGGCCGTGCGCGTTTTGCCGAACACTATCGAACCGGGCAGCCACAAGGCCGCGGCAATGGAAGCGGAGGCGGTCGTTGTACACATATGCGTAACGACGGCAGATATGGCTAGTGACATCCAACGGCAATCTTCCGGCAAGGCAACGGAGCTTGAAATCGACAAGCTGTTCCGGGCGCTGGTGAAGCTGGAGGGCAGCGACCTGCACCTGAAAGTCGGCTGCCCGCCGTACGTCAGGGTCAACGGGGCGCTGCGCGCATTGAATCGCGGCCCGGTGGACGCCGAGGAAATGACTCGGCTGGTGATGCCGCTGGTCCAGTGCCAGGAGCGGCGGCAACGGATATTCGAGGAAGATGGCGGCGTGGATTTCGCTTACATTCTGGAGATCGACGGCCGGCGCTGGCGGTTTCGGGTGAATGTGTTCCAGCAGATGGGACAAGTGGGCCTGGTGGCACGGCGCGTCAACAACGTGATCCCCGACTTCAAAACGCTCAATCTGCCCGAATCGCTGGCCAATCTGTGCACGTATTCGCAGGGGATGATCTTGCTGGCTGGGGTGACCGGTTCGGGCAAGAGCACCACCATCGCCGCGATGCTCGATTGGATCAACCATCATTACCGCAAACACGTGCTGACGCTGGAAGACCCGATCGAGTTCGTCTTCACCGAAGACAAGTGCCTGATCAACCAGCGCGAGATCGGCATGGACGTGCGCGATTTCGCCGTAGGGATGAAGCACGCAGTGCGTGAAGACCCGGACGTGATCCTGCTGGGCGAAATGCGCGACAAGGAAACCTTCGAGACGGCGATGCAGGCGGCCGAGACGGGGCATCTGGTGTTCGGCACGATTCACGCATCCAGTGCGGCCAGCACTATCGGGCGGATATTGGACTTGTTCCCCCAGGCCATGCACGCCTCGATCCGCAGCGCCATGGCCTTCAACATGAAAGCCATCGTGGCCCAGAAGCTGTTGCCTTCGATAAAGCCTGGCGTGGGCCGCGTACCGGCGGTGGAGATCATGATCTTCAATCCCACCGTGCGCAAGCTGATTCTGGAAGGGGACGACGACAAACTGCCGGACGCCATCCGCATCGGCCGTGAAGAAGGAATGCAGGACTTCACCATGAGTCTGAAAGACCTGGTGGAGCGGGAGATGATTGATCGGGCCACGGCTTTCGAGTATGCTCCCAACCGCGAGGCTTTGAAGATGGCACTCAAGGGCATCGAGTTACGAGAGTCGGGAATCCTGTGATGTGCAACTATGGTTCAGGCTGGCTTGGCGGCTTCGGCAAATTGGCCGGCAGAGCGCTGCTGCTTGTGCTGCTGGCGGCCCTGTGTTTGGCGCCGTGCATCGTCCTGGCCGCCGAAGGCGATCGCTGGCCGGCACTGCCGCTAGATGCCAAGAACTGGCGTGGGCCGGGCGGGTATCTGAGCCTGACGAAGGTGGTGATCTCGATTGTGGTGTTCTTGCTGTGGGTGCGCACCAGCGATTGGATCAGCCGCGATATCGCAGAACTGAAAGCCGACTACGTGCGCTGGAATCCCCTGGTCTTCGGCCCGTTCATGGCCGCAATGGTGCTGCTGTGGTTGCTGCCCTGGTTCATACTTGGACTGTTGCTATTGTTAGCCGCATACATAGGCCCCCTGGTAGCGTACTTCTTGCTGCACCGCAAACGTTACGCGGCGGAGCGTCCGGACGAGGCGCTGGAAAGCCTGTCGAATCTTTTTGGCCTGTTGGTTGCCGACGGAATCTTCGCCGCGGTTTTTGTGGTTGCCCTGGCGGTGAACTGGGCGGTGATCTCGGCTTCGGGATACGAGTTGCCGGGCTTGCTGTACCTGGTGCTGCCGGTCGGGACAGTGCTGGTCATGCCCCGGATATACGAGCGGGTGGAAGAGCCGCTCAGCCTGCGGTTTCTAAAGTTGCTGGGCCGCGAGAAGAAAGCGCCACACGAGACCGGCCCACCGCTGGTTTTGCTTCCCCGAGGCGGCCCCACCCCACGCGACGAGAATGTGCGCCTGCTTTCGGCCCGGCAGGCGCCCGGACATCTGGCGGCGCGCGAGGCTTTGTACGCCGGCCTGGCGAAGCGGGCCTCGGCTATCCACTGGGAATACACACAGCAGGGCGTGGCAGTCCGCTATCTGGTCGATGGCGTGTGGCTGGACCAGCCGCCGGCCGAGAGGGAAAAGGCCGAGCTAGGGCTACAGAACTTGAAAATCCTCTGCGGGCTGAACCCCAAAGACCGGCAAAGCCGTCAGCAAGGCAAGTTTTCGGCCGCTGTACAGGGCACCCCGCTGGCAGCCACGTTGACCTGTCAGGGCGTGCAGGGGGCCGAACGGGTGATCGTCCAGTTCGAGGAGAAACAGACACGTTTCGAGAACCTCGAAGCGCTCGGGATGCGCCCCAAGATGCAAGAGCAGGTGCAGAAGCTGCTGGAAAGCGAAAAGGGGCTGATTATCTTCTCTGCCTTGCCAGACGGCGGCCTGCACACCACGTTCACCGTAGCGCTGCGGAACACCGACCGGCTGATGCGCGAGTTCGCCGCCGTGGAGGACGAAGCCAATCGGTACGAAGAAGTAGAGAACGTGCCGGTAACCACCTACAATTCGGCCAACGGCGAGTCGCCTGCTAGCGTGCTGCCCCGCGTGCTGCGCACCGACCCGAACGTAGTGGTAGTGCGCGATCTGGTCAATTCCGAAACCGCCGCCATGCTGTGCCGCGAAGTGGCGCCGCAGAAACTGGTGCTTGCAACCGTTCGGGCCAAAGACGCCGCCGAGGCTCTGCTGCGGGTAGCCTCGCTGGGTGTGCCACCCAAGGACTTGGCCCGGGTGGCGGTGGCGGTGCTGTATCAACGTCTGATTCGCAAACTGTGCGACGCCTGCAAGCAAGCCTATCCCCCGCCGCCAGAGACGCTCAAACAATTGGGCATTCCTCCGGGGAGGGTAGAAGCCTTCTACCGGCCGCCGCAGCCGCAACCGGGCGAAAAACGCAAGCCATGCCAGCAATGCGGCGACGTCGGCTACTTCGGCCGTACCGCACTGTTCGAGTTGCTCGTGGTCGGCGAAAACACACGAAAAGTGCTGGCCAGCTCGCCGAAGTTGGAGTTGCTTCGGGCAGCGGCTCGCAAAGACGGCATGAGAACCATCCAGGAAGAGGGAATATTGCTGGTCGCCAAAGGTACGACTTCCTTGCAGGAATTGATGCGCGTGTTGAAGCAATAGGCGGCAGAGTCGGTTTTTGCGAAGGATTTCAACGCTCAAATGACAATCACGCGCCGGGCCGGGCAACACCGCCGCGGACCGGCTTGTGTCAGTTCACGGGAATACGAGGTAGTGTGGATCGGGCAAGACGGCACCGGCGTGGTGTGCATCGCGGCCGCGAAGAGCCTTCCAAATAGTAGAAAGACGCCACCGGTCATGTTCACTCTTGTGCTGCTTGCAGTCTTCGCATTTTGCGTAGGGTTTTGCTATGCCGAAGGCATGTGGAGCAACGCCATACGGTTGGTCTGCCTGGTGCTGGCCGGCTTGATGGCCGTCAATTACTTCGAGCCGACTGCCAAGAGCCTGGAAGCACTCGCGCCGTCGTACACCTTCGCCATGGATTTCCTGGCCTTCTGGCTGGTGTTCGTAATGGTCTTTGTGTTGTTGCAAGGGGCGTGCAACGTGCTTTCGCGCGTGCGGGTGCGATTCCTCAAGATTGCCGACCGCATCGGCAGCGCCGTTTTCTCGGTACTTATCGGGTGGATAATGGTTTGCATCGTCACCACCAGTATGCACCTGGCCCCTTTTCCCCGTGAGCCGCTGGGCGGTTCCTTCCGCGTAGAAAGCTCGGCCAAAGGAGGTTTGGCGCCTGATTATCTGTGGCTGGGCTTTGTGCAAAAGCTTTCGCGGGGAGCGTACTGCCGCTCGGCCAGCGAGCAACAGTGGAAGCAGGAACAATACGTATTCGACCCCAAAGGCGAGTTCATGCTAAAATACGCTACGCGGCGCTCGCAGCTCGAAGCGCACATGGCTCGACCGGAAACCCGCTCCATACGCATCGATCCCACCAAATCGTAGGCCGCCTGGTAAGTTTACGACGCCTTGAGTTGCAAGCTTCCACGCACGCTTCACCCCCAAATGTACGCCCACCAGGTGAGTGGCCGATAGCTCTAACCGCTAGCCTCGGCCAGCCAACGCACCGATAAACCACAGAACCACAAATACAGCAGAGTTGCTGACCCCAGCCTGAGCCAGCAGTTCCGGCCACATGCAACCCGTGCTCAGTTTTTAGTACGACAGCGCTAAGTTGCCGTTTCGCAACTACCAGTTGTGATGCTGTTGTCCCTTTCACCCCAAGACATTGTGATTTTCCTGTAACTTAGCGCTGTCGTATTAGCAGGACGCCACGGGCACTTGCCAACGCCTACGCTTGCCGACGGCCGGGCAGAACTGGTAGACAGACCCTCAGCGCCACAGGCGGCCGCAATCGAATGGTGTTATGGACCGACGCGCTCCGTCGCGTCCGTCAGTACTGGGAGCGCGGTCACGACGGAGCTTGGCCCTCGAACATCCGCAGATTTGTCAATAACGTGGCACTGCTGGGCGAGCCAGCGTGGCACCCCGTGAACTTTCGGCCACGACAGAGCGTAGCCCTCCGAACCACCTTAAAACATTGGTAAGACCACTTGAAAACATTCGCGCAAAACGCGCACAACTTCCGCCGTGAGGGGTTTAAGTATAGGAGAAGCGAGATGTTCCGCTTGCCGACAGCAATACTGGTGTTCGCGGTTGGTTGCTTTGGGTTGCTGAATGCGGCGGCCGGTTGGGGTTGGGCGGCCGAACAGGCCGGGCAACCACCCGCCCGAGCAGAACTGCCGCCCCAAGCCTCGCTGCCTGCCCCGGGGCCGGAAAAAGGTGGTCTGGCGTCGCTTTATCCGGGCGACGAGGGTATCGAGCGCGACCCGCGCGTGCTGTTCGTCGACGACTTCGAGACGGGCACCATCGCCGAGATCGGCGCTCGCTGGGGGAACATCAGCAAACCGGAGAACTTCAGCTTTTCCGAAAACATTCACGCTAATTCGCCCGGCAGTCGCTCGATACGGATCGTGGACAACGGGCATCTGTTCACGCACACCAGGGATGTGGACACGATGTACGCCCGGTTCTACGTCAGGTTCCACGAGAAGACCGGGTATATCCATCATTTCGTGCACCTGGTGGCCGATCGCACCCCGGAGCCGTGGCCGAAGGGCGGGGCGGGCGAGCGTCCGGCCGGCGACGCGAAGTTTTCCACGGGCATCGAGCCGACTGGGGTCTGGGGGAAGTTCCCGCCCCCGGGAATCTGGAACTTCTACACCTACTGGCACGAAATGAAGACCAAATGGGGCACGGTTTTTTACGGCAAGCAGGAACCGATCGTCCCCGGCCGCTGGTACTGCGTAGAAGCCATGCTCAAGGCCAATTCCATCCCGGAAAAGGCCGACGGCGAGCAGGCCTTCTGGGTCGACGGCGAGCTATATGGACGTTTTACCGGCTTCCGCTGGCGCACCAGCGACAAACTGAAGATCAACAGCTTCTGGCTGCTGTACTACAACACCGATCAGCCCGCACGTCACAACAAAGACCCTAACCCCGAAAGCCGTGTTATGGAAGTGTGGTTCGACGACATCGTCATCGCCACCGAGTACGTAGGGCCGGTGTTCGGCAAACCAGCTTCGGGCAAGAAGAAAGCGGTTCCTTCGCGCAGTGCCCTGCTTACCAAGGAACTGGTGCCCGCCCGAGCGACCAAAGTCGTGTTCCGCGAGAGTTTCGAGAGCGGGGCGGGCGGTTTTAAGGGCGGCGAAGTGGTTGATGGCGGCGCTGACGGCTCGAAGGCCTTCGCTTTCGCTTCCGAGGGGGTGTCGGTGTGGAACGCCTTTTCCGCACCCGTGGGAGAATCGACCACAATCCGCTTCAAGCTCAAGGCGCTGGAGGATGTCAGCCAGTTGCAGGTGCTCATCTGGTCCAAGAAGAACAAGGATAATTGCCGTTACCACATCGGCAGCTTGAAAAAGGACCAGTGGCAGCAGGTGAGTTTCCGCGCCATCGAGGCTCGCGTGGGCTGGGACCGCACCGGCCCCAGTCTGGAAGACGACGTGCTGGATAACTTCAAGCTGATCTTCCAGGGCGGCCCAAACGCGCGGGTGTTGATAGACGACTTCGAGGTATTGCAGTAGCGTGGCCGTTGGCAAGGCAGAGTGCTGCCGTTGGCACATCGCACCTTTTTTCGGTAAGGTGCGATAAGGGTCGAATCAAATTGTGCAAACTTTGCTCGGCGTCAATTTTTGCCGCTCGGTGCTGGCAACGCTCCGTAAGCGATTGGCAGACCGCGCGGCCCAATTCCGCGCTGCCCAGACCTGCAAACGTCGGACAACAGCAAACATCCGGAGGCCGATCATGCCAGTAGCCGCTTGTGTTGCAATGCTGTTCTGCGCGCTTTTGGTGTTGTCGCCAACCGGCGCAGTTCAAGGTGCGGCGGCGCCGCTTAGAACCAGCGAGCGCATAGACCGCGCAGTCCACGTGCAGCCGGTTACCGAGTCGGCGGTTTACGTGGGTTGGCGTTTGCTGGCCGACGACCCTCCCGGGGTTGCATTCAACGTTTACCGTCGCTTAGCCGGCGGCGCGGCAGTGAAGCTCAACAGCGCGCCGATCGACAAGACTACCGACTTTGTAGACTCGGCCGTGCCGGCCGGCGTAGAGGCGGCATGGTTCGTCCGACCGGTAGCAGGCGGCCGGGAACAGGCGGCGTCGCGGGAAGCACGGCTGAAGCCCGGCCAAACGCCGCTGCCATACGTCAGCATCAAACTCCATGGCGATTACACCTTTCAAAAGGTGGGCATAGCCGATCTGGACGGCGACGGCCGGTACGATTTCGTAATCAAGCAGCCGGGCGATAACATCGACCCCTACGGCCCATACTGGAAACCAAGCCCCGATACCTACAAACTGGAAGCCTACGACGCCGACGGGAAGTTCCTTTGGCGGTACGACCTGGGCTGGGCCATCGAACGCGGCATTTGGTATTCGCCTTATGTGGTGTATGATCTGGATGGCGATGGCCGGGCCGAAGTTGCCGTCAAGACCGGCGAGGGCGATCCGCGCGACAAGGACGGCCGAGTGCGGAGCGGGCCGGAGTACCTTTCGATACTCGACGGTCTGACCGGCAAAGAAATCACCCGGGTGGATTGGCCTTCGCGCAAGGATTTCGAAAAAACCAGCGATCCGTACAATTACGCCTCGCGCAATCAGCTTTGCGTGGCGTACCTGGATGGCCGTACCCCCAGCCTGATCGTCGAGCGGGGAACCTACAATGTCATCAAACTGGTGGCCTACCAGTACCGCAACGGCAAACTGCACGAGCAGTGGCGCTGGGACAACCTTAACGACAAGCGTTACTGGGGCCAGGGCGCGCACTGGATGCACGCCGCCGACGTTGACGACGATGGCCGTGATGAACTGGTCATCGGCTCGGCGGTGATCGACCACGACGGCAAGTCGCTGTGGTCCGCGGGATTGGGACACCCCGACCATGTTTACGTGGGCGACATCGATCCGCAGCGACCGGGGTTGGAAATCTACTACGGCATCGAAACCCGCCGAAAAGAAAACGGCATGTGCCTGGTCGATGCCCGCACCGGACAGATCATCTGGGGCTTCAAAGAGCCGACACGCCATGTGCACGCTCATGGCATGTGCAGCGACATCGATCCGGCACACCCGGGCAGCGAGTGCTACAGCGCCGATACCGACGAAAAGAAACAGTTCGCCTACGCATTGCTGCACAATTGCAAAGGGGAGGTCATCAGCCGCGAGAATCTCGCCGGTTTCGGTCCGCGGGTGGCCTATTGGGATGCCGACTTGCAGCGCGAACTAGTGCACAACCGCATCTGGAAGTACAAAGGCGCCACGCTGCTGCCGAAGATTCCCGGACAAGTGGTCGCCATCGCCGACATCCTGGGCGACTGGCGCGAGGAAATCATCGTCAGCGTTCCCGGCGAAATGCGCATCTACACCACTACAATTCCCGCGGCCGACCGTCGGGTGTGCCTGATGCAAGACCGGCTTTACCGCATGGATGTGGTCGTAGCCGCAATGGGTTACTGGCAGGTTCCCATGACCAGCTACGACCTGGCTGCCGAAGCAGCAAAGCCCAAAGTGGGGCGGTAGCGGCGACGGTCCGCGCGGGCGGTCAGGTTCCGCAGCTCACATACGCCAGAGTGCCTCTCGGTTGCCGCCGCAAGTTTGTGCTGCGGCTCACCTGCGTGTTGCCCAAGGGCGAGTACTCCCAATGGGCCTAGCGCCTAAAGTTGGCTGTGCCGGCCAATGGCCGGCAAATGGCAGAACGCAACTCGTTATTGGGATGGGGCTGTCCCGCGCGCCGTCACAGCCGGCAACACTACGTTAGTGTCGCTAAGCTAGCGGTCCTCAGAATGCACCGGGTTAGGGGATGTAGTCACCAGCACGTAGTTGTTCAGATACTTGTTTGCTACCCGGGCCAGGTCTTCGCGGCGGACTGATTTGATGCGGGCCTCGAATGTCCGCTCGTAGTCGTAGCCCAGCCCGTAAAGTTCGTCCAGCGCTGCCTGCCGCGCCTGTTCGGCGATGGTAGTGTTGCGTTGTGCGTGCAGGGCGAGCACCATGTTGACGGCCGTGTGGAACTCCTCTTCGCTTATCTGTCCAGCCTTTGCGCGCTGGACGGCTTCTTTCATACGGGCGACTACCTGATCGATCTTCTCCGGATACGTCTGGGCCAGCATCACCAGATAGCCCGGCGAGGGACCGGTGATCGGCACGGCATCGACGAAGTACACCAACCCTTCGCCGCGCAGCCAGTTGTGCAGCCATCCGCCGGGATACTCGTAGCCCGATATGACCGCATCCAGCAACGTCAAAGCGGCGAAGTCTTCTCGGTCGCGGATGCTCGGCCCGGCAAAGCCCAAGACGACCATCGCCGTGGGTTTGCCGGTTTGTTTGTGCCGCACTAGCGTCTGTGGGATGGTGTTGCTGCGATCGAAATCGTGCGGCTTGAAATTCGCGTCGGGCTTCAAATGTCCGAAGTGCTTTTCCACCAGACGCAAAGCGGCTTGCGGCTCGATGTCGCCGAAGACCGTAACCAGCATGTTGTTCGGCACGAAATAGCGAGCATGGTACTGGCGCAGGTCTTCGACCCGCAAACGCTTGACGGTTTCTTCCTTGCCGCCCTGGCTCAAATGGTAGGGCGTGCTGGGCGGCAACGAGTCGAAGAATACTTCCAGGGCTTCGGCCTGGGCGTTGTCGGCCCGACGAGCGATTGCCCCCAGGGCTAAGCGTTGGACAGTTTGGAATTGTTCCGGCGGAAAGGTCGGCTCGGTAAGGCACTCGGCCAGCATGGCGGCGGCCTGGGGAAAGTCGTCGCGCAGGCACGTTGTGCTGGCGTAGATGGTGAATCGGCCCGCTTGAATTGAGAACTGGGCACCTATCGAGTCGAAGAACTTGGCGATCTGCTCGGCAGAATGCCTGGCCGTGCCTTTATCGAGCATCTCGGCCACCAGTGCGGTGCGACCGGCAGTCGAAGGGTCATCCACCAGTCCCCCGGCCAGCACGAACGCCTGCATGTTCACCAGCGGCAGGTTGCTGTGGCGCTTCAGCAGCACGCGCAAACCGTTGGGCAGGCGTTCCAGCCGCACCGGGCTGTCGGCGGCTTCTGCCTGTTGACCCGGCGGCTTCGGCGCGCCGCCCGGCGGGGCGATTATCACCCGGTTCAAACGCTGCGGGACGAGGTATCGCCGTGCCGCTTGGCGCACCTGCTCCGCGGTAACGCGGCGAATGCCCTCTACGTAAGTTTCGTCGAACAGCGGATCGCCAGTGGTCAACAGATTGCGTCCCAGGCTGTTTGCTGCTTCCTGCACACGTTGGCGGGAGAAGACCAGGGCTGCTTCGGTCTGCTTTTTGATCTTGGCCAATTCTTCTTCGCTGATCGGTTCCTCGCACAGCTGATATACTTCGTGCAGTATCTGTTCGGCGGCTTGCTGCCAGCAGTCGGGCGTGGCCACGGCGGTCACAACGAACATTCCGGCTACATAATGCGGCGTGTAATTCGAGGCCCCCACGGAAAGCACCAGTTGCTTTTCGTATTTCAACCGGCGCACCAGACGCGAGCTTTCTCCCTGGCCAAGCACAGCCGCCGCTACATCCAAGGCGTACATATCGGGATGGTGCAGTTTGACCGTCGGCCAGGCCAACGCCAGATCATACGTCTTGCCATCCATCTCGCGCACCGCTTCTCGCGGCGAAAGCTGCTCAGGCTCCTCCGGCATAGGGACGATCACTTCGGGCCCGCGCGGCGTGCCGGCCCACTGTCGGGCGACCTCGTCGAGTACTTGCTGGGTGTTTACGTCGCCTACGACCACGAAAATCTGGTTGTTGGGCACATAACGCTCGCGGTAAAAGTCCATGATCGCCTGGTTGGTGGTGGAGTTCAGCACGTCGAGATAGCCGATGATCGGATGCCTGGCAGGCGAGACCAGGTAAACCGTCTGGTGGAGCAGCTTGCCGAGTACCCGGCGGCGGTCCGACTCACCGTCGGCCAGCTCGCGGCGTACGACCTTCAATTCCCGCTCGAACTCGGTCGGCTCGAACTTCACCCGCTGCATGGCATCGGCCATCAGCTCAATGGCGGTCATTACGTTTCGTGCAGGGCAGTCGATGTAATAGACGGTCATGTGCGGCCAGGTGGCGGCATTGGTTGCGCCGCCGAAGCTGTCGATCAGCTTCTCGATTTCCTTCTCGGTGCGCTTGGTGGTGCTGCCGCCCGAGACCACATGCTCCAACACATGGCTGATGCCCGCGCCCAAGTATCGCCCCTCGAACGCGCTGCCAGTGTTGCGCACGAAACAGCGCACCGTCGCCACCGGCGCCGAATGATTCTCTTGCACTATGACGGTAAGTCCATTGGAAAGCACAGCCACGGTTATCCCGCCCGGCAAGTGCCTGATACTGGTATAACTGGCTGCGGCTTGCTGGTTTTCCGCAGACGGCGCCGGGGGAACTTCGCCGGTTGGTTGTTTCGGGGCGCTGCTGGAGTCGCGCTGCCCTGACTCCGCAAAAGATGCCGAACCCAATACGCCTGCCACGATCAAAGCCACCAGAACCTCCCTGAAAGTGAACATTCGGACTGAAGCGATCATAGCAGCCACCTCGCTGAGGGAAACCCATCCGAGAGAGGCAACATCCGCCGGAACTGCTCCGCTTTGCTGTGGCGGCGTCGGCTGGTTGCGCCTCGCCTTACCGATATCATAAGTCCCGAGCGGGTGCAATGTGAGCTATGTTATATTGGGGAATTGTTTTGATGGGGACTTATCCAGACGTGGTGCGGGTTGGCTTATCGCTCCCTAACCGTGCGCAGACCGCGCATTCGTTTCAAACGGAACTATATGCCGCCTGAAACGCCGTTGGCCGCCAGCTCTAGCGACTTGCAAAGCCTGCTTGGCGCAGTCGAGCTGCGATGGGAACATCTCGACCCGCGCGCCAAGCAGCAGGCCGCCGTGCTTGCCTTCGGCCGCCGCGCCAACGCCCGGCCCGATCTGGCCGTGCTCATGCAAGACGCCGCCGTGTTGTGCGCCGAAATACTTCGGGCCGATCTGAGCGGCATCGGCGAGTACGACCCTCATCGCAGGATGCTGTTATTGCGCATAGGGGTGACCAACATCAAAGGGGCCAGCCAATGGCTCCATTGCCACGAGGTAGAATTAGGGTTTGCCGCCGACCAGTTGCAACAGTCGATGGCCGGCTACGCGATAACGGCTGGCAGCCCCGTTGTCTCCCCCAATCTACCATCCGACACCCGCTTCAAAGACCGCTTCCTGTGCGGCATCGGCGTGTACAGTGCGGTGACTGTGCCGCTGCACTTGTACAACCGCCCGTTGGGTACGCTGGGCGTTTACAACACGTCTGAGCGTCCGTTTGATGAGCACGACGCGCAGTTCGTGGAAACCATCGCACACCTGCTCAGTTCATCTATCGCCCGTGTTCGCGCCGAAGAAGCGCTTGCCCAGCAGACGACGGTGCTGGACCAACTAATGCAGCAGGTGGATACATTGGTGTTTGGTCTGGACGATCGGGGCAGGATCGTGAGCATGAACGCAGCGGCCGTGCGCAGCAGCGGTTTTGCCGCCAAAGAGATTTGCGGCAAGTCGCTGATCAGCGCTCTGGCGATCCCGCTGGAAAGCGAGCAGTTTGAAGGCTATCTTCGCCGCGCAGCAAGCCAGTCGGCACCTATTAGGTTCGATACAACAATGCTGGCCAAAGATGGCAGCCAGCGGCAGATTGCCTGGACGCTGAAATCCCTTGGCCAGCAGAACGCCGGCGGAGAGCCGACCTTGTTGCTGACTGGCGCCGACCGCACGGCCGAAATCGTCGCGCAAACGCAAGCGGCCCAGGCCCGCGCCGAGGCCCAGCGATTGGCCGAGGAACTCCGCCGGTTGCACCATACGCTGGCGAAGTCCGAACGTCCCGTCGTGCAGGAAAAGCGCCCTGTGCAGGAAAAACTGTCCGCTGCAAGCCACTGGCCAGACGGTTCGGGCATATCGACGCATGACGCCAGCCAGGATGTGTCACCAGATATTGCAAACGAACGCACAGCGGCCGAGCTCCAGGCTAGTCTGACACGCGCACTGGCCGGACGGCCAACGGAAGAGCAAACCGCCGACCAGCACCCTTTCCGGCCGCAGCAGGGCATCGTGGGCCACGAAAAGCGCTCCAGCCCCCGTCGCCAGTTCAAATATCACCAGCTCATCGCCCCGATGTACGGTCAAGAATTGCCCTCCCCAAAAAAGTTCTTCCCGGTCGCCTGCGAGGACATCTCTTCCGGCGGCATTGCCTTCTACTTGGACTGCGTGCCCGATTTCCACAAGGTGGTTGTGGCGCTGGGAAAGCCGCCTACACTGGCGTACTTCGGCGCTGATGTAGTTCGATACAGCAAGAAACAGATCGGCGATAAGACGATGTACCTGGTCGGCTGCCGGTTCACCAAACGCATCCCCTCTAGCGCAATAGAACGCTGAGCGGTTGCTTGCCGCCGGTTGTCGTTTGCAATACAATGCGAGCGTTGAAGCCCGGCTTCCAAAAGCGGCTGAGGCCTTGCCGCACGCTACTGGCTCTTTGGGCGCCAGGGTTAGTCCACCGCTTGCAGCCGCCCGAAGCACGGAACACGCGAAAGTGTATCTTTGCGTTTTAGTACGACAGCGCTAAGTTGCCGTTTCGCAACTACCGGTTGTGATGCCGTTGGGGCTTTCACCCCAAGATATTTTGGTCTTCATGTAACTTAGCGCTGTCGTATTAGGTCAGCGGTAATCGAGATTCAAAGGGGAATGGAGGGGTCTTATGCGGCAGACGTTAACTGCTTGGACAGTGTGTCTCAGCGGCACTTTGGGATTGCTGCTGTTGGCAACCGGCTGCGGCGGTGCAAAGCCACCGGCCGAGCCAGCCAAGAAGCCTGCGGCTGAAAAGCCGTCCAAACCGGAGACCGGCAAACCGGAAGAAGCCAAGAAGCCAGGTGAACAACCGGCCGAAAAACCCGATCAGCCGACCGAGCCACCCGCCGAAGTGCCCAAGGAGCCGCCGGAGTCCTCGGTTCAGTTGCCGCCTAAAGTGCCGCCGGCAGGGCAAGCCGCCCAGTCTGGTGCGGAGCTTCCCAAGATACCCTTGGGACTGCCGCCTTTGAAGATTCCGGAAGACAATCCGATGACTGCCGAAAAGGTCGAGTTGGGCAAGATGCTTTACTTCGATCCGCGGCTGAGCAAGGACGGCACCGTATCGTGCGCAACCTGCCACGATCCGAAGAAGGCCTGGGCCGAAGACAAACCCACCAGCGAGGGCATCGGCAACCAGCGGGGCGGGCGCAATGCACCCACGGTCATCAACGCCGCTTACGCCGAGAGCCAGTTTTGGGACGGCCGGGCAGCCACCCTGGAAGAGCAAGCCCTGGGGCCGATCGAGAATCCCATCGAGATGGGCCACAAGCTGGAGGCGATGATCGCCGACTTGTCGAAGATCGACGGCTACCGCGAGCAGTTCAAGAAGGTCTTCGGCACCGAGATTACCAAGGAAGGCGTCGCCAAAGCCATCGCTGCCTTCGAGCGAACGGTACTGAGCGGGAACTCGCCATACGACCGCTATATGGCCGGACAGAAAGACGCCCTGACCGAGGCCCAAAAACGGGGCCTGGAACTGTTCGAGGACAATTGCCGCGTTTGCCATACGCCCCCGCTGTTCAGCAATTGGGGATTCTACAATGCAGGCGTGGGAAGCGATAAACCAGATCCTGACAAGGGACGAATGGAAGTAACTGGCAAACAGGCCGACATGGGCAAGTTCCGTGTGCCGCATCTGCGCGAGGTGGCTAACACCGCCCCTTACTTCCACGATGGCAGCGCCGCCACGCTGGAAGACGCCGTGGCACTGATGGCCGGCGGCGGCAAGGACAACCCAAATCTGGCCCCAATGATGAAGGCTGTCCGAGAGGCGAAACTCACCGAGCAAGACCGCAAGGACTTAGTGGAGTTTCTCAAGGCCCTCTCGGGCGAGTACCCGATAGTCGATCCGCCAAAACTGCCTTGAAACCGGCAACACTCTCCGCGCCTACGGCAACAGCCGACCGCTGGACATTCGATGGTTCGGAGCCCTATGGCGTATCATGTGCGTTATAAGGGCCTGTTGTAGGGCCATGTGGAGCGACTGTGTTGTCTGTCATATGGGGGGCCGCACTACGTCGTGGCCGTGTGCCCAGTGGTTATGGACGGAACCGCTGCGCCTCCCTCCATCAACGCTGGAAGCAAGCAGTTTTCGGCGAGTCAGTGAACCTTGGGTGCCAGCGGTTTTGGGCGACTGGCCCGGCTCGGCAGCGCTGCCCTACTTTGCACGCGGAGGGCCGTAGTATGAGGACGCCTTTAACGTTTCCGGTGCTGCTGTGTGTGGCTTTGCTGGCAGCCGCAGGCTGTACACGCAAACTGCTTCCCGAGGAATACTACGATCCCAAGACCAAGGCCGAGCGTCCCCAGCGGCCCAAGATCGAGGTCGAAGCCGAGCAGATCAAGACCATTGGCCCGATGCGCACCTGGACCAGTTCCAGCGGCGAGTCGAAAGTGGAAGGGGCGATGATCAGCCTGGAAGGCGATCGGGTGTGGATCCTGCGCAAGGATGGGATCAAGCAGGGGATGCCGCTCAGCCTGCTCAGCGAGGCCGACCAGGAATACGCGCGCCAAACTGCCGCCGGGCAACCAGCACCATAGGCGGCCGTGGTTGACCGCGCCCGCCCAGTACGGCATCAGCAGCAGTACTAATTGTTGCCACGTAACTGTTGGTCGCTAACACGACAGCGCTAAGTTGCCATTTGGCAACAAGGCATTGTGGTGCCGTTGCAGTTTTCACCCCCCAAGATGTTGTGGTTTTCTCGCAACTTAGCCCTGTCGTACCAAGCCTATTTGCCGGTCAACTCTCTCCATACGCGGGTGATGCGCGCCACGGCCTCGTCGATCTCGGCCTCGGTGGTGGTTGTGCCCAGGCTGAAGCGCAACGAGCTGGCGGCAAGCTGAGGCGGCACGCCCATGGCAAGCAAGGTGGGCGACACTTCCGTCGAGCCGCTGGAGCAGGCCGCCCCGGCCGAGCAGGCCACACCTGCCATACTCAGGGCCAGCAATAGCACCTGGCCGTCCACCTGTGGAAATGCGACGTTGCTGGTCTGCGGCAGGCGCGTGGCGGCGCTGCCGTGAATGGCGATGTCCGGGATGTTGCTCTTCAGGCCTGCCTCGAAGCGATCTCTCAGGGCCGCCATCTGCCGCAGATGTTCTTCGCGCCGGCGGGCGCAGATTTCCAGCGCCGTGGCCATGCCCACCGCCAGTGATACAGACTCAGTGCCTGGGCGCAGGCCATCCTGATGATGACCGCCGAAGAGGATCGGCCGGATGGGCGTGTCGTGTCGCAACAGCAAACCGCCGACGCCCACCGGCCCGCCAAACTTGTGGGCGCCGAAACTCATCGCCGCCACGCCCAAGCGGCGGAAATCGACCGGCAGTTTGCCCACCACCTGTGCGGCGTCGGTGTGCATGGGGACGTTCGCTTCCGCACACAGGGCGGCAAGTTCGCCCACCGGCTGCAACACGCCGGTCTCGTGATTGCCCAGGATGACGCTCACCAGCCGGGGCACCACTGGCTCGGCGCCGCAGTCGAGCAAGCGCGGCAGCATTTCGGTGCGAACCACTCCCTGGGTAGTAACCGGCAAGGTCTCCAGCCGCCAGCCGGCCTCCAGCAGTGCCTCAGCCGGCTCGATTACGCTGGAATGCTCGATGGAGGAAATAATCACTTTGCCCGGCGGTCCCCCCAGCGCTCGCGCCATGCCCAACAGCGCCAGGTTGTTGGCCTCGGTGGCGCTGGCGGTCAGGATCAGCCGGTCCGGCTCGGGGGAGTCCAAGTCGGCCCCCAACAGGCTAGCGATACGCCGCCGGGCATCTTCCAATATGCGCCGGGCGCGCTGGCCGGGCAGGTGCTGGCTGGCCGGGTTGGCCAGTCGCTCGGCGTAAATACGGTCCATCGCTTCGACAACTTCCGGAAAAACCGGCGTAGTGGCGTTGTGATCCAAATAAACCGTTTGCATGATGTCTACCTCTGGGGAAAATTGTTCTGTTTGTTGTGGCTTGTGGCAAGCATCAGAAAAAACTATCATTTATGGGCTGCTGATTAAGTGACGCCCCCCTATTTCCCAACCCGTTCGATACTGGAGGCACTGATGGACCTCAGCGAGCTTTATCAGGCGATAGTCACCGGCAACGCCAGAAAGGCCGAAGAAGTCACCAAAGCCGCTTTGGCCGAAAACGTCGATCCGCTGGATCTGGTGCAGAAGTACATGATCCCCGCGATGGACGAGGTGGGCAAACGCTTCGAGTGCAACGAGTACTTCGTGCCGGAGCTGCTTATTGCGGCCCGGGCAATGAAGACCTCGCTGGAGCTTATTACCCCGCTGCTGGTTTCCCGGGGAGCTAAGCCGCTGGGGAGGATCGTCATCGGCACCGTGCAGGGCGATTTGCACGACATAGGCAAGAACCTGGTGGCCTCGATGCTCGAAGGGGGCGGCTTTCAGGTGATCGACTTGGGTGTGGACGTGCCTCCGGAACGCTTCGTCGAAGCCGCGCGCGAGCAGGAAGGGACGATCGTGGCCATGTCGGCGCTGCTGACCACCACGATGGGGATGATGGAGAAGGTCATCAAGGCCCTGGAACAGGCGGGCATCCGCGATCGCACCAAAGTTATGGTAGGCGGCGCGCCGATCACCCAGCAATTCGCCGATCAGATCGGGGCCGACGGCTATAGCGACAACGCCAGCGGAGCGGTGGCCGTGGCCCGAAAGCTGGTGGCCGGCTAGTGATCTTCTAGTGGTCTTCCGCCCGAGAAACGTGCAGGTGTGCGGCTGTCCTCATTACCAATCGGTGTGCCGAAGCACTGGCCCGTCGCTCTGATCCGGCCGGCAAGGCTTCTCTTGGAAGACTGGTCTGTTGCGGTTATTACCTGGCAGTCATGGAGGTTGTACTGTGGCCATACCTGGGTTGACCATCATCGGCGAATCGATCAACGACTCGGTGCCTGCTACCAAGAGCATGCTGGAATCCGGCGACATTGCTGGCATAGTGCAGTTGGCCCGGCAGCAGGATGAAGGCGGTGCGGCTTACATAGATGTCAACATCGGCCCTCGTCCCCCGGAGCTGATGGCGGAGCTGGTCCGGCAAATCCAGCGGGCTACGGCCAAGCCGCTGGCGATTGACTCGCCGGACTATCAGATCGCTCGGGCCGGACTGGAGGCATACGATCCGTCGCTGGCTCTCGGGCAAAAGCCGATCCTCAACTCGATTACTCCACTGCGCACCGAGCTATTCGAGCTGTATCGGATACGGCCGTTCAAACCGATATTGCTCATTTCCGAGCACGCCGAGGGCGGTCGGGGCCAGCCTTGCCGGACCGCTGAGCAGAGCCTGGCGGCCGCCCGGCATTTGTTGGAAGCCTTCAAGCGACTGGCCCCGCAAGCGACTAACGACGATGCGATCTTCGATCCCGGCATCGTGCCCATCGGCAGCGATTGCGAAAACCAGCTTCACCGGGTAATGGGCGTACTGCGGATGATGCACGAAGATCCGGTGTTTTCTGGAGCACACCGCTCGGTAGGCTTGAGCAACTTCACAGTGATGCTCCCGTCGAAACGCCGCGATGGCTCGCCGGTGAAGGGGCCACTGGAAAGCGCGTTTCTGACCCGGGCCATGCCGCTGGGACTGGATATGGTCATCGGCTCGGTCAAACGCAACTACCAGTTGCTGCCCGAAGGCCATCCGGCATTGCAATGCTTCGATGATTGCCTGAAGCTGAGCGGCTTCGAGGTACTGATGCGCGTGCGACAGTTCTACGCTTCGTGACGCGAGATTGCGGCCGAATATGCTTTGGGCAGGCTGAAGTGATACGTTTTCTTTCCGAAAACGCTCCATTGCCGCCCGCCCATAGCAGAGCAGTCTTGTCATATTGTCATAAGGAGCGCCGTGCGCCGCAGTCTCACTTTTTTGCTCCGGTTGTGCCGGCCGGCGATGGCCGGTATGCCGGGGGTAGTTGTGTCGGGCAACTTTTTTGTTCTGCGCAGGTGCGGCTTCTCGGCGGCCGCTTCGATGAACCTGATTGCGCCTTAGACGGCAGCCGAAGCCGCCTGAGGGCGCTCCGTCCGGGGCCGGGGTGCCCGGAATACCCATCGGCAGCCTGTCCGCCCGCTAACGGTTTGTGCTAAACGTCGTTACGCGCTGCACGGCCAACTTCCCAGTCGTCCTGCCGGGCTTTCCGCAGCCCGATGTTCATCGTCTCCGGCTGACCCACAGCTTCGCATCCAAAGGTCAGACTGCGCGGCTAGGCACGTGGTTGGTGCCGCTGGCAATTGCATACCTCAGGAAACAGCGCCCAATTCTTGCCGCAGGGCGCGGGCAGCGGCGACCATGTTCTGCAAGGCGGCGCGGGTTTCGGGCCAGCCACGCGTCTTCAGACCACAATCCGGATTTACCCATAGTTGCTCGGGCTTCAAACAGGCCAAGGCTTTACGCAGCCGGGCGATTATCTGCTCGGTACTGGGCACCAAAGGGCTGTGAATGTCGTACACTCCCGGCCCGATGTCGCGCGGGTAGGCATGGCGACTGAAGGCATCCAGCAAATCCATGTCGGACCGGGCGGCTTCGATGGAGATCACGTCGGCGTCCAGCTCGGCGATCGATTGGATGATGTCGGCGAACTCGCCGTAGCACATATGGGTGTGGATTTGCGTCGGGTCGCTGGCCACCGCCGACGCTAGCCGGAAGGCGTCCACCGCCCAGCGCAAATACTCCGCACGCTCTGCCTGTCGCAGCGGCAAACCTTCCCGCAGCGCTGGCTCGTCGATTTGGATCACGCCGATGCCGGCACGCTCCAAATCGGCCACTTCGTCGCGAATGGCCAGGGCTATCTGGAAGGCCGTCTCGCGCCGTGGTATGTCGTCGCGCACGAACGACCACTGCAAGATGGTGATCGGCCCGGTAAGCATCCCTTTCATGGGCTTTGCCGTCAGCGACTGCGCGTAGGTGCTCCAGGCCACGGTCATCGGCTTTCGGCGGTAAACGTCGCCGAAAATCACCGGCGGCTTCACGCAGCGCGAACCGTAGCTTTGCACCCACCCGTTGCGCGTAAACGCGAACCCCTCCAGTTGCTCGCCGAAGTACTCCACCATGTCGTTGCGTTCCGGTTCGCCGTGCACCAGCACGTCCAGGCCCAGTTCTTCCTGAATGCGCACCACTTCGGCGATCTGCTCCCGGCAGAACTGCTCGTATTGCTGTTGCGTCCAACTGCCGTTTTTCAGCGCTGCACGGGCCTTGCGAATCTCGCTGGTCTGTGGGAACGACCCGATGGTGGTCGTGGGCAGCAGGGGCAGCTTGAACTTTTCTCGCTGTTTTTGCCGGCGGATATGATCCGGGCTGGGCCGGCAGAACATCTCGGGCGTCAGCGCTGCCAGCCGCTGCCTGACCGCCGGATTGTGGATGCGCGGCGAGCCGGCGCGGCTGGCCATCGCAGCGCTACTGGCGGCAATAGCGCTGGCGGCTGCCTGGCGTCCGCGATTGACTGCTTCGGCCAGCGCTACGACTTCCCCCAGCTTCTGCTTCGCAAACGCCAGCCAACTGCGCAGCTCGGTATCCAGATGGGTTTCTTCGTCCAGGTCGATCGGGCAATGCAGCAGCGAGCACGACGGCCCGATGAGCACCCGGTCTTTCCCAACCCGATTGACGGCCGTTTCGACCATTGCCAGGGCGCGCTCCAGGTCGGTGCGCCAGATGTTCCGTCCGTCGACTACGCCCAGCGAAAGCATTGTCTGCTCGGGAACCAGTTCCAGTGCGGCTTGGAGTTGCCCGGGCGCTCGCACCAGGTCCAGATGCACCGCTGCCACCGGCAGGCGCAGCACGTGCGGCAGATAGTCGCCCAGCGCGCCGAAATAGGTAGTCAGGCACAGTTGCACATTCGGTGCAGCGGCAGCCAGTTGCTCGTATGCGGCGGGCAGTTCGTCGAGAACGTCGCTGGGCAGGTCGGTTACCAGTACCGGCTCGTCGATTTGAATCCATTTGGCGCCCACCGCGGCCAGTTCGGATATCACTTGCCGATAGACGGCCAGCAGCCCTGGCAGCAACGACATCACTCGGAAGCCGGCCGCTTTGCTTTTTCCCAGGCACAGAAAACTTATCGGTCCCAGCAGCACCGGCCGAGTAGTGATGCCGAGCTTCAGCGCCTCGACGAAATGCTCTACTGCCTGGCTTGAAGCGACTTTGAATGTCATCCCCGGCTCGAATTCTGGGACCAGGTAGTGGTAATTGGTATCGAACCACTTGGTCATTTCCAGCGGAGCTGCACCGTCGGCTCCCCGTGCCATGGCGAAGTAGGTGTCGATTTCTACTTGGCGCCCGGACCAAACGAACCGCGCCGGAACGCAGCCGACCATCGCGGCCGTGTCGAGCACATGGTCGTACAGGGAGAAGTCGTTGGAAGGTATGTGCTCGATGCCGGCGTCGCGCTGCATTTGCCAGTGCTGACGGCGAATTTCGGCCGCACGCTGGAAAAGCTCTTCTGCGGACGACTGCCCTGCCCAATAGCGCTCCAAGGCCGTCTTAAGCTGACGCCGGATGCCGATACGCGGAAAACCAAGATTGCAGGAAATGGCCATAAAGAGTCTCCGTGGTTGTTGAAACTGGTAGTGGACTGTTCCTCGACAGTCTTTAGCCCCGCGGCGTCAACAGTCGCAATCACGCTTCCTCCAGAAAAAAATGCCGCTGGGGTCCTATAAACTTTACTTCATTCGACAAGTCTTGCGGCTGGAAGGCAATAGTTTTTGCAAGCCAACCGGCAAATGCGAGGCGCCACTTTCGTGTTCTACGTCTTGGGGCTAAAATGCCCAACCAACCGCGATTGGAGGCCGCGATATGCACCCGACTATCGAACGACTGCTGGCTTCCGGCCCTGTGATAACCGACGGGGCCTGGGGTACGCAGATGCAGCGTATGGGGCTTCAGCCCGGGAAATGTCCCGACGCATGGAATCTTACCAACCCCGACAAGGTTCAACAAATTGCCGCTTCCTACGTCGAAGCCGGCAGCCAGGTGATATTGACCAACACCTTCGGCGCAAACCGGTTTGTGCTCGCCCGACATACGGCCGTCGAAAGACTCGCAGAGATCAATCGCGCCGGGGTGGAAATATCCCGCCGCGCTGCCAGTGGCCGGGCAGCAGTGTTTGCCTCCATGGGGCCAAGCGGCGTGATGCTTGTGCTGGGCAGTGTAACGGCCGAGCAATTGCAGCAGGCATTCCTTGAACAGGCGCAAGCCATCGCCGGCGCCGGTGCAGATGGCATCGTCATCGAAACGATGTCGGACCTCCAGGAAGCCGCCCTTGCCGTAACCGCAGCCAGGCAGACCGGCCTGCCTGTGGTGGCCTGTATGAGTTTCGACTCCGGGCCGGGCAAAGACCGCACGATGATGGGCGTAACACCTGAACAGGCTGCCGAGAAACTTGCCGAAGCGGGAGCCGACGTGATCGGCGCTAATT